>FSXZ01000805.1_pt1 | contig 12465 bp, 11 predicted proteins | sample 1638121 | NCBI WGS metagenome assembly FSXZ01 (sample SAMEA3914788, study PRJEB12502) | metagenome | biome: forest; material: soil | place: Canada | collected 2011-07-03 | depth 0.1 m
CGCGCCCCGCGCCGCGGGTGACCATCGGCCCCGGCCTGGTGGTGCGCACCTCCACCGCCCCGCCCCGGGCCGAGGCGGCCTGACCCGCCCCGCTCCCGCACCGCCCGCCCACCGCACCGCCGCGCTCCCGCGGCCCGCGCACGTCGGCGGCCCCCCGCAGGGGGCCGCCGATCCCCACGACGCACGCTCTGCCGCTGGAAGGACCTCGAGGATGAGAACGGCCGGTCATGATTGTTAACGCTCACACCCAAGGTATTGATGAAGGTATTGACATCGCGGACGACGCCTGCGTGATCGGGGTCGACTACGGCACACTGTCCGGGCGGGCGCTGGTGGTGCGCGTGTCCGACGGCGCCGAGCTCGGCAGCGCGGTGCGGGAGTACCGGCACGCGGTGATCGAGCGGACGCTGCCCTCCTCCGGCGCGGCCCTGCCGCCGGACTGGGCCCTGCAGGACCCGGACGACTATCGCGACGTGTTGCGCACCGCGGTGCCCGCCGCGCTGTCCGCCGCCGGGATCCGGCCGGAGCAGGTCATCGGGATCGGGGTGGACTTCACCGCGTGCACGGTGCTGCCGACGCTGGCCGACGGCACCCCGCTGTGCGAGCTGACGGAGTATCGCAACCGGCCGCACGCCTACGTGAAGCTGTGGAAGCACCACGCCGCCCAGCCGCAGGCCGACCGCATCAACGCCCTGGCGCACGAGCGCGGCGAGGAGTGGATCGGGCGCTACGGCGGCAAGATCTCCTCGGAGTGGGAGTACGCCAAGGGCCTGCAACTGCTGGAAGAGGACGCGGAGCTCTACCACAAGGCCGAGCGCTGGATCGAGGCGACCGACTGGATCACCTGGCAGCTGACCGGCGAGGAGTCGCGCAACGCGTGCACCGCCGGGTACAAGGGCATCCTGCAGGACGGGGTGCGCCCGAGCGCCGCGTACCTGGCCGCGCTCAACCCCGACTTCGCCGGGTTCACCGCGAAGCTGGAGTTCCCGGTCTCCGCGCTGGGCGACCGGGCCGGGTCCCTGTGCGAGAGCGCGGCCGAGTGGACCGGGCTGCCCGCGGGCATCGCCGTTTCCGTCGGCAACGTGGACGCGCACGTGACCGGTCCGGCGGTGCAGGGTGTGGAGCCCGGGCAGATGGTCGCGATCATGGGCACCTCCACCTGCCACATCGTCAACGGCGGCCCGAGCGCGGGCAAGAACGCGCAGGGCCCGGCGGACGTGGCCGGCATGTGCGGGGTCGTGGACGGCGGGATCATCGCCGGGCTGTGGGGCTACGAGGCCGGGCAGTCCGGGGTGGGCGACATATTCGCCTGGTTCGTGGAGAACTACTCCTCTCCCGCTCTGGTCGCCACGGCGGCCGAGCGCGGGGTGAGCCTGCACGAGCTGCTCACCGAGCAGGCCGCCGACCAGGAGGTGGGCGCGCACGGGCTGGTGGCGCTGGACTGGCACAGCGGGAACCGTTCGGTGCTGGTGGACCACAGCCTCTCCGGCGTGATCCTCGGCCTGACCCTGGGCACCGCGCCGCACGAGATCTACCGGGCGCTGCTGGAGTCCACCGCGTTCGGCACCCGCGTCATCGTGGAGTCGCTGGAGGCCGGCGGAGTGCCGGTGACCGAGTTCATCGCGGCCGGCGGCCTGATCCGCAACAGCTTCCTGATGCAGATGTACGCGGACGTGCTGCGCCGCCCGGTCTCCCTGGCCGGATCGGCCCAGGGCCCGGCGCTGGGCGCGGGGATCCACGCGGCGGTGGCGGCCGGGGCGTACCCGGACGTGGTCTCCGCGGGCGCGGCCATGGGCAGCCGGGTGGCCTCGGCGTACGTCCCGGACGAGGCCCGGGCCAAGGCGTATGACGCCCTGTTCGCCGAATACCTGACCCTGCACGACTACTTCGGCCGGGGCGGCAACGACGTCCTGCGCCGACTGCACGCGATCAAGACGGGTACGCACTCATGACCGACCGGTTCTCCCCCGACATACGCGCCGCGATACAGGCGGCCCGGGCCGATGTCTGCGCCCTGCACGCGTATCTGCCCAAGTCCGGCCTGGTGGCCTGGACCTCCGGCAACGTCTCGGCCCGGGTGCCCGGCGCCGACCTGATGGTGATCAAGCCCAGCGGCCTCGAGTACGAGGAGCTCACCCCCGCCTCCATGGTCCTGTGCGATCTGGACGGCGCCGTGATCGAAGGCGACTACAAGCCGTCCAGCGACACCGGTTCGCACGCGTACGTCTACCGGCACCTGCCGGAGGTGGGCGGCGTCGTGCACACCCACTCCCCCTACGCCACCTCCTGGGCCGCGCGCGGCGAGGCCATCCCGTGCGTGCTCACCGCGATCGCGGACGAGTTCGGCGGGGAGATCCCGGTCGGGCCGTTCGCCCTGATCGGCGACGAGTCGATCGGCGCCGGGATCGTGCAGACCCTGGCCGGCTCGCCCTCCCCGGCCGTGCTGATGCGCAGCCACGGCGTGTTCACCGTCGGCAAGTCCGCCCGCGCCGCGGTCAAGGCGGCGGTCATGGTCGAGGACGCCGCGCACACGGTCCACCTGGCCCGGATGCTCGGTCCCGTCTTCCCGCTGGACGAGGCCGACGTCAAGGCCCTGCACGCGCGCTACACGAACGTCTACGGCCAGCCGGGCCGGGCCCAGAACACGGAGAACGGTGACCGATGACTCAGCGTACTGACAGCGTCGTATGGTTCCTGACCGGAAGCCAGTCCCTCTACGGAGAGGACACGCTGCGGCAGGTGGCCGAGCAGTCCGCCACGATCGCCGCACTGCTCGGGGACGCCGGGCTGCCCGCGAAGATCGAGTGGCGCCCGGTGCTCAAGGACGCCGAGTCGATCCGCCGCGCCTGCATCGACGCGAACGCGGACGAGCGGGTGGCCGGCGTGATCACCTGGATGCACACCTTCTCCCCGGCGAAGATGTGGATCGGCGGCCTCGACGCCCTGGACAAGCCGATGCTGCACCTGCACACGCAGGCCGACGCCCCGCTGCCGTGGGCGAGCATCGACATGGACTTCATGAACCTGAACCAGGCCGCGCACGGCGACCGGGAGTTCGCCCACATCCAGACCCGCCTCGGCGTGCCGCGCAAGACCGTGGCCGGGCACGCCTCCGACCCGGCCGTGCTCGCCCGGGTCGAGGACTGGGTCCGCGCGGCCCTCGCCCGCGCCGACCTGCGCTCGCTCAAGCTGGCCCGGTTCGGCGACAACATGCGCGATGTGGCCGTGACCGAAGGCGACAAGGTCGAGGCCCAGCTCAAGCTCGGCGCTTCGGTCAACACCTACGGGGTCAACGACCTCGTCACCGTGGTCGACGCGATCGAGGACGCCGCGATCGATGCGCTGGTGACCGAATACGAGGACTCCTACACGGTCGCCGCCTCGCTGCGCAAGGGCGGGGAGCAGCACGACGCGCTGCGCTACGCCGCCCGGATCGAGGCCGGGCTGCGCACCTTCCTGACCGAGGGCGGGTTCGGCGCGTTCACCACCAACTTCGAGGACCTCGGCGGCCTGCGCCAGCTCCCCGGCCTGGCGGTGCAGCGGCTGATGGCCGACGGCTACGGCTTCGGCGGCGAGGGCGACTGGAAGACCGCGCTGCTGCTGCGGGCGCTGAAGACGGCCGCGGCCGGACGCCCGGGCGGCACCTCGTTCATGGAGGACTACACCTACAACCTCGTGCCCGGCCAGGAACTCATCCTGGGCGCGCACATGCTCGAGGTCTGTCCCACCATCGCCGCCGCCACCCCGTCCTGCGAGATCCACCCGCTCTCCATCGGCGGGCGCGAGGACCCGGTCCGGCTCGTGTTCGACGCCGCCCCCGGCCCCGCCGTGGTCGCGGGCCTGGCCGACCTCGGCGACCGGCTGCGCATCATCGCCAACGAGATCGACGTGGTCGCGCCGCCCGAGCCGCTGCCGAACCTGCCCGTCGCCCGCGCCGTCTGGGCCCCGCGCCCGAACTGGCGCACCTCGGTCGAGTCCTGGCTCACCGCGGGAGCACCCCACCACACGGTGCTCACCACCGCGATCGGCATCGACGTGCTCACCGACCTCGCCCGCCAGCTCGGCATCGAGCTGCTGACGATCGGCGCCGAGACCACCACCGCCCGGTTCGAGCAGGAGATCCGCTGGAACCAGGCCTACTACCGGCTGGCGCGCGGCTTCTAGCCCCCGCCCGCCCCACGAGCACCCGCCGCCGCCGCACCGGCGGCGGGTGGAACCACCCACGCACCACCCCGCAAGGCCGCACCGCTGCACCACCAGCACCACGGCACCACCCGCACACGAAAGAAGAACGCGAACAACCACAACGCACAACTCCACATAGCGAAGGGCACCGATCAATGAGGATCACGCGCACCCGCGCGATGGCCGCCGCCACCGCCGCGCTGCTCACCGTCTCCGCCTCGGCCTGTTCCAAGTCGGGCGGCGGGTCAAGCTCCAACACCAGCGCGGCCGGCCCGACTGCGAGCATCGCCGCGTCCTGCTTCGCCAGCCCGAGCCCCCTTCCGTCCGCCACCGGCAACGCGCTGGCGGGGTCGGTGACGTTCAACGACGCCAACCTCACCGCGCTCGACAACGCGCTCTCCTGCGCCCTGAAGGGCCACAGCCTCTCGAACGTCGACATCGCGATGGTCGTGAACGTGGCCGCGGACTACTGGAACGCGGGCAAGACCGGATTCCAGGCCGGCTGCACCGCGCTCGGCATCAGCTCGTCGAACTGCACCTACTTCGCGCCGCCGGACGGCACCCTGACCGAGCAGGACACCGAGCTCGAGACCCTGCGCGGCAAGGGCATCACCGGCTACTCGATCTCCGCGATCGACCCGGCCTCGGCCAAGAACGCCATCGCCACCGACGTCGGCAACGGCATCTTCGTGCTCGCCATCGACTCGCCGCTGCCCGGCACCGACGCGGCCGGCCTGTACCTCGGCACCCCCAACACCGAGGCCGGCTACCAGGCCGGGCTGGCCATGAAGTCCGCGCTCAACGGCACCGGCGACGTGGCCGTCCTGGTCGGCTCGCTCACCGCCGCCAACGCCACCGAGCGCATCGCCGGCTTCAAGCAGGCCCTGGCCGGAACCAGCATCAAGGTCACGGTGACCGAGAACGACAACCTCTCGGCCGCCACCGCCCAGTCCGACGCCGAGACCATCCTGGCCAACAACCCGGACGTCAAGGGCCTGTACGGGGTCTACTCCTACGACGGCCCGGCCCTGGCCAAGGCCGTCACCACGGCGAAGAAGACCGATATCAAGATCGTCTCGGACGACACCGATCCGGCCACCCTCAGCGCCGTGCAGTCCGGGGTCATCTCCGCCACCGTGGTGCAGATGCCCTACTACCAGGGCTACACCGGGGCGTACATCATGGCCGCGATGAAGGTCCTGGGCAAGACCGCCACCATGCAGCTGATCGCGCCCTTCCTGGAATCCGACGGCAGCACCCTGAGCTCCGGTGTGGGTGTGGTCACGCAGGCCGACTACTCGGCCTACACCTCGCTCGAGAGCCAGCTGGGAATCGGCTGACGATGATCGTGGAACCGACTCCGCAGAAGTCGGCGCCCGCCCTCGGCCGCGCGATCATCGCGCGGCTGAGGGGGGTGCACAAGACCTACGGCCCGGTGCGCGTGCTGGACCTGCCCGAACTCGACCTCTACGGCGGCGAAGTCGTCGGCGTGGTCGGGGAGAACGGTGCGGGCAAGTCCACGCTCATGGGCACCTTGGCCGGATCGGTCCGCCGCGACGGCGGCGAGATCGAGATCGACGGGCACCCGCTGCCGCCGGGCTCCACCGCGGAGTCGGCACGCCTCGGCGTCGCGCTCGTCTCCCAGGAGTTCCCGCTGGTCGGGCAACTCTCCGTGGCGGAGAACCTGCTGCTCGGGCGGCGCCCGGCCGGCTCGCGCCGCCGCTTCCTGGTGGACGGCCCGGCCCAGCGCCGGGCCGCCGAGGCGATGCTCACCGCGATCGGGATCGCGCCCGGCGCGATCCCGGTGCGCCGGCCGGTGCGCAGCCTGCCGGTGCCGGCCCGGCAGCTGATCGAGATCGCCAAGGGCTGGGGCCGGGCGCCCCGACTGCTGATCCTGGACGAGCCCACCTCCTCGCTCGGCCCGGTCGAGGCCCGGCTGGTGCTCGACCTGGCCCGCCGCGCGGCGGATCAGGGTGCGAGCGTGCTGTTCATCGGACACCGGCTGGACGAGGTCCGGGAGATCTCGGACCGGATCGTGGTGCTGCGCAACGGCAGGCTGGTGGCGGACCTCGCGCCGGCCGAGGCCACCGAGGAGCGGCTGATCCGGGAGATGGTGGGGGCCGAGGTGGCGCACAGCGCGCCGAAGACCTCCGCCGCCGCGAATCCGGTCCTGCTCGAGGTCGAGGGCCTGACCGCGGACGGGCTCGGCCCGGTGGACCTGACGGTGCGCGCGGGCGAGATCCTGGGCATCGCGGGCCTGATGGGCTCGGGACGCAGCAGGCTGATCCACACGGTGGCCGGCGCGCAGCCGTCCACCGGCGGCTCGATGCGGCTGGGGGGCAAGGCCTACGCGCCGCGCCGCCCCGGCGACGGCACCGCCGCGGGCATCGCGATGATCCCGGAGGACCGCAAGCAGCAGTCGCTGGTGCTGTTCGCGCCCATCAAGGAGAACGTGACCGCGGGCATCCTGCGCCGGATCAGCAGCCGCGGCGTGATCCGACCGCGCCGGGTGCGCGCCGAGGCCGTGGCCATCACCGGCAACGTCAAGGTGCGGATGCAGTCGGTGGACCAGCCGATCGGCTCGCTCTCCGGCGGCAACCAGCAGCGGGCGATCTTCGGCCGGGCGTTCTCCACCTCGCCGCGGCTGCTGCTGCTCGACGAGCCCACCCGCGGGGTGGACGTCGGGGCCAAGGCGGAGATCTACGAGCTGATCGACCGGGCCGCCGAGCAGGGCCTGGCCGTGGTGGCGGCGTCCTCGGAACTCGAGGAGCTGCTGTGGATCTGCCACCGGATCGCGGTGATGCACCGGGGCCGGGTGGCCGCGGTGTTCGACCGCGCCGAGGCCACCAAGGAGAACATCATGACCGCGGCGGCCACCGGCGCCGCACCCACCTCCCTGCCCGCCCCCCGAGCGAACGGAAGCCCGTCGTGAGCGCCCCGACCCTCTCCCCCGCGCCGGCCCCGGCCGAGGCCGCCGCCCCGGCCCGCGGCCCGCACCTGCTGCGCCGGCTCGCGGCCACCCCGGAGGCCGGGGTCATCATGGCCTGCGTCGTGGCCTTCGTGGTGTTCGCGGTGTCCGCGCCCACCTACTCGAGCACGGCCAACATGCAGGTGATGGGCCGTGACCTGGCCCAGTTCGGCATCCTGGCGATCGGCGAGTCCTTCGTCATCCTGACCGGCGGGATCGACCTGTCCGTCGGCGGACTGGCGGGCCTCGCCGGCATCCTGGCCGGCTGGTTCAGCGTCACGCACGGGATACCGGCCCCGCTGGCGATCCTGCTCACCCTGCTCATCTGCGCCGGCATCGGGTACTGGCACGGCACGATGGTCAACCGGCTCAACGTCCCGCCGTTCGTGATCACCCTGGTGACCTTCACGATCTGCAAGGGCCTGGCCCTGTCGATCACCGGCGGCACCCCGATCACCAACCTGTCCAACATCTTCGGCGACCTCTCGCTCTACTACGTCGGCCCGGTCCCCATCCCCGCGGTCATCTTCGCGGGCGTGGCCGTGCTGGCCTGGTTCGCGTTGGAGCGCACGTACATCGGGCGGCAGATCTACGCCGTCGGCGGCAACCTGGAGGCGGCCCGGCTGGCCGGCATCCCGGTGGCCCGCCGGCGCACCACGGCGTACATCACCAGTTCGGTGCTCTCCGGCGTCGTCGGCATGCTGATCATCGGCCGCCTCGGCGTCGCGGATCCCTCGGTCGCGGGCACCGGCTACGAACTGACCGCGATCGCCGCGGCCGTCGTCGGCGGGGTGTCGCTGTTCGGCGGCGAGGGCAGGATCATCGGCATCGCGGCGGGCGCGATCCTGCTGGAGCTGATCAGCCAGGGCCTGCTCTCGCTCAACGTCAACACCTACTACCAGACCGTGGCCCAGGGCATCGTGCTCGGCGTGGCGATCCTCGCCGACCGGCTGCGGGCCAAGTACTTCGGCTCCGGCCGAAGTTAACGCTCACCATCCCGACCCGTACCGAGCCGCGGCGCCGCGGCAGGGAGCGGATTCTCCCGCGCCCTGCCCCGGGGCCGGTCAGGCCACCTCGCCCGATCGGCTCCGCCGGGCCGCGCCCGCGGGTGGAGGGATCAGGCGGGCACGAGCTCGGCCGGCAGACACAGCCCCACCAGCGCGTCCAGCGACAGATCCAGCGCCTGCGCGATCGCGGCGATGGTGAAGAACGCGGGCGTGGGCACCCGCCCGGACTCGATCTTGCGCAGCGTCTCGGCCGGAACGCCGCAGCGCGCCGCCACCTCGGCCAGGCTCCGCTCGCCGCGGGCGTGGCGCAGCACGGCGCCGAGCTGCTCGCCGCGGGCGCGTTCCAGGGGGCTCAGGGGCGGTCGGACCATGACCCGATGATACCGCGCCCCGCGGGATAGTTATCCCGAAAACCTCGGTATAGTTATCCCGCCTCGGCGAGGCAGGCGACGACACGACGCGCCGAGACACAACCGGGAGCGAAGGAGCGGACATGGTGGAACTCAAGACCCGCGCGGAGATCGAAGCGATGCGCGAGGCCGGACGGGTCGTGGCCCGCGCCCTGACCGCGGTGCGCGAGCAGGCGGCGGTCGGGGTCACCCTGACCGCGCTGGACCGCACGGCCAGGGACGTCCTCGCCGAAGCGGGCGCGACTTCGCCCTTCCTCGGCTACCGCCCCCACTTCGCCGCCACCCCGTTCCCCGCCGTCATCTGTGCCTCCGTCAACGACGCGGCCCTGCACGGCATCCCCGACGGCTACCGCCTGCGCGAGGGCGACCTGCTCAGCGTCGACTGCGGCGCCACCCTCGACGGCTGGACCGGCGACAGCGCCGTCTCCTTCTGCATCGGAACGCCGCGCCCGGCGGACCTGCGCCTGATCGAAGCCGCCGAAGCCGCCCTCGCCGCGGGCATCGCCGCCGCCCGCCCCGGCGCCAGACTCGGCGACATCTCCGCCGCCGTCGGCGCCGCCGGCCGCGCCGCCGGCTACGGCATCTGCATCGAATTCGGCGGCCACGGCGTCGGCCACACCATGCACGAAGACCCCCACGTCCCCAACGAAGGCCGCGCCGGCCGCGGCCTGACCCTGCGCCCCGGCCTCGTCCTGGCCATCGAACCCTGGTTCCTGGCCGGCGGTAAGGACGCCTACGTCATCGACCCCGACGGCTGGACCATCCGCAGCGCCGACGGCAGCCGCGCCGCCCACGCCGAGCACACCATCGCCGTCACCGAGGACGGGCCCAGGGTACTGACGGAGCTGTGACCGGGCGGGCCCGCTCGGCGTATCCTGCGCCGGTGGAACTCCTGCGCACTGAGCGGATGATCCTGCGGCCGTGGGCCGAGCGGGACGTGGCGGCCTTCTTCGACATCTATTCGCGCGACGAGGTCACGCGGTGGCTCGGCGCGCATCCGCGGCGGCCGGTCGCCGACCTCGAGGCCGCGCGCAAGCGGCTGCTCGGCTGGCGCGCGTTCCATGACGGGTTCTCGGCGCCGTACGGGTTGTGGGCGATGGTTCCGGTCGGCGCCGCCGCTCCGGTCGGCACCGCGCTGCTGCTCCCGCTGACCGATGACGACGGGCCGACCGACCAGGTCGAGGTCGGCTGGCACCTGCACCCGGACTTCCAGGGCCGCGGCCTGGCCACCGAGGCGGCCGCGGCGCTGCTGGCGGTGCTGCCGGCGGACGGGCCGGACCGGGTGCTGGCCCTGACCGACCTGGACAACGCCCCGTCCCAGGCGGTCGCGGTCCGGCTGGGCATGGTCGATCAGGGCTCGACCGACCGCTGGTTCGGCGAGAGGCTGCTCCAGTTCTGCTGGACCCGTCCGCCGGCCGCCGGGCAGTAGCCGGCCGGGCGGGTCCGGTCAGCCGGGCAGGCGGAAACGGGGCAGCGGCGAGGGCACGAGCAGGAGTGCGCCGAGGACGCCGCCGAGCACCGCCGTCCACAGCGCCGGCCGCAGGCCGAAGGCGGAGCCGAGCAGGCCGCCGAGCAGGGCGCCGAGGGGGCGGGTGCCGTAGTTGATCGCGGCGAAGGCCCCGGTGACGCGGGATCGGACGGCGTCGGGGATGACCACGGCGAAGATCGCGCCGATGCTGATGTCCAGCATCATGACGCCGAAGCCGGACAGGAACTCGGCGCCGAACAGCAGCAGCAGGACCGCCGGATCGGTGCCGGGCCCGTGCGGCACCGGGGCGAGCGGCACCAGCGCCAGCGGTGCGGTGAACGCGAAGCCGCCCAGGACGTAGGCCATCCCCGCCCCGATCCGCGCGGCGACCGGCTTGGTGAGCGCCGCGCCGAGCAGGCCGCCGAACGCGCCGAATCCCAGGATCACGCCGAGCAGGCCGGCGTTCACGTGCAACGCCCGCACCGCGTAGAGCAGCACCAGCGCGTTGAACATCAGGTTGAAGAAATTGATCACCGCCACGCCGATCAGCGACGCGCGCACGAGGGGGGAACGGCCGATGAGCCGCAATCCCTCGGCGACGCCGCCGGCCGAAACGTCCGCGGGCGGCTCGGCCGGGGCGATGCGCCGCAGGAACCACGCGGACCCGAGGAAGGAGAGCGCGTCGGCCGCGATCGCGATCGGGGCGGTGAGCAGCTGGGTGAGCAGGCCGCCGAGTGAGGGTCCGAGCACGTACGACAGCGCCCGGCTGCCGTAGACGAGGGACTGCCCGTCCACGTACTGCCGCGGCTCGACGATCGAGACGAACAGCGTCCCGTCGGCCACGTTGAACAGGATGGAGAGTGAGCCTACTGCGAACATGACCAGGAACAGCTGCCCGAGCGTCAGCACGCCGAGGGCGTAGCCGAGCGGGACCGTGGCGAACAGCGCGCACCGGCCCAGATCGCAGGCGATCATCAGCTGCCGCCTGCGGCCGTGCCGATCCGCCCAGGCTCCCGCATGTATCCCGAACAGCAGGCTCGGCAGCCATTCGAGGGCGGTCAGCAAGCCCATCGCGGTCGCGCCGGCGTGCAGGGCGAGCACCGCGGTCAGCGGTATCGCCACCGACGCGACCTGGTCCCCGCACATCGACACGGTGGACGCACTCCAGTAGCGGCGGAAGGTCGTATCGCGCAGCAGCGCGGGGAGAATCCGTCGCCCGAGCCCCGCGATCCCGGTCGCGGCGTCCGCCGCGCTCACGGCTCCTCCGGCAGCGTCACGTTGGGGAATCCGAGGTGAAGGTACGTCGCGAGCCGCGCACCCGGGGGACGCAGTTCCGGCTTGACCTGGCGCTCGAAGTACTGGTCCGTCACCGCGAGCAGCTGCCGCCCCACCTCGGCGAGTTCGTCGGGGGTCACCCACAGGAACCGGTCGCCGATGAACGCCGCGCGCTGCCACTCCTCGGCCTCCTCGGCCCTGACCTCGAGCCAGCGCATGAGAATCGCGGAGTACCACTGCGCCACGGCCTCGGTGAGCAGGCCTGCCGCCGCGCGCGCCTCAGGGTCCTGTTGCAGCTGGTCCCAGGCCGTGGAGGTGGTCGTGGCCTGCCACGGCTTCTCCCGCCCGGTGCCGCCTCCGGACTCTTCGACGAGGCCGTACTTGGCGAGCTGGCGCAGGTGGAACGAGCAGGTCCCGGAGGACTCCCCGAGCAGCCGCCCGGCCTGCGTCGCGGTCAACGGCCCCCGCGCGCGCAAGGCCGTGATGAGCTTCATCCGCACCGGATGCGCGTAGGCCCGCAGCGCCTTGGGATCACTGAGCCGGGTCACGGTGCGGCCGGGTACCTGCGCATCATCCATAGCTGCGAAGCTATCTTTGCAAAGAACCCTTGGCAAGAGGAGTTCCGACATGGTTCGCCGCGTCGGCGGGGGGCGTTCATTCCGTCGCCCTAGCCTGGGCGGCATGGATGACTGCTGCGATCTGAGCCGCCGTCAGTTGTTGCGCCTCGGGGCGGTGGGGGCGGCCGCGGGCCTGACCCTGCCGGGCCTGGCGCTCGCCGCGCCCTCGGCCGCCGCCGCGAGCGCGGGCGTCTACCCGCAGGACCTGGAGCTGGTCACGGTCGATGCCGAAGGCTTCGTGCTGACCTGGTACACGGCCTCCGCGCCGACTCCGGCGATCCCCTATCAGCCCACGCAGGAACCCGCCCCGCTGGCCACCGACGGGTACGTGCGCTACGGCACCGACCCGGCGCGGCTGGACCGAGTCGCGGTGGAGACCGGCGGGGAGACGGCGTACCACCACGTCGCCGTCACCGGGCTGGAGCCGGGGCGGACCTACTACTACGCGGCCTATTCCGGCGGCGTGCAGGCGAGCCCGCGGATGGTGCCGCAGCTGACGTATCCGGCGGGCGGAGTGGTGATCCCGCCGGCGCCG
>FSXZ01000477.1_pt1 | contig 12411 bp, 4 predicted proteins | sample 1638121 | NCBI WGS metagenome assembly FSXZ01 (sample SAMEA3914788, study PRJEB12502) | metagenome | biome: forest; material: soil | place: Canada | collected 2011-07-03 | depth 0.1 m
CGAGCAGCCGGTCCCGGAGACGACGCTCGACCGCCTCGTCCTCCAGCAGGCGCGCCGCACCCCGGACGCCCCGGCCGTGGTCCAGTGGGGCGAGCGGCTGACCTACCGCGACCTGGTCTCGCGGGCCGGGGCGCTGGCCGCGGTGCTGCGAGAGCGCGGCGCGGGCCCGGAGGTCCCGGTCGGCGTCTGCGCGCCGCGCACCCCGGCCATGGTGGTCGCGGCACTCGGTGTGCTGATGTCAGGGGGCTGTTACGTTCCGCTGGATCCGGGGCACCCGGAGACCCGGCGGCGCGACATCGCCGCGGACGCCGGGGCCGAGCTGATCGTCGGCATCGGGCCGGGTGCGATCCCGATCCCCGAGCGCGGCGACGGCGTGCTCGGGACCCCGAGCGCGGCGGGCCCGGACCACCTGGCCCACGTGCTCTACACCTCCGGCTCGACCGGGCGCCCCAAAGGCGTGCTGACGACCCATCGCAACATCGTCGAGTTCGTGGCCTCCTGCGCGCAGTTCACCGGGGCCGGCCCCGAGACCCGCTCGCTCGGCATCGCCTCGCTGGGCTTCGACGCCGCGACGATCGACTACTGGACGCCGCTCACCGTCGGCGGTTGCGTGCAACTCCTCGGCGAGCGGGACCGGGACGATCCGACGCGGCTGCGGCACTTCATCGCCGAGCACAGGGTGAACTGGGGTTTCATCACGCCCTCGGTGCTGTCCCTGCTCGACCCGGACGAGCTGCCGGAATGGCGGCTCGTCCTGTGCGGGGGCGAGGCGGTCCCGGCGTCACTGGCCCGGCGCTGGGCCACACCGGCACGCACGGTCTGGAACGTCTACGGCCCCACCGAGACCACCGTGCTCGCCGTCGTCTCCGAACTGACCGGACAGGACGAGCAGACCGTGCCGCTCGGACGTCCGCTGCCCGGGCACACGGCGCACGTCGTCGACGGAGAGCTGCTCATCGGCGGCCCCGGCCTGGCGCGCGGGTATCTCAACCGGCCCGGCCTCACGGCCGCGCGTTTCGTGCCGGACCCGTTCTCGACGACGCCCGGCGCACGGCTGTACCGGACCGGCGACCTGGCGCGGATCCGGGCGGACGGCCAGATCGAGTACCTGGGCCGCGACGATGGCCAGATCAAGGTCAACGGCCAGCGCATCGAGATCGGCGAGATCGAGGCGGTGCTGCGCGAGCAGGCCGGCGTCGACCAGGTGGCCGTGGAGGCGCTGAAGGGCGCCTCGGGCACCGAACTGGTCGCCTTCGTCACGCCCGCCGACGCGCCCGAGGATCTGCTGGCCGGCGCGGCCGAGCGGCTCACCGGCGTCATGATGCCCGGCCGCGTGCTGCGGCTGCCGGAGCTGCCGCTGAACCCGTCCGGCAAGGCCGACCGCGTCCGGTTGCGGGAGCTGGCGTCGCAGCATACTGACGACGACGGCCTGTCGTCCGAGGACGAGCGCGCGGTCGCCGAGATGTGGCATCGGCTGCTGGGACGCCGCCCGGGGCCGGGTACCGGGTTCACGGCCGCAGGCGGCGACTCGATCTCGGCCATGCGCCTGGTCGCCGCGCTGCGCAGAGAGTTCGGCCGGGATGTCGCGGTCGAGGACGTCTTCGCCGGTCGCACCCCGGCCGGGATCGCCGCGCGGGTGGCGAAGGCCGAGCCGCTGACCGGACCGGTGGCGCTGGCCACCGGCCATCCGCCGATGCTCTCGCCGCCGCAGCGGCGCCTGTGGTTCACCGACCAGCTCGCGCCGGGGGAGGCCCCGTACAACATCCCGCTCGCCGAACGGATCCGCGGACCACTGGACAAGGCAAGGCTGCGCGCCGCGCTGCGCGCCGTCGCCGAGCGGCACGAGATGCTGCGCTGGCGGGTGCTCGAAACCGACGGCGCGCCGTACCCGGTCTGCGACCCGGCGTCCGACGTGCCACTCGTCGAGGTGACACTCGACGGCGCTCCGGGTGCTCCAGCTCCTTCGGGCACTTCAGCCGTTCCGCAGCACACTGCCGAAACCGAGCTGCACGCCCGCCTCGCCGCCGACGCGCGCACCTCCTTCGACCTCGCCTCCGCACCACCCTGGCGCGCCACGCTCTACCGCCTCGCGCCGGAGGACCACGTCCTCGCGCTCACCTTCCACCACATCGCCTTCGACGGGTGGTCGCAGCGCATCCTCTACCGCGACCTCGCCCTTGCGTATCAGGGCCGGCCTGTTCCGGACCGGGCCGCCTCCTACGCGGACTACGCCGCCTGGCGCGAGCGGCGCGACCGCCTCCGCGCCGACGCCGACGCGGCCTGGTGGCTCGAACACCTGCGCGGCGCGCCGACCGTCGTCGACCTGCCCCGCGACCGTCCGCGCCCGGCCGTCGCCACCTACCGCGGCGCCCAGGCGTCGATCACCCTCCCCGACCACGCCGACGCCGCGGTCCGCCGACTGGCCGCCGAGCTCGGCACGACGACCGCCGGGGTGCTGCTCGCCGGATTCGGGCAGGTGCTGCGTCGGCTGACCGGCTCGCCTGACGCGGTGATCGGGGCGGTGGTCGCCGACCGGCGGCTTGCCGAGTTCGACGATCAGGTCGGCTTCTTCATCGACATGCTGCCGGTCCGGTTGGCCGTCGAGGACACCGCGCCGTTCGCCGAGCACGTCCGCCGCGCCGCCGCCGAACTGCTCGAGGTCGCGGCTCATCCCTCGGCACCGGTAGAAGTGCTCGTCGACAAGCTCGGGGTGGCGCGCGACACCTCCCGCGCGCCGCTGGTCCAGATCATGTTCAACGTCCTGAACTTCGCCGAACCGGTACTCGACCTGCCCGGTCTCCAAACCCGGACCATCGCGGTCGAAAAGCCCGGTTCACCGCTCGACATGACCGTCTACGTCCTCGAACGCGGCGGCCGGCTCGCCGTCGACCTGCTCTACAACCCCGACCTGTTCGACGGCGACCGCGTCACCACACTGCTCGCCGATTACGCGGCCGTGCTCGGCTCCTTCGCCGAGGCCCCGCAGGTGCCGGTCGCCGGCATCGCCGCCGAACTGCCCCACGACCTCCCGTCGCCCCCGGACGCGATGACCGTCCGCACTCCTGAGGAACCGCTCGGCGCAGCGGCGGCCGTCGGCGCCGCGGACGTCGAATCGGCCGTCGCCGACGTGTGGTGCGAGGTCCTGGGGCGCGAGGGGATCGCGCCGACCGACAACTTCTTCGACGTCGGCGGCACCTCGCTCGCCCTCACCGCGGTCCGGGCGCGGCTGACCGCGCAGTTCGGGCCGCGCCTGAAGATCGTCGACCTGTTCCGCCATCCCACCATCAGGTCGCTGGCCGCGTTCCTCGAGCGCGCGGCCGACGGGCCTGACAACTCAGCCCCCGAACTCGACCAGGTGCACCAGCGCGTCGCCGCCCGGCGTGAGCGGGCGGCCCGCCGGGGACGCCGGCTGCCCGGCGGCCCCGGAACCACCCCAGACCGACGAGGAGACCAAGCATGACCGACCCGGCGCAGACAGAGCCGATCGCGATCGTCGGGATGGCGGTACGCGTGTCCGGCGCGTCCGACGAGCGGCAGTTCTGGCGCAACCTGATGGACGGGGTGGAGTCGGTGAGCCGCTTCACCCGTGCCGAGCAGTTGGCGCGCGGGGCGAAGCCAGAGGACGTGGATGATCCCAGCTGGGTCAGTGCCGCGCCGTTCATCCCGGACTTCGACCACTTCGATGCCGGGTACTTCGGGATGACCCCGCGCGAGGCCGAGATCACCGACCCCCAGCACCGGCTGCTGCTCGAGGCCTGCCACGACACGCTCGAGGACGCCGGCTACGACCCGGCCCGCTTCGAGGGCGCGGTCGGCGTCTACGCCGGCAGCGGCGGCAACGGCTACATGTGGCAGAACGTGATGCGCAACAGCGCGGTCATGGCGGCGCAGTCCGGCGGCATCGGCGTCCTGACGGGCAATCAGCCCTCTTATCTGGCGACCGGCGTCTCGTACAAGCTCGACTTGCGCGGGCCCAGCTTCACGGTGCACGCCGCCTGCTCCACCTCGCTGGTGGCGATGCACCTGGCCTGCGAGGCCCTGCGCAACGGCGAGTGCGACATGGCGCTGGCCGGCGGCGTGAACATCGAGATGCCGCAGGGCGTCGGCTATGTCGGCGTGGACGGCTTCACCTCGACCAGCGGCGTGTGCCGCCCGTTCGACGCCGGGGCCGACGGCACCGTCTGGGGCAGCGGCCTCGGCGTCGTGCTGCTCAAGCGGCTGTCCGAAGCGGTCGCGGACGGCGACCGGATCCGGGCCGTCGTGCTGGGAAACGCCGTCAACAACGACGGCGCGAGCAAGGTCGGGTTCTCCGCGCCGAGCGTCGAGGGCCAGATCGCGGTGGTCACCGAGGCGGTGGGCATGGCCGGCGTCGACCCGCGCAGCATCGGCTACGTCGAGGCGCACGGCACCGGCACCGCGATGGGAGACCCGATCGAGATCAGTGCCCTGAGCGCGGTCTACGGCGCCGGAACGGAGGAGCACGGCTGGTGCTCGATCGGCTCGGTGAAGTCGAACATCGGGCATCTGAGCCAGGCCGCGGGCGTCGTCTCGGTCATCAAGGCGGTCCTCGCTATGGAGCACGGAACCATCCCGCCGACCATCAACTACGAGGAGCCCAACCCGGCGATCGACTTCGATGAGTCGCCGTTCACCGTCGCGGTGAAACCCGTTGCGTGGAACGCCGACGACCGGCCGCGGCGCGCGGGCGTCAGCTCGTTCGGCGTCGGAGGGACCAACGCGCACCTGGTGCTCGAAGAGGCGCCCGAGCCCGCCGCGGCCGACCGCGACGACGCGCGTCCGGCGCAGCTGCTCCAAGTCTCGGCGCACACCGAGACGGCCCTGGCCGCGCGGGTCGAGCAGCTCGCGCAGCACCTCGAGGACCACCCCGAACTCGACCTCGCAGACGTCGCACACACCCTGCAAGCCGGCCGCCGCCTGCACCCGCATCGCGCCGTCGCGGTGGCCCGCGACCCGCAGGACGCCGCCGAGGCGCTGCGCGAGCCGCGCCGCCGCCAGCTCGGCACGGCCGCCGCCACGGCCCCGAAGGTCGCGTTCCTCTTCCCCGGCCAGGGATCCCAGTTCGCCGGGATGGGCGCCGAGCTCTACCGCAGCGAACCGGTCTTCCGCGCCGCGATCGACGCGTGCGCGGCCCTGCTCGAGTTGGACGTCGACATCCGGGAGCCGATGTTCGGTTCCGGCGCGGAGGCCGACGCCCTGCTACGCGAGACCCGATACACCCAGCCCTCCTTGTTCGTGATCGAATACGCCCTCGCCGTGCTGCTGGAGTCCTGGGGCGTGCGGCCCGCGGCGATGGTCGGCCACTCGATCGGCGAATACGTCGCGGCCACGCGCGCCGGCGTCTTCGAGCTCGGCGACGCGCTGAAGCTGGTCGCCGCGCGGGGAGCGCTGATGCAGTCCCTGCCGCCGGGCGCGATGCTCGCCGTCCGGGCGGACGAGGCCGACGTGGCCGCGCGGCTGCCCGACACCCTCACCGTGGCGAGCGTCAACGCGCCCGGCAACTGCGTCGTGGCCGGTCCGATCGAGGAGGTCGAGCAGTTCGCGGCCGGGCTGAAGGCGGCCGGGATCGGCCGCACGCCGCTGAAGACCTCACACGCCTTCCACTCCCCGATGATGGACCCGATCCTCGAGGAATTCGCGGCGCTCGTCGCGTCGGTGCCGCGCCGCGCGCCCCGCCTGCGCTTCGCCTCGAACGTCACCGGGACGTGGATCACCGACGATCAGGCCACGGATCCGGCGTATTGGGCCCGGCACCTGCGCCAGGCGGTGCGCTTCGGCGATTGCGTCGCGACGCTGCTGGCCGACGGCGTGCGGCCGATGGTCGAATGCGGGCCGGGCCGCCAGCTGGCCGGATTGGTCCGCACCCAGGTCCCGGCCGGGGCCGCGGCCCCGCTGCGGACGCTGTCCGGACCGGGCGAGCGGCTCGGCGACGTGGAGACGCTCCTCGGCGCGGTCGGCGCGCTCTGGGTCGCGGGCGTCCCGACCGACGTGCCGGTCGAGGAGGCGCGCCGGATCCGGCTGCCGCTCTACCCCTTCGAACGCAAGCGGCACTTCGTCGCCCCCGACGCCGAAGCCCCCGTCGCCGTCGCCGCGGGCCCGGCCGGCCCGCAGCCGTTCGAGCGCTGGTTCGCCGTCCCGACATGGCGGCAGCTCGGCCCCGGGCGGAAGACGGAGCGCTTCGAGTCCTGCCTCGTCTTCACGGCCGACGGCGAACTGCCCGACCGGCTGCGCGCCGCGGGCGTCGAGGTGACCGAGGTCCGCCCGGGCGCCGCCTTCTCCTCGGCCGACGGCGGGTACACCGTGCGTCCGGGGGAGCGCGCGGACTACAGCGCCCTGATCGACGCGCTCGGCGAGCGCCTGCCGAAGCGGATCGTGCACGCCTTCGCCCTCGCCGGCAAGCCGGTCGGCGCCGATGTCGACGGGGTCCGGGACGCTCAGGACGAGGGCTTCTTCAGCCTGTTGTGGCTCACCCAGGCGCTCACCGCCGCCGGGGCCGCCGAGGACGTCCACCTCGACATCGTCTCCGCCGGGACCCGCGACGTGACCGGAGGCGATCTGACGCGGCCGGAGCACGCCACGCTGGCCGGCATCGTCCGCGTCCTGCCCCTGGAGACGCCCGGCCTGACCGTCCGGCAGATCGACCTCGAGCCCGACGATGCCACCGCCACCGCCACCGCCGCCACCGCTGCCACTGCCGCCCGAGAGTCGGCCGGGATCGTCGCCGAACTGTTCCGGACCGGGCCGTCCGAGGTCGCATTGCGCGGCGGGCGCCGCTGGGCACTCGGCTACGAGCAGCTCGATCTCGAGGCGCCGCAGGGCGAATCGGTCCGCGAGGGCGGGTGCTACCTGATCACCGGCGGCCTGGGCGGCATCGGCATCACCATCGCCGAGGACCTCGCCGTCCGGGCCCGGGCCAAACTCGTCCTGGTGACCCGCTCCGGCCTGCCGCCGCGTGCGGAATGGGACCTGCGGCTCGCGGCCGGCGGCGGATCCGACCGCACCGGCCGGGCGATCCGAGCGATCCGCCGGATGGAGAAGGCCGGCGCCGAAGTCCTCGTCCCCGCCGCCGACGTGACGAGCATCGAGGAGCTGCGCCGGGTCCGAGCCGAGGCCGAGGCGGCGTTCGGTGCGGTCGACGGCATCATCCACGCGGCAGGCCTGCCCGGCGGCGGGATGGCCGAGGTCAAGGACCGCGCCGCCGCCGAGGCCGTCCTCGCCCCGAAACTCGCCGGAACCATCGCCCTCCGGCTCGCGTTCGCCGACGCGGAACTCGACTTCGTCGCACTGTGCTCGTCGGTCACCGCCGTATCCGGCGACTTCGGGCAGGTCGACTACTGCGCGGCCAACGCCTTCCTCGACGCCTACGCCCGCGCGAACCAGGGATGGGCCCCCCGCGTCGTGTCGCACGACTGGGCCGGCTGGGCCGAGGTCGGCATGGCGGCCGAGGTCGCCGCACCCACGGCGGTCCGCGGCGAGCAGGGCGCCGTCGCAGAACCCGTCGACCACCCGATCCTGACCACCAGATCCGGCACCGAGTGCCGCGGACTGGTGTCCGCGTCCGCGAACTGGGTGCTCGACCAGCACCGGATCGACGGCGTCCCGGTGGTCCCGGGCACCGGCCACCTGGAGACGGTCCGGGCCGCCGTCGCCGCCTGCTCTCCCGCGCCCGGCCCGGAGCACGTCGTCGAGCTGCGCGACGTGGCGTTCCGGAAGCCGTTCGCCGTCCCCGGCGTCGCGGAGTATCGCGTGCTCCTGACGGACGGCGAGTTCACCGTCCGCAGCCGCGCGGCCGGAAGAACGGCACTGCACGTCAGCGGCTCGGCAGACTGGATCGCGGCCGAGCCGGTCGGCACCGTCGACCTCGCGGCCGTCAAGGCCCGCTGCGCATCGGTGGGCGAGGACGGCGGGGACGCCGAGGGGTTCGGCGCGGGCGGCGGCGCGGGCGGCGGACGCACCAGCATGGTGACGTTCGGTCCGCGGTGGGCCGTGCTGCGCGACCATCTCATCGGCGCGGACGAGGAACTCGCGTACATCGGTGCTGCGCAGGATCCGCAAGAGCCGCAAGAGCCGGGGGAGTCGGCGGCCGAGGCCGAATACCGTTGGCTGGACCCGGCCCGCCTCGACGTGGCGACCGCGTTCGGACGCGGTCGCGGATCCGGCACCTACCTGCCGCTGGGCTACGGCCGCGTCGTCGTCCGCGCGCCGCTCACCCCGTCGTTCTACAGCCATCTGCGTTACCGCGACGGGAGCGGGGACGAGATCGTCACCGCCGACCTCACCCTGTGCGACGAGGCGGGCCGCGTGCTGGTCGAGATCACCGACTTCACGCTGCGCCGGGTCGACCAGCGCTCGGTCACCGGCGATCTGGCCGAGGACGCCGGCGCGGCGCCGACGACCGCCGACACCGCGCGGATCAGCCCGGTCGACGGCGCCGAGGCGTTCCGGCGCGCGTTGGGGGCCGACCTCGGCCCGCAGGTCGTCATCAGCCCGGTCCCGGTCGCGGACCTGTTCGCCCACCGGGTGACCACGGCGACGCTGGAAGCCGACGCCGCACCGGAATCCGGCGCGTCATCCGCGGAATCCGGAGCGGCGCCCGAAGCCGGATCCGTGCTACTCGCCGCCGGCGGATACACGCCGCCACGCCCCGGTCTGGAAACGTCGCTGGCCGCGCTGTGGACCTCGGTCCTCGGCGTCGAACAGGTCGGCGCGGACCAGGACTTCTTCAGCCTGGGCGGCACCTCGCTGGTCGCCATCCAGCTCATCTCCCAGATCCGCAAGGCCGAGGGCGTCCGGCTGCCGATCCGCGTGCTGTTCGACGCGCCGACCGTCAGCGAGCTCGCCGCACGCATCGAGGAGTTGCGTGCCGCCGCGGCGGCGAAGGCGGGCGGTCCCGACGAAAACGGGTCCGCGTCCGAAATCCCGAAACTCAAGCGATAGGAGGCCGGCATGACCACTGTCTTCCTGGTCCAGAACGAACCGAGTCCTTGGGTCGGCCTCGTGGCCGACCGGATCCGGGCCATGGGCCATCGGCCGGTGCTGCTTTCGGCACCGTTGACACACGAGCAACGGCTCGCCGCGGCGAAGACCGTCGACGAGATCGTCGAGACGGCCGACATCGCCGATCCGGAAGCGCTCGCGGCGAAGGCGCGCGAACTGGCCGAGGACGCACGGATCCTGACTTACTCGGACAGCGCGATGGTCGCGACCACCCGAGCGGCCGAACTGCTCGGCGTCGCGCGGCTGCCGGCGTCGGTGTTCGTGAACATCCGCAACAAGTTCACCGCGCGTCAGATCATGGCGGCCGCCGGACTGCCGAGCCCGAAGTTCGCGCTGCTGCACAGCGCCGCCGAAGCGCGGCAGGTCGCCGAGGCTGTCGGCCTGCCGGCGATCGTCAAGCCGGTCAACGGCGTGGCCAGCCACCTGATCAGCGTCGCCAGGACCGCGGAAGAACTCGCGGCGGCCTATGACCGGACGGTCGCGGCCCTGCCCGGCGCGATGGCAGGGCTCTACGACCAGCGGCTCGGCGACCTGGACCCGGCCCGGTCCCTGCTCGTCGAAGGCCGCCTGCAAGGGCCCGAATACGCCGTCGATGTCGTCGTGCGCGACGGCACCGTGGAAACGCTCGGGATCTTCGGCAAGCCCGGCATGGACGAGACCTTCCTCGAACGCCTCATGGTGTGCCCGCCGTTCGGTCTCTCCCGCGAACTCGACGCCGCGATTCGGCAGGCCGCCACCGACGCGGTACTCGCCCTCGGCCTGGACGAGTCCGTCGCGCACGTCGAGCTGATCGACGACGCAGTACTCGGACCCACCGTGATCGAGGTCAACGCCGGACGTCCCGGCGGCGCGCTCGTGTTCGTCGTCGACGAACTCGTCACCGGGGTCGATCCGTTCGCCGAAGCCCTGGCCGCCGCGCTCGACGAGCCGGCCCCGCCCCGGGCCGCGCCGAAGGTCACGGTCCCGATCGCATACAGCACGATCTACGGCACCGGCAGCGGCCGACTGGTGGCGATCCACGGCCTGGACGAGCTCGCGGACAGTCCCGAGGTACTCGAGATAATCCCGGCCGCCGAGCCCGGCCAGATCCTCAGCGACGACCACGAGGTCTTCATCGTGAACGTCTTCCTGGCCGGGTTCCTCGACGAGGAAGAGCTGCTCGAAGCGCATCAGGACGTGCAGAACCGCATCCGGCTGGAGACCGAGCCGATCGAAGGGGGCACGACACAGTGAGCACCGTCTTCCTGGTGCAGAGCGAGCCAGGGTTCTGGGTCCGCACCGTCGCGCAGCACGCGCGCGCGGCGGGGCACCGGCCGGTGCTGCTCAGCGCGCCGCTGACCGACGAGCAACGGCGCAAGTGCGCCGAGTTCGTCGAAGACGTCGTCGAGCTCGACGACATCACCGACCCCGAGGCGCTCGCGGCGAAGGTCCGCGAGCTGTCCGACGACGGCAGGATCATCACGTGCGCGGACACGGTGATGGTGGCCGCGACACAGGCCGCTGAGTTGCTCGGCGTCGCGCGGCTGCCGGCGTCGGTGTTCGTGAACATCCGCAACAAGTTCGCCGCGCGTCAGATCATGGCGGCCGCCGGGCTGGCGAGCCCGAAGTTCGCGCTGCTGCACAGCGCCGCCGAAGCGCGGCAGGTCGCCGAGGCCGTCGGCCTGCCGGCGATCGTCAAGCCGGTCAACGGCGCGGGCAGCCACCTGGTCCGCGCCGTGCGCACCGTCGACGAACTCGCCGACACCCACCGGGAGATGGCCGAGCGGGCGCCCGGGTCGATCAACGCGCTCTACGACCGTCCGCTCGGCGGCCTCGACCCGACCCGCTCGTTCCTGGTGGAGGGAATGCTCGAAGGACGCGAACACATCGTCGACCTCGTGATCCGCGACGGGGCGGTGGTCTGGATCCGCAACGCCGGCAAGCCGATCGTGGACGGGTCGTTCCGCGAACCGATCCTCATGGTCCCGGCGCTGGGCCTGTCGGCGGAACTCGAGCAGGCGCTGCGCCGGCAGGCCGTGGCGGCGGTCCACGCGCTCGGCCTGCACGACGGTGTCGCACACGTCGAGCTCATCGACGACAAGGAGCTCGGCCCGACGATCGTCGAAGTCAACGCCGGCCGCCCCGGCGGCGGCGTCCTCAGCTTGATGCACGAGCTGAACTCCGGCATCCAACTGTTCGCCGAGTCCCTCGCCGCCGCGCTCGGCGAGCCCAGGCCCCCGCAGCTGGACGCGAAGATCACCATCCCGGTCGCCTCCAGCATCGTCTTCGCCGACGACAGCGGCCGCCTCGTCCGCATCCACGGCCTCGACGAAGTCGCCGACCTCCCGGAGGTCCTCGACGTACTGCCCACCGTCGAACCCGGCCAGCTCATCGACGCCGAACACGAGGTCTTCGTCGTCAACGTGCTGCTGGCCGGATTCTCCAGCGAGGCCGAGGTCATCGACCTACACGAGGAGATCCTCCAGCTAGTCCATCTCGAGATCGCGCCGGAATGACGGCCCACACGAGCGGCGGGTCCGGCACACGCCGGACCCGCCGGGTCGTCCCGCTCGTCGCCCGGGCGCTCGCTGCCGAGGGGCGGTTTGAGGTGACCGCTGACAGCCTCGAGCTGGTCGAGTCGTTTCGGCCCGGCATCTCCTGACCTGAAAGAAACCAGAAAGAACCCGACCACCGCCGACCTGACCCGCTTGGCCCACAGCGCGGGCGGGTGGGGGAGTGAGGTTCGGCGCGCGGAGCGGAGCGGGTCAAGCGGGTGGTCTACTCGCTGTGCGTGGGGCCGGGGGAATCGCCTGCCTCCGTCTGACGTGCGGGGTTGCCCCGCCGGCGGCTCGGGTGGCGCCGGTAGCGCGGCGGTAAGTCATGCAATACGCTCAAGGTCATGACGCATTTCGACGCTGCCGATGCCGCCGTCGAAGCAGCGCTGGCAGCGGGCGCCGGCTATGCCGACGCCAGGGTCATGCACCGCCGCTTCGAGTCCATGTCCGCACGCAATGGGGACGTCGAGGACCTGACGCAGCGGGAGAGCGCCGGGATCGGGGTGCGGGCGCTGGTCGGAGGGTGCTGGGGCTTCTTCGGCGTGCCCGATCTGGACGACGGCGCCGCCCGGCGGGCCGGGGTCCGTGCGGCTGAGATCGCCGCGGCCTCGGCCATCGTTCCGAACCGGCGCTTCGACCGGGAGGCGCTCATCCCGTCGGATCCCGAGGTCGGCTCCTGGGCCAGCGAGTGCCTGATCGACCCGTTGTCCGTGCCGCTGTCGGACAAGGGCGACCTGCTCACCTCCGCGACCGCCGAGATGCGGGGGCAGGGTGCTGATATCGCCACCGGGTCCTACGACATCTGGGACACCCGCAAGTGGTTCGTCTCTTCCGAGGGCCACCGCATCGACCAGCACGTGCG
>FSXZ01002166.1_pt1 | contig 12389 bp, 11 predicted proteins | sample 1638121 | NCBI WGS metagenome assembly FSXZ01 (sample SAMEA3914788, study PRJEB12502) | metagenome | biome: forest; material: soil | place: Canada | collected 2011-07-03 | depth 0.1 m
ACGTTCGGCGGCAACATGGACACCCCGGAGATGCGCGCCGGCGCGACCTGCTACCTGGGGGTCAACGTCGAGGGCGCGCTGTTCTCGGTGGGGGACGGGCACTACCGGCAGGGCGAGGGCGAGGCCTGCGGCACCGCCGTCGAGGGCGCCATGAACGTGACCCTCATCGTGGACCTGATCAAGGGCGGCGCGCCGGCCTGGCCGCGGATCGAGACCGACGCCCACCTGGCCGTCGTGGGCTCCAGCCGCCCGCTGGAGGACGCCTGGCGGGTCAGCCAGGTCGGCATGGTGGGCTGGCTGGCCAGCCTGTACGGCCTGGACCGGCTCGACGCCTACCAGCTGCTGTCGCAGATCAGCGAGGCTCCGCTGGCCAACGTCGTGGACGTCAACTACAGCGCGCTGTCGAAGGTGGCCAAGGCCCTGCTCCCGGCCGCCCCCGCCTACGGCGGCGTGCACCAGCACCTGCGCGAGGTCGCCGCGACGGTCAGCCCGCGCGCCGCCGCGACCCGGGAGGCCTGAGCGTGGACCTGGGCCTGAGCGGGCTGCGCGCCCTGGTCACCGGCGGCACCCGGGGCATCGGCCGGGCCATCGTCGAGGGCCTGGCTGCCGAGGGCGCGGTGGTCGGGCTCTGCGCGCGCACCGGGACCGGTGTCAGCGCCACCCTGGACGCGCTGGCCAGCGAGGGGTACACGGCCATCGGCCGGGTCGCGGACGTGTCCGACGAGGCCGCCCTGCGGGCCTGGGTGGAGTACTGCGCCGCCGAGCTGGGCGGCATCGACATCGTGGTGGCCAACGTCAGCGCGCTGGCCATCCCGGACGAGCCGGCCAGCTGGCGGGCCGGCTTCGACGTGGACATGATGGGCACCGTCGGCCTGGTCAGTGCGGCCCTGCCCTACCTGGAGACCAGCAACGCGCCGTCGATCGTGACCATCGCCAGCGTGTCCGGCCGGGAGATCGACTTCGCGGCCGGCCCGTACGGCGTGTTCAAGGCGGCGATCATCCATTACACCCAGGGACTGGCCTACCAGCTCGCGGTCAAGGGCATCCGGGCCAACAGCCTGTCGCCGGGCAACACCTACTTTCCCGGCGGCGTGTGGCCGGACATCGAGCAGCGCGACCCGGAGCTGTTCGCCCGGGCCAAGGCGCTCAACCCGACCGGCCGGATGGCGCGGCCGGACGAGATCGCCCGCGCCGCGGTGTTCCTGGCCAGCCCGGCGGCCAGCTTCATCACCGGCGCCAACCTCCTGGTCGACGGGGCCCTCACCCGCGGCGTCCAGTTCTGACCGGCCGCGCTCAGCCGGCGCCGGCCAGCGGATGCGCGATCTGGAAGACGTTCCCGTACGGGTCACGCACCATGGCCCGCCGGTCGCCGTAGGGCGTGTCCAGCGGGGCCTCGATCGTCTCGGCGCCCGCCGCCACCGCCCGCCGGTAGGTGCCGTCAGCGTCGGTGACATAGACGTAGAGGAAGGCCGGGAACAGGTCCCGCTCGCCCGCCTGCGACACCATCACCAGCGAGTCACCGATCCGGATCTCGGCCGGGCGGCCGGCCTGAACCTCGCCGGAGCCGCCCAGCACGTCGCGCAGGAACCGGACCGACCCGTCCAGGTCAGCGACCACCATGCGCGCGATCACGGTCTGCGCCCCGGCCGGCCTGGTCACGCCCGGTCCCGCGCGGCCGGCGCGCTGGGCACGCACTCGATGCTGAACTGGCCCAGCGGGGTGGCCCGGGTGGCCGTCACCGCCAGGCCGGCCGCGGCCGCGAGCGCGGCGTAGCCGTTGCGGCCCCGCTCGCGGCCGCCCGCCAGCACGAGCATCCGCAGGTTCATCTCCGCGGACGCGGCTCCGTCGCCGTCCTCGCCGCCCGGGCCCTCGATGATGACCACCCGGCCGCGGGTACCCGCCGCCTCGGCGCACCGGCGCAGGATGACGGCGGCCTGGTCATCGTCCCAGTCATGCAGGACGTGGCTGAGCACGTACAGGTCACCGCCCGCGGGCAGGGCATCGAAGAAGCTCTGCCCGGCGAACGCGCAGCGCCCGTCCAGGCCGCGCCCGGCCAGGTACTCCCGGCCGCGCTGGGCGGTGTCCGGCAGGTCGACCAGCGTGGCGCGGGCCTGCGGGTGCGCGGCGAGGATCACGGCCAGCAGGGCGCCGGTGCCGCCGCCGACGTCGATGACGTGCCGCGGGCCCGACCAGTCGTAGCTGGCGGCGGAGTCGGCGACGTACTCCGGCCCGGCGGCCATGACCGCGTCAAAGGAGGCGCTCATGGCCGGGTCGGCGGCCAGGTAGGCCCACAGCGGCGCGCCGAAGACCGTCTCCCAGGCCGGCTGCCCGGTGCGCAGGGTGTGCAGCAGGCCGGTGAAGGCCAGGTCCATCTGCCCGCCGAACCCGCCGAGGTCCAGTGACACCTGCATCCCGGAGGGGTGATCCGAGCGCAGCAGCGCCGCGAGGCCGTTCAGCCCGAACGACCCCGGCTCCGGCTCGGTGAACACGCCCCGGCCGACCAGGTGCCGCAGCAGCCGGCCCAGGGCATCAGGATCGCTGCCCGACCGGCGGGCCAGCTCGCTGACCGCCACCGGGCCGCCGGCCATCAGGTCGGCCAGCCGGAGGGTGGCCGCGGCCCGCACGGCCATGGGCGTGACCAGATCGGTCACCGGCGCCAGCGCCGCCCAGGCCGAGGCCGGGCCGGAAGGCCCCGCGGGCGGACTCGCCGTCTCGTTCTGCATGCCTTGCCTCCACCGGTTGGCCCGCCGTAACGTCGACACCCGTTGTTTCCCGGTGGGCGGCCGCCGGTTCCCGGAGGGAGGGCTCGGGTGGAGCAGCCGGACTCCGCGGTGATCGCGGCCTCGCGGGCTGACCCGGAGATCTTCGGGGTCCTGTTCGACCGCCACGCCGCGTCGCTGCTCCGGTTCCTGGCCCGGCGCCTGGATCCCGGCGACGCCGAGGACCTGCTCAGCGAGGTGTACCGGATCGCCTTCGAGCGGCGCGGCGACTACGACCTGGCGCGGGCGTCGGCCCGGCCGTGGCTGTACGGGATCGCCGCCAACCTGGTGGCCCGGAGCGGCCGCGACACGGCCCGGCGGCTGCGCGCCACCGCGGCCGCGGCCGCGCGGCCGGACTACAGCGAGGACCCGGCCGAGCGGGCCGCGTCCGCCGTCGACGCCGCCGCGCGCTGGGCACAGGTCGCGGCGGCCGTCGGCCAGCTGCCGGGCCCGGAGCGTGACGTGCTGCTGCTGTTCGCCTGGGAGGAGCTGAGCTATGACGAGATCGCCGCGGCCCTCGACATCCCGGCCGGCACCGTGCGCTCCCGGCTGAGCCGGGCCCGGGCCGCGCTGCGGGCGCTGACCGGGGGCACGATCGGTGCGGCAGGGCTCGACGGAGCCCCGGCGCCCAGGGAGGCCAGGCCATGACCGACGATCTTGATCCGCTGCGCCGGCTCCGGCCTGACCGGGTCCTGCCCGACGACCCCAACGACCCCGGGATGCTGGCTCGCGGCAAGGAGCGGTTCCTGGCCGGGATCCGGGGCACGGCCGGCCAGCCGCCGGCCGAGCGGATGCCGTCGGTGTACCCGCGCCTGGCCTATCGCGACGAGGCGGCCGCCCTGGCGTTCCTGGTGCGTGCGTTCGGCTTCACCGAGCGGCGGGAGGCCCGCATGGAGCTTCCGGGGGGAATGCTGGCCTGGCTGCAGCTGGGGGACGGCGTGGTGATGATCGGGCGCGCCGGGGAAGACCGGCACGGGCTGCGCAGCCCGCTGGACGCGGGCGGCCCGACCGCCCTGGTGAACGTGGCGGTCCGCGGGATCGATGCGCACTGCGAGCGGGCCCGGGCCGGGGGCGCCCGGATCGTGACCGAGCCCGAGGACATGTTCTGGGGTGACCGCCGGTACGAGGCCCTCGACCTGGAGGGACACCGGTGGCACTTCACCGAGCACCTGCCCGGGGCACCTCCATGGCCAGCGTGACCAGGCGCTGAGAAGCTGCGGGATGCCTGCCGCTTACCCGCCCGTACCCGTCCCGGCCTGCAGCGTCAGCCAGTCGACCTCGGCGCTGGCCAGCAGGGCGTCCCGCGCGGCGAGGTAGCGGCGGGTATGGGGTGCGGCCTCGTGCGCCTCGAACGCGGCCCGGTCCCGGTACAGCTCGTAGTGCAACCGCTGCAGCGGCTGCCCGTCAACCCGGTGCACGGCGTACACGATCGTCCCTGGCTCCCGGGCCTCGATGCCGGCGACCGTCTCCTCGGCCAGCCGGTCATACGCCCGGGCGCAGACTTCGTCCCGGCACGTGAACCGCGCGATCAGTCCCAGCATTCGTCAGCCTCCATGCCGTTCGCCGGCCGCTGATCCGATCCGGCGGTCGGTGATAGCGATGTCGTGATCCCAGGTAACGCCGTCATCGTCAGCGCAGGCCGCCCCCGAGCGGCTTGAGCAGGATGTCGAGGAGCGGGGCGTCCGGCTCAGGCTCGCGGGTGCGGGCGACCTTGCGCCAGCCCCAGGCCTGGAACGCGCCCTGGGCCGGGACGGCCGCCGGCCGGACGGTGAGCGTGGCCCGCTCCTCGGCGCGGCCCGCGAGAATCAGGTCGTGCAGGTCGCGGCCGATGCCCTGGCGCCGCCACGGCGCGCGGACGAGCAGCTCGGCGAGCGCGAACGTCCGGCCGGGGTGCTCCGTGGTCAGGTCGTCGGGCAGCGGCGTGGTGAGGTGGCGCCACCAGGATGTGGACGGGCGCAGCGGCATCCCGAGGGCATAGCCGACCAGGTACTCGCCGTGCCGGGCCTCGGCCAGGGCAAAGCCCGGCTGGCGCCGCCGGACCCGGAACCGGCTCTCGAACCGGGCCGCCTGCTCGCTGTCCTGCCGGTACGGGGGGTCGGCGTAGACCTCAGCCGCGAGGGCGGCCAGGCCGCCGGCGCGCTCGGCCGCCTGCGGGCCGCTGAGCAGCTCAAAGGTAATTTCCGGCGCAGGCACCCGACCATGATCCCGGACCGGCCGGGCCGCCGGGCGCCGGGCAGGCACTTGCGCGGGGCCGCGGTAGATGATCTATTCCTGACCAGAGGGGCAATTCGCCTGTCGCCGACACTCCGGGAGGCCCTGTGCCGCGGGATGAAGAGCTCGCGGAGCTGCGGCTGCGCCGGGAGCTGGCTGTGCAGATGGGCGGGGCCGAGCAGGTTGCGCGGCAGCATGAGCACGGGAAGCTGACCGCCCGGGAGCGGGTCGAGCTGCTGGGCGACAAGGACAGCTTCCGGGAGTTCGGGCAGCTGGCCGGCAGCAGCCGGTATGAGGACGGGCGGCTGGCCGGGTTCACTCCTAAGGGCGAGGTCACCGGGTTCGTGAGCATCGAGGGCCGCAAGGCGGTGGTCGCGGCCGGGGACTTCACGGTGCGCGGCGGCGCGGCCACCCGCGGGTCCCGGGGCGGGCTGGGTCAGGAGCTGTCGGCGAGCCGCCGGGCGCTGGAGTGGCAGGTGCCCTACGTCCGGCTGCTGGACGCCAGCGGCGGGTCGGTGGCCAGCTTCGCTGACATCGGCCGCACCTACCTGCCCGACGGCAACGAGTGGACCTGGATCGACGTGCAGCTGCTCCAGTCGGTGCCGGTCGTGTCGGCGGTGATGGGATCAGTGGCCGGGCTGCCGGCCGTGAACGCGTGCATGGCTCACTTCAACGTCATGGTCCGCGGCACCGCGCAGCTCTTCCCCGGCGGCCCTCCCGTGGTCAAGGCCGCGTTCGGCCTGGACATCACCAAGGAGGAGCTGGGCGGCTCAGACCTGCACACCCGCCGCAGCGGCGTCGTCGACAACCTGGCCGAGGACGAGGAGGACGCGCTGGCCCAGATCCGCGCGTTCCTGTCCTACCTGCCCTCCAGCACGGCGGAGCTGCCGCCGCGCACGGCGGCGGCCGAGCCCCGGGTCGCGCCCGACGAGCTGCGCCGCGTCGTCCCCGATAGCCGGCGGCAGCCGTTTGACGTGTACGCCATCCTGGGCGGGGCGCTGGATGAGGGGTCGTTCTTCGAGATCGCGCCGCGGTACGGCCCGTCGCGGGTGACCGGGCTGGGGCGGGTGAACGGGTTCCCGGTCGGGGTGATGGCCAACAACCCGCGGCGGCTGGGCGGGGCGACGGACGTGGCGGCGGGGGAGAAGGTGATGCGGCTGCTGGGCTTGTGCGATGAGTTTCACCTGCCGCTGGTCAGCTTCGCCGACGAGCCGGGGTTCCTGGTCGGCCCGGACTCGGAGCGGCAGGGCATCGAGCGGGCCGGGGCGCGGCTGGTGCAGGTGACGTGCTCGTCCCGGATGCCGTGGCTGACGTTCGTGATCTCGCGGCTGTTCGGGGTGGCCGGGCAGTGCCAGCACCGGCCGTCCGGGATGTTCCGCCGGTATGCCTGGCCCTCGGCCCGCTGGGGGTCGATGCACATCCAGGGCGGGGTGTCCGCGGCCTACCGGCGGGTCATCGAGTCCGCCCCCGACCCGGCCGCCAAGCAGGCCGAGATCGAGGCCGAGCTGGACGCCCTGGCCTCCCCGTTCCGGACCGCCGAGGCCACCGCCCAGGACATCATCGACCCGGCCCAGACCCGCGAGCTGCTGGTCGAGTTCGTCGATGACGCCCAGCGGGTGCTGGCCACCCAGGCCGGCGTGCCGGGCATGCCCTACCACCCCTGACCGCGCCCGGCTCGCTACCAGGCGTCGATGTTGGGGCGCCGCTTGGCCGGGTGCTGCTCCTGGCCGTGGGCGACGTCCATGGCCAGCACTATCCAGCGCCGGGAGTCGGCCGGGTCGATGACGTCGTCGATGTGGAACGTCGTCGACTGGTTGATGGCCCGGGCTGACTCGTAGCGGGTGGCGACCAGCTCGTCGAAGTGCTCGCGCCGCCGGGCCGGGTCGCTGATGGCCGCGAGCTCCTTGCGGAAGCCCAGCTTGACCGAGCCCTCGATGCCCATCCCGAAGAACTCGCCCGTCGGCCAGGAAGCCAGGAAGAACGGCGCTGACAGGCTGCCCCCGGCCATGGCCGGGGCGCCCAGGCCGTAGGCCTTGCGCAGCACGATGGTGAAGACCGGCACGGTCAGGTTGGCCCCGGTCACGAACATCCGCCCGGCGTGCCGGACCAGTGCCGTTTTCTCCGCCTCCGGGCCGACCATGATGCCCGGGGTGTCGCACAGGTTCAGCACCGGCAGCCCGAACGCGTCGCACAGCTGCATGAAGCGGGTCGCCTTGTCGGCCCCGTCGCTGTCCAGGGCCCCGCCCAGGTGCATCGGGTTGTTGGCGATGATGCCGAGCGGGCGCCCCTCGACCCGGGCCAGCGCGGTGACCACGCCGACCCCGAAGTGCCTGCGGATCTCCAGCACCGACCCGGTGTCGGCCAGCAGGTCGATGGCCCGGCGGACGTCGTAGGCCCGCAGCCGGTTCTCGGGCACGACCCAGCGCAGCTCGCGCTGGTCGGCGCACGCCCAGTCCGGGAGCGCGCCCTGGAAGTAGGACAGGTACCGGCGGGCCACCGCCACCGCCTCGGCCTCGTCGGCCACCGGGAGGTCGACGACGCCGTTGGGCACCTGCACCGACATGGGGCCGACCTCCTCGGGCCGGAATACGCCCAGCCCGCCGCCCTCGATCATGGCCGGGCCGCCCATCCCGATGGTCGAGTCGGCGGTCGCGATCACGACGTCGCAGCAGCTCAGCAGGCAGGCGTTGCCGGCGAAGCAGCGGCCCGACGCGATGCCGACGAGCGGGATCAGGCCGCTGAGCCGGGCCATCCGGTAGAAGGCCAGGTTCCGGCGCCGGACGGCCGCGTCGGTGTCCCCGGACCGGCCGCCGCCGCCCTCGGCGAACAGGACCAGCGGCGTGCGGGCCTGCTCGGCCAGCTCGAACATCCGGTCCTTCTTGATGTGGTTCATCACGCCCTGGGTGCCGGCCAGCACGGTGTAGTCGTAGGCCACCACGGCAACCCGGCCCTGCTCCTGGCCGAACAGATCCCCGTTGACGGTGCCGAACCCGGACGGCAGCCCGTCGGCGGGCGTGTTCGCGACCAGGTCCTCGGTCGACCGCCGGGCGCGCTGGGCCGCGATCGTGAGCGGCCCGTACTCGACGAACGAGCCGGGGTCGACCAGGTCGTCGATGTTCTCCCGGGCCGTGCGCTGGCCGGTTGCCCGGCGGGTGGCCACCGCCTCCGGCCGGCGGTGGTCCAGCCCGAGGTCGTGACGGTCCAGGACCGCGGCCAGGTCAGGCCGGATGGCCTCCAGGTCGATCTGCTCGGCGGCGGCGGCGCCCGCGGCGGCGGACTCGTCGGGCTCGATGGTGACGATCGGGTGCCCGGCGACCAGGGTGTCGCCGGGCGCCACGCCGACGGCGGCCACGATGCCGCTGACCGGGGCGCTGACCACGTGCTCCATCTTCATGGCTTCCATGACCAGCAGCTGCTGGCCGGCGCCGACGCTCGCGCCGGGCGCCACGTCCACGCTGACCACGGTGCCCTGCAGCGGCGAGGGGACCACCGCCAGCCCGCCGGCCGGCGGCCCGGCCGGGCCGCCCGGCGACCAGGCCGGCGGGGCGGAGCCGTCCCGGGCCGGCGTCTTGCCGTGGATCAGCACGGCCAGCGGGTCGACCTGGTCGACCTGGGCGCCGGCCCGGCCCGCCGCCTGCAGCCCGGCGGCCGGGACCGGCGCGCCCTCGAAGTACAGCCGCGCGCCGGGCTGGCCGGCCGCGGCCAGCAGGTCGTCCAGGTGATCCCCGACCAGCCCGGTGTACAGGTCGCCGGCGGCCACGGCGGGGTCGGCCAGCAGGGCCTCCAGGAACGGGATATTGGTGTCCACGCCCTCGACCCGGAACTCGCGCAGCGCCCGGCTGGCCCGGCGGATGACCTCGCCCAGGTCGGACCGGGGCGTCCAGGCGATGACCTTGGCCAGCAGCGAGTCGAACCGCGGGTTGGTCGGGTAGCCGACGTAGCCGAAGGTGTCGACCCGGATGCCCGGCCCGGACGGCAGGTCGAAGGCGGTCAGCGTCCCGGACGCGGGCAGCACCGCGCTGCCGCGGCCGATCGTCTCGGTGTTCACCCGGACCTGCAGGGCCATGCCGCGCGGCGCCGCGCCGGGCCGCGCGTCCAGGCCGAGGCCCGCCAGCGTCGCCCCGGCCGCGATCGAGAGCTGGGTGGCGACCAGGTCGACGCCCGTGACCTCCTCGGTGACCGTGTGCTCGACCTGCAGCCGCGGGTTGGCCTCGATGAAGGCGAACGTCTGCCGCCCGGCGTCGACCAGGAACTCGAACGTGCCGACGTTGTCGTACCCGGCCGCGCCGGCCAGCGTGACGGCCGCGTCGCACAGCTGCCCGGCCAGGCCCCGCGGCAGCCGCGGGGCCGGGGTGATCTCGACCAGCTTCTGGTGGCGGCGCTGCAGGCTGCACTCGCGTTCGCCCAGGTGGGTCAGGCCGCCCGCGCTGTCGCCGATGACCTGTACCTCGATGTGCCGGGCGCGCTGGACCAGCTCCTCGGCAAACACCGCGCCGTCGCCGAAGGCGCGCAGGGCCTCGGACTGGCACCGCTCGTAGGCGGCCGCCAGGTCCTGCGGGGCGTGCACCTCCCGCATCCCGCGGCCGCCGCCGCCGGCCACCGCCTTCAGCATGACCGCGCCGCCGGGCCCGAGCGACTCCAGGAAGGCGGCCGCCTCGTCCAGCGTCACCGCGCCCGCGGTGCCGGCCAGGACCGGGACCCCGGCCCGGGCGGCCAGCGCGCGGGCCGCGACCTTGTCGCCGAACAGGTCCAGGACCTCCGGGCGCGGCCCCACGAACGTGATGCCGACCTCGGCGCACTGCCGGGCGAGTCCTGAGTTCTCGCTGAGGAACCCGTAGCCGGGGTGGACGGCGTCGCACCGGGCCCGCTGCGCCGCCGCGACCAGCGCGCCGGCGTCCAGGTAAGCGGCCGGGCCGGCGCCGGGCAGCTCGATGGCGTCGTCGCCCTGCCGGACGTGCAGGCTCTGGGCGTCGTCGGGGGAGAACACGGCGACGCCGCGGATGCCCAGCTCCCGCGCGGTGCGCAGGATGCGGACGGCGATCTCGCCCCGGTTGGCCACCAGGAGCGAAGAGATACTGGCCACGCTCACGCCCTCTCGGTCTCGACGATGCCGCCGGCCACCAGCCGGGCCACGTCCGGCTCGCCGTAGCCGAGCTCGGCCAGCACCGCGGCGGTGTGCTGGCCGGCCGCGGGGATGTCCGGCTCGCCGCCGGGCGGGCCGCCGAGGCGGAGCTCGGGGCCGGGCACGTGCAGCTGCCGCCCGCTGCGCATCCGCACGGTGGTGACCGGCTCCCGGCCCTGGTGGACCGGGTCGGTGACGGCCTCGGCCACGTCGTTGACCGGGCCGCACGGTACCCCCGCGGCCCGCATCTCCGCGATGATCTCCGACCGGGGGCGGGCGCCCGTCCAGGCCGCCACGAACTCCTCGGCCTTGTCCCGGCCCTCGGTGATGCGCCAGTGCGCGTCGCTGTCGGCCAGCCACGCCGGCGCGCCGGTCACCGCGCAGAACCCCAGCCAGGCCCGCGGCGCCAGCGGGGCCAGGTAGACGAAGCCGTCGGCGGCCGGGAAGGTGTTGGCGAACGCGGTCGGGACCCGGTTACGGCTCGCGGCCGGCGACGCCCCGAGGTCGAGCGCCGAGCCGACGTGATGATGCAGCGCGGTCAGGTAGCCCTCGAGCATGCTGACCTCGACGAAGCTGCCCGTGCCGGTCAGCTGGCGCCGGTGCAGGGCCAGGACCGCGCCCAGGGCACCCTGCATGGCGGCCAGCTGGTCGGCCACGAACGCGCCGGCGAGGACCGGCGGGCCGCCCGGCTCGCCGGACAGCCACGGGATCCCGCTCATGGCCTGGATGATGCCGTCATAGGCGCCGTAGTCACGGCCGCCGCCCGCGGTCCCGAACCCAGTGATGTGGACGAAGACGATCCGCTCGTTGCGCTCCCGCAGCGTCTCGTAGCCGATGCCGAGCCGGTCCGGGACGCCCGCGCTGTAGTTGGTGACGATCACGTCGCTGGCGTCGGCCAGCCGCCGGAAGACCTCTTTGCCGGCCGGCGCCTTCAGGTCCACGATGATGCTGCGCTTGCCGCGGTTGTGCGCCGCGAAGTAGACGCTGTCGCCGTCCACGACCGGCAGCGCGGCGCGGGTCCGGTCCCCGCCGGGCGGCTCGATCCGGATCACCTCCGCGCCCTGGTCACCCAGGATCTGCGCGCAGTGCGGCGCCGCGATGGCCTGGCCGAGCTCCACCACCCTGATGCCCTGCAGTGCGGGAACCGCCATCGGCCGCATCGCCGCCTTCCGTGATGATCAGGTCCTTCCCGGTGAAGTTACCCCGCGCGGCCGCAGGCCGTCGATGTCCCGGGCGCCGCCGCGGAGTTAGCGTCTAGGTGCCGGAAGGCGGCAACGGAGCACGGACCTTCAGGGAGCTGGCATGGCCTACGAGTTCATCACCTACCGCGTGCAGGACCGCATCGCCTACGTGACCATCAACCGGCCGGAGGTCATGAACGCCATGCACGCCGAAGCCAACGCGGAGATGCTGGACGCCTTCACGTCCTTCCGCGACGATGACGACGCCTGGATCGCCATCCTGACCGGGGCCGGCGACCGGGCCTTCAGCGCCGGCAACGACCTGCGGGCCACCGCCGAGCGCACCGCCCGCGGCGAGCGGCGGGTCGCCGGGGCCGGGATACCGTTCGGCGGCATCACGTCCGGCTTCGAGTGCCCCAAGCCGATCATCGCGGCGGTCAGCGGCTACGCCCTCGGCGGCGGCTTCGAGCTGGCCATGGCCTGCGACGTCATCGTGGCCGCCGACACCGCCCAGTTCGGCCTGCCCGAGCCCCGGGTCGGCCTGGTGGCGGGCGCGGGCGGCATGCACCGCCTGCCGATGCACGTGCCGTTCAAGGTGGCCATGGGCATGATGCTGACCGCCCGCCGCCTGAGCGCCGCCGAGGGCCTCGCGCTGGGCCTGGTCAACGAGGTCGTGCCCCAGCCGGGCCTGGCCGGCGCCGCGCTGGCCTGGGCGCACCAGATGCTGGAGTGCTCCCCGGTGAGCCTGCGGGTGACCAAGCAGTGCGTCCTGGCCGGGCTGGCGCTGCCCCCGGAGGTGGCCATGGCCGACGACCGCGACTCCGGGCGCCTGGCCCGGCTGTACGACTCGGCCGACTACCGCGAGGGCCCGGCCGCCTTCGCCCAGAAGCGCACCCCCCAGTGGGCGGGCCGGTAGCGCCGGCGGGTCACGCCTCTTCCGGCTGCGCCGCGCCGAGGCGGGCCCGCAGCAGGCGCCGCTCCGGCTCGGTCGGCGCGAGGGACATGGCCGCCTGCAGCTCCCCGGCGGCCTCGCGGCGCCGGCCGAGCCGGCCGAGGGCATCCGCCCGGGCCGCGTGCCACAGGTGCGAGCGCTCCAGCCCGCGGATGGCCTCCAGG
>FSXZ01003141.1_pt1 | contig 12380 bp, 9 predicted proteins | sample 1638121 | NCBI WGS metagenome assembly FSXZ01 (sample SAMEA3914788, study PRJEB12502) | metagenome | biome: forest; material: soil | place: Canada | collected 2011-07-03 | depth 0.1 m
AGTCGTCAGCTTGAGATGCGGGCTTCGATGCCGTCGAGGAGGAATTCGAGGCCGATCCGGAAGGTCTCCTCGGCGCTCAGGTGGGGGCCGTCGCGCACGACCGTGGCCAGCGCGGGGAATCGCCCGGTGGCGAAGGTCCGTTCCAGATACGGTCCGTAGGCGGCCTGGAACCGCTTGATGTCCATCCCGCTGCTGCGCTCCGCGCGTCGCTCGGCGATCTCCCGGCGTACCGCGCCGATCACGTACGCTCTGACCGCGGCGACCGCCGGCACGACGACGTCCAGCTCGACCTCGCCCATGGCGGCCAGCACGGCGTCCCCGGCGGCCAGCGTGTGCGGTCCGAGCTGGGGCCGCCCCCCGATCAGGTCGGCGAGCCATTCGTGCTGGTGGGCGGCCTGCCGGGTGGCTTCGGCCAGGGAGCGCAGTACCTGGCGCCAATCGTCTCCGGCGGGCCGGATCTCGGCGTAGACGCTGTCGAGCATCAGGTCGAGCAGTTCTTCCTTGGTGGCGATGTAGCCGTAGAGCCGCATCGGGCCGACGTCCAGCGCCGCGGCGATCTTGCGGAGCGACACCGCGTCCAGGCCGTTCGCGTCGGCCAGCCGGATCGCCGCCCGGACGAGCTGCTCCCGGCTCAGCGGGGCCGGCACCGGTCGATCCGGCGGCTCCGGCCGCTCCCACACCACCATGCCGCCGACCCTACCGCGCCCGCCCTACAGTGGTTTCCGGCGATACGGTGTATCGACCTATACGGTGAATCGGGAGCAGTCATGGACATCGCCATCGTCGGAGCAGGACTGGGCGGCCTCGCCCTCGCCCGGGTGCTGCACATCCACGGCATCGACGCCGTCGTGTACGAACGAGAACCGTCGCGCGCTGCGCGCGGCCAAGGCGGCATGCTCGATATCCACTCCGGCCAGCAGGCGCTGCGCGAGGCCGGTCTGATCGAGCGGTTCTACGCGATCGCCCGAGGTGAGGGCCAGGACATGCGTCTGCTCACCCCGGATGGCAGCCTGCTGCTTCAGGAGGACACGCCCGACGACGCCCCGCTGCTGCGACCCGAGGTCGACCGCGCCGATCTGCGCAAGCTGCTGCTCGATTCCCTCCCCGAAGACGCGGTGCGCTGGGGGCACACATTCGCGTCCGCCGACAGAGGCCTGCTGCACTTCGCCGAGGGCGGCAGCGCGACGTACGATCTGCTGGTCGGCGCGGACGGCGCGTCCTCCCGGGTCCGCCCGCTGGTCACCGACGCTCGCCCGGTGCACATCGGCAAGAACGTCGTCGAGGTGGGCATTCCCGACATCGACCGCACGTATCCCGAGCTCGCGGCGATGGTCGGGCGCGGCACCTACTGGGTGCTCGGCAACGGAATATCCCTGGCGGCGCAGCGCAACGGCGATGGCCGTGTGCGCATCGGCGTGAGCTTCTACCACACCGGCGAGGACTGGTTCGCCGTCAGCGGGATCCCGTTCGACGACCCGGCCGCGGCACGGGCCCGGCTGATCGAGCTTCTCCCCGGCTGGGACCAGCGCTTCACCGCACTGATCGAGGCCTGCGACGACACGGTCATGCCGCGGTCGAGCACCTCGCTCCCGATCGGCCTGACCTGGCCGTCGACGCCGGGCGTCACGCTGCTCGGCGATGCCGCGCACCTGATGCCGGCGGTGGGGCAGGGCGCCAACATGGCGCTGCTCGACGGCGCCGGGCTCGGCCGCGCGCTGGCCGCGCACCCGCACGACTTTCCCGCCGCCGTCGAAGAATACGAACGCGAGATGTTCGACCGCACCGGCGCCGCCGCCCGGCAGTCCGCGGCCATGCATGAAATGCTGAGTTCGCCGGACGCGGCCCAGAAGATGCTCGCGTTCTTCCAACCCGGCTGACGACGGCCGCCACGACCGGGCGGCGCGACCTGGCGGGGGCTGGCGCGGCGTATGAGACATACCTGGAATGACGGTGTAGCGTATCGATGGGTTCAGCACGGTTTGTCCGGGTGGCGGTCTCGTCGGGGAAGACGCTGTGGTGCGGGCAGCCGGGCCGAAGGCCGAAGCTCGCGCACACGCTCAGGCCCGCACGCCGCGCCGTGCCCCGCACTGACCCCGAGGACCCGACATGACCGCCGCCCGCAAGGATGATCACGTCCGCCTCGCCGTGGCCCAGCACGACGCCCCGATGGAGAGCCCGGCCGCCCGGCCGAGCGCGTTCGACGAGGTCTGCTTCGTCCACCACGCCCTGGCCGGCACCGACCGCGCGCGGGTCAGTCTGCGCACCGGCTTCGCCGGGCTGAGCTGGCCGGTCCCGCTCTATATCAATGCCATGACGGGAGGGACGCCGGCCACCGGCGCGGTCAACCGGGACCTCGCGCTCGTCGCGCGGGAGACGGGCCTGCCGATCGCCACCGGGTCGATGAGCCCGTACCTGCGCGACCCGAGCACGGCCGAGACCTTCAGCCCGCTGCGCACGGCCAACCCGGACGGCTTCGTGCTGGCGAACGTCAACCCCAACGCCACGCCCGAACAGGCCCGGCGCGCCGTCGGCCTGCTCGAGGCCGACGCGCTGCAGATCCATCTCAATGCCGTGCAGGAGACCGTCATGCCCGAGGGCGATCGCTCCTTCGGCCACTGGGCCGCGTCGATCGAGGCCATCGCGGCCGGCGTCGAGGTGCCCGTGATCGTCAAGGAGGTCGGCTTCGGACTCAGCGGCCGCACCGTCGCCCGGCTCGGCGAACTCGGCATCGCGGCGGCCGACGTCTCCGGCACCGGGGGCACCGACTTCGCGCGCATCGAGAACAGCCGCCGCACCCACGCCGACTACGCCTACCTCGAAGGCTGGGGCCTGAGTACCCCCGCGGCCCTGCTGGACGCGCGCGGCCGCGGCGTACCGCTGCTGGCCTCGGGCGGCGTGCGCAATCCGCTGGACGTCGCCCGGGCCCTCGCGCTCGGCGCCCACGCCGTCGGCGTCTCCGGCGGCTTCCTGGCCACGTTGACGCACGGCGGAGTGGACGCGCTCATCCGGCAGATCACCACCTGGATCGAGCAACTCGGCGCGATCATGACACTGCTCGGCGCGCACACTCCGAGCGAACTCGCCTCCTGCGATGTGTTCCTCACCGGTTCGCTCCGCGACTTCTGCGCCCAGCGCGGAATCCTCCCGACCGGGTCCGGGAAGGCCGCCGACGACTGAGCACGCGCCGCACCGCGGTCACCGTCCGCATACATGGTCTTCCGGGCGCCTGCGCATCGCAGTGTTCTGATGCCGTGGATCACGTCTGCACGGCCAAGTCTTGAGGCAGCAGCGCGTGGTCGCGCCTGGCCGCGCCGTGCCAGACCAGAACTCCCGCGAGCGCCAGCCCGAGCAGCAGCAACAGGCAGTTCGCCCCCCAACCCAGCGGTGGCTCCCACGCGAAGTGGCGAGGCAGAACAGACCCGGCCAGGCCGACTCCGTACCGCCGGGCCACGTACCAGAACATGGACAGCTGCCCCAGCGCCACGGTCGCGCCCATGAGCGAGGTCAGGCGGCGTTCGAGGACGGGGGCCGACTCGGTGACCCGGATGTCGATGACCATCGCCGCGTAGACGGGCAGCCCGACCGCGAACCACAGCCCATAACGTCCCTGCCACAGGTTGATCAGGCCCGGCGCGGTCGCCGCGTTCGCCACGATGGGCATGAGCACAATGCCGGCGAACCAGACGCCGAGCACGAGCAGTTGGCGGCGGGTGGCGCACAGTGCCGCGCCGAGGAGCAGACAGCCGAACAGGCACAGCCAGGCCGCTTCGGTGCCGAAGGGGGCGAACGTGGTGGCCGTGCTGAACGGGCCGATCATGGAGCGGAGCATCTCCGGCGTTCCGAGGAGCGAGTTCTCCAGGGACTGCTTGACCGTGTATCCGTCGCCGTTCGGTATGGGGATGGAGTTGAGCCCGCCTCGGGTGAAGTTCCAGACGGCCGCGTAGATCACGGCGGCCAGCAGCGCGCCGAGCGCGATCCAGGAACGTCGATCCCGCACCACTCGATACAGATGGCGGACGCCGAGCAAAAGCGCCGCCATGACGGCGATGACGGCGAGCCATTCGAGTCCGGCCGGCCGTACGACCGCGACCACGCCCGCACCGAGCGCGAAGAAGCCGATTCGCGAGCGCAGGAGCGCGGGCTCTGGATTCAGCGCGAGCGCGCTGAGCGCGGTGAACGCGAGCAGCCCGCCGGCCGCCTCCGCCCCGTTCGGATTGACCGCCCCGGCCTGGGCCAGCACCATCGGTGTCACCGCCACGAGCAATCCGGCGAACGCGACTTTCCCGATCCGCAGTGCGACCACCGAAGCACACGCGAGCAGCAGCGAGCATATGAGGGCACTGATAAGTCGCATCGCATAGAGCCCGTCCAGCCCCGGCAACACGTAGACCGGCCAGCCGACGAGGAGATAGTAGAGCGGGTTGTACGAGCTCATGATGGTCTCGCCGGGCACGAGCCGGGTGGAGTCGCTCGCCGGAGACGGCGGGGCGCACGTCGCCGGCTTCGTGGAGTCCCGCGCGGAGCACCCGCTCTCGACGCCGAGCACCGCGATCACCTCGGGCACCTGCACCCGCGCGGTCACCCACAGGACGTCGACCCCCCAGGGCTGTTCGTACCGAGCCGGCGTGAACTGCCCGTCGGCCACCGCGGCCGCCCAGCTCATATGGGCCGACTCGTCGATCGTGGTGCCGAGCGGAAGGGTCAGCGCCCACGTCGCGCAGAGGGTGAAGAAGGCTGCGAAGGCAAGCAGGAAAACGCGACGCACCGAAGGCCCCCAAGGCTGAACTCGGACACACTGGCCGCGACCGCCGCGGCGGCGACCGTTGACCTTCCTCAAGACGGGTCCGTACCGTAACTCGGTTGCGCGCGGCGGCGAGCCGGCGCGGCCTCTCCTGTCGGCGGGCGCGGTGTTCCTGGTGAGGGGGTACGCCCGCCGGTAGCAGGGCTGTGTGATGTCTCCGCATTGGTTTCTTCCGTGTTTCCAAACTCAGGGGTCTGGGGAAGCTGAAGTGAAACCGCCAGTCGGGGAGGGCTTGTGGGCGAAACGGATCACATAGCGAAGTTGGCGCATCGCGTCATCATCGGCGTTTTCAAGATTATTCTGCCGGATGTCGCCGCACGCATCGAGGGTTTCACGGACATCGCGGAGGCGATGTCCGACGGCCGGGCGGGCATGAAGGCCAAGAAATCGCTCGTCCGCCATCTCGACGACGCGGCGGCGGCGCTGGCCGAGCGGCTGGAGAAGATCGCGGCGGTGGAGTTCGCCCTGCCCAAGGAGGATCTTGCCCGCGAGGTGGCGATCGCCGAGCGGGAGATCGCCATCGAGGTGGTCGCGAAGGTCTTCTCCGAGCAGGTCTCCAGCAACTCCGTGCTGATCCGGAGTCAGATGGACGCGGGCGTGCTGGCCGGTCTGCTCGAGCCGCACGCCCGCGAGATCTGGCGCCGGGAACTGCTTTCCGACGATTCGATTGAATTCGGCCGGACGTTCCTCTCGACGGCCTGCCAGTACCTCATCCGGCTGGCCCGACTGCAACCCGACTTCGAGCGCGAAGTCATCTGGGACAGCTATCTTCTGATCCAGCACATCCAGGAACTGCTCGAACGGGGAATGGACACGGTGGTCCGCCCGCGTTATCGCGAAGGCACGCCGACCGAACACAGCCTGTTCGAGGCCCAATACCTCTCCGATGTGCTCGAGACCTATCAGAACATGGAGCTGTTCGGCATCGACGTGCCGTCGGAACTGCGCCAGCAGCGCATCGACGTCGCGTACATCACCCTGGAGGTGACGACGTCGCCGGCCACCCAGCTCATCACCAGGGATCCCGGGATCGAATCCGCCTCGGTCTCGGCGCACACCCGGAAGCTGCGCGTGGACATGGCCTTCCGGCAGATCGTGCTGGGCCGCAGCACCACCCTCACCGGTGCGCGGATTCTGCTCACCGGGGCGGCCGGGTCCGGAAAGACCACGGTCACCCAGTGGATCGCGGCGAACGCGGCGGCCCGGAGCTTTCCCGAGACGCTGGACATGTGGAACGGCTGCGTGCCGTTCGTGGTGCAGCTGCGCCACGTGTTCCACGGCCAGACGCGCGTCTTTCCGAGGCCGCAGGATCTCATGCGCTCCGCCTCGCAACAAGGCTCGAACATGCCGGGCGGATGGCAGGAGAAGGTCCTCAAGTCGGGTGAGGCGATCGTCGTCTTCGACGGCTTCGACGAGCTCTCCCCGCTGCATCGGCGAGACGCGGAGGTCTGGCTCTCGAAGCTGATGCGCGACTACGAGCGCTCGCACTTCATCGTCACGTCACGGCCGGAGGGGGTGTCCCACGGCTGGTATGAGACGCGCTTCTACAAGCACGTGGCCCTGGAGCCCATGGCGATCGAGGACATCCGGCTCTGCGTCAAGAGCTGGTACAACGCACTCGTCCGGGTGATGCCCAACATCCGCCGGGCGCACTACCGCAAGAGCGAACTGGCCCTGCTGCGGGATCTCGAGCGGCAGCGGGGCCTGCGGCTGCTGGTCGAGAGCCCCTTGCTGTGCGCGATGCTCTGCGCGTTCTACGCGATCCAGGTGGTGGACTCCGCTCCGTCCACGCAGGCGGAACTGTACGAGCGGGTCATCCGGGCACTGGTGGACACCCGAGGCAGGACCAGGGGTGTCAGCACGGACGACTACCTGCTCCTGGGGGAGTACGAGAAGCTGCAGATCCTGCAGGCCGTCGCGAGCCATATGAACGATCAGGGCCTCGCGGTCATCAACTGCTTCGACGAGAGCTCTCTCGAGCTGTCCACGCTGCGGGTCACCTCGACCAAGTCGGCGATGACCGTCGTCCAGGAGCGCACGGCCGAACTCGCGGCTCTGCGCGGCGACGCGCGGGGCATCCTGGACCACCTGCTGCGCCGCAGTATCGTCTTCCGGCGGGTCAGCCCCAACGAGGCGCAGTTCTCCCACCGCACGTTCCAGGAGTACCTCGCGGCCTGTGACTACGCCGCGAGCGGTCGGATCCGGGTCCTGCTCGGGCACGCCACGGATCCGGTCTGGCGGCGCACCATCGCGTTCGCCGCGCGCGCCGCCATGCCGGACGCGACGAGCAAGCTGGTGGCCGGCCTGCTCGATCTCGCCCAATCCGACCCCGGGAACCAGCGCGATCTGCTGATGCTGGCCGCGGAGTGCCTCATCGCCGGCGGCCGCGTCACGCCCGCGGTGCTGGAGCGGACCCGCTCCGCGATGACGACCGTGGTGCCCCCGCGGACCGTGGCCGAAGCCGACCACTTCGCCTCGTTCGGAGAGGGAATCGTGCCGTGGCTGGCCGGGCACGAGCACGAGGGGCCGGAGGTCGTGGCGGCGTGCATCAGAGCTGCCGCGCGCATCGGCGGTGACCGCGCGCTCGCCGTGATCGCCGGCTACAGCAGCACGCCGATGAGCGCCGACGGGCTGCGCGAGGTCATCGAGGCCTGGTCCGCGTTCGACCCGCAGAGCTATGCGGAGAAGGTGCTCAACACCATCTCCTTCGAGAACGAGGAAGTCCTCCTCACGGACGCGATGCTGCTCGATCACATCGGCTTCGCGCAGACGCTGCGCCATGTGCGCCTCGGCATCAAGGAAGGCCTGCGGGACTTTCGGAAGTGGGCCGGCCTGACGGGGCTGCAGTCCGTCGACGTCGGCAGCTACTGGCGGCTCGACTCGATCGCCGGACTCGAGAAGCTGACGAACCTGACCAGGCTCAACCTGTCGGCGAACGCGAACATCACCGACTTCGAGCCGATCAGCCATCTGCACAAGCTGCGCGAGCTGTATCTGTCGCGTTGCGCGGGCTTGTCCGACCCCGCGCCGCTCACGGGCCTGCGCGAGCTGCGCGTGCTGGTGCTGGACGGAACCGGCTGTTGCGAGCACGGCTGGATCGCAAGCCTGCCCGCGCTGATCTCGCTCTCGCTCGATCGCTGTGACGTCTCCTCGCTCGAGTTCCTCTCGAGCCTCTCGAAGCTCCGAGCCCTGCGCGTCAAGCCGCGGGAGGGCCTCAAATCAGGCCTCGACCTGTCGAACTGCCCGGATCTCAGAAGGCTCGAGCTGTCGATCTCCGCCTTCAACACGGAAGACATCGTGTGGCGGGAGAACGCCCCGCTCGAGGACGTGACGCTGCTCGGCGCCCGCTGCGACGACGTGAAGCGGCTCGGCTCGGCCAAGCTGCGCCGCCTGCGCGTCTCACACGCCCACGGCATGACCGACTTGACCGCACTGTCACAACAGACGGGCCTTCGCGTCTTGAACGTGAGCGAGTGCACGTCGCTGCGGACCGGCGAAGGCGCGGAGGTGCTCACGGAACTGGAGGAGCTCGATCTCAGCGGGACCGGCATCACCGATGTCGGCTTCGCACAAGGGTTGCAGAAGCTCCACACGCTCCGACTCGACAACTGCGCCGCACTCACGGACCTGTCCGGACTGGAAGGGCTCAAGAACCTGCGCTACCTCAGCCTCTACGGCGTGTTCGGGCTGCCCAACATCGACGTATGGGCCGCGAGCCTGGCCTCCGCGCAGCTGACCGTCCACTACGACGACTTCGGAGACGCCTACGGTCCCACGGCATGACGGGTCGGCGCGCTCGTGGTGGGCAGGGCCCTGCTGAAGCGCGCCCGGCAGCCAGTACTCTGCTAAGCCGTGGAGTCTGCCATGTCCTCGGGTGAGGCCGCGTTCGTCGCGGACGGAGTGTTGACCGGCGCCGGGCCGCTGATGGACTTCTTCGAGCGCGCGGCGGCCGACACCGGGGCCGAGTGTCTGGCGGTGCTGCCGGTCGGCGGCCGGACCCTGATCGGGCCGGCCGCGGCCCGGCCGCTGTTCCAGCTGATCACCAGCCGCGGGGTGGACGTGAAGGTGCTCTACCCGCCCGCGGCCCGGCTCGACTCGGGGATCGTCGGGTACGCGCGGTGGGTCACCGGCCTCGGCGCGGCGGTGCGCACCGCGCCCGCGCCACCGCCGACCATGATGGTGTTCGACCAGCGCCTCGCCCTGCTCCCGCTGGTCCAGGAGGACCGGACGCGCGGCGCCGTGCGGGTCACCGACCCGACCGTGGTCAGTACCCTGGCCTGGAACTTCCACCAGCTGTGGGGGCGGGCCGATCCGCTGGGCGAGGACGGGCCGGAGCCGGACGACATCGCGCTGACCGAGGTCGAGCGGCGGCTGCTGCGGCTGCTCGCGGACGGCGGGACGGACGAGAGCGCGGCCCGGCAGCTGGCGCTGTCGGTGCGCTCGGAGCGGCGCATCATGGCGCGCCTGATGGACCGGCTCGGCGCGGCCAGCCGGTTCCAGGCCGGCCACGAGGCGACCCGGCGCGGCTGGCTGTGATCCGGCGCCTCCCGGGGTGTCGCGCACCTTGACTGCGTCGCAGGGATCGATGACGCTTGATCCGCCCGAACCAGCGAGGAGTTCTTGCCGTGACACACCCCGCACCTGCTGAGCGCCGCCCTCGCGTCGTGCTCGCTCTGCGCCCCGACCTCGAGCCGCGGCTGTTCGACCCGGCCCTGCGCGCGAGTCTGGCCGAAGTGGCCGAGGTCGCGCCGGTCGTCCTGTCCGACTTCGGCGCGCCCGACGCCGCCGGGGCGCTCGCCGGGGCCGAGGTGCTGCTCACCTGCTGGGGTGCGCCGCGTATCGACGCGGCAGCGCTCGCGGCGGCTCCGGGCCTGCGCGCCGTCGTGCACGCCGCCGGTTCGGTGCGCGGTATCGTCACCGACGCGTGCTGGGAGCGCGGCATCGCGGTCTCCTCGGCCACCGCGGCCAACGCGCGACCGGTGGCCGAGTACACGCTCGCGATGATTCTGCTGGCGGGCAAAAAGGTGCTGGAGTTCCGCGAGAACTACCGGGAGGAGCGCCGCGCGCACTTCTGGCAGGTCGAACGGCCGGACGTGGGCAACTATGGCCGGACCGTCGGCATCGTCGGAGCGTCGCGGATCGGGCGTCAGCTCATTCGCCTGCTCGCGCACCACGACGTGCGCGTGCTCGTCTACGACCCGTACCTCGGTGCTGAGGACGCGCGCGAGCTCGGCGTGGACCTGGTCGAGCTCGACGAACTGTGCGCGGCCAGCGACGTGGTGACGGTGCATGCGCCGGAACTGCCCAGCACCCGCGATCTGATCGACCGCGAGCGACTGGCCCTGATGCGCGACGGCGCGACCCTCATCAACACCGCGCGCGGATCCCTGGTGAACACGCCCGCGCTGCTCGACGAGCTGGCCACCGGCCGTATCCACGCTGTGCTCGACGTCACCGAACCCGACGTGCTGCCGGCCGACTCGCCACTGTTCACCCTGCCCAACGTCGTGCTGACGCCGCACATCGCCGGCTCACTCGGTACCGAACTACACCGGATGGCGGCCTCGGCGATCGCCGAGATCGGCCGCTACGCCCGTGGCGAGGCGTTCGCGTTTCCGGTGCTGCGCCAGGAGATCGACCGCACGGCCTGAGGGCCGGCGGCATCCCCTCACAGATCGCCGAGGACCGCCGTCATCCGTTCGACGACCTGGTCGGCCAGGCGTTCGAACGGCTTACGCAGCAGCGGAGAGGCGAAGCGAAGGGCTCCGTGGAAGGTGATCTGCGCGCGGTAGGTGAGCTGCGTGGTCTCGGCGAGTGCCTCGAGGCTGATGTCGTCCGTGCTCGCGGCCTTCTCGTTGGTTCCGCGGAAGACGAGCCGGTCCGGCTCGAGGACGGCGAGCGTGTAGTCGAGCACCGCGGTGCGGCCCAGGAACGTCGAGGTGTTGGTCCAGCGCGCGCCGGCACCCAGCGGGCCCTGGTCGCGCCGGACGCACTGCACGGTCCCGGGATCCCAGTGCACGGCGTTGCCGAAGTCCTTGAGGTAGTCGTGCACGCGGTTCAGTGGTGCGGCCACGGTGAAGGTGCGGCTGACGGCGACCACGGGGTCCTCCGGTGTTCTAGTGACGGATCGGGCTTCGCTCCTGCGGAGTGGTTCGGTGCCCGGGCGGCCTTGGATTGCCGGTGCGGCGCACTCGGCTCTCGTCGGCGATCGCCTCGCGTGCGGCGCGGGCGCCGGAGGCCAGGGCGCCTTGGACCGAGCCGGTGGCCCGGTAGTCCCCGCACACGTGTCGGTCGGCCGAGATCCGGGTGGATCGGGTGAGCGGCCACGGCGGCGTCATGCGGGGCAGTGCCGAGGGGATGTCGTAGCGGGCGAGCATCTCCCACGTGCTGGTATCGGCTTCGTAGAGTGCGCCCAGGCGCGCCCGCACGTCGGGTTCCGCCATCGGGTCCGTCCCGGCGACGGAGGTGGAGACCAGCGCGTACCCGGGCGGCGCGAATCCGGGTTGGACGTTCGAGATGACCACGGTGTTGAGCACGGCCGAGTCGGCGTCCACGAGCAGCAGCGGCTCGTCCATCGGGGCGCGCGGGGTGGCGTGGTAGAACGTGGTCACGCCGTTCGTCGCGGCCTGCGGCAGGGACGGCAGCAGGGACCGGGCCGCCCCCGGATCGGTGGCCACGATCACCCGGTTCGCCCCGAGCGCACGGCCGTCGGCGAACACCACGCCTTCGTCGGTGATCTCGCGCACCGGACGTTCGTACTCGACCGTCCCGGCGGGGAGCCGGTCGGCCAGGTGTCGGGCGACGGCGCCGATCCCCGCCGCCGGGACGGTCGCCGAGCCTCGCAACATGCTGCGCCACACCAGGCCGAGTACCCGGCTCGAGGTCGCCAACTCGTCCTCGAGGAACACGCCGGCGAAGAACGGCCGCAGCGCGCCGTCGATGAACTGCGCCGAGCATCCGGCCTGCTCCCACGCCCGGCGGGCGGAAACGTCGGGCTGCGCCTTGATCCTGCGTGCGCCGCCCAGCATCGTGCGCCCGGTGTAGAGACCGAATTTCGCCAGGTCGCCGACACCGCCGAGCCGGCCCGTCGACAGATCCCGCCACAGGCCGAGCCCGTCGAGGGGATGGGAGAACCTGCGTCGCGCGCCCCCGCCGCACAGCAGGAAACCGCGGCTGAGCCGCCCGAGCCCGAGTGCCCCGGGTCGAATACGTGCTCGTACTTGCGGATAGCCCGGGTTGAACACCTGGAAGCCGCGGTCGAGCACGAACCCGTCCAGGGTGTCGCTGCGCATCCGGCCGCCCGGCTGATCCCCGGCCTCGACCACGCGCACCGACCACCCGGCACCCACGAGATCCTCGGCGCACGCCAGTCCGGCCATGCCGGCGCCCACGATGACGGCGTCGAGTTCGCTCGTACGTCCCATGGCTCCTCCTCGACCTGCTCGCGGACCTGCTCGGGCCGCGGCCCGATGCGGCCGCACGGTCCACGTTTCGCCTGATCACGGCCGTGCGCAAGGTGAGTAGATGCTGCACGGGATGGGCCGCGCAGTGACGCGTCGCGCCCGCGAAAAGCCGCGGG
>FSXZ01000817.1_pt1 | contig 12350 bp, 9 predicted proteins | sample 1638121 | NCBI WGS metagenome assembly FSXZ01 (sample SAMEA3914788, study PRJEB12502) | metagenome | biome: forest; material: soil | place: Canada | collected 2011-07-03 | depth 0.1 m
CGGCGCTGGGCGAGGCCGACGGCGCGGGCGCTGTGCTCGGCCGGGTCACCGGGCGGGGCGCCGGGCGGGCCGACGACACCGGCCGCCCCGCCGGCGACAGAGGGGCCGGGTGGCCGCCGGCCGCCGACGCGGACAAGACGCCCGCGCCGGCCGCGATCGCGCCCGCCGCCACGACCGCAGCGATGCCGCCCTGAGCCCGCCGCCAGCGCTGGCGGCGCGCGCCACGCAGGATGACCTCGGCCGCCGCCAGCGGCTGCGCGCCATCAGCAGCCCGCTGGGCGATGTGCCGGAGTTCCTCCTCGAGGTCAGACACTAGCCACCTCCTGCCCGCCGGTGCCCCGGTCACCCGGGCCGCCGGGCCACTGCGGTCCGCCACTCTGACCCGGTGCGCCCAGGGATTCCGGTCCGTCCCGGTGCTCGGGTCCGCCCTGGAGATCCAGCGCGCCACGCTGACCCGGCTCGCCCCGGAGGTCCAGCGCGCCACGCTGACCCCGTCCGCCACGCCGATGTGGTCCGCCACGCTGATCCGGTCCGCCACGCTGATCCGGTCCGCCACGCTGATCCGGCCCGCCACGCTGATCCGGCCCGCCACGCTGAGCCGGGCCGGCGGCCCCGTCGGCGTCCGCGGCCTCGCTGGCGTCACGGAGATGGGGGGCCATGGCGGCCCGGCCCCGGGCCAGCCGGGCCTTGACGGTCCCGGCCGCCGCGCCGGTCTCGCCCGCGATCTGCGCCACGGTCAGGTCGCACAGGTGGTAGAGCACCAGCGCGCGCCGCTGCTCAGCCGGGAGCTTCCGCAGGGCCTCGATCAGCGCCACGTGATCGGGTGACGGGCCGTCCACGGCCAGCGGGCGGGATGGCGCGCGGGTCAGCAGGCGGCCGAGCCGGGCCCGGTTCCACCGGGACACCGCGATGTGCCAGGCCGCCGACCGGACCCATGCCTCGGGCGCCCCGAGCCGGTCCAGCTTCCCGCGATGCGCCCAGGCCCGGACGAACGCCTCCTGGACAGCGTCCTGCGCCTCGGCGTGATCGCCGGTCATCAGGTACAGCTGTCCAACGAGCCGCCGGAACGACGCCGCGTAGAAATCGCTGAACTCCTCCGGACTCACGCGCCTCCTGCTGCTTCGCTGCTCACGGCACATTGCGCCCCCGCCACCCGCCCGGCCGACTCTAGGCCGCTCAGGAGGCGGCTGCCACGCCTGGCAGCACAGCCACCGGAGCCAGGGACCGGCTCGGCGCCGGGGCGGCCAGCGCGGGGGCCGGGGCCGCCGACTGGCTCGGCGCCGAGGCCGGCACCGCCGGGACCGGCACCGCCGCGGGCGGCACCGGCGCCGCTGACGCGCTCGGGACCGGCGCCGGGGCCGCTGACGCGCTCGGGACCGCCGACGGCGCGGCCGGGGCCGGGGCCGGCGACGCTGATGCCGACGCGGATGGCACGGGGGCAGGCACCGCCGAGGGCACCGCCGACGGCGCGGCCGACCGGCTCGGCACCGCCGTCGGCACCGCGGATGCCGGGACCGGGGCCGGCGACCGGCTCGGCACCGGGGCGGGCAGCGCCGAGGGACGGGCCGGCGGACGGGCCGGCGGCACGGGGGCCGGGGTCGGCGCGGACGGGGCAGCCGTCGCGTGAGCGGCCGTGGCGGACAGCCGGGCCCTGGCCGGGTGGCTGGCCGCGGACGCCGCCGCCAGACCCGCGCCGCCCGCGGCCAGGACCGCGACCGGCACGCCGAGCCACACCGCCGTGCGCCTGCGGGAACTGCTCATGCTGGACGACCTCCGATTCGCCGGCCGCGCTGGCCGGGCGTCGAGGTCTCTACCTGCGGGACGCGGCCGCGGTTGCATCCCGGCCGCAGAAATCTCGGCGACCGCCGCGGGCCGCGCGGGACGCGCCACGCGGGGCTGCCACGCGGGACGCGTCATGCGGGCTGCCGCGCGGGACGCGTCATGCGGTACGCGCCGCGCCGGTCCGGCTGGACCGGGACGGCCCGGTCCGGCGGCTAGGATCGCGGGCATGACCGCACCGCCCGCGACCGCCTGCGAGCTGCGTCAGCTAGGCAGCCTGCCTGTGCTCGGCTGGCCCGCGCTGGACCGTCCCGGTGCCGAGGTCATGGTGACCACCCGGCACGGCGGCGTGTCGGCGGGCCCCTACGCCACGCTGAACCTCAGTTTCAGCGTCGGTGACGATCCCGGGTCGGTCCGGGAGAACCGGCGGCGGGTGGCCGCAGGGCTCGGGGCCAGCCTGGCGGACTTCGTGTTCGCCCGGCAGGTGCACGGCGGGCGAGCCGCGGTCGTGTCGGCCGCCGACCGGGGCCGGGGCACGCTCGAGGCTGACGAGGCCATCGCCGACGCCGACGCGCTGGTCACCCGCGATCCGGGCACGGTGCTGGCCATCCTGGTCGGCGACTGCGTGCCGATCGTGCTGTACGACCCGGTCGCGCGGGTCCTGGCCGGGGTGCACGCCGGCTGGCGGGGCACGGTGGCCGGGATCACCCGCGCCGCGCTGACCGCCATGGCCGGGCTCGGCTCCCGGCCCGCCGACGTGCTGGCCGGCCTCGGCCCGGCCATTGCGCCCGACCGGTACCAGGTGGGCGAGGACGTGCGCGAGGGGATCATCGCGGGCCTGGGCGACGAGGCGGCGAGCGTGCTGCGGCCGGACGGGACGGGCCGCTGGCTGCTCGACCTGTGGTCGGCCAACCGGATCATGCTGGCCCGGGCGGGCGTTCCCGAGAGCCAGATCCACGTCGCCGCCGTCCCCACCGGCCCCGGCGGCCCAGGCGCGCCCGGGAACCGGCCGGTCGCGCCGGGGGCGAGCCGGTCCCCCGCCGACGGCCCGCCGGGCGCGGGCGCACGGCCGGACGCCGGCGCGGCCGGCGGCGGACTGTTCTTCAGCGACCGGACCGCGCGCCCGTGCGGTAGGTTCGCCCTCGTCGCCCGGCTCACGGCCGCGGCCGACCACCCGACGACCAGCCCGGCCACCGGCAGGAGGAGCAGATGACCAGCCCGGCGACGTTCCGCTACGGGACTTACCGCCTTGACCCTGGCCGCTCGCTGCTGACCTGCCAGTACTGGCTCGGGGACCGGGAATTCGAGGAGCGGGTCACGTTTCCCGGCGGCGGCCAGTGGGACAACCCGGCCGTCGACCGGGCCGCCCGGCTGGTGTTCCTGCTGGCCGGGGTCTCGTACTACAAGACCGCCGCCCCGCCGGTCATCGACCTGGGCGACAACGCCGTCACCGACGCCGAGCGCCGGTTCCTGCGGTCGTTCTACCTGGACGGGCTCGGCGAGTTCGGCTACCGGAACAGCCTGGACCTGTCCGCCCTGCGGATCGACGGCCCCCGCGCCGACGGGCCGGCCAGCCCGCCGCCGGCCGACTGGCGAGCCGCGACCCCCGTCCGGCCGCTCGTCCCGTTCGGCGGCGGCATCGACTCGATCGTGACCGTCGAGCAGGTCAAGCAGCGCGCCGACGCCGCGCTGTTCATAATGAGCCGGCCGGGCGACCTCTTCGAGGCCATCGAGGCACCCGCGGCCGTCACCGGCCTGCCCATCGTCCGGGCCGGCCGCGAGATCGACCCGCAGCTATTCCGCTCGCGCGACCTGGGCTTCCTGAACGGGCACGTCCCGGTCACCGGGATCCTCTCGGCCATCGCCGTCCTGGCCGCGGTCCTGGACGGCCGCGACGCCGTGATCATGTCGAACGAGTGGTCCGCGTCCATCCCGACCATGGAGGTCGACGGCCGGCCGATTAACCACCAGTACTCCAAGAGCGCGGCCTTCGAGGCCGCCTTCCGCGGCGTGCTGGCCAGCTCGCTCGGCACGCCGCTCAGCTACTTCTCCGAGCTGCGGCCGTTCACCGAGCTCTGGGTGGCCCTCCGGTTCGCCGGGCTCACCCAGTACCACGGCACGTTCCGCAGCTGCAACCGCGCGTTCCACCTGGATCCGTCGCGCCGCCTCGACCACTGGTGCGGCCGCTGCGACAAGTGCTGCTTCATCGACCTGATCCTCGCGCCGTTCGTCCCGGCGGCGGAGCTCGCCGCGATCTTCGGCGGCCGCGAGCCGCTGGCCGACCCGGACCCGGCTGACTCGCTGGCGGGCAAGTTCCGCGCGCTGCTGGGCACCCTGCCCGACAGCAAGCCCTGGGAATGCGTCGGCGAGGTAGGCGAGTGCCGCGCGGCCGTGCTGCTGGCCGCGCAGCGGCCCGACCGGGCCGCGACGGGCCTGCTCCAGCAGCTGGCCGTCGAGGTGGCGGCCCAGCCCGATCTGCAGGACGCCGCGCAGCTGCTGCTGCCGGTCGGCGAGCACTTCATCCCGGACAGCTATGCGCCCGAAGATCTGCTGGTCTGACCTGCGCGGCGCCCGCGTCGGCGTCTGGGGCCTGGGCATCGAGGGCACCGCCAGCGTGGCGCGGCTGCTGATGATGGGCGTGGAGCCGGTGCTCGTCGATGACCGGCCGCCGGGCCGCGACGTCGAGGGCCTGCCGGTGTTCGCCACCGCCGACAGCGGGCTGGCCGCCCTGGAGCACTGCGACGTGGTCGTCAAGGCGCCGGGCATCAGCCGGTACCGCCCCGACGTGGCCGCCCTGGAGGCGCGAGGCATCCCGGTCGCGGGCGGCCTGGGCCTGTGGCTGCAGGAGGCCGACACCGAGCGCGTCGTGTGCATCACCGGGACCAAGGGCAAGAGCACCACCACGGCCATCACCGGGCACCTGCTGAGCCGGCTCGGGTACGCCTGCCTCACCGGCGGCAACATCGGCCGCCCGCCCTGGGACCCGGCGCTGGACGGCACCGCCTACGACTACTGGATCATCGAGACGTCCAGCTACCAGGCCACCGACCTGGCCTGCTCGCCCCCGGTCGTGGCCGTGACCTCGCTGCACCCCGACCACCTGGACTGGCACGGCGGGGTCGAGGCCTACTACCGCGACAAGCTGTCGGTCACCTCGCAGCCCGGCGCGGACCTGACCATCGCCAACGGGGACAGCGAGCTGCTGCGCGAGCGCGCGGCCCTGCTCGGCCCGCGGGTCCGCTGGATCGGCGCCGGCGACGACCCGGCCGCCGACTGGATGGCGCCGCTGGGCCTGCTCGGCGCGCACAACCGGCGCAACGCCCTGATCGCCCGCGCCGTGCTGGACGCCCTGGGCGTGCCGCAGGCCGCCGACGAGGCCGCGCTCCGCACCGCCGCCGCCGGGTTCGAGCACCTCAGTCACCGCCTGCAGCCGGTCGGGACGATCGACGGCGTGACGTTCGTGGACGACAGCCTGTCGACTAACGTGCTGCCCACCCTGGCCGCCATGGACGCCTTCCCGGGCCGCCGGGTCGCACTGATCGCCGGCGGCCACGACCGCGGCATCGATTACGCCCCGCTGGCCGCGGGCCTGGCCCCGCGCACCGCTCCTACCCTGGTCCTCACGCTGCCCGACAGCGGCGCCCGGATCGCCGCCGCCTTCGCCGCGACCACGGCCCAGCCTGCCGAAACGATGGCCGGCCCGTCCGCCCCGCCCGCGACGCCGGCCACCCTGGAAGTCCGCCCGTGCGCCGACCTCGATGCGGCCGTCCGGGCCGGGTTCGCCTGGGCCCGGCCCGACGGCATCGTGCTGCTGTCGCCCGCCGCGCCCAGCTTCGGGACGTTCCGCGACTACCGCGACCGCGGCGAGGCCTTCACCCGCGCCATGCACGCCTGCGCCGGCTGAGCCAGTGGCCGCTGAGCGCCCGGACGCTGAGCCAGTGGCCGCTGAGCCCGCGGCCGCTGAGCCGGCGGACGCTGAGCCCGCGGACGCTGAGTCTGCGCCGCTGGGGGACGCTGAGGTGCGGGCGCTGGCGGCCATGGTCGGGGCGCAGCATGTCCTGACCGGGGACGCGACCGCCGGGTACGCGGTCGACTGGACGGGGCGGTTCCGGGGGGCCACCCCGGCCGTGATCCGCCCGGCTGACACCGCGGAGGTCGCCGCCGTGCTGGCCTGGTGCACCGGGGCCGGGCGGCGGGTCGTCCCGCAGGGCGGTAACACCGGGCTAGTCGGAGGCGGCGTGCCGCTGCACGGCGAGGTGGTGCTGAGCCTGGCCCGGCTGGCCGGGCTCGGGCCGGTCGACCCCGGCTCCCGTCAGGTCACCGCGGGCGCGGGCGTCACGCTGGCCCAGGTCGGCGCCGCCCATCCGGACCTCGACCTGGCCGTCCGCATCGCCAGCCGGGACAGCGCGACCGTCGGCGGCGCCATCTCGACTAACGCCGGCGGCCTGCGGGTGCTGCGCTACGGGCCGATGCGCGCCCAGCTGCGCGGCGTGGAGGCAGTCCTGTCCGACGGCACCGTCGTCTCGCACCTGTCCGGCCTGGTCAAGGACAACACCGGCTACGACTACCCGGGCCTGCTGGCCGGGTCCGAGGGCACCCTGGCCGTGGTGACCCGGGCGCGGCTGCAGCTCGTGCCGCGGGCGCGCGACCTGGTCACCGTCCTCGTCGCGCTGGACAGCCCGGCGGCGGCGCACAGCCTGGCGGTCCGTGCACTGACCGAGGTGCCCGGCCTGCTCTCGGCCGAGTTCATGACCCAGCCGGGTCTGGACCTGCTGATCGAGCACGCCGGCCTGCGGGCGCCCTGGCCGCAGCCATCCCCGGCCTACCTGCTGCTGGAGGCGGCCGGCGCCGACGCGCTCGATGACCTCGGCGAGCTGATCGGGGCCTGGCCGGCCGCGGTGGCGCAGGAGGCCGCCGACCGCGAACGGCTGTGGGCCTACCGGGAGCGCCACCCGGAGGCGGCCGGCTTCATCGGCACCCCGATCAAGCTCGACGTCTCGGTGCCGGCCGCCCAGTGGGAGCGGCTGGCCACGACGGTGGCCGCCGTGGTGACGGCCGCCGACCCGGGCGCGACGACGCTCGTCTACGGCCACGTCGCCGACGGCAACCTGCACGTCAACGTGGTTCCGGCCGGGCCGGCCGACGGACGGCACGAGGACGCCGTCTTCGGGCTGGTCGCGGAGCTGGGCGGCTCGATCTCCGCCGAGCACGGCATCGGCGTGCTGAAGGGCCGGTGGCTGGGACTAGCCCGTTCCGCAGCGGAGCGAGAGCTTTTCGCGCGGATCCGGTACGCGTTCGACCCGGCCGGGACGCTCAACCCGGCGATCCTGCCCCGCCTGTAGGGAACGAGCAGAGCACGCAGGGCTCCCGGCGCGCGGGGTGGTTACGGGCCGGGCTCACCGCGGGATTCGCCGGCCGCGCGGCGGCCGGACCGGCGGGCCGGCCGGGCGGCCGGGGGCGGGGCGGCTGACGGGGCGGCCGCGTCCTGGCCCTGGGCCGCCTCCGGTGAGCCGGGCGAGCCGGTCGTCGCGGGGGACGCGGGCGGGTCCGGCGGGCCGATCCGGCGGCCTGAGGCGTCAAACAGGAGCATCCGCGGCCGGTCCACGGCCACGGCGACGTCCTGGCCGGCGGCCCAGCCGCGCGGTGCGTCCAGCCGGAGCAGCAGGCTCGCCCCGCGGTGGCCCCCGCGACGGCCGCCGGGCGGCGGCGCGGGCGGGCCGGGCTGGGTGCGCAGGAGATCGAGGTCGACCGGCCGCAGGCCGGCGTCCACGCGGACCAGCCACTCGTGCCCGTAATACTCCAGCACGCTGATGCGCCCGCGCAGGACTGGTTCCGGCGGGGCTGCGGCCGCCGGCACCCGGCCGAGCCGGGCGCGGCTCTTCGAGGCCCGGGCGGCCGGGGCACGGCCGGCCGGGCCCCGGTCGGCGGCTTCCGGGGGCAGCGGGGTCAGGGCGTCGGGCCGGATGCCGACGATGACGGGCTCGCCGTCGTAGGGCACCAGGGCCGGGCACCGCGGGTCGGTCCAGGGCAGCTCGATCTGCTGGCCGGCGAGGTCGACGGTGACCCGGTCGCCGGGCTGCACGGCGACCGTGGCCCAGGCCAGGTTGATCTGCGGCGAGCCCAGGAACGCGGCCACGAAGGCGGTGGCCGGCTCCTCGTAGATCCGGACCGGCGAGCCGACGTCCTCGACGGCGCCGTCCCGCAGGACCACGATCCGGTCGGCCAGGGAAAGTGCCTCGGCCTGGTCGTGGGTCACGTAGACGGTGGTCAGGCCCAGCGCGCGGATCAGGGCCCGGATCTCGGCCCGCAGCCCGTTGCGGGTGCCGACGTCCAGGCTGGCCAGCGGCTCGTCCATGAGCAGGACCGTCGGGCCGCGCAGGATGAGGGCACGGCCCATGGCGACCCGCTGCTTCTCGCCGCCCGACAGCGTGCCCGGCCGCCGGTCCAGCTGATGGTCCAGCCCCATCCCGTAGGCGATCTCGCTGACCCGCTCGTCGACGGCCTGGCGGTTCTCGCCGCCCGCGGTCAGCAGCGGGAAGGCCAGGTTCTCCCGGACGGTGAGATGCGGGTACAGCGCGCTGTGCTGGAAGACCATGGCCACGTTCCGGTCGCCCGGCTCCGCGGTCGTGGCGGGCTGCCCGTCCAGCGTCAGCTCGCCCGAGGTAATCTCCTCCAGGCCGGCGATCAGGCGCAGCAGCGTGGTCTTCCCGCAGCCGGACGGCCCCAGGAGGACGAGCAGCTCACCCTCCGCGACCTCCAGGCTGACCTGGTCGACGGCCCGCACGCCGCTCTCGTAGACCTTGGTGATCTGGTCCAGCGCGATCGCCGACACCTGATCACCTCCGGGGAGCCGCGGGCCGGGCATGGCGCCCAAACCCGCCGGACAACATCATTCACCCGCCAGGCCGCTCATTACCGATAAACGCCCAGGTAAAGCCGTTGACTCTGCCCGCTTTTAGACGGAATTAGCCGGGTAATCAGGCCGGGATTACGGCAGACCGGCCGGCCGGGCCGGGGCTAGCGGCCCGCTGCGGCCTCGAAGGCGCGGCCCTCGGCCGTGACGGCCGGCCCGCTGCTGAACAGGCCCAGGTTCCCGTCGCCCGTCGGTCCCGTGGTGACCGGCAGGGCGAACCACGCGTAGCGCTGGACGTAGCCAAGGCCTGCCATCATCGAGGCCGCGCCGGCCAGGAACGCGGACTGCTGCGCGTCGGTCGGGTAGGCGGCGGGCGAGCCGAACTGGACCATGCCGAACTCGGTGAGCCAGATCGGCAGGTGATAGCGCTGGTAAATGGCCTGCAGATAGGCCCTGAGCTCGCTGACCGCGGCGGCCGGGTCGAAGCCCTGGGCGTACCAGTGCACGGCGATGAAGTCGACGCGGTAGCCGCGGGCCTTCGCGCCGGCCATGAACTGGTCGAGCCAGCTGCCGGGGGTGGCCGCATCATCCTGCACGGCCGGGCTGCCCAGCAGCATGCCGGTCGCCTCCAGCTGCGGCCAGTCGGCCAGCGCCTGGGCGACGGTCATACTGGCCTGGGCGCTGCTGTCCGGCTCGTTGAAGGTCAGCAGGTAGCGGCCGTCCTGCCGGGCCTGGGCCAGGTCCGCGGGGGTGACGTCGGCGCTGCCCCAGATATCGGGGACGAAGGCGACGCCGGGCGGGCTGGTGATGCCGTCCGGGCTGGTCGACCAGTCGAAGTACCAGGACGCGCGCGACTGCGCGAGGGCCGCGGTGGCGCCGGTGAAGTCCCACGCGCCCACGCCCTTGAGCATGCCCGCCGGGACGGGCGCGGCCGGCGGCGGGACGGCCGGGCGGCGGGACGGCGGGGACGCGTGCGCCGGGGCCGGCGAAGTCGTGCTCGGGACCGGGCCCGGCGCCGGCCCGCCCGTCGTGGTGACCGGGCGGGCGCGCGCGGCGGCCGGCACGACCGGGGTGGGCCGGCCCGACGCGGCGTGCGCGACCGCCACCGCGCCGCCGGCCACGCACGCCGTGGCGGCGATCGTGACCACGATGATCTTCGGCTGGAGGGTGGCGGCGGCTTTGGGCAGGACCCGCAGGTGGTGCAGCGCCGAGCCGCGCGGGCGGCCCGCGGCCCGGGCCGGCGCGGAGTGCCGGGGCCGCGCGGCACGCGCGCCGGGGCGCCCGGACGGGTGGGACTGGGCCGGGCGCGGGGACACCGCCGGGTGCGAGGACACCGCCGGGTGCAGCTGGCCGGCCGGTCCGGACGGGCTGCCCGGGCCGGCGGTGCCGCTGTGCAGCAGCGCGCGGACCGCGGCCGGGAGGGCCAGAAGCGGTGCCGGGAGCAAGGGCAGCCCGTTGAGCAGCTGCTCGGCCGGGATCATGCCGGCCTGGTGGGCCTGGCAGCGTCCGCAGTCGCGGGCGTGCCGGGCGATCCGCTTGCGCCACAGCGGGCTGGGCGCGCCGTCCCAGGCCGCGATGACCTCGGCCAGCGCGCTGCACCGCGGCCGGGCGTGCAGCGCCCGGACGACCAGGCGGGCCGTGGCCAGGCGCTCCTTCATCCGGCTGATCCGCACCGCCGCGTGGGCGGCTGGCAAGCCCAGCCCGGTCACGACCGCGTCGCGGTCCAGCAGGCCGGCCGCCTCCTGCCACCACAGGGCCAGTAGTTCCTGGTCATCGTGGTCCAGCCAGCGGGTGGCCTGCGCCGTCTCCCGGCGCTGACCGGACAGGCCCAGCCGCAGGATGGTCAGGTCGACGAAGTCGGCGCCAGGGTCGGCCACGTCGGGGGCGTCGCCTGCCCGCTGGAGTGCCCGGCCGCTCAGGTGGCCACGGATCTGCCGGACCGCGACGGCTACCAGCCACGACCGGAACGCGGCCGGGTCGCGCACGCCGCCGATGGACCGCACCGCCCGCAGCATGGTCTCCTGCACGACGTCATCGCAGTCCGCGTGCCCGTTCAGCGCCCGCCCGACGATGTTGTAGAGCAGCGGCAGGTACTGGGCCAGCAGCGCGTCGAGGGCGGCCCGGTCGCCGCGCTGGGCCGCGATGACCAGCTCAGCGTCGGGGGCGCCGTCTCGGATCGCTCGCATCGCACCTCACCTCACGTTCGCGCGCGCCGGGGTCCCGCCCCCTGCATATCGGAGACGGCCGCCCGGAGGCCGCATAACAGAAATTCCGCCCCGGGCTCCGGCCGCGGATAAGCGTTATCGGCGCCGCGCCGCGGCGTCTCCCAGGGACCAGGGAGATCGCGGACGGGACCGGTCACGACGCCAGAACGCACCGGGAGGACCGGACAGTGCACAGGAGACAGACTCATCGCTGGCCCGCCACGACGGCGCTCGCCGCCGCGGCGGCCGCCCTGCTCGCGGCCTGCACGCCGGGTGGCGGTACCGCCGCGGGCCCCGGTGCGGCCGCCGGGAGCGTGGGCGCCACGGCCGGCCCCGCGGGCCTGGCCTCCCCCGCCGCGGGCCGCGCCACCGCGGGCATCACCCCGGGCGCTGCCCCGGCGGCCCCGGCGGCCACCAGTCCCGCGGCGGCGAGCCGGGCGGCGGGCCGCGCCGCATCCTCCCCGGCGGCAGCCCGGCCCCCGGCCGCGCCCGCCGGGCCGGCGCCTTCCGCCCGGCCCCGGCCGCCGGCCCGGCCCGTGCTGGCCCCTGGCGCCCGGCGGGTGACGTTCGTGAACCATCTCAGCCAGGAGATCTGGGCGGCCGCCTCGCCGGACGCCAGCTACCCGCTGCCCGCGACGGGCTGGGCGCTGCGGCCGGGCCAGAGCGTGACCATCACGGTGCCGGGCAAGTACAACGGCCGGTTCTGGGGCCGGACCGGGTGCGTGTTCCACGGCGGCACCGGGCACTGCCAGACCGGGGACTGCGACGGCAAGTTCCAGTGCGCCGGCTGGGGGGCCATCCCGGCCACGCTGGCCGAGTACAACCTCGACGCCTGGGACAACCTGGACTTCTACGACATCAGCATGGTCGACGGCAGCAACGTCCCGATGTACGCCTACCCCACCTCCGGCGACGCGCCGAACCGGGTCAGCCCGGACGGCTGCATCGCGGCCGGCTGCACCACGGCGGTCCCGTGCCCGCAGGCGCTGCAGGTCACCGCGGCCGGGGCGGTCGTCGCGTGCGAGTCACCGTGCGCCCGGCTGGGCGGCGACCAGTACTGCTGCCGGGGTCAGTGGGCGCCGCGGGCCAGGTGCGACCCGGCCCGGTGGCCGGTGGACTACGCGGCCGTCTTCAAGAAGGCCGAGCCGTACGCCTACTCCTACGTGGATGACGACGCCACCAGCGTCTACACGTGCCAGGGGACCTGCAATTACGACATCGTGTTCGGCGTCACGCCGGGCGGCTAGACCCGGCCGCTGACCAGGCAGGAGGTTCGCCGCGGGCGGGGCGGGCGGCCTGCCTTGTCATCCGATACCGGGCCTAACATGGCCCGGGCAGTCCGGGGAACGTGGCACGCTACTGGTCACCATCCACCGGCAAGGACAGGACATGACGCGATACGACTCCACAGCGCGCCGGGCCGCGGACGCGGCGGCCGTGCTGGCCGTGGCGGGGCTGGCCGTGACCGGCTGCAAGAGCTCCACCAGCGCCGCGGGCAGCAGCACCACCCCGGC
>FSXZ01002478.1_pt1 | contig 12328 bp, 5 predicted proteins | sample 1638121 | NCBI WGS metagenome assembly FSXZ01 (sample SAMEA3914788, study PRJEB12502) | metagenome | biome: forest; material: soil | place: Canada | collected 2011-07-03 | depth 0.1 m
GGGGTGGGGCTCTCTCCTCGGTCGGGCAGGCGCAGCCCAGATCAGGGTTCTGGCGGGGGTGCACACGGCGCAGCGAAAACCACCCCCGAACCCGAGCCGCCGCCGTGTGCGCCCCCGCCAGGTTCCTGATATGCCCCCGGTGACCGACCGAGGAGAGAGCCCCACCCCAACCCCACCACCCACAAAAACCCCACCCGCCACACAAATCGACACGACCCCCTCTCTCCGAGCGAGGGCCTGCCAGAGGCGCCTTTGACTTCGATCTTGAAACCCCAGCCCGCCCACCCACGCAACGGGTGGGCGGGTGGACAGACACCACTCGGGCACTGCCCGGGCTCACCGCGGCCCCCGCGAGCCGACGCACCAACCAGAACCCGACCCGACCCGCGCAAGAAGATCTAAATCACTGGTATTGCGTCTGGTCACACCGGCGCCGCGGCGGAAAATCACCCGGTTCAACGATGGCGCACCCCTCGCCCCACCCAGCAGGCTCGAGCCGTACGCCATACCTCGGGAGCAGGGCACTGATGCAGCGCGGCAGTCGGCCGTCCGACTCTCCGGACTCGAAAGGACGATCCGGTGCACGAGAGCCAAGGCCTCGGACCCCGGCGAACGCCGCGCATCAGGGTGCTCGGACCGACCGCCGCCAGCCTCGAGGACACGCCGGTGGCTCTGGGCGGTCCGCTACAACGCAGTGTTCTGATTCTGCTGCTGACCGGGCGTGGCCGGGCCCTGTCGGTCGACCGCATCATCGACGCACTGTGGGACGGGCGGCCCCCGCAGCATGCCACCACGAGCCTGCAGTCCTACGTCTCCAACCTGCGCCGGGCCCTCGAACCCGAGCGCCCGGCCCGCTCCCCCGCACGGATCCTGGTCACCGCGCCTCCGGGCTACGCGCTGCGGCTACCCCCGGAGTCGGTCGACGCCTGGCACTTCGAGGCCCAGCTGCAACGGTCGAGAACACTCGCGCCCGCACCGGCCCTCGCGCTGCTGGACGAGGCGCTCGGCTGGTTCTCCGGGCCCCCGCTGGCCGAAGTAGCAGACCAAGCCTGGGCGCAGGCCGAGGTGGCGCGGCTGACGGAGTTGCGCCTGCTGGCCAGGGAGAGCGCCATCGCCCTGATGGTGCGGGCCGGTCGCTGCGCCGAGGCGGTGCCGCGGGCCGAGGAGCTGACTCGAGATCAGCCGCTGCGCGAAGAGGGATGGCGACTGCTGGCCCTCGCGCACTGGGCTTGCGAACGGCCGGCGGACGCGCTCACGGTACTGCGCCGGGCCCGCGCGCGGCTCGCCGCCGAGGTGGGTCTGGATCCGGGACACGCGCTCGTCGAACTCGAACAGGCCATCGTCGACGGGCGGGTGGGCGAGCTCGGCGCGGACGTACCCCGGGTGGCCTCGGCTTCCGGGCAGCAGCGCGCCGACCGTTCCGGCGAGGACGCGGATTGCGGCCGGTTCGTCGGCCGTGCGGCGCAACTGGCGGCGGCCTTCCGGCTCGCCGAGACCGCGCGTCGTCAGGGTGGCGTCATGCTGGTCACGGGCGAGGCCGGTGAGGGCAAGTCCGCGTTCCTCGCGCAGGTGACAAAGGGGCTGCGCTCCTCGGGATGGACCGTGGCCGCCGGGCAGTGCCCCGAGTCCGAGGGCGCGCCGGCCGCCTGGGCGTGGACCGAGGTGCTGCGTTGTCTCGAGGAACGCCGCGCGCCGACGGAACCGTCGGCTCCGCCCGCGCTCTCGGCGCGGGACGCGAGGTCCACCCAGGATCGCCTGCGCGCGAGCGCGGGCAGTGGCCCGCTGGCCATCGTGCTCGACGATCTGCATCGCGCCGACACCGAGACGCTGGCCCTGGTGCAGTGCGCCGCCGAACTCGTCGGCGCCCCGGTGCTGCTGATCGTGGCCTTCCGCGCTTCGGAGGCGGACGAACGGCTCACCGGCACGCTCGCCGCGCTGGCCCACCGCGCGCCGCTGAGGCTGCCCCTGCCAGGACTGTCACTGCCCGAGGTCGGAGCCGTCGTACGAGGGATCCGCCGCGAAGGCGTCGACGCCCAGACGATCGCCGTATTGTACGAGCGAACCGGGGGGAACCCCTTCTTCGTGCACGAATGCGCGATCCTGCCGCAGAGCGAGGGTGCGGGGAGCCCGGCCACGGCCGTGCCCGAGGGCGTGCGCGACGTCCTGCGCCGTCGGCTGAACCGGCTCCCGGACGGCGCCATGGCCGCCCTCCGACTGGTTGCCGTATTCGGGTGCGAAGCAGATATCGACCTCGTCCTCGCCGCAGCGGAGGCTCCGGAACATGACGTACTCGACGGCATCGAGGCCGCGGTGATCGCGGGTCTGCTCACCGAGCCCACGGCCGGCCGGGTGCGATTCCGGCAGCCAATCGTGCGCGACGCCGTCTACACGGACATGGTCCGGCTCAGGCGCGCACATCTGCAGACGCGTGCCGAGCGCGCGATGCGGCCGGCGAAGGCGACCGTGACCGTGCCGCGCCCGTCGCACGCCCTCGGCCTGGCCATCCGGCGCTAGACGAGCTCGGCCGGGCGCAGCCGCGGCCGGGTGCGTCGTGACTCCCAGTACGATCGGCACCATGCTCGGCATCACGGTCCTTGGTCCCGTCACGGCCGAACTCGATGGGGCGGCCTTGAATCTGGGCGGCCCCCGCCAGCGGGCCGTGCTCGCGCTGCTCTCGACCGCCCGGGGAACCGCCCTCTCGGCCCAGCGCATCATCAGTGCCCTGTGGGACGACGCGCCGCCGTCCAGTGCCGCCGCGGCGTTGCAGGCCTACGTCTCGAACCTGCGCCGCGTCGTGGAACCGGACCGCAGGCAGCGCGAGGCGGGCAAGGTGATCGTGAGCACGGAGTCGGGCTACGCCCTGCGGCTCCCGGACGAGGCGGTGGACGCGTGGCGGTTCGAAGCGGCCGTGCGCGGTGCGCGCGAGGCCGGCCCCGCTCAAGCCGCGCGACTGCTTGCGGACGCGCTCGGACTGTGGCGGGGGCCGGCCTACGCCGAATTCGCGGACGAGCGGTGGGCGCGCGCCGAGGCCGCGCGGCTCGAAGAGCTCCGGTGCCAAGCGGGCGAAGCACAGGCGGAGGCGATGCTGGGAGCCGGTCGCGCGGTCTCGGCCGTGGTGCTCACCGAGGTGCTGACGCGGGAACAGCCGCTGCGGGAAGAGGGCTGGCGGCTGCTCGCCCTCGCGCTCTGGGCGACCGGACGTCAGGCCGAGGCTCTCGATGCCCTGCGCCGGGGCAGCCGGCTGCTGCGCGAGGCTCTCGGCCCGCTGCCCTCACCTGTGCTCGCGGACCTGGAAAGCGCCGTCCTCGACGGGCGGACCGACGTGCTGTGGCGGGCCGTTCCCGCCGATGGCGACGGCCTCATGCCGATCTCCCGAACCGAGGACGACGCCGCGCCGAAGCCCTCGCCGCCGCTGCCGTCACCGTCACCGTCGCAGGCTCCTGACCTTTCTGCGCGGGACGCTTCCCCGGGCGCCTCGACGCCGTTCGTCGGCCGCCGCGAGGAGTTGGACGCCATCGCCGCCGCGGCTCAGGAGACCCGGCACGGGGGTGGACTCGTCCTGGTCACCGGTGAGGCCGGAGTCGGCAAGAGCCGGATCCTCGCGCGCGCGGGCGAACAACTCGCCGCTCAGGGCTGGAATATCGTCGTGGGACGTTGCCCGCAGTTCGAGGGCGCGCCTCCCGCCTGGGCGTGGGCGACGGCACTGCGCACGCTGGCCGAACTGCTGCCGCCCACCCGCCCGGAAGCCGTCGCCGCGCTGCTCGAGGACTCCGGCCGCACCACGGCCCCGGCCCCGAACGCCGCGGCCGCCCGGTTCCTGCTGCACCGCGCGGTCGGCGAGTGGATCACGGCCGCGGCGGGCGTCGCTCCCCTCGCGCTGTTCCTGGACGATCTGCACCGGGCCGACCGGGAGACGCTGGCCTTGCTCGAACATGTGGCGCAGCTCGGTGCCCCGGGCCTGTTGATCGTCGCGGCCCACCGCCCCGACGAACTGGAGGACACCCTGGCCGACGCTCTGGCCGTACTGGCTCGGCGCAGACCGCGGCGGCTGGCGCTGGCCGGCCTGTCCGGGCCGGAGGTGTCGGCCCTGATCGCGACCGTGCACGACCGGCCGGTGGACCGCGTGGTGGTGGCCGCGATCGCCGAGCGCACCGGCGGCAATCCGTTCTACGTGATGGAATGCGCGCGCCTGCTGCGCACCGAGGGCGCGCTCGCCACGATGTCCGAGGTCCCGCAGGGAGTGCGCGACGTGCTCCGGCGGCGGATCTCCCGGCTCTCGGCGGACGCCGTGTCGATACTGCGCCTGGCGGCGGTCGCGGGCGCCGAGTCCGCGGTACCCGTGCTGCTGCACGCCGCCGAACTGCCCGCCGGCGCGGCGATCGACGCACTCGAGGCCGCGGTCGTCGCCGGACTGCTCGTCGAACCCGCACCGGATCGCGTCGCTTTCGCCCACGCCCTCACCCGCGACGCGGTCTACGCGGATCTCACCCGCGTGCGCCGCGGCCGTCTGCACGGGCGAATCGCCGACGCCCTGCTCACCCTCGATCCGGAGAATCTGACCGGACTGTCTTATCACTGCTCTGAGGCAGCCACCGCGGCACTGGCCCCGCGCGCGTTCGCCTCCTCCCTGAGCGCGGCCGACCTCGCCGAACGGCGCCACTCCCATGACGCCGCAGCCGGCTTCCTCGAGCGCGCGATCGCCGCGGCCGAGCGGATACCGGACCCGCAACGCCCCACCGATCAGCCCGCCACCCTGGTGGAGCTGCACCGCCGGCTGCAACGGGCGCAGATCCGCTCCGGCGACGTGACGGCGGCGCGCGAGACCCGGCAACGGGCGATCGCAGTGGCCGAACAGGCCGGGCGCGACGATCTGTCGGCCGAGGCGCTCTCCGGCTGGCACGTGCCGACCCCGTGGCAGACGCGCCCCTACGCGACCGTCGACGAGCCGGTGGTGCGCGCCCTCGATCGACTGCTGGCCACGGACGAGCTGGATCCGGTGGTGCGCTGCCGACTGCTCGACACGCTCGTGGCCGAACTGTCCGGCCACGACATGGACCGCGCCACCCGCGCCGCCCGGGAGGAACTGGAGCTGGCCCGGCGCAGCGGAGACCCGCGCCTGCTCGCGATGGCCCTGGAATCCTCGGCGAAGTCCCGTTCCCACGAACTGCACGCCGACGAACGGGCGGCGCTCTCGGCGCAACTGCGCGGCCTGGCCGAGTCCGAAGACATGCCGCAGTACCTGTGGGTATGCGAGTTCATCGACGCCTGCGTGGCGGCGGTGCGCAACGATCCGGCCGCCGTACGCCGCCACGCCGAGGCGGGTCTGGCCGTCGCGTCCGCCTACCGGCTGCACGAGCCGGAGGCCGCGCACCGGGCCACCCTCGCCATGCTCGCCCAGACCGCCGGACGGCACGACGAGGCGGAAGAGCGATTCGCCGACGTGATCGAGCGGATGACGCGGCGCCGCATGCTGCACGCCCAGGGTTTCGCGGAGATCGCCGGCATCCTGCTGAACCTCGACCGCGGCGAATACGGCCGAGCCGAACCCACGGCCCGCGCCCGCTACGCCCGCCTCGGCCCGCCCGCGGGAGACATGCTCGCCCTGGTCCTGGCCCGCCGCGGCCACCGAGACGAAGCGCTCAGCATCCGCCGCCCGGCGACCCCCCGCCCCGACAAACTCTTCGCCGTCCACGCCACCCTCCGCGCCGAACTCGTCGTCGAGCTGCGCCTGCGCGACCAGGCCCCCAACGCGATCCGCCGCCTGCTCCCCTTCGCCGACCAGGTGGCCGGCGCCTCGACCGGCGTCCACGCCGTCCACCCCGTCGCCCGAACCCTAGGCGCCCTCCACCTCCTGCTGAACGACGAGGAAGCCGCCGCCAGGCGTTTCGCCCAGGCCGAGGCCGTGGCCCGCCCCTGGTCCGCGGACCACTGGATCGACGACGCGCGGTCCTCTGCGCCCGCGGAGCGTCGGAGAATCCGCGCATCCTGATGCGGCAGGCCCGGGCAGCCCGCCGGAACCGATCCCGAATTCCGCACCACCGCCGCAGCGCGGTGCGCGGCCCTCGGTGAGTTCCGCTGTCTCAATTCGCAGAACTCTGATAGTTTTCCATACTGGGGAGTGTGCGGGGCGCGACTCGGGGAGGCTTGTCGTATGGCCATTGACGATCTACCCGGCGTGGTGGTCAATTTCCTGAACATCATCGGGATCAAGTGGCCCTACATCAACGAGGACTCGCTGCACTCCTTCGCCACGATCGTGCGGGAGTTCTCCCAGGCGGTCGAGCAGACGCACGAGGACGCGACGCAGACGGTGTCGGCGGCCGCCCAGGCGTATCAGGGGGCATCTACCCAGGTGATGAGCTCGGGCTGGTCGCATCTGTCGGCCACTCATGTCAAGGAGCTCACGGCGGCCTGTACCGTCGCGGCGGACGCGCTCGACGCGTGGGCGGGGTTCGTGGTGGTGCAGAAAATACAGGCGCTCGCGGAGCTGGCCGAACTGGCCGCGGGGTACTTCGCGGCGATCGCCGCCGCTCCGGAGACCTTTGGGGCCAGCCTCGCCGCGCTGCCCGGTCTCGAGGAGATCGGCGAGCAGATCGGCAACGCACTGGTGCAAACGCTGGAGCAGTACGTGATCGGCGAGGTCATCGCCGCAGCGTGTAAGCCTCTGGAGGAGAAGATCGCGTCGCTGCTCTCCGGCCTCGACTGGTCCAATGCTCCGGGAGGGGTCGATCCGCTCTCGGGCGGGTCCGGCGGCTTCCAGCTCGACACCGAGGCCTCGTACAAGCTCGCCTCCGCCATGCAGACGCACGCGGCCACGATGCGTCAGCACGCGACGGACGTCTCGGCCAAGATCTCCGCGTTGGAGTTCTGACCATGTCCGGGAACAACGCGCAGAAGGATGCCGCCGAAGCGCTCCAGGAGAGCTTCGGCAAGGGTCTCGGGGATGCGGCGCACACCACGGCCGACTTCCACGAGGACACAGGTGTCAAGCTCAAGACCGCGACCGACGAGCACGTGGAGACGGATCAGACGCAGGCCGAGAATCTGGGCCAGGTCGCGAAGCCGAAGGTGACCCGGATCAAGACCACGGGTGAGGAAGTGGACGTCAGCTACCACCCGCTCAGCCCGGAGGATCTCAAGAGCGCCGGGATCACGATGGAGGACTACCAGGACGGCGGAATCAAGGCCGACGGGGTCGACGAGGCCGAAACCGGTGGCACCGACCCGGTAGACCTCGTCTCCGGGCAGCTGATCGCCGCCACCACCGATGTCGGCCGACAGGGTGTACTTCCGTTGCTCGTGCGCCGCGCGTACGCCTCGGGCTACGCGCATGGAGGGCTCTTCGGCGCAGGCTGGGCGAGTACGCTCGATATCAGACTTCTGCTGGCCGACGGACAGATCAGATTCCTCGGCGACAATGCCCAGACACTGGACTACGGGACACCGGTCGGCCTGAGCCTGGGACTGCCGGCATATCCGAAGCAGGGCGCCCGGTGGCCGCTGTCGCGCGACGGGGAGTATCTCCGCGTCGAGGACACCGGCTCAGGTCGAGCATGGTACTTCGATCGCGGCGGTGACGGGGCAGTTCGGCCGTTGCGGGAGATCCGCGACCGCCACGGCAACCGGATCAGCGTAGAGCGCGATGACCTGGGCGTGCCGATCGCGTACGCGCACGAAGCCGGCTATGCCGTGCGCATCGAGTCGGTCTTCACCGCCGAGGGCCCGAGAATCAGCCGACTGTACTTCGTTCCGGGCGGTCAGGAGGCGGAGATCGCCCTACTCCACTACTCCTACGACGATGCCGGGCGACTGGTGACGATCACTGATTCGAGCGCAATCCCCTACTGCTACGAGTGGGACGAGCACGATCGGATCTCCGGCTGGACGGACCGGAACGGCCACGACTTCCACTATGCGTACGACGCGGAAGGGCGTGTCGTGCGCACCGTGGGCGAAGGCGGGTACCTGTCCTCGGAGATCGCGTATGACGTGGAGAATCGGGTCACCGCGGTCACCAACGGCCTCGGCCACACCGCCTCGTACCACCACGACCGCTTCGGCCACGTCGACCGGATCGTGGATCCGCTGGGCGGCGAGCTCACGATGGAAAACGACCGGTATGGAAACGTGCTCGCGGTCACGGACGCGCTCGGAAACTCGGCGCGGACGGAGCGCGACAGCGACGGCCTGCCCATCCTGCTGATCGGGGCAACGGGTGCCGAGACAACGCTGGACTACGACGGCTTCGGTCTGCCCGTCCGTATCAAGGAGCCGAATGGTGCGGTATGGAGCTATGCGTACGACGACACCGGCAACCTGATTCGGCGTACCGACCCGCTCGGCGCGGTGAGTTCCTACACCTACAACGAGCGAGGCGGACTCACCGCGGCCACCGACGCACTGGGCAGGACCACCCGATTCGAAGTCGACGCGGCCGGCTTGCCGACCACCGTGACGGATCCGGTCGGACGGCGATGGGGCATGGCGTACGACCGGTTCGGCAGAATCACGACGGCCATCGATCCCCTGGGGAACACACAGCGCTGGTCATACAGCATCGAGGGTAGGCAGCTCGGAAGCGAGAACTCGGGCGGCGGCGTCATGCGCAACACCTACGACGCCGCGGGCAATCTCATCGAGCAGAGCGACCAAGTCGGGAACATCACGCGATCGGAGTACGGGCCCATGGGCCTGCGCACCGCTCTCGTAGACGCGCAGGGCGAACGCCACGTCTTCACGTACGACAGCGAACTGCATCTGACCTCCGTCACTGGACCGACCGGCCTGACCTGGGCTCTCACGCATGATGACGCAGGACGCGTGGTGGCCGAGCGTGACTTCGACGGACGCGAGTGGACCTATCGGCGGGACGCGGGAGGTCGACTGGTCGAGACGGTGACAGCCGGCGGACAGTCAGTGCGTTACGAGTACGACGCGGCCGGCCACGTGACGCGCAAGATCGCGGGCGATCTGGAGTATCGATACACCACAGACGCGACGGGTGAACTCGTGCGCGTGGAAGGGCCGGGATCCATCCTGGAATTCACGCGGGATCTGCTGGGCCGCGCCGTCGCCGAGAATCTCGATGGACGTCTGCTGACCCGTACCTACGACGCCGTGGGACGGGTGACCGGGCGCCAGACGCCGAGCGGTGCGTGGGCAGCGTGGGAGTTCGACTCTCCGGACGGGACCTGGGCCCTGACGATGTCCGGCGGCCGCATCGAGTTCGCGCACGACGGAGCCGGTCGGGAGACCTCTCGCGTACTGGGACCCGCAGGTCGTCTCGAGCACTCCTACGATGCCGCCGGTCGGCTCGCGGCGGTAAGCCTGGCTACGTCGCGAGGGCTGGTACAACAGCGCGACTACCGGTATCGCGGTGATGGCGCCGTGGAGCGCATCGACGACCTGCTGCGCGGCTCGCGTCCCTTCACCCTCGACGCGTTAGGGCGCGTCACCGCCGTCCTAGGGCCCGATCTCAGCGAGAACTACACGTATGACGAGCTTGGCAATCTGTCGTCCGCATTCGTCGGTGAGAGCGGTGCACGCCATCTCATCGTCGGCATGCAGATTCGCCAGGCGGGTCGGGCCTCCTACGGCTACGATGCCGACGGACAACTGATATCGAAGCGGATCCGCACCATATCCGGTCAGCTCAGGCAGTGGTCTTATCAGTGGGACGCGCTCGGTAGGCTCACCCAGGTCGAAACTCCCGACCGAGGCAGCTGGGTGTATGGATACGACGCGCTGGGGCGACGAAGCAGCAAGAGCTCCGTAGACGCGACCGGCGCCATCCTCGAACGCACGCAGTACACGTATGACGGGGCGCGGCTGGCCGAAGAGTCCTATGCGGACCTACGCGTCCAACCCGCCGCCGTCATCACCACGACCTGGGAGTACGAACCGGACTCCTTCACTCCGGTAGCGCAGTCGCGCAGCGCAGACCTCGACGAACAGTTCCACGCGATCATCACCGACCTGGTCGGCACGCCGCAGGAGCTCGTCGCCATCGACGGCACGGTGCTCTGGCTGACAACCGGTAACCTGTGGGGCCGGGTGGACGAGGCTCCGCATTCGCTCCAGAGCCTGTGCCCGCTGCGTTTCCCAGGCCAGTACTTCGATCCGGAGACCGGGCTCCACTACAACCTGCACCGCTACTACGACCCCGAGACGGCGGCATATATCAGCCCGGACCCACTCGGGCTCTTCCCCGCCCCCAACCATCGCTCCTACGTCGCCAATCCGCTTACCGAGTTCGACCCGACAGGGCTCAACGGGGAGGGCGGCGCCAAGGTCGAAGGGCCCAACCTCGCGAACTCCCGCGTGGTGGAAGCGGGCACAGATCCGATGAGCAAGCTGGCCGTCAAATCCCGGCTGAGCGAATCCGGCTGGCTGAAGGGCACACGGAACGTCGCCGTCCTGCTCTACAAGGACGACAAGGGCGAGATGCGCGGAGTGGCCGCGATCAGCGATGTCAGACACTCGGAGAGACTCGGCTGGGACGCGTTGAGCAGCGGCTACGGCGTAGAGGCCGGCCAAGTCAGGGCGCTCTACAGCGAACTCCAGCCGTGTACCGGGGAGCGAATGCCGAACTGCGACAGGTACGTCGCGAGCAACTTCCCCAACGCCGCGGTGAGCCACAGTTTCGAGTACGCGGACACCCGCGCCTCCCGCATCAAGGGAATCAAATCATTGAAGTCCTATCTCACCGGCCTGCGAAACAATCCCACGCTGCCGTACTGATAAGATCACGCCACGCTTGGGAAGGAGTGCGATCTGTGGCCGAGACCTGGCTTCCCTACGACCCGGAAGCGTTGACCCGCCTCGGGGTTCCCAGCGACACGGCGGCGGCGTTGGGCGAGCGCGGCCTGCCGGAGAGAGCCTATGGCTGGTTCCTGCGGAATCCGGAACGAGAACTCGATGTCGCCGAACTGCCCCAGTGCGGTCCGGCCGCCTTCCTCGCGCAGGTCAACGACGGGCTCACGAACACCTACTGGCTTCGGCTGGCGGACGGTTCCGTGTGGATGCGCGACGGACTCCGGGATGAGACCGGCGCGAAGGCATACGAGATCGATCAATCGGTCCGCGGCCTGCAGGGCATCCTGGCGGCACTCTGCGGACTGTGGTACTCCGGCCTGGACCAGGACGACGAGGGCTACGAGGCCGCCGTGATCAAGGCGACCATCGAGGCCGTGAGCGCCGAGCCGGAAGCCTTCGCCGACGAGCAGAACTGGTGGGCCGGCCGGCTCGAAGAGGCGCAGTACACCCTCCCCGGCATGGTCCGGGACGACCAGATGCTCTACGAACTCGTCCGACGGGATGAAGCGGGCCAGTGGGTACTCGACCACCCCGGCTACGAGGACGAAGACGGCTGACCGCCCGCTGGGGCAAGATCGGGGCCCGAGCCGCGCCGGCTCAGCGCCCGCGCCGCCCGCCCATCGCGTAGCCACCCGGGCACCCTCAGTACGCTCAGAGCCTCCGGCCGGCTCGCGCTGTTTCTTGGTGACCATGGCGCATGGGACGGCGCCGACTGGGTATCGGGAACGTCCGCTTATTGCCGCCGAGGAGGACCCGTGCCCAGGTCGATCTATGCCCGCAGCTGCTCGCGGGCACGGGGATGCCCGTGAGTCGGGCGGTCTCCTACGATGGGATCTCAGCCGAGACCAGTCGGGATGCGCGGCGCGGGGGGATGATGCGGACGGTGTGGAACGCCGCGTCGCCCGGCCCGGCCGACGCGGTGGCGCCCGAAGACGGCCGCACGGCGTTCGCGCAGGAACAGCTCGCGATCCTGGTGGCCGAGGACGACCCGGCCGACGCCCTCTTGGCGGTGGAGCTGCTCGAGGACTCCGGCCTGACGGCGCGGGTCAGCTGCGTGCCCACGGCGCGCGAGGCCGTGGCCGCCGTGCGCGCGGGCGGCATCGACTGCCTGATCCTCGACCTGCACCTGCCGGACCTGCACGGTATCGGCGAGATCGGCTCCTGGCTGCCGTCGCTCACCTCCACCAGCGTCGTGGTGATGACAGGGCTCGACGACCGCGCGGCCGGGCTCGCCGCGGTCCGGGCCGGCGCGCAGGACTACCTGGTCAAGGGCCAGGTGGAACCGGAGTGGTTCGGCCGCACGATCCGCTACGCGGTGCAGCGCAAGCGCACCGAGCGCGCCACGGCGGACCTGCGCGCGGCGCGCTGGCGGGCGGCCGAGAACGTGCGGCTGGAGCGGGGCCTGCTGCCGACGCCGCTGGTGCGCGACGCGCCGATCGCGGTCACCACCCGCTATCTGCCGCACCGCGAGGGAGCGCTGCTCGGCGGGGACTTCTTCGACGTGGTCGAGACC
>FSXZ01002892.1_pt1 | contig 12319 bp, 10 predicted proteins | sample 1638121 | NCBI WGS metagenome assembly FSXZ01 (sample SAMEA3914788, study PRJEB12502) | metagenome | biome: forest; material: soil | place: Canada | collected 2011-07-03 | depth 0.1 m
ACGCCAACGCCTACGTGACCAAGCCGGTCGACCTCGACCAGTTCGTCTCCGCGATCCGGCAGATCGACGACTTCTTCCTCACCGTCGTCAAACTCCCCACGACGCGCAAGGCCTGACCGGCGTTCGTCTCGCGCGCCTCGGTCAGAGCTCGGCGAGCGCCGGAACCAGATCGTCCAGACCGAGCGGGCTGAGCGAGAGGGCCTTCATGTGCCAGGCCTTCAGGTCGAACTCCTCGCCGCGCGCGGCATGCGCTGCCCGGGCCGCCTCGCGCCCGGCCAGCCAGGCGCGCTCGCCGAGTTTGTAGCCGATCGCCTGGCCGGGCAGGCCCAGGTAGCGGACCAGTTCGCTGTCCAGGAACTCGCCCGGGCGCCCGCTGTTGCGGCCGAAGAACTCCCGTGCCAGCTCCGGTGTCCAGCTCTCGCCGGGGTGGAAGTCCGTGTTCTGCGGGATGTGCAGTTCCAGGTGCATGCCGATGTCGATGATCACTCGGATCGCCCGCATCAGCTGGAGGTCGAGGAAGCCCAGGCGTTCGCCCGGGTTGCGCAGGAAGCCGAGCTCGTCCATCAGCCGCTCCGCATACAGCGCCCAACCCTCGCTGTTGGCGCTGATCCGGCCGATCGTGGCCTGATACCGGGACAGTTGGTCGGCCAGCAGCGTCCACTGCGCCAACTGCAGGTGGTGGCCGGGGAGCCCCTCGTGATACCAGGTGGAGACCAGGCTCCAGGTGGGGAACCGGGTGTGCCCCAGGGTGGGCAGCCAGGTGCGGCCGGGCCGGGCGAAGTCGAGTGACGGCGGGGTGTAGTAGGGGGCGGCGGCGCTGCCGGCCGGGGCGAGCATCGCCTCCACCTTCCGGATCGGGCCGGCCAGATCGAAGTGCGCGCCGTCCAAGTCCACGATCGCTCGATCCATCAGCTCCTGCAGCCAGGCCCGCACCTCCTGCTCACCCTCGATCGCATGGCCGTGCTCGTTCAGGTGGGCCATCGCCTCCTGTGCCGTGGCCCCAGGCAGGATCTGCTCGGCCACGGACCGCATCTCCGCGCTGATCCGGTGGAATTCCTCCCATCCCCAGGCGTAGGCCTCGTCCAGGTCCACGTCCGCGCCGGTGTACCCGCGCGCCGAGCGCAGATAGCGTTCCCGGCCGAACGGGTCCGCGGTGCCCTGCACGGCCGGGGCGTACTCGTCCCGCAGCCAGTCGCGCAGCTGCCGGACACCGCCGGTCGCGATGCGCGCGGCCTGCGCGAGTTCGGTGCGCAGCGTCTCGGGACCCGCCGTGACGAACACGCCGAACCAGCTCGGGTCGGCTTCGCCGGCTTGGGCGTCCGCAGCGGCCGGACCGTCCACGCCGAGCCAGGTGGCCAACTGCCCGAGCACCGTCTCGACCTGCCGCGGCGCGGCCTTGAGATCGCGCTCGACGCCCGCGGCGAGCGCGGCCCGGTACCCGGCCAGCGCCTCCGGCACGCGCCGCAGCCGCCCGGCGATCACCGACCAGTCGGCCTCGGTCGCGGCGGGCATGACGGGGAAGACGTTGCGCACCGACTGCACCGGAGAGAACAGGTTGCTCACGGCACGCAGGTGATCCCCGGCGTCGTGCTGGGCCAGCTGCGTGGTCAGCCGCTCGCGCAGCAAGTCGGCGCACAGCGCCTCGGCCGGTTCGGCGGCGAGACCCGCGGCCGTGGAGCGCTCGAGATCGGCGAGGGTGGCCCGGTACAGCTCGGCGCGGGCGTCGGCTCCGGCCGGAGAGTAGTCCGGCAGCCGATCGTCATCGAGGTTCACTCCGAGCGAAGTGGCGAGGATCGGATCGAGCCGGCACAGCGCGTCGAGACAGGCGTCGGCGATCTGGCGAGGATTCAGGTCGGTCATCGAGGTATCGTCTCGTAAGAACACGTATATGGTCCAGAAGGGTGCCCGGATCGGCGTCCATGGCGACCTCGCGGGTAGACATGGACAGGCACGCCGATCGTGGACACCCTCCGCCGTGCACCGGGGGCACTTCGGCGCCCGGCATCAACCATCTAAGGGGCCGAGAGGCCCGTCAGCAGTGGCTCCATCCGCTGGTCCACGACGAGCCCTCGTACGCTCCGCCCCATTCCACGCAGGAGCTCGGCGCGTATGCGGCGACCGGGCCGGCGTAGTAGGTGAAGGTGCCGGGGTTGCTCGACGACGACCCGCCCTGCACGGCCAACGTCGCGTTCATCGACTCGGCCGAGGCCGGGTTCGTGGCCATGGTGGCGACGCAGTTGTCACCGGTGGAGCTGTTGTAGAGCAGGTAGATCGTCGCGCCGCTGATCGCGTGCGTGTCGACGACGCTGTAGCCGCTGCCGCACACCTGGGTCGGGGTGTACGGATTCGTGGCTCCCGGAGGCGCGGTCACGGTGCCGTTGCCGCAGTGGCTCCAGCTGCTCGTCCAGGAGCTGCCGTTGTACGAACCGCCCCACTCGACGCAGCTGTTCGGCGCGTACTCGACCACCGGGCCGGCGTAGTAGGTGAAGGTGCCGGGGTTGCTCGCCGAGGAGCCGCCCTGCACGGCCAACGTCGCGTTCATCGACTTGGCACTCGAGGTGTCCGTCGCGAGCGTGGTGACGCAGTTGTCACCGGTCGAGCCGTTGTAGAGCAGGTATACGGTGGCGCCGGTCAGGGCGTGCGAGTCGATCACGCCGTAGCCGCTGCCGCACACCTGGGTCGGGGTGTAGATGTTGTTTCCGGAGGGCGCCGGGGCGCTGGACCCCCCGCCGCAGTGGCTCCAGCCGCTGGTCCAGGAGCTGCCGTTGTACGAGCCGCCCCACTCGACGCAGCTGCTCGGTGCGTACTCCGAGACCGGCCCTGCGTAATAGGTGAATGTCCCTGGATTGCTTGTGGAGGCTCCGCCTTGGACCGCTAGGGTCGCGTTCATCGATTTCGCGCTGGTCGGAGTGGTGGCGAGGGTGACCACGCAGTTGTCGCCGCTCGCGTCGTCGTAGAGCAGGTACACGGTGGCGCCGGTCAGGGCGTGCGAGTCGATCACGCCGTAGCCGCTGCCGCACACCGCGTCCGGGCTGTACGGGTTGCCGGAGTCGACCGGCGGCGGCGTGCTGCCGCTGCCGCTCGCGACGGGCGATATGTACCCGGAGATCGTCATCGCGGCCGCGCCGACGTAGTCGCCGCTGGCCCGCTCGCTCGCCGGAATGGTCACCTGGACCACCGCGGAGCTGCGCGCGAACGTCGACTCCGAACTGCCGCTGATGCCGTTCCAGTCGCCGTTCGCGGTGATCACGTCGCCGCTGGAGTCGACCGAGGTGACGATGCCGACGTGGTCGGCGACGCCGCCGCCCGAGTAGTCGTAGACGACCGCGTCACCCGGCTGCGGGACGTAGGACGCGCTGGTGTGCAGCGTGCCGTTGTTCTCGCCGTACACGTAGAAGCTGCCGGCCGCGGCGGTCAGTCCGCCGGTGTAGAAGCCGGAGTTCTGCCAGACCCACTCGGCGAAGTCGGCGCACCAGAACTCGCCGTTGCCGCCGTTGCCGCTGCAACTGGTCTCGAACTGGCTGCCGCCGAGGGTGTTGGTGGTCGGGGTGTCGGCGCAGGTGCCGGCCGACTTGCCGACGTTGGCGTGGGCAAGCGTGGCGGCGTCGCCGCCGGCCGCGGCCGAGGCCGACGGCGCGAGCGCCGTGGTCAGGGCCAACGCGAGGGCGGCGAGGGCCACCCCGGCGTAACCGCGTAGATGTTTTCTGATGTTCACACCTTGCTCCTGCTCGGGCCCGCACACCGGCGGGCCACTCGGTGGATGGGGGGAGGCCGCGGCCCGAGCACCGGCTCGGGCCGCGGACGCAGGTGCGGCCGCATCGGTCAGCCGGCCGTGGCCAGGGTCTGGCCGGAGGCCGCGAGCTCGGCGGCGATCCCCGCCTTGACCTGGTCCAGGTGCTGCCGATTGGCGGCGATCATGTGCTGCTGGAGCGCGACTTCCACGGCGTACCAGGTGCCGACGAGGTCGGTCTGTGCCTTGCACGCGACGTCGGTGCTCGCGACCTGCAGCTCCTTGGCCGAGGGCGTCAGCGTGTTCCACTGCTCGTCGTTGCTCGCGTCGTACGGCGTGCCGTAGTGGTAGCCGTGCTTCGCCATGCACTGCGACCACTGCGAGACCACGGCGATGACCTGCGGCTCGCGCTCGGACAGGGCGAGGCTCTGGTCGTTGATCTCCTCGGCGACGGAATCGGTGTTGGCCGATCCGCCGTGCGCCGTCAGTTGCGCGCGCGCCTGGCCGATGCAGCCGCCGGTCGGAAACGGCCGGTTCGCGTACCGCGTGGGCGGCGCGGCCGAGGGCGAGGCGTCGGTCGCGGCGTCGCCGGTCAGGACCATGAGCGCGACGGCGGAGACGTCCGGCTTCTTCGGCAGCGGGGCACTGGCCGGAGGGTGGTAGCCGAGCTTCGCCACCTGCGCGGCGTCGGAGACGCCGTAGCGCCGCGGGGCGTTGGAGTCGGTCACGCTCCCCGGCAGGATGTTCGGCGGTGGAGCGGTGTAGTCGAACCCGAACTGCGCCATGCACCGGTCTTCCAGCAGATTCGTGGCCTGGTCGAGCTCGATGGCCTGATCGCGGGTGAGCAGATAGGCGTCGACCGGGTAGACCAGGGAGGTGCTGTCGGTGACCTTCGGGATCTCGGTGACGTGCACCTGCGGGACCGCGGTGGCCGAGGGCGGCGGCGCCGCGGACGGCGCGGCGCCGGAGCAGGCCGCGCTCGCCGAGCCGGCCAGGAACAGCGCCAGCACGGCGGCGGCGCGGCGGGAAGTCAGGGAACGCATGAGGCCTCTCAGGAACGGGGCGGCGGGCCGAGCCCGGCGTACCGCGCCGCGAAGCTCGCGGCGCGGTACCCGGAACGCGCCGGTCGCGCAGGCGACCGGCGCTGGATCACCAGCCCTGGGACGCGTTCTCGTTCTTCAGCGTGGAGTTGAGGTTCACCCAGCTGTTCGGAGCGATCGACTCGCTGGCGCCGGCCTGGTTCGAGTTGTAGTAGACGATGCCGGTCACCGAGGGGTCGTAGTTGCGCACCGAGGCGGCGTTGTTCTTGACCGCCTGGCCCGCACCGGCGTCGCCGCCGCTCCAGGCCTTGAAGACCCAGCCGGCGTAGTTGTCGGTGTACGGATCGTTGAACCGGGCACCGGCCAGGTTCGAGTTGTAGTACAGGCACAGGTCGCCGCCGGCGCTCGCGTCGTTGGCGACGCAGTTGCCGTCGCCCTCGGCCGCGAAAGCGGACGGGACCGCGGTCAGCCCGATGGTCAGGGCGATGCCGGTGGTCGCCGCGGCGGCCAGAACCTTGCGGAGCATCATGTCGGTGTTCTCCGAAATCTCGGTGGGTGATGCGTTCCACGGTCGTGGCCGCACCGGGTGAGACAGGGGCCTGCGCCGATCCACCCGGGCCACACGGTCGATCGCGAGCCCCGCATGGTGTGGATCCGGCGCCGAGCGGCCCCGAGGAATGTCTATCCGGGCGGCTGATTGACCGGTACCGCGTTCGATGCCGGTCAATCAAGGGCGCCCCGGAGCAGGGCGGCGCGGTTGGATTGATCAGAGTTGCGGGGTCGGACGGCTGGTCAGCGCGGCCGATCAATCAATCAATACCCGCCGCCCCGGGCCCGACGTCGCAGTTCGCGCAGTTGGAGTAGCGTGACAGTGCTCTGTGTTGATCAACGCGGGGCGACTCGCCGAGGTACGGCGTATGGGGATTGAAGGGGGAATCGATGGCGCGCAACCCACGGCCTATCGATCCGGGGCAGGGGCCGCTGCAGGCCTTCGCGGTGGAACTGCGGAACTTGCGGCAGGCAGCAGGGGATCCGACCTATCGCACCATGGCGGTGCGCGCGGGCTTCAGCGCGACCACGCTGAGCGAGGCGGCGAGCGGCACACGCAAGCCGAGCCTGGACGTGACACTGGCTTTCGTCGCGGTCTGCGGCGGCGATCCGAACGTATGGCGCGAGCGCTGGCTCCGCCTGGACCGCGCGCTCGGGGCGACGCAGGCCTCGGATGCGGTCGGCGGGGCGGCACCGCAGGCCTCAGGCACGGTCGGCGGGGCGGCGGCGGCGCTCACACCCGCGTCCGCGCCGACGTCCGCGTCCGCATCTGCGTCCGCACCGGATCCCGAGTCGGGCGGCGAGGCCGAGGGCGGCATCGACGTCGTCGGATCCGGGGCGCCGATGACCGACCCGGGCACCGCAGGCCCCTGGTACCGCGGCCGGCGCCCGGCCCGGCTCGCCGCCGTCGCCGTCGGGGGCGCCGCGGTGCTCGTGGCCGCGACGATGCTCGTCACGCACCTTGATCAGGCGCAGGGCCACTCGAGCGCGGCCACCGTGCCGCGCGCGTCGTCCACCACCGGCGAGGTCTGTCCGTCCGCGCCGTCGGGGGCCGTCGCCTTCACCGCGGTGACGTACAAGCCCGGCACGAACGTGCGCGGCGGCGCCAGCCTGGACGCGCCGGTCGTGGCCGCTCTGCCGACCAACTGTCTGCTCTCGTTCAGCGGGTTCTGCCTCGGGCAGTCTCTGCGCGACCAACGCGCCGGCACCCCGGACATGCGCTGGTTCAAGCTGGCCGACGGCCGCGGCGTGGTGGCCTCGGCCGTGGTGAGCGGCAACCCGCCGCCGAATCTGACGCCGAGCGACTGCCCGCAGGACGTCCCGGTTCCGGCCGAGATCCGCCTGCGGCTGAAGGCATCCGGGGCGCACAACGCCGTGGTCCTGTCCGCGAGCGGACTGAACGCGCCGATCGTCGGCTACGCCGCCTACTACAGCCAACAGCAGCCGTCCGGCTACCAGGCGCCGAGCTGGCACGAACTCGCGCTCAACGACGCCTCCTACGAGCAGGCGCCCACGTGGAGTCTGACCGGCGTGAGCCCCGCCATCACCGGCCTGCCCGGCGCGCCGAACGGTTCGGTGCCGCTCGTCGCCGTGGCCTGCCTCGGCGGCGGCGCCCCCACCGCGATCATCAACGCCGCCGCCATCCGCCCGGCCGACCCGGCCCTTCCCGAGTCGGTACAGCTGAGCCCGCAGGTCCTGACGACGGCCGAGCGAGCCGCCTGTCAATACCCGGTCTCCGGCTGAGCCCACCGCGAGTACACCGCGAGCGGTCACCACGGAGCGGGCGGATCCCGAGCCGTGGTGACCGGGGGCGGCCGGCCCGGGTAGGAGGAAATCTTCTCGCCGAATTCGGGCCGCGCCTCACCTGTGGCGCGGCGCCGATATCACGCCGTCGCCGACCTAGGCTTGAAGGCCGGTGGTAGAGTAGCGCACCGCTCAACTCATTGAATGCGCATCAAGAACGACTTCAGCGCCGGGACGAGCTCTGCGTGACAAGGGGTGGGTCAAGTGAACAGGCATCGGTTTGGCGGTGCAGCCTGGGTTTCGGTGGCCACGATCGCGACTGACGGAGTAGCGATCGCGGCGAATGCAGCGGCCGGAACGAGTAAGTATCCGGGGCCGCTGGATCTCATCAGGCAGTATTCCTGGCAGATAGTGCTCGTCGCCTCCGCTGTGGGCGTAGCCGTCGCGGTAGCGCGGCGCTGGCGTGATACCGGGGTCGATCATGGGCCGTCCAGCGAAATGTCGGCTGGATCAGTGCTCACGCGCGATGTGGTGGTCGGCGGAATCGTCGGCGTAGTGGTCATCGCGGCCATGCTCATCTTCCATGTCGGGCGCGCATCCGATCACTCCGTTGCTTCGCCTCCGACCGGTTCGCAGTCCATTGCTCTGCCGCCGAGCAGTTCGCCGAGCTCCGCATCCAGCGCGAAACCGCTCGCATCCCGCAGCGCCCGGGCAGCCGCGGCGACGGTGACCAGCCACCCGGTCTCCCCCAACCCGCCGGTGAGCACTGGTCCACAGCAGGTCGCAGTCGACGTTCAGCCCACCGAGGGAACGAAGCGAACGACCAGCCCGGCGCAGACCTCGGCGAAGGCGTCGGCGACACCGCAGGCAGCCCAGATCACCCGGCAGGCACCGGCGGGATACGCGGCCGGTGACGAAACCGCTCTCCAGCCCATTCTGTACACGGAATACTGTGTCGCCTGGCAGGACAACGTCGATGCGACCGAGTACTGGCTCGGTACCGACACGACGCCGGATTCCCAGGGCTGCACGTCTCCGATGTTGCCGGACGGTAATTGGCAGTACAGCGTCACGACCGGACTTCTCGCCACGGACGACAGCAACGACTGGTGTCTGAGTATCGGCTCACAGACATCGGAAGGAGTGGGCCTTACCGTCGTTCCCTGCGACAAGACGAAGACGGCACAGCGGTGGTCGTTCGTCGACGAAGGCGGCCAGTATCTCGTCAAGTCGGATGAAGGGCTGTGCCTCTATGGCGTGGAAGAGAACAGCGCCATCTCCTCCTCGGCGCAGATCTGTGGCTCGACCAACTCGAACGAGCTGTTTCACGTCAATAGCTATTGAGATACGGCCGTAGTCATCTCGTCGCGAGACGCCCGGCTGGGAAACCCCGGCCGAGCGTCTCGCTGCACTGCTCCCCCAGGGAACCGCCCTCGGCCAGGCCGGCCCGGCCTCAGTGCCTGCTGGCGCCGTTGGCGCCGGCCAGCTGGTAGTCGCGCCAGGCTCGGGCACCCGTCGTGGTCGCGTGCCGCACCTGGCGCACCTTGTCCGTGGCCACCGCGGTGGGTGAGACCTCGCTGCGTCTCATCCACTCGCGCGCGGCGCGGGTGAGTGCCAGGCCCACCAGCCCGGTGCCCGCGGTCGCCAGCATGAGTCCGGCGCTCGCGAGCACGGCGCCGGACTTCACCATCCGGAAGTCGAGCAGGAAGGTCGCGCTATCGGAGTTCGTCATGTTCCCACCTTCCGGCGCCACTCGCCGATGCGGCACACCAGCCGTCCATCCGGGTGACGCCGGCCGTCGGCGTGCGCTCCGGACCCCGCCTCACCCGTTCGAGGACGGCCGGGATAAGAACTGGGCGAGAGCGGCCTGATAGCAATCTGAGAATCTCGGTAGAGCGGTTCACGGACTGCTGATTCAACCCGCGCCCACATCGGGGCGCAGGCCACGAAAACGGCCGAGAACTCACTTTCTCAGCTTCCTACCGCACGCCACCATTCTATGCCGTCCGGCGACGCGCTGGCCTGGGCGATGAGAGAGAAATCCGGCGACGCCTCTGCAATAAATGACTCAGGACGAACACCACGCAAAAGCGTGGCCGGAACCCAAGAGTGCATGAATACCCTCAGGAGGGCTTTACCATGGGAATTTCTCTCTCCGCCAAGGCCGTTGCCGTCAAGACCGCCCGCTGGTCCACGGTGCCCGTGCTCGCCGTCGCCGCGTTCGCAGTGGCGGCCGGCCCTGCCCTCGCCGACGCCTCCTCTGCCCGCGTCTCCGCCGACACCGCCGCCGTCTCCCACGGCCAGGTGAGCGTCGGCGGCATCTACGAGTGCGGTCAGCGGCGCGGCACCGAGCAGCTGCGGGTCACCGTGATCGGCCAGGACCGCCGCGACCAGGTCGAGGCCACCCGCGTGGTGAACGTCGACTGCGGCGGTTCCGTGCACAGCTGGCGCCTGACGCTGGACGCCGACCGCCACAACGCGCAGTTCACCCCCGGCCCGGTGCGCGTCGAGGCGAGCCTGACCGACTCGCGGGACCGCCACGACCAGGCCAGCACCACGCGCACGCTCTTCGCCCGCGGCATCTGACCGGGCCGGCGCGGGGGTCACACGGACAGGGCTCTGACACTCGGAAGGCCGGACCGGCCGGGACCGCACAGGTCCCGGCCGGTCCGGCCTTGTCCGTGGCGCCCGAAGCGTGCCCGTCGCCATTGACCGGACGCCGGCTCAGGGCGAGACCGGCGCGCCCGTGGAGGTGCGCAGGTGGGACGCGGCCAGGGCCATGGTTCCGCCGAGGGCCGTGGCCACGAGGCGGGAGGCGGCGATGTCCGGCGCGCTGTCCCCGAGCAGGTCGAGCAGCAGGACGACGAATCCGCTGAGGAAGACGCAGAACACGAAGTAGTTCGCGGTGAAGACGGCGTAGGCCAGCCAGACCGTGCCCGCGGCGACGAGCAGGAAGGGCACCGGGCCGGCGTCGCCGAGGCCGGCCAGCAGGACACCGAGCAGGACACCGCCGGCGGTGCCGCCGATGCGGTCGAGGCTGCGCCGGATGGTGTCGCAGTGGCCGGGCTTGAGCACCAGCAGCGCGGTCATCGCCGCCCAGTACCCGTGCGGGAGCTGGGCGAGGACGGCGACGACATAGGTGAGTGCGACGACGACGGTCAGCCGGAGCACGTGCTGGCCCGGCTCTTCGCGGGGGTCGAGGCCGATCGAGGCTCTGGCGGCGAGCCGCCGCAGCGTTCGCGCCCGCCCCGCCGCGTCGGGCGCCGCATCCTCGAACTCAGACTCGGGCTCAGGCTCATCTTCGGGCTCGCAGCGGCGGTCGATCGCGGTCAACAGGGCCTGCCACGCGCCGCCGGACAGCAGCAGCGTCGCCCACAGCCAGGGGTGCCCGGTCGACGTCGACGCGAGCAGCAGCGCCACCGGCCACTGCAGGCCCGCGATGCCGACCCGCTGGCTGAACTGGCCGCACAGCCCGGCCGCGCACGTCGTCACGATCAGGGCCGCGAGCAGCGGCCAGGGCCGGCCGGCCAGGGCGGCGCCGGCGAAACCGGACACCGCCATGCCCAGGCTGCTCAGCAGCACGGCGCGCGCGTGCTGGCCGGCCCGGGCCCGGGTGGTCGCGGCGAGCCCGGAGGTGAGGGCGCCGAGCGCGGCGAACACTGCGAACTGCGGGTGTCCGAGCGAGACGCCCAGGACCAGCGGGACCATCACGCCGGCCCCGAGCCGGGCGCCGCGGCGTGCCTCGACGTGCGCGCGCCGTACGGACACGACCTGTGTCGTCGGGCGCAGCGCCCGGAATGTCTCCGAGTATGTGGACAAAGTTCTCCTCCGGCGGTTTCGCTCCAGCCGATCGACTCAGCGATACGACACGCCTTCGGGCCGCCCCGGCCGGCGAACGCGATCCGCCGTTCCACCGAGGCGGCTCCAGGCTGACATGCGGGCCGCAGATGCGTCCAATGCTCAATCCGGCATGAATCGATGCGCAGCACGCATGAGATGATCCGAAGCATGCAGATCGAGGAGCTTCGCTGGTTCGCCACGCTGTGCGAGACGGGGCACATGGGCCAGGCGGCGGCCGAACTGGGCCTGTCCCAGCCCGGCCTCTCCCGCGCGCTCGCCCGGCTCGAGGCCGAGCTCGGCGCTCCGCTGTTCGACCGCAACGGCCGGGTGCTCGCGCTCAACCGGTTCGGCCGGGCCTTCCTCGAGCACGCCGAACGCATCCTGGTCGAGGACGAGGCGGGCCGGCGTGCGGTCGCCGAACTGGCCAGTCCGCAGACCGGGACGGTGGCGCTGGCGTTCCTCTACACCGTGGGCAACTGGCTGGTGCCGCGGCTGCTGCTGTCCTTCCGCGCCGAGCACCCGCACGTGCGCTTCCATCTGGTGCAGGGAGGCAACTCGGCCAACCTCCAGGCGCTCGATCGCGGCGAGGTGGACCTCGTGATCACCTCGCCGCGTCCGGCGGATCCGGGGCTGGCCTGGCGCGCGCTGCGTACCGAGCACCTGTACCTCGCGGTCCCGGCCGGGCACCGGCTCGCCCACCGCCGGCGGGTGCGGATCGAGGACGCCGGGACCGGGCCGTTCGTCGCCACCCGAGCGGGCACCGGTCTGCGCGAGTCCACCGAGCAGATGTGGCAGCGGGGCGGAATCGAGCCGCGGATCGCCTTCGAGAGCGACGACGTGCCTGCTCTGCGCGGGCTGGTCGCCGTGGGCCTCGGCGTGGCGGTGCTCCCCCGCTCGCGTACGTACGACGGCCGCGTCGACGACTCGGCGGAACCCTGGCTGCGCTACATCCCGCTGGTCGGGCCGGACGCCTCCCGGGTCCTGGGACTGACCTGGCGTCAGGAGCGCTGGGCCTCCCCCGCCGTGACCGCCTTCCGCGACGCGGTCACGGCCATCGCGCCCGAGCTGCCCTGAAAGAAGGAGCTGCCGCCCGGTGTCAGGACTCGTGCGGGTATTGCTCGGTGAGCATCCAGCAGCGGGCCGTGTGGCCGGGGCCTGCCGGGATGTCGCCGGGCGCGGTCGCGCACACGGGTTTCGCGTGCGGGCAGCGGGAGGCGAAGATGCAGCCGGTGCCGGTGTCGGCCTCGCGCTGCTCGGCGGCGTGGGCGCTGCGCCGGGCCAGGCGTTCGCGCCGGGCGGCCGCGGCCTGGGCCCGGGTGGTGGCCGGGTTGGGGGCCGCGTCGGCGAGCATGCGGGTATAGGGGTGTGCGGGGTTGAGGATCACCTCGTCGCTCGGCCCGGACTCCACGACCTGGCC
>FSXZ01003064.1_pt1 | contig 12314 bp, 11 predicted proteins | sample 1638121 | NCBI WGS metagenome assembly FSXZ01 (sample SAMEA3914788, study PRJEB12502) | metagenome | biome: forest; material: soil | place: Canada | collected 2011-07-03 | depth 0.1 m
CGCAGGTCAGCCAGGTCGATCAGGGGCATGCCCCAGCGCAGCGCGGCGACCTCCAGGTCGGCGGCGCTGGCCATGGTCCCGTCACGGTTCATGACCTCGCAGCACACGCCGACCGGGGGCAGGCCCGCCGCCGTGCACAGCGCGACCGTGGCCTCGGTGTGCCCGGCCCGCTCGGCCAGCAGCCCGGGCCGGGCCCGCAGCGGGTACACGTGGCCGGGCCGCAGGAAGTCCGCCGGGACGGCCGCCGGGTCGGCCAGGCGGCGCACCACGGCCGCGCGCTCCGCTGCCGACACGCCCGTGCCCGTGCCCGCGGCCAGGTCAACCGGGATGTGGAACGCGGTGCCCTGCCGGTCGCCCGGCCCCGGGATCGGGCCGATGTCCAGCCGGTCCAGCACCTCCGCCCCGCACGGGACGGTCGGGTGCCCGCACACCTCGGTCAGCAGGAACCGGAACGCGTCGGGCCGCAGCCGCGCGCCCGCGAAGATCACGTCGCCCTCGCTCTCGGCGTCCGCGTCCCAGACCGCCACGCCGCCGCCGGCCGCCAGCCGGGCCAGCACCAGGTCCACGCCCGGCCGCCCGCTGACATAGCCCGCCCCGGCCAGCGCGGACGCCACCTGCGGCAGCTCGCCGCGGGCGCTGCGGGGGGAGCGGGCCACCAGGCGGCTCACCAGGTCCAGCTCCAGGTTCACCCGGGCGCCGGCGGCCAGCCGGTCCAGGGTGGTCGCCTCGCGGGTCACGGGCAGGATGACGACCGAGAACCGGTCGCGCAGCCGGTCGGCCACCATGACGCTCACCCCGTCCACGGCGATCGGCGCCTTGGCCAGGATGCTGGGCATCAGCCGCTCCGGCGGCCTGATCCAGGCCCGCAGGCAGCCGTCCTCGTGGTCCACGCGCGCGACCTTGCCCACGCCGTCGACGAACCCCTGGACCAGGTGCCCGTCCAGCGCCCCGCCGGCGGTCAGCGGCAGCTCGACGTTAACCGGGTCGCCCGCGCCCAGCGCGTCGAAGGTCGAGCGCCGCCGGGTCTCGGCCGCGATGGCGGCGGTGAACCCGTCAGAGCTGCGGTCCGCCGCCGTCAGCCGGACGCCGCTCACGCAGACCGCGCCGCCGGCGCCGATCCCCGGGGCACTCCGCGGTACCCGCACGCGCACGCACGTGCCGTCGAAACTGTCGATGACGCCCAGCTCGCCAATGTGACCGGTGAACATACGAGCAACCCCTCAGCGCAACCATGCCGTGTCCCGGCATCCCTGGTCTCCTCGCGAGCCGCTGAGCAGCGAGCGCGGGGGCGGGGTCTCACCGCGTGGCCCCGGAATCACACCGGGTCGCTCCGCCGGCCGGCGGAGCCTGGCCAGCTATCTGGCCGCACCGTGGAATTGCACCACGACGACTGTAACACCTGACCCTACTGGCCAGTAAGATGCGGCCGCGGTGCGAACGCTGCGTGACCTGCCGGCGTCGCCCTCGCATACGATGGCACTTTCCGGCGGAGGGGGACCGAACGGTGCTGGGCCAGCAGCGGAAGCGCCGGGCCGGCCGCCCGCTCCTGTGGCCGGCCGCCCGCCCGGCGGCCGTGGCTGTCATCGCTGGGTGCGTCATCGTGACCGCCGTGCTCGGGATCCTGCTGGCCGGCCACACCCAGCCCGGGCCGGTCGACCGGTGGGTGGACGGGCATCTTGAGGCCCGGATCAGCGCCTCCTCCCTGATCGCCCGGTCCGCCTACCTGGGCAACCCGAACTGGGTCGTGATCATCTGCGCCGCGGCCGTGCTGGCCTGCGTCCTGGCCCGGCGCTTCCGGGCGGCGCTCCTGGTCATCATCGCGGTCGCGGTGGCCAGCGCGCTCACCGACCACGTCCTCAAGCCGCTGATCCACCGGACCTTCTCCGGCAACCTGACCTACCCGAGCGGCCACACCACGGCCGCCGCGACCATGGCCGTCGCCGCCGTGGTGGTGCTCACCGGCCCGGCCCGCCCGCTGCTGCCCGTCGCGCTGCGCTGGGTGCTGTGCGCGGCCCTGCTGGCCGTTATCCCGGTCGTGGCCGCCGGCCTGGTCGTCATCCATTACCACTACTTCACCGACACCGTCGGCGGGGCGGGCGTCGGCACCGCGGTGGTCCTCGGGACGGCGCTCGGCCTGGACGCGGCCGCCGCCTGGATGGGCGCGCGGCGCGCCCCCGGCCGCGGGGAGCCGGCCAGCCGCAGCGGGGCCCCGGCCGGCGTCACCCAGGCACCGCGGGCCTGACCGGGCCCGGCTACGCCCGGCCCGGTCAGACGGGCAGGCCGAGCGCGCGCAGCTCACGGCGCAGCTGTCCCGGATCGCCGAAACGGATGGCCCGGACGCCCAGCTGCTCCGCGGCCGCGATGTTGTCCGCGTTGTCGTCAATGAACGCGGTCCGGGCCGGGTCGAGCCCGTAACGGGTCAGCAGCAGCTCGAAGATGGCCGGGTCGGGCTTGGCCATGCCCTCGATCCCGGAGACGACGTAGCCGTCGAAGTAGGACATGAAGCCGAAGCGGTCCCGGCGCAGCGGGAAGGTCTCGGCCTCCATGTTGCTGAGGGCCAGGCACGGCACCCCGGCCCGGCGCAGGTCGGCCAGGATCTCCACGGTGCCCTCGATCTGGCCCGCGATCATCTCCTCGCCGCGCTCGGCCCACGCCATGATCAGCTCCGCCTGCGCGGGGTGCTCGCGGGCCAGGGCCCGGCAGGACTCGAGCGTGCCGACCCCTAGGTCATGGGCCTTGTGCCAGTCCACCGTGCAGATCCGGTCCAGGAAGTCGGCCATCTCGGCGGGATCGTCGATCAGCTTGCGGTACAGGTGGCGGGGGTCCCAGTCCAGGAGCACCCCGCCCAGGTCGAACACGACAGTGTCGACAGCCCGGTCAGGCTCGGCGCGGGTAGGCACGGGGCCGAACCTAACACGCAGCCGCGCCCCGGCCGCCGCGGGCCGGGCGCCGGGCTCACGAGCCGCCCGAGGTCACCTGGCTGGATCCGGAGCTGGACGACGGGGCCGAGGAGGGCTTCAGCCCGCCGGACCCCGACGTCGAGCCTGAGCTGCGCGCCGTGCTGGAGCTGGCCGAGGTGCCGGAGCTGGCCGGGCGGCTGGTGCCCGAGCCGGACGTGCCCGCGCCCGATGAGCTGCTGCCCGGCTTCGCGGACGCGGCTGACGTGGTGCCGGGCGCGGCCGAGGATGCCGTCGTGCTGGCCTGCGCGGCGCTGGCCAGCCCGGCGGCGATGCCCCCGCCGGCCAGGACGCTGGCCGCCCCTATAGTCGCGGTGATGGCCCGCAGCCGTCCCTGGCCGCGGTCGCGCGCGGCGACGGCCGCCCGGACCCTGTCCCTGCCGGTGTCCACTCCCGATCTTCCTTCCGCTGGTCCCGGAGCCAGTTCCGGCGCCGTGCCGCCAAGCATGCCCGGCCTACTTCTGCGTGGCTTCTGCCTGCGCTCCGGGACCGCTGTGACTCCGCGGCGGCGGGCGCCAGGGCGGTGCGCGGCAGGGCCGCGGGCAGCAGGGCTGTGGACAGCGGTGTGGATGACCCGGTGGAAAGCCACGGGGGACAGGGGATAAACGGCAGATGTCCTGTGGACGACGGAAGTTTCTCCGGGCCAGCCGGCCAAAGGCCTTGTGTGCTGGGCAGACGCGGCGGTAGAACTACTTCACCACCGAAGAAGTGCTCATCCCGGAGGCGACTCCGGCGGCGGCGGGACCCGGGAAACCGGGGAGCCGGCGACGGGGCACGCGGCCGGTGGCAGCCTCATGGCGCACGGCAGCCGGGCCACCGGCCAGCCAGGGCCGCGAGGCGAGACGAGGCCCCTCCATCTCATACATGGAGGGGCCTCGTTCTTTTAATGCGGGGTGACAGAGCGTGCCGTACGGTACGGCGCGCCGGACTCGCCAGTCGGGTTGTTTCCCGGGCCGCATCCGCGGCAAACCGCGGCCGCCGTCCGTAACGCCATATTCGGTCACGGCCCGTCCGAGAATACCTTCCGCATTGATACCGGTTACGCAGAAATCGGTCGCGACGCGATGCGCTGGCCGCCGGGCGGTGGCAGCCAGTGCCCGGCGTGGCCGGCGACATGGCCGGGACCAGCGGCGACGTAGGCCCGCCCGGCCGGCCGCGGCCTGGCCGCAGCCGGGCCGGCCGGGCCATTCCTGGCCGGCCGCGTCCTTTACCGGGCCCGGCCGGGCCTCCTGATCGTGACCGTTTCCCGGCGGCGGTTTTCAACCGGTGGCGGGATCTGACGGAATCCCGGTCGCGATCATGACGAATCAGCCCGGACCGACGGACCTGGGCCGCCTCGCGTGTTTTCCGCGCGTCCATCTCGTCACGGTGCGAGACTTACCGTTACGCTCCGCGCGCTGAGTGTCCGGGCGGGCCGGGAGTTCCCGGCCGCGGCGGCGGGCGCGGGCGGCCGGAGGCGGGACCGAGACAGGGGGGTTCATGAGTCTGGCGGGCCAGGACGGCGCCACCGACGGCTACGAGCTGGTGCCGCTGCGGCCAGACCGGGGGCGGGTACCAGGCCCTTCCGGGGAGCCGGCCGCCCGGCCCGGCGGCCCGGCCGGGACTCAGCCGCCCGGGGCGGCCGCGGGCCCGGGCAGCACCGCGCTGTTCCGCCGCCGGTCGGCGCACGCCAGCCGCCGCGGCGTCCTGCACCTGCAGGGCGCCCGCGATACCCCGGCGCCGCCCGACCTGGCGACCTGGTTCACCGAGCGCGGCTTCCACTTCTACGTCACCGCGCTGCGCTGGCCGCGCTCGCCGGGTACGGCCGGGCGGCGCGGCCGCCGGGCCTTAGCCGCGGCGTTCGCCGACCTGGACGCCCGGTGCGAGCAGCTGCGCACGGCCGACGGGATCGACAACGTGATCGTCACCGCGCACGGCGAGGGGGCGCTGGCCGCCGCCCTGTGGTGCGCCGCGCCGCCGTCCGGCAGCCACCCGGACGCGCTTATCCTCTACGCGCCGTCCTTCGGCCGGCCGCGGGGGGCGGCCCGCCGCGGCCTGGACATCGGCTGCCCCGTGCTGGTGATCGGCAGCAGCGGCCGCGCCCCGCGGCGGCCCCGGCTGCACCGTGGCCGGGCCGCGGCCCCGCCCGCCGCCCCCATCCACCTGGGCAGTCACGTCACCTGGCTGCGGCCCGCCGACGAGCAGGCCCGCCCCGACGCCAGCGAGCCGGCTGACCGCAGCCGGTTCTTCGACGAGGTGGGCCGCTGGCTCGGTGCCTACATGTACGGCCAGGTGCGCGACCAGCTCCTCTAGCTGACCGTGACCTGGGCCATGGGATAGCCGCTGGCGCCGTTCGGCTCCGGCGGCGCCTCCAGCGCGGTCTGGGTGTACCCGGTGGCGTCGGTGGCCCGGGCCTCAATGAGGTGGGTGCCCGGCGCTGCGTCCCACTCGTAGACCCACTGGCGCCACGTGTCGATGTCGGGGACCGCGGCCAGCGTGGCCTCGTGCCACGGGCCGCGGTCGATCCGCACCTCGACCGCGTCGACGCCCTTGTGCTGGGCCCAGGCCACCCCGGCCACCGAGTGGGTGCCGGCCGACAGGCTGCTCGACAGCGGCACGTCGATCCGCGATTCCGTCTTGATCGGCGCCTGCTCGTCCCACCCCCGCTGCGCCCAGTAGGCCCGGCTGGCCCGGTAGGTCGTGACCTCGATGTCGGTGATCCACTTGCAGGCCGACACGTAGCCGTACAGCCCCGGCACCACCAGCCGGACCGGGAAGCCGTGCTCGACCGGCAGCGCCGTGCCGTTCATCGCCACGGCCAGCAGCGCGTCCCGCCCGTCCATGGACACCGTCACCGGCGTACCCGAGGTGAAGCCGTCGCTGGAGGTGCACAGCAGCTGCTCGGCGCCCGCCTTGATGCCGGCCTCCTGGAGCAGGCTGCGCAGGCTCGCCCCGAGCCACTTGGCGTTGCCGACGTACGGGCCCGCCACCGGGTTGGATACGCAGGTCAGCGTGATGTAGTCCTCGATCAGCGGGCGCCTGATCAGGTCGTCGAAGCTCAGCGTCATCTCCCTGGCGACCATGCCGTGGATGCGCAGGTTCCAGCTGGCCGGGGTGATCTCAGGCAGCACGATGGCCGTGTCCACCCGGTAGAACTGGCTGTTCGGCGTGATGAACGGGCTGAGGCCGGGGATCTTCAGGTCGGCGCCGGCGGGCAGCGGGGGCGCGGGCACCGTCGCCCGGGGGATCCGCAGCGAGGTCCGCGCGGCCGAGACGTTGCCCCGCTCGGCCAGCAGGTTGCCCGCGACCCCGGCGACGATGGCGCCCCCGGCGACGACCGCGCTCGCGGTCAGGAAGCTCCGCCGGCCCGGAGCCGCCGGGCGGGACGGCGCTGCCGCCGGCCGCCGGGCCGGCGGCCGTCCGCTGCCGCCCGGCTGGGGCTTCGGCAGGGCCTGCCGCCATTCCTCCGGCAGTCCGGCCGGCGGCTGGCCGGTCACGATCGGCGGCGGCTGGGTGCCTGCGGCCCGGGGATCGCCGGGATCGCCGGGCTGGGTGTCGCCGGGATCGCCGGGATCGCCGGCCTGGGTGTCGCCGGGATCGCCGGGATCGCCGGCCTGGGTGTCGCCGGCCTGGGTGTCGCCGGCCTGGGTGTCGGCAGCTGGGGGATCGGCAGGCTGGGAGTCCGCGGCCGCCGCGTCCGGCCCGCCGGGCGCCTCGGCCGCCGGGCCGGGGGCCAGGTACTCCGGCAGCCGCCGCGGCGGGGTACTGGCCGCGGGGAGCGCGGCCGGGGCGGCGGCCACCGCCAGCCGGGCGAGCCGCCGCAGCGCCAGCGCGGCTGCGATGCCGCCCGCCAGCGTCGGCAGGGCGTCGCTGCCGCTGGCGTTCGGCCGAGTCAGCGCGGCGATGACGCCGACCAGGATGAAAACGGCCAGCCCGGCCATGCCGTAGGAGATCCGGCGCACGGCCAGGACCCCGATGGCCGCCGCGAAGACGGCCAGGATGACCAGGATCCCGCCCACCAGGACGACCTTGTCGTGCGAGCCGAACGCGCTGATGGCGAAGTTCTTGACCGCCGGGGGAGTGAAGTCGATGGACAGCTCCCCGACGGCCACGACCGGCGAGCTGCCGGAGCTGATCAGGCCGGCGATCAGCTGGGCGACGCCCAGGGCCAGCCCGCCTGCGAGAATTCCGGCGGCCGCGCCGCGGGCAAGCCTGCCCGCCGGGCGATTGTCAGGGGTCACAGTGGTAATTCGTAGCAGCCGCCGCCCGGGATTGCCGGCATAGCCGGCCGATGCGCGGATTCCGGTGATACGGCTGCTGCCTGAGGTGACGGCGGCGCGGGCGGGAAGGCGCGGGCGGGAAAGGGTCATTTTCCGGGGCCGGGACCGGCCCCGGACGAATCGGTGGCCCCGGCCGCCAAGCCGGGAGCCGGGCCGGCACCGAATATAGGGGTGTGAACATGTCCCGCCCCGGTCCCGGCGTGCCTGGCTGGCGGCCGCCTGCCGTCCCGGTCCCGGCGGCCGGGCCGCCGGACCTGGCCGCGCTCCTGGGGCAGGTGGCGCGGGGCGACGAGGGCGCGTTCCGGGCTGTGTACGACCAGGCCTCGGGGCCGGTCCTGGGGATCGTCCGCCGGATCCTGCGTGACCCGGCCCAGTCCGAGGAAGTCATGCAGGAGGTCTTGCTGGAAGTCTGGCGGACCGCCGCGCGCTTCGACCCGGAGTCCGGCTCGGCCAACGCGTGGATCATGACGCTGGCCCACCGCCGGGCCATCGACCGGGTCCGGTCGGAGCACAGCGCAGCCCAGCGGGAGCTCCGCGCCGCCACCCTGACCGTGGACTACGACGAGGTGGCCGAGGCCGTCGAGATCAACCTGGATCACGAGCGCGTCCGCCGCTGCCTGACCAGCCTCACCGACCTCCAGCGCGAGGCCGTGACGCTGGCCTACTACGGCGGCTACACCTACCGCGAGGTAGCCGAACTGCTCGGCGTGGCCGTGGGCACCGTCAAGACCCGGATGCGGGACGGCCTGATCAGGCTCCGCGACTGCCTGGGGGTGGAGTGATGGCCGGGCCCAGCGCCCCCGGCGGCCGTGCCCGCCGGGCGGCGGCCGCGGCGCGGCGGCGGCTGGCCGGGGGCCGGCGCGCGCCGGGGGCGGTGACCGATCCGCACACGCTGGTCGGCGCCTACGTGATGGACGCCGTCACGCCTGAGGACCGGGCCAGCTTCGAGCATCACCTGGCCGGCTGCGAGAGCTGCCAGGCTGAGGTCCGCGGGCTGCGCGAGGCCACCGCCCGGCTGGCGGCGGCGGCCGAGGTACGGCCGCGGGCCGAGCTGCGCGAGCAGACGATGCAGGCGGCGGGCATGGTCCGGCAGCTTCCCCCGGTCACCAGCGACCGGCCTGCCGCCTCGCCGCGCCGGCGGCGGGCCTGGCTGCCCCGGCTGGCGGTCGGCCTGGCGGCGGTGTTCGCGGTGCTGGCCATCGGCATGGGGACCGCGATGAACGGTGCCGAGCACCGGCTCGCCGACGACCGCGGCAGCAGCCATGCGATGGCGGTCGTGCTCGGGTCGCCCGACGCCGTGATGCTGACGGCCAAGGTCATCAGCGGCGGCCGCGCGACCATCGTCATGTCGCACCGCGACCACGCCCTGGTCTTCACCGCGTCCGGGCTGGCTGCCCTCCCGTCCGCCCGCGTCTATCAGCTGTGGGTGATGGGTCCCGGCGGCCCGAGATCCGCGGGCCTCCTGCCCGCCGCCGCCGACGGCCGGGCCGGCCCCATGGTGGTGTCCGGCCTGGCCCGCGGCGACCGGGTCGGCCTGACGGTTGAGCCGGCCGGCGGCGCCGCCCGGCCGACCGCCCCGGCCATCCTCATGATGGCCCTCAGCTCCTGACCGGCCCGTCTCCGGTGGGGGACCGCGGCGCCCCCGGACCGTTATAACGTAGGCGGGTGAAAGCATCTCCCGACGCGCAGCTGAGGCTCCTGGAGCTGGCCGACATCGACGCCGAGCTGACCCGGCTCGATCATCGCCGACGGGGGCTGCCTGAGCTCGCCGAACTCAGCCGGCTGGAGCAGCGGGACCGCGAGCTGCGCGATGAGCTGGCCGTCCTGGGGGCCCGGGAAGGCGACCTGCGCCGGGAGCAGGTCAAGGCCGAGGCCGACGTCGAGCAGGTCCGCAGCCGCATCGACCGGGACCGCTCCCGCCTGGACGCCGGGCAGGTGTCCTCGCCCCGCGAGCTGGAGAACCTCCAGTCGGAGATCGAGTCGCTGCACCGCCGGCAGTCCGACCTGGAAGAGGTCGTGCTAGACGTCATGGAGCGCCAGGAGAGCACCGCGGGCGCGCAGCAGGCCGCCGTGGCCGAGCGCGCGCAGATCACCGCGGACGCCGCCGTCGCCATCGCGAGCCGCGACGCGTCGCTGGCCGAGATCGGCGAGCAGGCGGGCAAGGCCACCGACCGGCGGGCGGCGGTCCTGGCCGACGAGCCGGCCGACCTGATCGACCTGTATGACCGGCTCCGGGCCCAGCACGGCGGGGTGGGGGCCGCGGCGCTGCGCCGCGGCCGGTGCGAGGGCTGCCACCTGAGCCTGAACACCGTCGACCTGAACGCCATCCGCGCGGCGGCCGCCGATGAGGTGCTGCGCTGCGAGGAATGCCGCCGGATCCTGGTCCGGACAGACGAGTCGGGGCTATGACCCGGACGCTCGTCGTCGAGGCCGACGGCGGCTCGCGCGGCAACCCGGGCCCGGCGGGCTACGGTGCCCTGGTCAGCGACGCCCAGACCGGCGAGGTGCTGGCCGAGCTGCTCGACAGCGTCGGGGTCACCACCAACAACGTCGCCGAGTACTCCGGTCTCATCGCGGGCCTGCGCGCGGCCGGCCAGCTCGCCCCCGGCGCCGACGTCCAGGTGCGGATGGACTCCAAGCTCGTGGTCGAGCAGATGTCGGGCCGCTGGAAGGTCAAGGATCCCGCCCTGCGCACGCTGGCCGCCTCGGCCCGCGAGGCCTCCGCCGCGCTGGGCCGGGTGTCCTTCACCTGGATCCCGCGCGCCGAGAATTCTCGCGCCGACCGGCTGGCCAACCAGGCCATGGACGCAGCCAGCGGCGGCGACCGCCCCGGCGGCACTCCGGCCGCGAGCCCAGTGACCGCCGGGGAAGCGGCCGCCGGCTCCGCTGCGGCGGCCCAGCCGGCGGACAGCCCGGCCCGCGGCTGGGGCCCGGCCCGCGCGAAGGCCACCACGACGCTGCTGCTGCGGCACGGCCAGACCCCGCTGTCGACCGAGCGGCGCTTCGCCGGCCGCAGCGACATCCCGCTGACCGACATCGGCCAGCGCCAGGCGGCCGCGGCCGCGGCCCGGCTCGCCGAGCGGGGCGGCATCAACGTGATCGTCACCTCGCCGCTGCGCCGGACCCGGCGGACCGCGGAGGCGGTGGCCGAGGCCACCGGGGCGCCGGTGGTGGTCGAGGACGACCTGGTCGAGACGGACTTCGGCAAGTGGGAGGGACTGTCCTTCGCCGAGGCGGGCGCGCAGGACCCGGACCATCTGAAGGCATGGCTGGGCGGCGCCGACGTGGCCCCGCCGGACGGCGAGAGCTTCGCCGCCGCCGGCCGCCGCGTGCTCGGCGCGCTCGACCGGCTGCTCGCGGCGTATCCCGAGCAGACCGTCCTGATCGTCAGTCACGTCACGCCCATCAAGACCATCCTGTGCCGCGCGCTGCTCGCGCCGCCGGCCGCGCTGTTCCGCATTCACCTGGACGTCGCGTCACTGTGCGAAGTCAACTGGTTCGCCGACGGGCCGGCCGTCGTCCGGTCGATGAACGACACCTCTCACCTGCGCTGATCAGCGACCCGCGGGTCCTCGCAGGCCGCAATCATGTCTGCTTTCGCTCCCGTTGAGTTCATTGTTCTCGCAGTTATTGGTTACGGAGCGTGTAAGCCGCGGTTACTCGTGGAATAGCACCCTGCGTAATTGATCACGACGGGGGGAAATCAGTGCCTGTACAGACCACGGCCCGTGCGAACGCCGGGCGCAAGCCGGCGCGTTCCGGCAGCACGCGGTCGGTGAGCTCCAGCGCTTCGCAGCGCTCGGCGGGCCGACCCAAGACCACGGCCGCTGCTCGGCCGGCCGGCGCCAAGTCGCCCGCACGCACCACCGCCACGAAGTCAGCTCGCACCGCCAGCCCGCGCAGTTCCGCGCGGATTACCGGCGGTGCCCGCACCAGCGTCCGGCCGAGCCGCCGGGCCTCGTCCGCCAGCTCCACGCCGGCGACCGCGGCCCGCACCGTCTCGTCCGCCGCGACCAAGGTCACCTCGGCCGCGACCAAGATGACGGCGGCGGCCACCAAGGCGACGTCGTCCGCCCGGACGCTGTCCACCGCCATGCAGTCCGTCAACAGCGCCACCAAGGCGATGACTACAGCGGCCAAGGCCCTCAGCACCGCGGCGAGCTCGATGTCCGCGGCCAAGCCGGCCGCGGCTCCGGCCCGGCGCCCGGCGGCCAAGCGTCCGGCCGCCAAGCGGGCCACGGCGAAGACCGCAACCGCGGCCCGTCCGTCGGCGCGCAAGTCGTCCGCGGCCAAGCCGGCCGGGGCCAAGTCCCCGGCCAGCAAGTCCGTGACGGCCAAGTCGCCGGCCCGGGTGACCGCCGCCAAGGCCAGCAAGCCCGCCGCCAGCAAGTCGCGGGCGAAGGCCGGCACGCCGGTCAAGGCCAGCCAGCCGAAGGCGAGCATGCCTAAGGCCACCGCCAAGGCCAGGACCGCTAAGGCGAGCACCGCTAAGGCGAGCACGGCCAAGGCGAGCACCAAGCCGGGCACCGCGAAGGCCGTCCCGGCCAAGGCGGGCGCGGCGATGCCGAAGCCAGGCACCGCGCACGGCACCACCGCGCGGAAGAGCGCCGTCAAGAACGGCGGCAAGAACGGCGCGGGCAAGTCCAGCGCCCCGGCCAAGCCGCGGACCGCGGCCAAGGCCAGCACCCGGCCGGCGGCCAGCCGGCGCGGCAGCTCGCGCCCGGGCGCGGGCCGGACCAGCCCGCCGGCCGCCCGGCGCGCTCCGGAGATGATCATGCCTCCGCCGGCCCAGCCGGTCACCCGCGACCAGGAGTACAACGGCCTCCTGGGCGGGCTGATCCGCTAACGCCGTAAGCCCGCCGGGGGTCCGGCGGGCCGGCCAACCGCGGCCGCGGGGGAGCGTGCGCTCTCTCGCGGCCGCGGTGGCGTGCGTGAAGCCCTATCCTTGGAATCCGACGGGCGAGTCGGCCGGGCGGTCGCGTCGTGCTCCGGGAACGGAGCGCGCCGAGGAAGGTCCGGGCTCCGCAGGGCAGGGTGGTCGGTAACGCCGACCCGGGGTGACCCGCGGGAAAGTGCCACAGAAAACAAACCGCCCCCG
>FSXZ01002654.1_pt1 | contig 12311 bp, 10 predicted proteins | sample 1638121 | NCBI WGS metagenome assembly FSXZ01 (sample SAMEA3914788, study PRJEB12502) | metagenome | biome: forest; material: soil | place: Canada | collected 2011-07-03 | depth 0.1 m
CGGCCTGGAGAACGGCCCGCCGCCGGACCGGTTCCTGGTCGGCCTGGCCGTGCTGAGCCTGCTGTCGGAGGTGGCGGGGGAGCGCCCGCTCATCTGCGCCATCGACGATGAGCAGTGGCTCGACCGCGCCTCGGCGCTGGCCCTGGGGTTCGCGGCCCGCCGGCTCACGGCCGACCCGGTCGGGCTGGTGTTCACCGCCCGGGCGGCGGGCCCGGCGCTGGGCGGCCTGCCGGAGCTGGCCGTGGACGGGCTGAGCGACGATGAGGCGCGGGCGCTGCTGGAGACGGCGCTGACCGGGCCGCTGGACGCGCAGGTGCGGGACCTGATCATCTCCGAGACGCAGGGCAACCCGCTGGCGCTGCTCGAGCTGCCGCGCGGGCTCAGCCCGGCCCAGCTAGCGGGCGGGTTCGGGCTGGCCGGGGCCATGCCGCTGACGGGCCGGATCGAGGACAGCTTCCGGCGCCAGATGGACGCCCTGCCCGACGAGTCGCGGCGGCTGCTGCACCTGGCCGCGGCCGACTCGTCGGGTGACCGCGGACTGGTCTGGCGGGCGGCCGGGCGGCTCGGCATCCCGTTCCAGGCCGCCGGGCCGCCGGAGGAGGCGGGCCTGGTCCAGTTCAGCGGCCTGGTGCGGTTCCGGCACCCGCTGGTGCGGTCGGCGGCCTACCGGTCGGCACCGCTCGCGGTCCGGCAGCAGATGCACGCGGTGCTGGCGGAGGTCACCGATCCGCGGGCCGACCCGGACCGCCGGGCCTGGCACCGGGCCCAGGCCGCGTCCGGGCCGGATGAGGAGGTCGCCGCGGAGCTGGAGCGCTGCGCCGGCCGGGCGCAGGCCCGCGGCGGGCTGGCCGCGGCGGCGGCGTTCCTGGAGCGCTCGGTGCTGCTGACCGCCGATCCGGCCCGGCTGGCCGAGCGCGCGCTGACCGCGGCCCGGGTCAGCATGCACGCCGGGGCGTTCGGCACGGCCCTGGAGCTGCTGGACACGGCCGACGCCGGCCCGCTGGACGAGTTCGCCAGCGCCCGGCTGGACCTGCTGCGCGGGCAGGTCGCGTTCGCCTCGCGCCGCGGCGGCGGTGCCCCGCTGCTGCTGCTCAAGGCGGCCCAGCGGCTGGAGTCGCTGGACGCCGGCCTGGCCCGGGATACCTACCTGGACGCCTGGCGGGCCGCCGCGTTCGCCGGGCGCCTGGCGGGCGCCGGCGGCACGCTGGAGGTATCCCGGGCCGTCGCGGCCCTGCCCCGCCCGGCCGGCCCGCCCCGCCCGGCCGACCTGGTCCTGGACGGCGTCGCCCGGCTCGCCATCGACGGGCCGGCCGCGGCCGGCCCGCTGCTGCGGCAGGCGGTGCGCGCTTTCGCCGGCTCCGGCCGCTCCGCGCCCGGCGGGCTGCGGGGCGGCTGGATGGCCGCCAGCCTGCTGTGGGACGCCGACGCCGGGCGCGGGTTCCTGGCCCGGCAGGTCCGGTCCGAGCGCGCGGCCGGCGCGCTGGAGCAGCTGCCGGTCGGCCTGGCCGCGCTGGCCATGGACGAGGCCTGGCGGGGCAGCTTCGACGCGGCCGCCGCCCTGATCGCGGAAACCGACGCGATCGCGGAGGCCACCGGGAGCGGCCTGCCGCCGTACGCGGCCATGTTCCTGGGCGCGCTGCGCGGCCGCCCGGCCGAGGTCGCCGCGCTGGTGGAGGCGGCCGCGGCCACGGCCGAGACCGGGGGACAGGGCGCGGCGGTGACGTACGGGCACTGGGTCACCGCGATCCTGGGTAACGGCCTGGGCCAGTACGCCGGCGCGCTGACGGCGGCCGGCCGCGCCCGGGACGACGGCCACCCGTACATCTCGATGTGGGCGCTGCCCGAGCTGGCCGAGGCGGCCGTGCGGGCCGGCCGGCCCGAGGTGGCGGCCGGCGCGCTGAGCGCGCTGGCCGAAACGACCCGGGCGGGCGGCACGGACTTCGGGCTGGGCCTGGAGGCGCGCGCCCGCGCCCTGGTGAGCCAGGGCCCGGCCGCCGAGCGCTGCTACCAGGAGGCGATCGAGCGGCTGGGCCGGGCCGGGATCCGCACCGAGCTGGGCCGGGCTCACCTGCTGTACGGCGAGTGGCTGCGCCGGGAGAAGCGCCGGGTGCAGGCCCGTGACCAGCTGCGCGCCGCGCACGAGATGCTGGACGGCCTGGGCATGGCCGCCTTCGCCGAGCGCGCCGGGCGCGAGCTGCAGGCCACCGGCGAGACCGTGCGCAAGCGCGCGGCGCAGGCCGGCCCGGCGCTGACCGAGCAGGAGGCCTACATCGCCCGGCTGGCGCGCGACGGCGCGACCAACCCGGAGATCGGCACCCAGCTGTTCCTCAGCGCGCGCACCATCGAGTGGCACCTGCGCAAGATCTTCGCCAAGCTCGGCATCGGCTCGCGCCGCGAGCTGCGCGCCGCGCTGGCCCAGCTCACGCCGGACGGCGGGGAGCCCTAGCCGCGGGCGTCAGTGGCCGGCGACCTGGCCGCCGTCGACGTGCAGCACCTCCCCGGTGATGTAGGGCGACGACTCGAGGAACAGGACGGCGTCGACCACGTCGCTGACCTGGCCGGCCCGGCCCAGCGGGGGCGTCTGGGGGCCGAGGTTGTCGTAGCTGTCCGGCGGGTGCATCGGGGTCTGGATGATGCCGGGCGAGACGGCGTTGACCCGGATGCCGCGGGAGGCGTACTCGATGGCCAGCGACCGGGTGGCCGCGGCCAGGCCGCCCTTGGTCAGCGCGGTCAGCACGGCCGGCACGCCGGAGTCGGCGACGTCAGCCAGGGTCGCCGACATGGCGACCACGTGGCCCCCGTAGCGGTTGGCCATCTCGGCGATGGCCCGCTGGGTCAGCCAGAAGAAGCCGGTGAGGTTGACGCCGACGATCGTGGCGTAGTCCTGGGCGGTGTAGTCGGTGAACGGCTTGGACAGGTAGACGCCCGCGTTGTTGACGAGCGTGTCGATGCGGCCGAAGCGCTCGAGGGCCGCGCTGACGATCGCGTCGGCGGTGGCGGGCTCGGCGATGTCGCCGGCCACGGCGAGCACCTCCGGGTCCGTGAACGGCCCGATCGTGCGGGCGCTGGCCACCACCGCCCAGCCCCGGGCGCGGTACCCGGCGACCAGGCCGGCGCCGATGCCCTGCGAGCCCCCGGTGATGATGGCCACCTTGCCGGCCGTTTCCGCGGTGCTCATCGCCGGGCCGCCGCGGTCACGGCGCGGGGACCAGCTGCTGGCCCCCGTCGATGTTGTAGGTCCCGCCGGTCAGGGCGGTGTTGGCCATGATGTGCACGGCGAGGGCGGCGACATCGGCCGGCTCGACCACCCGCCTGATGAGCAGCGTGTCGCGGAGCTGGCGGCGGCGCTCGGCGAGGCCGTCGCCGAGCAGCGACGCGGACAGCCCGGTGTCGACGAACCCGGCGGAGATCAGGTTGACCCGGACGGGGGCCACCTCGACCGCCAGGTTGGCGATCAGGGCGGGCAGCGCGGCCGTCATCGCCGCCGCCAGCGACAGGCCGGGCCCGCGCTCGCCGGCCGTGCCGGCCAGGAACACCAGCGTGCCGCCGGGCCGGACCCGGCCCGCCGCGTGCTGCGCGACGGCAATGGCCAGCCACTGGTGGTTATCAAAATCGCGGTGCGCCCGGTCCTGGTCGAGCTCGGCCAGGGGCGCGTAGTACGGGCCGGGGCCGGTGACCATCAGGTGGTCGATCTGGGCCGGCAGGCCGTCAAAGAACCGGCCCAGGGCGGCCGGGTCGGTGGCATCGAACGCGGCGGTGCTCAGCGCGCCGACCTCGGCGGCGGCCTGGTCCAGCCGGTCCTGGTGCAGGGCGCCCAGGATGACGCCGGCGCCCTCGGCCCGGGCCCGGCGCGCCGTCTCCAGGCCCATGCCCGAGCTGCCGCCGATCACGACGACGGTCTGCCCGGCCAGCTCCGGCGGGCGCCGGACGGGGGCGGCGGTGGCCGCCTGCTCCGCGGGCCCGGTCATGACGACCCCGCGCCGACCGGGCGGCGGGCGGCGGTGATCTGGCTGCGCAGGGCCTTCAGCGTCGCGACGTAGATCTCGGAGAAGGTCGGGAACGGCTGGATGACATCCCGGAGCACGTCCAGCGGCACCCGGGCGCGGATGGCCAGCGTGGCCTGCTGCAGCCACTCGCCGGCCTCGGGGCCGAGCGCGTACGCCCCGGTCAGCCGCTCGCCGTCGCTGAGCAGGGTCATGAAGCCGCCGGACGAGGCGTAGTCGTGGGCGTAGGTCTCCGACTTGGCGACCTGCGAGAGCGCCGTGGTCGCGCTGAACTGCGCCTCGGCGGCGCCGACCGCGGCGGCCTGCGGGTCGGTGTACACCACGTCCGGGATGGCCTCGTAGCTGGCCTCGCGCGGCTCGCCGAGGATGTTGGCCGCGGCGACCTCGCCCTGGTACTTGCCGACGTGGGTCAGCAGCCGGATCCCGGTGGCGTCCCCGATGGCCCACACCCCGTCGGCGGCGCGCAGGTGCGCGTCGACCGTGATCCCGTGCGCGGTGGCGGTCACGCCGGCCGTTTCCAGGCCGAGGCCGGCGGTCCGCGGGCGCCGCCCGGTCGCCACCAGCAGGTGATCCCCCCGGACCTCGCGGCCGTCCCCCAGCGTCAGCACGTAGTCGTCGCCGTCCCGGCGGGCGGCGGTGGCCTGCACCCCCAGGACCAGCTCGGCGCCGTCGGCCCGCAGGACCGTGCCGAGCGCCTCGCCCAGCGGGCCGGGCTCGTGGATGAGGACGTGCGCGGCGGCCTCGACGAGGGTGACCCCGCCGCCCAGCCGGCACACGGCCTGCGCCATCTCGGCGCCGACCGGCCCCCCGCCCAGGATCAGCAGGTGGCGCGGGACCGCTTTCATGCCGGTGACCTCGCGGTTGGTCCACAGGCCGTCCAGCTCGCGCAGGCCCGGGACGGGCGGCACGACCGGGTCCGAGCCGGTGGCCAGCACGACGTGCCGGGCCGTGTGGCGGGCCTCGCCGACTTCCACGACGCCCGGCCCGGCGAGCTTGCCGCTGCCGCGGATCAGGGCGATGCCCTTGCTGGACAGCCACTGCTCCTGGCCGGCGTCGGAGTAATTCGAGACCATGTAATCCCGGTAGGCCAGCGCGGCCGCGACGTCGACCGCCGCGGTGGCCGCCGCCTGCCGGGCGCCGTGGACCGCCTCGCCGGGGCGCAGCAGCGTCTTGGACGGGATGCAGGCCCAGTAGGAGCACTCGCCCCCGGCCAGCTCCCGCTCCACGACGGCCACCCGCAGGCCGCCGTCGGCCAGCTCGCCGGCGCAGTGCTCGCCGGGCGACCCGGCGCCCACCACGATCACGTCGTAGTCGTAGTCGCTCATGAGATACACCCTCGCACCGGCGCCGGCCGGTCGCACCCGTGCCAGTCCCTGGCCTACCCACTGGTTCGCGGCCCGCCCGGCCGCGGCCGGGCGGGCGGGCCGCCTCAGGGCCCGCCGGGCGGCTCGACATCGTCGTAGACGCGGACCGCGGCCAGCAGCCCGCCGGGGCCGCGGTCATGCACCGCCAGGCCCGCCTGGGGCGGCACGTCATGGCTGCCCCAGCGCACGCAGTTGTACTCCACCGCGCAGCGGGCACCGTCGTCGGTCACGACGCAGTCCTCCAGGCTGATGCCGCCGCCCGCGCTGAAGCACCAGGTGAAGAACGACCGCAGCTCGGCGTGCCCGCGGCGGGCATTATCGGGCCCCGACGGACCGCAGTAGTACCCGTCCGGGGCAAAGGTGGCCACCGCCGCGTCGGCGTCGCCCGCGGCCAGCGCGGCCTGGTAGCGGCCGACCACGTCCCCCGGCGGGGCGTCCCCGGCCGGCAGGATGGGCGCCCGGACATGCCGGGCCGCGTCGACCGGCCACTGGCTGCAGTAGGTGCGGAACACCACCGACCGGTCATCGGGGGACTCGGCCACCACCGCCACCGGCCAGGCCAGTTCCCCGCCGCGGTGGTCCAGGCGGGCCAGCAGCTCGACCACGGCCCGGCCCCCGGCGGTGATCGAGGCCACGGTCTGCGTCCGGGCATGCAGCCCGCCCAGCCAGGACTGGTTGCGGGTGATGAAGCGCCGCACCTGCCGGTGCCCGCGGACCTCGCCGGCCCGGGGGTCGTAGATCACCACCTCGCCCGGCCACGCCTGCTCCAGGGGGCGGGCGTCAGCGGCGCCGAGCGCCCTGAGGTACTGGCCGACCGGGTCCGCCTGGCCCGCGGCCTGCGTCTGCCGCCGGGCCAGCTCGACGGCGCTGACGAAGTCCTGAAACCAGGGCATCTCGGTCCCCTCGTCCGGTGGCGGCGCGGCCGGCTCTCCGCAGGCGGCCGGCGCAGTCCCTCGCGACCATCCTTATCCCCGCGCGGCCTGATGCGAAAGCGCTACCCCGCGCCGCTGGCCACGGCGGCCATGTGCCGGTAGCGGGCGGCGGGCGTCATGCCCATGAAATGCAGGGCATGCGGGCTGGGGACGGACGGCCGGCCCGCGTAGGAGGCCACCGTGCCGTTGTACTGCTCGCCGTCCGCCCGCCCGGTCAGGTACGGCTGGTTCCAGCCGGGCGGCAGCCAGCTGGTCCCGGCCAGGAAGCCGTTACCCGCCCCCGGCTTGGCCCAGTGGTAGCCGTCATCGCCGCGGTCCCAGCCCAGGGCGGCCAGGACGGCCCCCTGATCGGCCCACGGCCCCGGCTGCGGGCCGGCCGCCTCGACCGCGTCCAGGAAGGCGAGGGCGTCCGGGCCCGAGCGCATCAGCCACACCCCGGTGTTGGGGTTGACCCGGTGCTCGGCCGGGACCTGCTCCAGGGCCAGCGCCTGGAAGCAGCCCGGCTGCAGGTGGGCGGCGATGTCCTCGTCGTCACGGAGCACCAGCACGTCCGCATCGAGCCACAGGGCCAGCGGGTGGGCGGCGAGCGCCGCCCGCATGAGGCTGACCTTGGCCCACTTGGCCTGCTGCGCGCCCGCGTCGGCGCCGATCCCGTCGGCCGTCAGTTCCGTGGCCTGCACCGCGTACCCCCAGCGGGCCGCGTAGCGGCGGAATGACGGCAGCGCGATCTCGTCCAGCGCGCGCTTGAGCTGCGGCCCGGCCGCCGTCACCACAACGCCGCGTGCCCCGTTCGCTGCGCGCATGTGCCCAGTTTGCCTGATCGGGCGATCAGATCGGCAGGTGTTCAGCTGGTGTTCAACCGGCGGTTTTCCGGACGTCCCGGTCAGCGGTTCCGGAGCACCTTCCGCCGGTAGGCGATGCTCCCGGCGCCGGCCAGGATGGCCGCGGCGCCGAGGCCCAGCAGCGGGCCGTCCTGGAACCCGGCCGTGCCGCCGCCGCCGGTGGCCGGGGCCGCGGTGACCGGCGGGCGGCCGGACCGGCGCGGCGGCGGCGCCGCGGCGGAGGTCGATGCGGCGGCCGAGGCCGTCGCGCCCGCGCTGGGCGAGATAGTGCTGGCCGCGCCGCTGGGCGAGGCGCCGGCCGTTGTTGAGGCGGCGCCCGAGGGCGACAATGAGGACGGCGTCGCCGAGGGCAAGGATCCCGAGGGCAGGGACCCCGAGCACGCCGAGACGGACAGGGACGCGAGCATGGCCACGGTCGCGCAGCCGACGACGGCCCGCCTCGCGGTCAGGCTCGTCCCGGTGCTGACCGTGCGCATCGTCACGGGCCTCCTCATGCCTGGCCAAGATGGCGGATACGTTTTCCCGGTCCCGGTTCCGGAAGGGAAATCACGCGTCGCCCATGAGGTTCCCGCACGCGCCGGGCGCCATAAAGGCAAAGCGCATATGCGGCGCAGGCAGGTAATGGCCGTTTCATCACTGGAATATCAGGCTACGTGATTAGGCCGTCCTGCGGAAGGCGGAGGGAGGCGACAGTATCCGGGGTCGCGAGCAGGGCCGGATAGCTGGCTTCCGCGTGGTCGTGTCCTGGCCGCAGGGCGGTTTCGCCCCCCGGCCCCGGCCGGCCGGGAGCCTGCGCGCCCGGGTGGCCGGGGTAGCCGGCGTGCTCCTCATCGTGGCCGGGGCGGCCGTGGTCGGCGTGGTGGTCACCGCCCAGGGGCACGCGCCCCAGGCGTCCCGCGCGGCGGCGGGCGCCACCGGGCCGTCAGGCCAGAACCGCAGGCCATCGCTGCCGCGGTCGCTGCCGGTGTCGGTCGCGATCCCGGCCATCGGCGTGCGCACGGCGCTGCTGCACCTCGGCGTCAACCCGGACGGGACGATGGCTGTCCCGTCGCTGTCCACCCAGCCCGGCCTGGCCGCCTGGTACAAGTACTCGGTAACGCCCGGCCAGATCGGGGCCTCGGTCATCGAGGGCCACGTCGACACCTATCACGGACCCGCGGTCTTCTTCCGGCTGGGCGCCCTGCGGCCCGGTGACAGAATCGACGTCACGCTGGCCGACGGCATCACCGCGGTTTTCCGGGTTACCGGCGTGCGCCTGTACCTTAAAGCCAGCTTTCCGGCGAAAGCTATCTACGGGGCGACCGGCTTTGCCGCCTTGCACCTGATCACCTGCGGCGGGGCGTTCGACGACGCGACCGGCCATTACCTCAGCTCCACGGTCGTATTCGCGTCTCTCGCCGCGGCCCGCCCGGCCCGCGCCGGCCGGGCGGCCGGCTGAGCGGCGCCCGGCGGGACCTCAGCCGACCGGGAACGGGACCCAGCCCAGGTCAGCGGAGACCTGGCCCGCGACCCGGGCCACGTGCCGGGCGCGGGCCAGCAGCCCCGGCCGGCGCCCGGCGGCGTCGTCGTCCAGCCCGGTCTCGGCTACGTTGAGCGCCGCGATGACCCGCCCGGCGTAGTCCCGGATGGGCGCGGCGCAGGACGTGATGCCCCGCCGCCACTCGCCGTCGGTCACCGCGAACCCCTGGTCGCGGACCTCGTGCAGCCGCCGGGCCAGTTCGTCCACGCTGCGGGCCCGCACGTTGGGGCCGCCCTCGGCCAGGTCCAGCCCGCGCGGGTACAGCTTCCCGAGCTCGGCCGCGCTCAGCTCGCAGAGCAGGACCCGGCCCGGCGCCATGCACCACGCCGGGAACCCGCGCCCGGTCCAGGGATTGTCCTGCAGGCCGCCGGTGGCCGAGACGCTGTAGACCGGGTGGATCCGCTCCCGGCGCGCCACCACGACGGACTGCAGGGTCGCGGGGTAGGCCCGCGAGAGCTCCTCGATGCCGTCGCGGGCCAGGCGCAGGATCCGCAGCGGGTAGGAGACGGCCACCAGCGCGGCCAGCCGCCAGCCCAGCCGGTACTCCAGCGACTGCGCATCGCGCTCGACCACCCCCTCGGCCTCCAGCACCCGCAGCGCCCGCGAGACCTGCCCCTTGTCCATCCCGGCCAGCGCCGCGATCCGCGTCACGCCCAGCGCGCCGCGCCGCCGGCCTTCGGGACCGCCCAGGACCTCGAGCAGGGCAAGATCGCGCTCCAGGCCCATCGGCCCTCAGACCGCGTCGGGGTACAGCGAGTAGGTCGGGAAGTTGCCGTAGAGCCGCTCGCCGCCGCCGTCCTGGGTGACCGCCTGAACCAGCAGGTCACCGCCGACGAAGGCGCCCTTCCACGAGGAGCCGTGGCCGCCGAACGTCTCGGCCTTGTCACCCCGCGAGCGCGGCTCGTTGATGCCCACCTTGTAGGCCCGCAGCTCGCCCGCCAGGCGCTTGGCGGTGTCGGCGTCGTCGCAGGCCAGGGACGCGACCAGGGCGCCGTTGGAGGCGTTCATGGCGGCCAGCAGCTCGGCCTCGGTGTCGACCACGACGACCGTGTCGATCGGCCCGAACGGCTCGGCGTGCATGAGGTCGCTGGACGAGGGCGGCGACAGGACGCAGGCCGGCGCGACATAGGCGGAGTTGTCCTGGCCGGGCAGGAACCGGCCGTCCCCGACGGAGCCGCGGTACAGCGGGACGCCGCCCCCGCTGATCGCCTCGGCCAGCTTGCCGTCCAGGTCCCGGGCCTTGTCCGCGCTGATGACCGGGCCGAAGTCCAGGTCGGGCAGGTCGTCGCCGTCGGCCTCCACGGCCAGCGGGTGGCCGAAGCGGACGGCGGCGACCACCGGCAGGTAGGCGGCCAGGAACTGGTCGAACAGCTCGCGCTGGACCACGTAGCGCGGGTAGGCGGTGCAGCGCTGCTTGCCGTACTCGAAGCCCTTCTTCAGGTGCCGGGCCAGCGCGTCCCAGTCGCTGAAGTCCCAGATGCCCCAGGCGTTCAGGCCTTCCTGCTCGATCATGTGCCGCTTGCCGGTGTCGGCCAGCTGGGCCGCCACCTTGCCGCCGTTGCTGCGGCCGCCGACGAAGGCCAGCGCGCCCAGCAGCGGGTCGCGCACCAGCGCCTCGGCCAGGCGGCCGCCCGGGCCGGACAGCAGCGAGACCGGCAGCCCCTCGCGGCGCATCAGGGCGTGGGCCAGGGTCAGGGTGGACACGCCGCCCTGCGTGGGTGACTTGGTGATGACGGCGTTGCCCGCCAGCAGCTGGACCAGCTCCGCGTGGGCCAGCACGCTCATCGGGTAGTTCCAGCTGGCGATGTTGCTGACCGGCCCGTCCAGCGGGTGCCGGCCGTCGAGCTGGCGCCCCGCCTCCTGCACGTACCAGCGGACGCCGTCCAGGCAGCGGTCGACATCCGCGCAGGCCGACCGCCACGGCTTGCCGATCTCCCAGACCAGCAGCAGGGCCAGCGTGTCCCGGTGCTCGGCCATCGCCTCGACCGCCGCGGCCACCCGCGCCCGGCGGTCGGCCAGCGGCACCTGGCCCCAGGCGGCGTGCTCGTCGGCCGCGAACGCGACCGCCTGGCGGGCCTCCTCCAGGCTCACGTTCGGCGGCCCGGCGATCGGCGACCCGTCGACCGGGCTCACGGACGTGCCGGGCTGGCCGATGCTGGCCCACTGGCCGGCGACCAGGTTGCGCAGCCGGCCGTCGGCAAAGGCCTCCGGGGCCGCGGCGACCGCCCGGCCGTAGACGTCGCTCCAGCTGGTGCCAGGTTTCAGGCGCAGTGTCATGATCACATCCTGACATGCCGCACCCGCGGGAACACCCCCCCGCTCGTGCCGTAAGGACCGGTCCGGGGCCGGCAGCGGCGGTTGTCCATCTGACAACGCCCGTTGAGGATTCCCGGACACGTGTTGATTCGCCCGCCGGAACGGCCGTTGTCTGGGGCCAGCCCCGGCACCGCGCCGGGGCCGGACCCGAGGAGCAGGGCATGCGGATCGGCATCAGCGCGATGGAGTCGTTTCACGAGCTGGCCGATGACCTGGCCGACTACGAGCGCGCCGGGGTGGGCGTCGTCAACGTCGCGGAGCTGTACGGGTTCGACGCGGTCAGCCGGCTGGGCTACCTGGCCGCCAGGACCTCCACCGCCGCCCTGACCTCCAGCATCCTGCCGATCTACTCGCGGACCCCGGCGCTGACCGCGATGACCGCCGCCGGGCTCGACTTCGTCTCCCGCGGCCGCTTCGAGCTGGGCATCGGGACCTCCGGGCCGCAGGTCATCGAGGGCTTCCACGGGACGCCGTTCGACGTGCCGGTCGGCCGGACCCGGGAGGTCATCGAGATCTGCCGGGCGGTCTGGCGCCGGGAGCCGCTGGCCTACGACGGCGCCAGCTACCACTACCCGCTGCCCGCGGGCCAGGGCAGCGGCCTGGGCAAGGCGCTGAAGCTGATCGATCACCCGGTCCGGGCGGACATCCCGATCAGCGTCGCGGCCATCGGCCCGCGAAACGTGGCCCTGGCCGCGGAGCTCGCCCAGGCCTGGGAACCGGCGTTCTTCGTGCCCGAGCGGGCGGCCTCCGTGTGGTCAGCGCCGCTGGCGGAGGGGCTGGCCCGGCGCGACCCGGCGCTGGGACCGCTGGGGCTGACGGTGGGCTGCCCGCTGGCCATCGGCGACGACGTGGAGCACCTGCGCGACCGGGGCCGGCCCCAGCTCGCGCTGTACATCGGCGGGATGGGCGCGCGGACCGCGAACTTCTACAACAACCTGGCCCGCCGGTACGGGTACGAGCAGGAGGCCGAGCTGCTCCAGGACCTGTACCTGTCGGGCCGCAAGAAGGAGGCGGAGGCGGCCGTGCCGGCCGAGCTGCTCGCGCGGACGTCGCTGATCGGCCCCGAGGGCTGGGTGCGGGAGCGGCTGGCCATCCTGAAGGAGGCCGGGGTCACCACCCTCCGCGTCGACCCGCTCGCCGCGGACAAGCGCGGCCGGCTCGCGCTGATCGAGCGGCTCCGCCAGCTGACCGACGACCTGTAGGCCGCGCGGCGCCGCTGAACCCGGCGCGGACCGGGCCCGTTCTAGACCCTGTGCGGCGCTGCTGCCGCCGGCCCCAGCCTGAGTGCCAGCCGAGGAGCTTCGTTGGCCGTATCGTCGTCCCGGGTACCCGCA
>FSXZ01000478.1_pt1 | contig 12303 bp, 13 predicted proteins | sample 1638121 | NCBI WGS metagenome assembly FSXZ01 (sample SAMEA3914788, study PRJEB12502) | metagenome | biome: forest; material: soil | place: Canada | collected 2011-07-03 | depth 0.1 m
GCTGACGCTGGCCGAGAAGATCTGGGAGGCGCACGTGGTGCGCCGCGCCGCGGGCGAGCCCGATCTGCTCTACATCGACATGCATTTCATCCACGAGGTCACCAGTGCCCAGGCCTTCGATGGACTGCGTCTGGCCGGTCGGCCGGTCCGTCGGCCGGATCTGACCATCGCCACTGAGGACCACAACACCCCGACCCTCGAGATCGACAAGCCGATCGCCGACCCGGTCTCGCGCACGCAGATCGAGACCCTGCGCAACAACTGCGCCGAGTTCGGCGTCCGGCTGCACTCGCTGGGCGACGCGAACCAGGGCGTGGTGCACGTGATCGGCCCGCAGCTGGGCCTGACCCAGCCCGGCATGACGATCGTCTGCGGCGACTCGCACACCTCCACCCACGGCGCGTTCGGCGCGATGGCCTTCGGCATCGGCACCAGCGAGGTCGAGCACGTGCTGGCCACCCAGACGCTGCCGCTCAAGCCCTTCAAGACCATGGCCGTGAACGTCACCGGTTCGCTGCGCCCGGGCGTGAGCGCGAAGGACGTCATCCTCGCCGTGATCGCCCAGATCGGCACCGGCGGCGGGCAGGGCTACGTGCTCGAATACCGCGGCCAGGCCATCCGGGAGCTGTCCATGGAGGGCCGGATGACCGTGTGCAACATGTCCATCGAGGCCGGTGCCCGGGCCGGGCTGATCGCCCCGGACGACACTACGTACGCTTATCTCAAAGATCGTGCCCACGCGCCGCAGGGCACGGACTGGGACGACGCGCTGGCCTACTGGTCCACGCTGCGCACCGACGAGGGCGCGAGCTACGACACCGAGATCACCATCGACGCGGACACCCTCACCCCGTTCGTGACCTGGGGCACCAACCCGGGACAGGGCGCCCCGCTGGGTGCCGCGGTGCCGGATCCGGCCGCGATCGAGGACGCCGGACAGCGCGCCGAGGTACAGCGCGCGCTGGACTACATGGGCCTGACCGCGGGCCAGCCGCTGCGCGAGATCAGCGTGGACACGGTGTTCCTGGGCTCGTGCACCAACGGCCGGCTCGAGGACCTGCGCGCCGCGGCCGAGGTTCTCAAGGGCCGCAAGGTCGCCGAGGGCGTGCGCATGCTGGTGGTGCCGGGTTCGGCCCGGGTGCGGCTGGAGGCCGAGGCCGAGGGCCTGGACACGGTCTTCAAGGAGGCCGGGGCGGAGTGGCGCTTCGCCGGCTGTTCGATGTGTCTGGGCATGAACCCGGACCAGCTGGCCCCGGGCGAGCGCTCGGCCTCGACCTCGAACCGCAATTTCGAGGGACGGCAGGGCAAGGGCGGACGCACCCACCTGGTCTCCCCGCTCGTCGCCGCCGCCACCGCCGTGACCGGCAAGCTGGCCGCCCCGTCCGATCTGCTGGAGGTCTGAGACATCATGGAGAAGTTCGTCAGCCACACCGGCACGGCCGTTCCGCTGCGCCGCTCCAATGTGGACACCGACCAGATCATCCCGGCGGTCTACCTCAAGCGGGTCACCCGCAGCGGCTTCGAGGACGGGCTGTTCGCGGCCTGGCGCGCGGATGAGGAGTTCATCCTGAACCGGCCGGAGCGGGCCGGGGCGAGCGTGCTGATCGCAGGCCCCGACTTCGGTACCGGCTCCTCCCGCGAGCACGCGGTGTGGGCGCTGCAGAACTACGGATTCAAGGCCGTGATCTCGGCCCGCTTCGCCGACATCTTCCGCGGCAACTCGCTCAAGGGCGGGCTGCTGACGGTGGTACTGCCGCAGGAGACGGTCGAGCAGCTGTGGGCGGCCACCGAGGCCGACCCGACCGTGTCCGTCACGGTGGACCTGGACGCGCGCGAGGTGCGCTGCGGGGATCTGGTGGCCCCGTTCGAGATCGACGACTACACCCGCTGGCGGCTGATGGAAGGGCTGGATGACATCGGCCTGACCCTGCGCAACGTCGACGCGGTGGACGAGTTCGAGACGCACCGGCCGTCCTTCAAGCCGGTCACGCTGCCCGCGTAACACCGCTTCATCCCGCGCGACACGCGCGGTATCGCCCCGCGAGACCCGAGAACGCGTCGGATCGGCCCGCAACACGCCGATTCGGCGCGTTCGTCGCGTAGGGGCACAATGGAGCCATGGGCACGGCGGTGGAAGGGGACTCCGAGTCCTTCGACGACGCCGAACTGGCCGAGCTTTCCGGCTATGCACGCCTGGCCCAGCGCCTGAAAGAGGCGCACGAAGCCTTGCGTGCCATGGATATGGAAGTGCCCGAACGCGCCGATTTCGTCCGGCGCCTGCTCGTCATCACGGCCGCCTCGCGGCATGATCGGGACGACGCGCTGCGTCGCCTTGACCGGTTTCTCGACGCGCTGGTATTGCGACACAAGGGTGATTAGAGCCTTTGGTGTTTGATTCGGGCGATTCAGGGGCCTACGGTGCGGAAAGGAAATCCACCGCAGTGTGGCGCAAACGGTGCGCCGCACCTACCCCCAAGGGGCGCATCGTGAACAAGGCACAGCTGATCGACGCCGTCGCCATGAAGCTGGACATCTCCCGCCGGTCGGCTGGCGACACCGTCGACGCGGTCCTCGAGGGCATCACCGGCGCCATCATCGGCGGCGACAAGGTGTCGCTGACCGGCTTCGGCACCTTCGAGACCACACGCCGCGCCGCGCGCACCGCCCGCAACCCGCGCACCGGCGAGTCGGTGGACGTCCCGGCCGCCACGGTGCCGAAGTTCCGTCCGGGCCAGGCCCTCAAGGACGAGGTGAACGCCACCACCGGCCGTCGCCGCGGTGCCGCGAAGAAGTCGACCGCGAAGAAGGCCGCGACGAAGAAGGCCACCGCCAAGAAGGCCACCGCGACCATGGCGGCGAAGAAGACCACGGCGAAGAAGGCCACCGCCACCGCCACGAAGGCCGCCGCCACCAAGGCCGCCGCCACCAAGGCCACGGCCAAGAAGACGGTCGCGAAGAAGGCCCCGGCCAAGAAGGCCACCACGGTCAAGGCGGCGGCGCGTCCGGTGACGAAGAAGACCGTGGCCAAGGCCCCGGCCACCAAGACCGCGGCGAAGAAGACCGTGGCCAAGAAGGCGACGGCGAAGAAGGCCACCGCGAAGAAGGCCACCGCGCGCAAGCGCTGATCGCGGCGCCGATCACCGCCCGAGCACGACGCACCACGCGCACGTCCCCTCCACCGCCAGGCGCCGGCGGTCGGGGGGACGTCGGCGTTTCCGGCCGCAGTGGCCGCGCCGCCGCTACTCGGGCAGCGGGAGGGTGGCCAGCGTCAGGGCCGTGATCCGGCCGCCCGCGTCGGCGCGCAGGGCCACGCGCTGGCCGATCCGGGCCAGCCGCAGGCCGCCGGCGTCGAAGGCGGCGGCGTCGTAGGGCAGTTCGGTGCCGTCGTCGAGCAGCACCGTGCCGCCCCTGGTCGCCGGGTCGAAGCTCCTGACCGTTCCCTGCATCAGTCCTAGGCCAATCTCGTGCGCGGTATGGGCCCCCACGCCCAACCTTAGTGCCGCCTCGAGGTCCTCGAGCGTGTCCACGTCCTGGCGCAGCGAGGGGCCGGCCGCGGACCACTCGGCCGCCCCGCTGCGGGCGTGGCCGGTGCGCGAGTCCGGGCCGAAGCGCGGATCCAGGGAGCCGTCGCGGGCGCCGAGCAGCAGAGTGGTGCCGGTGCCCGCGGCGTCGGGGACGAAGCTGCGTCCCGGGATCGCGGCCGCGTATTCGAGCATCTCGGCCAGTTCGGCCGGACGAAGAGCCGGAAGATCACCGGTCAGCGCGCCCACCCGCAGGTCGGGGCGGTGGGCCAGGGAACGCCCGGCACCGAAGGAGATCGCCGCGTTCAGCCGGGCCGCGGCCGAGAGGGACGGGTCGGATTCCGGTTCCCGGGCGATCTCGGCGCCGAGGGCGCGCAGCCGCCGGGTCGCCTCCGGATCCGCGGTGACCACCAGCACCCGGCCGACTCCCGGGGCCGCCAGAGCCGCGCTCACGCAGTCGCGCACGAAGGCCAGGGCCAGGCCGCGGCGGCGCTCCGGCGGGACGGGAGCGAGCCGGGTCTTGGCCGCGGACAGGCGCTTGACCGGAATCACCAGGGACCACACCCGACCATGATTCCATCAGCGGGCCCGGATGCGCGGCGGCGCGGGGGCCTCGAGCGTCGGCGAGGCGACAAGGGCATGACATGGACGCGACGCCGTGACGACGGACAGGCCGGTGAACCGGGTCGTGCCGGGTCGGGGGCGGCTTGGCATGAAGCCGACCGGCGCGGGAGACTAGGGTTGCGTCCGCAATAGTTCGTCGACCCACGTCGCGCCGCTTCGGCCGACCGGAAGGACCCCAGGTGGCCCGCCGCAATCCGCGTCCCGGTTTCGCGTTCCTCTTCATCGCCGGAATCGTTCGGCCGATCATGGCGGTCCTGTGCAAGCGGGATTGGCGCGGCAAGCAGAACCTGCCCGAGACGGGCGGGGCCCTGATCGTGGCGAACCACTACTCCTTCTTCGATCCGATCTCGGTCGGGCACTTCGTGGTGGCGAACGGCCGCACTCCGCGGTTCACCGCGAAGGCCGGGGTGTTCAAGCACCCGCTGCTCGGCAAGCTGTTCCGGGCGGCCGGGCAGATCCCGGTGGAGCGCGGGACCAGGGACGCGGTCAAGGCCCTGCTCGCGGCGCAGGACGCGGTCAAGAGCGGGGAGACGGTGATCTTCTACCCCGAGGGCACCATGACGAAGGACCCTGAGCTGTGGCCGATGGCCGGGCGCACCGGCGCGGCCCGGATCGCGCTGCGCACCGGGGTGCCGGTCATCCCGGTGGCGCAGTGGGGTGCCCAAGAGGTGTTCGCGCCCTACTCGACCAAGCCGCAGTTCTTCCCGCGCAAGACCCTGAAGGTGATCGCCGGCCCCGCGCTGGACCTGAGCCCGTGGGCCGAGCGCACCCGGGACCGGGGCGCGGAGCAGGAGGTGACCGACTACATGATGGCCGAGATCACCAAGCTGCTCGAGCAACTGCGCGGCGAGCCGGCCCCGGCCACCCCGTTCCAGCCGACCGCGCGCGCGCTCGAGGGCAAGACCGAGTCCGTATCCACCGAGACCGAGGCCGAGACCGTGGCCGGCACCACCGCGGAGGCGGCCGAATGACCCGGGCCGCGGTCTTCGGTTCGGGCAACTGGGGCACGGCCTTCGGCATGGTGCTCGCGGACGCGGGCACCGAGGTGACCTTGTGGGGACGCCGCGCCGACCTGGCCGAGGCGATCAACGTGGGCCGGGAGAACCCGGACTACCTGCCCGGGATCACCTTGCCGGACGGCCTGAGCGCGACCACCGACCCGGCCGCGGCCTTGGCGGGCGCGGATTTCGCGCTGCTCGCGGTGCCCTCGCAGACCTTGCGGGCCAGTCTCTCCGGCTGGGCCGCCGAGGCCGAGGCGCACACCGTGTACGTCTCGCTGATGAAGGGGATCGAGCTCGGCACCTGCATGCGGATGAGCCAGGTGATCGCCGAGTGCACCGGAGCCGGACCGGACCGGATCGCGGTGATCTCCGGGCCCAATCTGGCCCACGAGGTCGTGCGCCGGATGCCCGCCGGCACGGTGGTGGCCAGCGCCGACCAGTCGACCGCGGAGCGGCTGCAGAAGGCCTGTCACACGCCCTATCTGCGGCCCTACACCAGCGCCGACGTGATCGGCTGCGAGCTCGGCGGGGCGGTCAAGAACGTGATCGGCCTGGCCGCCGGGATGGCCGACGGGATGGGCTTCGGCGACAACGCCAAGGGCACCTTGATCACCCGCGGCCTGGCCGAGACCACGCGTCTGGGCGTGGCCGTGGGTGCGGACCCGTACACCTTCGCCGGCCTGGCCGGACTGGGCGACGTGGTGGCCACCTGCGGCTCCTCGCTCTCGCGCAACCACATGTTCGGCGTGCACCTCGGCCGCGGGTTGAGCGTGCAGGAGGCCAGCGAGCAGGTGCGCGAGACCGCCGAGGGCGTGAAATCCTGCCGGTCGGTGTTGGAGCTCGCGGAACGTCACGGAGTGGACATGCCGATCGCACGCGCCGTGGTGGGCGTGGTCCATGACGGTCATTCACCCAAGGAGATGCTCGCAACGCTGATGGCGAGGTCCGCGAAGTCCGAGGCCTTGTACTAGGGTCTTGGATTTATGAGCGACCCGATTGCCGTCTCCGCCCAATCCGCATCCGATGTCAAGGTGCGTGTCGCCGTCGTGTTCGGCGGCCGCTCCAGTGAGCATGCCATCTCCTGCGTCACCGCCGGCAGCGTGCTGAAGGTCCTTGATCCGCAGCGGTACGAGGTGGTGCCGGTCGGTATCTCCACCGACGGCCGCTGGGTGCTGGCCGACGGGATCAGCGAGCAGCTCGCGATCACGGACGGTGCGCTGCCGCCGCGCCTGGACGAGACCAGCGGGGCGCTGGTGACCATGGCGCCCGACCCGACCGCGCGCGAGCTGACGGTGCACGAGCCGGGCGCGGTGCCCAAGGTGCTCGGCGACGTGCACGTGGTGCTGCCGCTGCTGCACGGCCCGTACGGCGAGGACGGCACGCTGCAGGGCCTGCTGGAGCTGGCCGGAATCCCGTACGTGGGTTCGGGCGTGCTCTCCTCGGCCGTGTCCATGGACAAGGACGTGATGAAGCGGCTGCTGGCCGCCTCCGGCCTGCCGGTCGGGCCGTATCTGACGGTGCGTGCGGCGCAGTGGGACCGGGACCCGGAGGCGATCCAGCAGGCGGTCGCAGTGCTCGACTACCCGGTGTTCGTCAAGCCGGCCCGGGGCGGTTCCTCCAACGGCATCTCCAAGGTGCACGCGCCGGAGCAGCTCGCGGCGGCGATCGAGGCGGCCCGGGTGCACGACCCGAAGCTGGTGATCGAGGGCATGCTGCGCGGCCGCGAGATCGAGGTGGGCGTGCTGGCCGGGCTGGACGGGGCGCGGCCGGAGGCTTCGGTGCCGGCCGAGATCAAGGTGCACGCCGACCACGAGTTCTACGACTTCGAGGCCAAGTACCTGGACGGGACCACCGACGTGGAGCTGCCCGCGCAGCTCGAGGAGTCACAGACGGCTGAGATCGGCCGGCTGGCGGTGGAGGCCTTCCTCGCGCTCGAGTGCGAGGGCCTGGCCCGGGTGGACTTCTTCCTGCTCGAGGACGGGCGGTTCGTGATCAACGAGGTCAACACGATGCCCGGATTCACCCCGACCTCGATGTTCCCGCAGATGTGGGCGGCGTCCGGGGTGAGCTACGCGGAGCTGGTGGACCGGCTGCTGAGCGAGGCGCTCGCGCGTCCGGCCGGGCTGCGCTGACCGGGCCGAGCAGCGCCGCGGGCCCGTTCCGAGTGTTCGGAACGGGCCCGCGACAGGTCTGGGGTGCGCCGCCGGGGGCGCGGGGTCAGACCGGCGCGACGTCCGCCCCGGCGCGGCCGTCGTTGCGGGTGGTGCCGGCGACGACGGCGGGGGAGAGATCGGTGATCGCGTCCGTGGTGGGGGCCTGGGTCGAGGCGAGATCGTAGGACTTCGGCAGGAACACCTCGACGTACACGGAGCGGTAGATGGCCACGAAGGCGTAGCCGTCGGAGGTGGGGTCCACCAGCCAGTTGATGCCGGCGGTGTAGACGGCGTTGACGTTGGGATCGTAGTTCTTGGAGCCGGAGACCATGATGCTCGGCTCCCCGACCCCGCAGGTGAGCACGATCGGGCTGGAACCCCAGGCGGCCGTGAGCGGCGAGCTGGGGGAGGTGGTGTCGCGCTTCTGCCCGGCCACGGTCGCGGGCAGGTGGCGCTGGAGGTCGGCGCAGGCGGCCTGGGTGGCGGCGTCGACCTTCGGCGGAGTGACCGCCACGGCGGTGTCCGCGCCCAGCAGCAGCCAGGCCAGGGCCGCGCCGACGCAGGCCACGGTCACCCCGGCGGCGGGAAGAAGGACTCTGAGTCTGTTCACCCGAGGTTGACCACCGGGCACGTCAGCGTCCTGGTGATGCCCTCGATGACCTGGATCCGGGCGACGATCAGCTTGCCCAGTTCGTCCATGGTCTCCGCTTCGGTACGCACGATCACATCATAGGGACCGGTTACGTCCTCGGCGGACAGCACCCCGGGCAGTTCCACGATCTGGCCGGCCACCGCAGCGGAGCGGCCGACTTCGGTCTGTACGAGGATGTAGGCCTGAACCACGATGGAGCCCTCCATTTGGACTACTACTTATAGTCAATGAGAACTAGACAACGGCGAAACGTTACCGGCCCGACCCGGGGATGCCGCAAGGGGGTTCCCGCGAGTTCCACACCGGAGAGTGGTTCTGCGTCCGGTTCCGAGGTCACGGCGAGTGACAGGTGCCCTTTCCGGAGCGTGGTCCCTTGTGTTCCCGGCGTACGCCGCCGCACCGGCGCCCTCTACAGTGGAGGCGTGAGCGACGCGCAGGATCCGGATTCCGCCGGTGATTCCACATTAGGCCAGATCGGTGAGTTCGGCCTGATCGCACGGGTGGCCAGGCCGGCCGAGCAGGGTCCGGCGGTGCTGCTCGGACCCGGCGACGACGCCGCCCTGATCGCGGCCGCGGACGGCCGCGTGGTCGCCAGCACCGACCTGCTGGTGGAGGAGCGCCACTTCCGCCGCGACTGGTCCAGCGCGTACCAGGTGGGACGCAAGGCGGCCGCACAGAACCTGGCCGACATAGCCGCCATGGGCGCGGTCGGCACCGCCCTGCTGGTGGGTCTGGCCGCCCCGGCCGAACTCCCGGTGAGCTGGGCCGCCGATCTGGCCGCGGGCCTCGCGGACGAGGCGGCCCTGGTGGGGGCGTCGGTGGCCGGGGGCGACACCGTCCGCGCCCCGCTGCTGCTGCTCGCCGTCACCGCCCTCGGCGACCTGCAGGGCCGCTCCCCGGTGCTGCGTTCCGGCGCCCGCCCGGGGGATGTGGTGGCCTTCGCCGGAGAGCTGGGCTGGAGCGTGTGCGGCTATGAACTGCTGCGCCGGGACCTCGACGGCCCCAAGCTCGCCCTGGCCCGGCACCGCAGCCCGCAGCCGCCGTACGCACAGGGCCCGGCCGCGGCCCTGGCCGGGGCCAGCGCGATGCTGGACGTGAGCGACGGGCTGCTGGCCGATCTCGGGCATATCGCCGAGGAGAGCGGCGTGCGGCTCGACCTGGATCCGGACGCCTTCCCGATCGACCGTCGGCTGCGCGAAACAGCCGCGCAACTCGATCTCGACCCGCTCGGCTGGGTGCTGACCGGCGGCGAGGACCACGCGCTGGCCGCCACCTTCCCGCCCGGCGCCGCGCTGCCGCCGGACTGGACCGTGGTCGGCCGGGTGCACGCCCGCGCCCAGGACGACCCCGGACTGGTCACCGTGGGCGGGCGCGCCTGGTCCGGCGCACAGGGCTGGGACCACTTCTCGTGACGACGGCGCCGCCGCGCTCCGCATCGCCCCGACCCAGAGTGCTGACGATCGCGGGCTCGGACTCCGGCGGCGGCGCCGGCATCCAGGCGGACCTGAAGACCCTTCAGGCCCTCGGCGCGCACGGCATGAGCGCCGTCACGCTGGTGACCGCGCAGAACTCCCGCGGCATCCAGGGTTCCTGGCCGCTGCCGCCGGAAGCGATCGAGGCGCAGTTCCGCGCGTGCGTGGACGATATCGGCGTGGACGCGGTCAAGACGGGCGCGCTCGGCGACGAGGCGACCGTCCGGCTCGTGGCCCGGCTGCTGCGGACCCTGGATCAGCGGGTCCCGGTGGTGGTGGACCCGGTCGCGCTCTCCAAGCACGGCGACACCTTGCTGGCCGGCCGGGCCCGCGAGGCGCTGCTGGCCGAACTGCTGCCGCGCACGCGCGTGTTCACGCCGAACCTGGACGAGGCGGCGTGGCTGCTCGGCCGCCCCGTGCCCGATCGCGCCGCCATGCGCGAAGCCGCCCGCGACCTGCTCGGCCACGGCCCGGACTGGGTCCTGCTCAAGGGCGGCCACCTGGCCCGGGACGCCGCGGCCGATCTGCTCGCCGGCCGCGAATCCGAGCACTGGTTCGTCGCCGAACGCATCCCCAACCGGCACACCCACGGCACCGGCTGCACCTACGCCAGCGCCGTCGCCGCCCTGCTCGCAGCCGGCCGCCCGGTGCCCGAGGCGGTGGCCGCGGCGAAGGAGTACGTCACCGCGGCCATCGCCCTGGGATACCCGCTCGGCTCCGGTATCGGGCCGGTCGGGCATCCCCGGGGCTGACTTACTTCGTACCGGTGATCAGGTCCGCCGACCAGGTCGAGGGGTCCTGTCCGTGCACGAGGAGATCGTGCATCAGCGTGCTCGCCCCGTCGGGCAGCGGCCCGGGCTCATCCGTCTGCTGCGATATCCCGGCGCATACCTCCCAGCCGGAGGCCGAGGTGCAGTCCGTGTCCCAGTAGGGGTCGGCCGGGCCGGGGTTCTGACCCGGCGGATAGACCATGACCGTGGCCCCGACCGCACTGTCGCCGGTGCCGAAGGTCAACGCGACCTGGATGCTGTACCCGCTCGAATCGCCGTTGGCGGCCTGCGTGATCACCACCTGTCCGGCCTGCATCTCGGACGTCACGGGTATGCCCTCGATCTGCACCGGTGTGGGCAACGCCACTGTGCCCACGGTCGCCGTGTCCGCCACATGCTCCAGCGTCGAGACCACCGTGTTCGGATCGAGATCGGTTCCGGTGACCGAGGCCCAGGTGCCGGCCGGCGTCCGCCAGACCAACTCGGCCATGCCCGCGTCGTCGATGACACCCTGTTTGAGGGTGAACCAGTAGGCGTCGCCGCCGTTCACATCCGGCGCGGCGATCTCATAGCTCTGCTGTGCCCCGCCCTCTTGGGCCGAGTCGAGCGCATCGCTGGGGCAGCCAGGCGGCGCCGGCACGTGCTGGCCCGGCACCTCGGCCGCGTACGCGTAGACCGACAGGTACACGTCCACGTCCGCGTTCGTGGCGGAGGCGGCCGTCGTGACGTACGGATCGCCGCCACTGCCGTAGCCGGAGTTCGCCACCGTCTCGGTGATCTGGGACACCTCGTCCGCGGGCAGCCAGCCGAACCGGCCGGGCACCTCCATGCGGTAGTCGGCGCCGACCGGTGCTGCGGTCTCGTCGACGATGCTGGGGCAGGAAGCCGAGGCGTTCGGGCTCGCGGCGGCGGTACCACTGGTCGAGGTGGCGGGCGCCGAAGTGCGGTCCGGGGCGGCGAGATGCGCGGGCAGCAGCACCGCGGCCGCCGCCACCACTCCAGCCGTGGCCACGCCGGTCAGGCTGCGGGCGACCCGGCGGCGCCGGCGCAGCCGGAATCCGTCCCGCGCGGCCCGGGTGACGTCCATCCGGCTGGGCGGCGCGGCCTCCAGCGCGAGCCGGCGCAGCGCGTCGGCCGGATCAGGGCGGTGCTGCCGGTGCTGGCTCATCCGCGGCCGCTCCTCGTTCTCGCCGGTTCGCTCGGAAGACGACTCGCTCATGCCGACACCCCGTCCCTGGCCTCGAGCAGCACGCGCAGCGAGGCCAGGCCCCGGGACGTGTTGGATTTCACGGTGCCCTGAGAGCAGCCGAGTTCGGCCGCGGTCTGCTCCACCGTCAGATCGCAGTAGTAGCGCAGCACCAGGGTGGCCCGCTGCCGCGGCGGCAGATCGGCCAGCGCGTCGCGCACATCGAGCGAGGCGTCCAGATCGGGCGTCTCGGCCGGGAGATCATCGGCGACGTGGTCGAGCAGGGCGATGCGCTTCCACCAGGGACGGCGCGCCTCGGAAAGAAATGTGTTGACGAGTATGGTGCGGAGATAGGCGTCGAGGTTCTCGACTTTCCTGGCCCGGGGCCAGTGCGCGTAGAGCTTCGTCATCGCGGTCTGCGCCAGGTCGTCGGCCTGGTCCCAGTCCTGGCAGAGCAGATAGGCCACGCGCCGTAACCAGAGCGCGTGCGCGGCCATGTACTCGACGAAGTCCCCGTCAGGTATGTGCGGCGCCATCGGGATCCCGTCCATGCGGTGATGGTGATGTGGTCACCGCTACTAACCCGGGCGCGCCTTACCGGGTTGCATACGAATCAGGCCGGAGCGAAGGGGCGCGAGAACACGTCGAAGGGCGGTCCCACGCTTACGCGGGGACCGCCCTTCGGAAACGCTCTGCGCCGCTCCCGGTCAGCGGGAACTTCAGCGGGAGACCTTGCCGGCCTTCAGGCACTTGGTGCAGACGTTCTGCCGCTTCGGCGTGCCGTTCGGCAGCGTCGTGCGGATGTTCTGGATGTTCGGGTTGAATCGACGCTTGGTGCGGCGGTGCGAGTGCGACACGTTCATGCCGAAACCCGGACCCTTGCCGCAGACGTCACAGTTGGCAGCCACGGGAGACACTCCAAAA
>FSXZ01000266.1_pt1 | contig 12294 bp, 11 predicted proteins | sample 1638121 | NCBI WGS metagenome assembly FSXZ01 (sample SAMEA3914788, study PRJEB12502) | metagenome | biome: forest; material: soil | place: Canada | collected 2011-07-03 | depth 0.1 m
CGACTGACCCAGGGCGGGAATCCTGCCCCAGGACAGTCATGATCCCGAAAATCGGGCCCGATCGCTGCGGCTGGGCGCCGGAGCCCGGTGATCGTGACCGATTGTCCGCGGTCTGCTGCGGACAATCAGCCATGATCATGGAAAGCGGGCCGCGGCCGGCGCCGGCGGGGCGTTACGGGGTGGTTAGGCCTAGGACCTCGGCGGCGGCGCGGCTGCTGGTCCGGGCCGCGCCGTAGGTGGCGACGTACAGGCCGGCCGGCGGCCGCCAGCCGGGCAGGCCCATCTCCACCACCACCGCGTCCGGCCGGGCGGCCAGGATCGCGCTGGTCGCCTCGGCCGCCGCCGGGTAGCGGTGCGCGTCGCGGACCACGATGACCAGCGAGCGGCCGGCCGCCTCGGCCAGCAGGCCGGCGATGGCGGCGGCCCGGGCGGCCGCGGGCTCGCCCGTGCTGACCCGGCGCAGGCTGGCCGCGGGCACCCACGCGCCCAGGCCCCACGGCACCGCCCCGGCGGCCATGTTGGCGGGCGGGACGACCTCGACCACCAGGGGCCGGCTCAGCGGCCGCGGCACGCCGTCGACCCGGACCGCGCGCCGGGCGGCGGCCAGGCCGATCCGCGCCCCGGCGTCGTCGTCGCGCGGGCCCCGGCCCGGGGCCGCGGCTGCCGACCACGCCCGCAGCTCGGCGACCCGGGCGGCGGCCGACTCCAGCCGCTCGCCCGGCATCCGGCCGGACGTGACCGCCTCGACCAGCGCCGCCCGGACGTCGGCGTACATCTGCCAGTCCTGGTCCCGGCCCAGGCACAGCAGGTCGGTCCCGGCCAGCACGGCCCGCACGGCGGTCTCCGGGATGCCGTACACGTCGCTGACGGCCCGCATCTCCAGGCCGTCGGACACGATCACCCCGGTAAAGCCCAGCTCGCCGCGCAGCAGCCCGGTCAGGGCCGGGGCGGACAGCGAGGCGGGCAGGTCGCCGGTCAGCTCGGGCACCCGCAGGTGGCCGGGCATGATGGTGCGGACGCCGGCCGCGATGGCCGCCATGAACGGGGGCAGGTCGCGCTCGGCCAGCAGGCGGGCCGGCGCGTCGACCGTGGCCAGCTCGTGATGGCTGTCGAGCTGGGTGCTGCCGTGGCCGGGGAAGTGCTTGGCGCAGGCGGCCACGCCCGCGGACTGCAGGCCGGCCACCGCCGCCGCGGCGTGCCGGGCGACCAGGGCCGTGCCGGCCCCGAACGACCGGGTCCCGATGACCGGGTTGTCGGCCTCGGAGTTGACGTCCACGGACGGGGCCAGGTCCAGGGTCACGCCCAGGGCGGCCAGGTCGGCGCCCAGGGCCGCGTACACGGCCTCGGTGAGGGCCACGTCGTCGATGGCGCCCAGCGCCGCGTTGCCGGGGTACGGGCTGCCGCCCTGGTGGGCAATCCGGGTGACGTCCCCGCCCTCCTCGTCGATGGCGATGACGGGCGGGGCGCCCGGCGGCCCGGCCGCCCGCAGCGTCGCCGTCAGCGCGGTCAGCTGGCCCGGCGAGCCGATGTTGTGGCCGTACAGCGTGATGCCGGCCAGCCCGCCGGCGAGCGCGGCCAGGACCGGCGGCGGGGCCTGCGGGCCGGGAAAGGGCGGGATGAGGACGGCGTCGGCCAGCTGGGCCAGCGCCGGGTCCAGCTCGGGGCGGGCCTTCATCCCTTCACCGCCCCGGCCGTCAGGCCGCCGACCAGGCGGCGCCGGACGATCATGAAGAAGACCAGCACCGGCACCGTGTAGAGGGTGGAGGCGGCCATGATCGGCCCCCACTGCGCGCCGCCGCGGCCGAAGAAGTAGGTCACGTAGATCGGCAGCGTGTAGCTCGAGTGCGCCTGGCCGAGGAACGTCAGGGCCACGATGAACTCGTTGTAGGCGGTGATGAACGAGAAGATGCTGGTCGCCACCAGGCCCGGCATGACCAGCGGGAACAGGATCTTCCAGAAGATGGCGGGGGAGGAGGCCCCGTCGATGGCCGCGGCCTCCTCCAGGTCCCGCGGGACCGTGGCCACGAAGTTGCGCAGCATCCAGATCGACACCGGCAGCGCCTGGGCCGAGTAGACGACGACCAGGCCGACCAGGCTGCCCAGCAGGTTCAGCTTGTTGAAGTCGACGAACAGGGCCACGATCAGCGCCTGGGCCGGGATCATCTGCACGATCAGCAGCATGATCAGGAACGAGGAGCGCAGCCGGAACCGGAACCGGGCCACCGCGACGGAGGCCAGCAGCGAGAACAGCGACGCGACGACCACGGTGGCCAGCGTCACGGCCAGGCTGTTGCGGAAGAACAGCCACACCGAGCCGATCCCGGAGGCCTGCCCGCTGATGACCCGGGCGAAGTTGCCCAGCGTGGGATGGGCGGGCAGCAGGCTGGGCGTGAGCGAGTAGATCTCCTGCGACGGCTTGAACGCGGTCGACACCATCCAGAAGATCGGGAACAGCGTGACCAGCGCGATGATCAGCCCGATCCCGTTCGCGCTGGCGCTGCGCGCCCGGCGCATGGCCCGGGCCCGGTTCCAGCCCGCCGCCGGGCGCGGCTGCGCGGTCGTCATGTGAGTACCCCCTGCCGGACGGATGCGCGGACGTAGCCGACCGTGATGACCAGCACGATCAGGGTGAAGATCAGCGCCAGCGCGCCGCCCAGGCCGTAACTCGGCGGGAAGCCGAAGGCCTTGTCGTAGATGTACAGGGACAGGTTGTACTCGTTCTGGTTGCCGGGGAACCCGGACAGGATGTACGTCTGGGTGAAGATGTTGAAGTCCCAGATCACCGACAGCAGGAGCAAGACCAGGAAGATCGGCTTGAGCAGCGGGAAGGTGATCCGCCGGAACACCCGCCAGCGGCCGGCCCCGTCGACCCGGGCCGCCTCGAACAGCTCGGCGGGCACCGTCTTCAGGCCGGCCAGCACCGCGACGGCAATGAACGGGAACGACGTCCACACCACCAGCAGGGTGGCCACCGTGTACATCTGCAGCGCGCCGGTCGTGGTCCAGTTGTACTGCGCCCAGTTGGTGCTGCCGACCAGCCACGTCGGCAGCCGCGACAGGATCCAGTCGGCCAGGCCGCCGTCCGGGTTGAACAGCCAGTAGAACAGCACCGCGCCGGCCGTCGGGGGCGTGGCCCAGGCCAGCAGGGCGGCCCCGGCCACGAACGCCGACATCTTGCGGCCCAGCCGGTGCAGCAGCAGGCCGACCGCCGTGCCGGTGAGCAGCGTCAGCGGCACGACCACGGCCGCGAAGGCCACCGTGTTACGCAGCGACAGCCAGAACTCCGGGTCGGTCAGGGTCTGGGTGAAGTTGGCCAGCCCCACCCACTGCGTCGGCGCGGCGCCGGTCAGCTGGGGCAGGCCATAGTTCTGGAAGGAGAAAACCACCACCTGCACGAGCGGCCACAGCAGCACCAGGGCGATCCCGACCAGGGCCGGGACGAGCAGCAGGTAGGGGGCCAGCTTGTGCCGCCGGATGAAGACCCCGGCACGAGCCCGCGCCGGGGCCTGGGCGCGGGCCGGGCCGGGGCCGGCCGGGGAGCCAGCCGGCCGCGCGGCCGGCTGGCGCTGGGCGGTGTCCGCCACGGTCAGGTCCTCTCAGGCAGCAGGAGCGGCCGGGGCGGCAGGCCGCCGCCCGATGCAGATCCCGGCCCGGCCGCGCCCGGGGGGGTGGAGCGCGGCCAGGCCGGGAAGCCGGTCAGGACTCGCTGCCGGTATTCAGCACGTTCTGCAGCTCGGTGTTGGCCTTGCTGACCGTCGCACTGAAGTTAGCGCCCTGCATCAGCGCCTTCATCATGTTCGGGATGATCTGGTCGGTGGCGTCGGCGGTGGCCCAGTTCTTGCTGTTCAGCGGCGAGATCTGAGTGGTGCCGGCCGCCTTGGCGAACCCGGCCATGACCGGGCTGCTGGAGTACACGCCGCTGGTCAGCTTCGAGGTGAACTCGGGGAAGAAGCCCTGGGCGTTGGCGAAGGTGGTGGCGTTGGACGGGCTGTCCATGACCGAGACCAGGTCCCAGGCGGCCGTCTTGTTCGGGCTCTTGGCCCAGACGCCGAGGTCCGAGCCGCCCGCGAAGGCCGGCGCCGGGTTCGGGCCGTTCTCGCTCGGGATCGGGAACGACGCCCACTGCGACTCGTGCGCCTTGCTGACCGCCTCCAGCGAGGACAGCGCCCACGGGCCGTCGATGTACATGTCCAGTGTGCCCTTGGCGAAGTCCTCGTCGCTGCCGCCGGACGTCGCGCCGGGCGCGCCGAGCTCGGTCTGGCCGATGTACTTGGCCGGGGACACCTTCTGGGTCAGCAGCAGGTCGGCGTAGAACTTGATGCCGGCCTCGGACTGCGGGGTGGTCAGGTCGGCCGTCCACTTGCCGCCCGACTGGGTGGCCACCTGGCCGCCCGCGCCCCAGATGAAGCTGACGATCGCGTTGGTGAAGTTGCTCGGCGCGCCCAGGCCGTAGGTGCCGGGGTACTTCTTCATCAGCAGCTTGGCGTCGGCCACCAGCTCCGCCCAGGTGGTGGGCGTGGAGGTGATGCCGGCCGCGGCGAACTCGTCCTTGCGGTACCAGACGCCGCGCACGCCGCCGAACCACGGCACGGCGTAGTTCTGGCCGCTGACGGTGTCGTTGGCCAGGTTGCCCGCGATCAGGTCCGAGCCGTTCGACCAGGCCTTCACGTCGGAGGTGATGTCGGCCAGGGCACCCTGGCTGGCTATGCCGGGGGTATCGGTATTGCCCAGCTCGGTGATGTCCGGGCCGTTCTTGCCGCTGGTCAGGGCGTTCGTCCAGTCCGTGGTCCGGTTGGCCCACGGAATCCAGTCGACCGCCACCTTGGTCTTGGCGTAGGCCGGGAACTGCTTGTGGAACTCGGCCACCACGCTGTTCATCCAGGTCACCTGGGACGGGACGGAGGCGCCCATCCGCCACACGGTGAGCACCTTGGGGGCGGCGGCGGCGGATCCCGACGACGAGGCCGGGCTGCTGGAGCCGCAGGCGGCCGCGGCGGCCGCGAGCGCGACAGCCGCGCCGACGGCGGCTGCTGATCTGGTCAACTTCACTGCCAAATCTCCCTTCCCGGCTGCCTATCGCGGAGTCCCGTCCACCGGGCGGACGGCTCCGGCCCTGCCCCGCTCGCGGGCGGCCCGGCACCCTAGGCTGGTACCGGCCGGGCGCACCGAGGGGTCGCGGCCTGGTTACGATCTGGGCAGAAACTAACAGGAAACTTTCCTGTAAGATAGACGCCGTTGCCATATTGAGACAAGGTGCGCATCCTGGCAAGCTTGCCAGGCGGGGCGCTGGCCCGCCGGGCCGTTGCCCGCGCCGGCCCAGGGCGGGGAGTGAGTAACGCATGGAGCGACGGCCGGGCACCCCCAGCCTGCTGCGGGAGCTGAACGACCGGGCCGCGCTGGAGCTGCTGCTGACCACCGGCCCGCTGACCCGGGCGCAGCTCGGCGCGCAGACCGGCCTGTCCAAGGTGACGGCCTCGCAGCTGCTGTCGCGGCTCGAGGAGCGCGGGCTGGTGGAGGTGGCCGGCGAGCAGGCCGGCGGCCGCGGGCCGAACGCCGCGCTGTACGCGGTCGTCCCCTCCAGCGCCTACGTGGCCGGCCTGCACGTCGACCAGGACGAGGTCAGCGCCGGCGTCGCGGACGTCACCGGGACCGTCGTGGCTGAGGTCTCGGTCAACCCCAGCGCCAGCCGCCACCCCGTCGAGCTGGTCCGAGAGGCCGTGCTCACCGCCTGCCGGTCGGCCGGGGTCGCCCCGGAGAAGCTGCGCGCGTTCGTGATCGGCACCCCCGGCGTCATGGACCCCCGGACCGGCGACCCGCGGCTGGCCGTCAACCTGCCCGCCTGGCACGAGGGCGTGCTGGCCGCGCTGCGCAGCGAGCTGGGCCAGCCCGTGACCATAGAGAACGACGTGAACCTGGCCGCCATGGCTGAGCGCGCGGTCGGCGCCGCGACCGACGTCGATGACTTCGTCCTGGTCTGGGTCGGCGTCGGCCTCGGCCTGGCCACCGTGCTGCGCGGCCGGCTGCACCGGGGCGTCGGCGGGGCCGCGGGCGAGATCGGCTACCTGCCCGTGCCGGGCGTCCCGCTGCCGCAGGACGTCACCCACCCGGCCACCGGGGCGTTCCAGTCCCTGGTCGGCGGCCAGGCCGTGCTGCCGCTGGCCGCCGGCTACGGCTTCACCGGGACCACGCCGGGGGCCGTCACCGCGGCCGCCGTCGCGGCCGCGCAGGCCGGGGCCGCGCCGGGCACCGCGTTCGTCACCGAGCTCGCGGCCCGGGTCGCGACCGGCGTGGCCGCCATCTCGGTCGTGCTGGACCCCGGCCTGGTCGTGCTCGGCGGCGAGGTCGGCCGGGCCGGCGGCACCCTGCTGGCCGGCCGGGTCGCCGCCGAGGTGAGCCGGATCTGCCCGGCCCGCCCGCGGGTCGTGCCGACCGCCGTGGCCGGCCCCCCGGTCCTGTGCGGGGCCATCCTGGCCGCCGTCGACCAGGCCCGCGCCGACCTGCTCGACTCCGTCGCCAGCCCGCAGCCCGCCGCCCCGGCCGAGCTGCCCGCCAGCTAGCCGCCGCGCTGTCCGGGCACGGCTCCCCGGGGCACGGCTCACCGGGGCATGGCCAGCAGCGCCTCGATCCGGCCCAGCCGGTCAGTCAGGCCGGACACGTCGGCCTTGGTCCCGCTCTGCTCGCCGGGCTTCAGGGTCAGCACGAGCCACCCGCCCGGCTCCAGGCTGCCGTGGCCGATTCGGTCGGCCCGTCCGGCGGGCCTGCCTGGCCTACGCTCAACCCATGATGCGGCCCGCGAGCAAGCATGAACGTGCCCTTCCGGCCATGCTGGCCGCTCCCGGCGTCCAGCTTGGCTTCGGCCTGGCTGCCCTGCTGGCCACCGCCGGTGCCGTGCGCCACGACCGGGTGGGCCCACGGGAAGTCAGGGCATTCCGCGCAGTCAACGGCCTGCCCGATTCGGTCTACCTGCCCGCCTGGACCGTCATGCAGCTGGGCGCGTTCGGTGCCATCCCGGCGTCGGCCGCGGCGGCCGGGCTGGCCGGAGACGGGGAGCTGGCCGCCCGCCTCCTGATCGGCGGCACTGGCACCTGGGCGCTCGCCAAGGCGGTCAAGCGGATAGTGCGGCGGCCCCGGCCGGTGACCCTGCTTCCGGGCATCCGCCGTCGCGGCCGCGACGCCAGCGGCCTCGGATACCTGTCCGGGCACGCGGGCGTGGCCGTCGTCCTGGGCGTGGCTGCCCTGCCCCGTCTCAGCCCGGGCGGCCGCGCCCTCACCCTGACCGCCATCCCCCTGGTGGGACTGAGCCGTGTCTACGTCGGCGCCCATTTTCCGCTCGACATCGCAGGCGGGGCGGCACTGGGCCTCGCCGTTAACGCCGCGGCCGGCACCGCGGTCAGGAGGTACTCCACCCGGCCTGGCCAACGTCGCGTTCGACTTGGCGCTGCGCGGCAACTCATCGCGGGCATGCGGCATCTCGCCCGCAGAGCATGAGACCTTCGGTGTGCCGGACGTAGCCGACGAGGGTTGACCGGGACTGGAACGCCAGCGCGTTATCGACGGCGACGGCCAGCGCGGGGGATGTGCCGTGCGTGAAACTGAACCGGTAGGTGGCGCAGCCGCCGGGGAATGTGTAGAAGCGGAGGCCGGAGACCCGCGACGCCAGGCTCAGCGGATGCTCGAACCGGCGCGTGCCGGGCTGGTCGGAAGGGATCTGCTGGGCGCCCGAGGTGTCGCACGTCGCAGTGAGGGTTACGGTGACCGCTCGCGGCCCGGCGCGATCGGAGTCCAGCCAGAAGCTGGCTTTCCCGCTGGCGATGTCCGTGCCGCCAGCGCTCCAGCCCGCCGGGAGCGCGGCGATGCAGGGCAGCAGGGCAGCGGACGGGACGCCCTGGGCGCTGAGGATCATTGAATGGCCGGTGCCGCAGCTGGGGGCGTAGGCGCCCAGATTCTCGGCCGCCGGCCAGAAGGCATTCCCCGTTTCCCCCACGGCGGCGGTGATGACGGCGAGCATCGCGGCCGCCAGAGCGACCCGCCGGATGTTCCAGCGTTGCAGCGCGATCGGCGGCCGCTGCGGGGCGAGGGCGCGGAATTCGCCGAGCAGGTCCCGGGGATCGCGCTTCATGAAGGCGCGCAGCTGGGTCGGGCTGGCCACCCCGCGGGTGGCGGCGAAGGCCTCGGCCAGCTCGGCCTCGGTGAAGTAATTCCGCGCCCGCCGGTATACCCGCGCGGGGTCGGCACGGACCGCGAGGACGAGCATCATGTTGCCCAGGTCGACCGCCTGCCGCCAGGGTGACGGGCGCACCTGGACGAAGGCCACGTCGATCAGCAGCAGCTCCCCGGAGCGGACCATCAGGTTCCCCGGCTTGATGTCGCGGTGGGCGATTCCGGCGTGCCACAGCGTGCGGATCAGCTGCAGCCCCTGGTCGATCACCGTGTCGTCGACGTCGGCCTCGCCGATTTCGACGGCGCCGGCATGGAATTCGGTGACCAGCATGTACTCGCGTTCGGGCGTGATCTCCACGATGCCGTACGGCCGGGCCGTGCGGACCCCGATGTCCTGCAGCAGCCGCAGGGCATAGTCCTCGTACTCGACCAGGCGCCGCACGGTCTGGAAGGGGTGCTCGTCCTCCAGGGAGCCGTACAGGATGGTCCGCCAGATCTTGTACCAGCGGTCAGCGCGGACGTGGCCCTTGGTGTAGAGCTTGGCGAACACGAACTCCTCCGGGCTGCCTTCGACCCGCAGCCGCAACGGCGTTGAGCCGGCGGACGACTCCAGCCCGACGGGCTTGATCTCGGTGACGGTGAGCCCGAGCTGGTCACGCACGGCCTGGCGGATCGCCTCGCCCCGCCGGCCCGTCACATCCACGTGCGCGGTGTTGCCGCGCCGGTAGGTGACCGGGAACGCCTCGTTCGGGGTGAAGAAACGGAACGCGGTGACCGGGATGGCCACGCCGAGCGCCACAGCCAGGAGCAGGTCATCCACGTGATCGACGGCCAGGTACAGGCGAGCCAGACAGAACACGGCGACCACGACGGCCACCGCCGCCTTGGCCCAGGAGCGGGGGCGCCCCGGCACGGCCAGGCAGTAGACGATGCCCGTCAAGAAGATCGTGACGACCGCCACCGGGGGCGACACCCCGGAGTACCCGCCCCAGCGGCCGATGATCGGCACGCCGTACGGGCGTGGCCTGGACAGCCCGAAGTAGATCGATGTCCCGGCAATCTCCAGGAACAACACGCTGCCCAGGAACACCAGCAAGTGCCGCCAGCGGCGGAACGCCATCGTCAGGGCGACCACCGACAGGCCGAGCACGGTGGCCCCCCAGCCGGAGCCCGCCACATTGATCCCGTTGGCCACATCGGTCAGCCACGGCGTCCGTATCCCGGCCAGGAGACGCAGCACCCACGTGCTGGCCCGGTCATCGATCCGGAGCCACGGCGTGTGCTGGGACGCCAGGAACGCGCCGGCGAGCGCCAGGGCCCCGAGGACCAGCCACGCTGTTGTGCTGATGGTGATCGGGTGCGGCAGCGGCGGCGGCGCACCGGTCGGGCGGCGCTTACGACGGTCCTTATGGACGGCCGGGCCCGGCAAGCTGGCCGCGGCAACGACAATGTTCCGAGCTCTCATCTGGGCCTCCCGGGCCAGGCGCCTCGCGGGTAGCGGGGGCCCATGTGCCGATCATGACCGGCCCGTTCAGCGCTGGCGCTAGGGAAGGTCCCGGGGTTCGGCCCTAAACCGCCCCTGCTGCCGCCGGGCCGGGCCGGCCCGGCTCGCGGGAATCGCGCCTGGCCCGGGCTTGGGGACGGCAAGGCTGCCGGGCGCTGGCGAGGGCTCGCCGCTGTCCTGGGTCGTGCCGCCGATCTAAGGGAAGGCCTAGCCGGCCCCCAGGCCCGCGATCAGGTTGACTGAGGCGGCCAGGATGATCGAGCCGAAAAGATATGAGAGCAGGGCATGGCGGAGAGCCGTCGCGCGCATGTCAGTGGATTGCAGGCTGGTATCGGAGACCTGGAAGGTCATGCCGATCGTGATGGCGAGGTAGGCGAAGTCACGGTAGCTGGGTGGTTCCTGCTGATTGAAGTCGATGCCCCCCTCGGCCGTGCAGTAGAGCAGCGCGTAGCGCAGGGTGAAGATCGTGTGCACGGTCAGCCAGGACACGGCGACACTCAGCAGGCCGAGGGCAGCGAGCAGGCCCCGCTCCGGGCCGTGCGCTGAATTGGCGTGGACCAGCACGACAGCGACTGCCCCGAGGCTGGCGACGCTTGCGCACAGCGTGAGGATGTCGCTGGAGGCGCGGCTCGGGTCCTCCATGATGGCCTGCCGGCGAGTCGCCTCTGCGGAGAGGGGCCAGATGCCCAGCCACACCGTCACGGTAAAAATGATCGCGGTCACATCCCAGCCGATGGCGGGGGCGTAGATCCAGTTCCCGACCACGGCGGTGACAGCCGCTGCGGCCCCGCCGCACACGGCTGACATAGCCAGCCGCGCGCGCCGCCGGCGCCACAGCCAGCTGGCCAGCCTGCGCTGCGCCGGCGCGCCATCCTGAGAGGTCACTCGGCAGTTATCCCACGCAGAGGCCTGCCGGCGTTCAGCTTTCGCGCCGCTGCTGGCGCGGCACGCGCCGTACCGCAGCCTGCGTCGTCTCCCGCACCCGCGCGGGCCCGTGCCGGGCCGGGCCGTGGGCCGCGGCGGCGGGCGGGCGACAATAGGCGCCTGGTTATCTTCCCGGAGGTCAGATGCGCAGCCACCCAGCCGGAGACGTGGACTACGACGCCGCCCCGCCGGCCTACGCCAGAGTCCGCCGGCCCGACCCGCACCTGGCGGCCGTGATCGGGGCGGCGCTGGGCGATGCCCGGACCGTGCTCAACGTCGGCGCCGGAGCCGGCTCCTATGAGCCGCCCGACCGGGAGGTCACCGCGGTGGAGCCGTCGGCGTCCATGCGGGCCCAGCGCCCCGCCGGGCTGGCCGCGGCCATCGACGCCGTGGCCGAGGACCTGCCCTTCGGCGATGGCCAGTTCGACGCGGCCATGGCCATCATCACCGTGCACCAGTGGCCGGACCTGGAGGCGGGCCTGGGCGAGCTCCGCCGGGTCACGACCGGGCCCGTGGTGGTCGCCACCTTCGACCCGGCCCGGCTCCGTCAGTTCTGGCTCCGCGACTGGGGCCCGGCGCTGCTGGCCAGCGAGGCGGGCCGGATGCCGGCCCTGGACCGGATTGCCGCCGGCCTGGGCGGGCCGGTCCGCACCGAGGTGGCGCGGCTGCCGCTGCACTGCACCGACGGCTTCGTCACCGCCTTCTACGGACGGCCCGAAGCGCTGCTCCAGGCGGAGGTGCGCCGGGCGCAGTCGGCGTGGAACTTCCTCCCCGACGGCGCGGAAGACCAGATCGTGGCGGAGCTCGGCGCCGCGATCGAGTCGGGCCGCTGGGACGCCGCCTACGGCGCGCTGCGCACGACGGCCTACTACGACGGCGGGTACCGCCTGGTGGTGAGCGAGCGGCCGCCGGGGCCTACCGCCGCCGGCCGCTGAGCGGGAGGGCGAACCACAGCAGCGCGAACAGGAGCAGCACGACCACGCTGATCACCGCGGCCGGCCACCCGGTCAGCACGTAGCTGAGGATCAGCGTCACGGTCGACGACACGGCCAGCCCGACGGCGGCCAGCCCGGCGATGGCCAGGCGGTTGGCCACCGCGATCAGGAACTCCTTGCGCCCCTGACGGAACAGGATGCGGTGGTAGGCCACCGGGGCCAGCAGCAGCGCGGTGGCCAGGGCGGCCAGCAGCAGCGTGGCCACGTACAGGTCGCGCTGGCCGGTGCCGAGCCGGGAGAACCGGTTGGTGAACGGGATGGCCAGCAGGAAGCCGAACAGGACCTGGACGCCGAGCCCGGCCACCCGCAGCTCCTGCAGCAGCTCGGCCAGGTTGCGGTCGTCGCGCGCCTCGGGCGTCTCGTCCCGCCGGTCGGGCACCTGATGGGCCACTAACCGCCTCCTTCCTGGGCCGGCTGTCCCGGATAGGCCCGGCGCCCCGGTATGCATGTTTCGTGACGTTATCCGCGGGCACCCTGGTGCACCATGACACTAACCAGCGAGCCGGGCCTCGCGGGCGGCCGCCAGCCTGACCCGTACCAGGCCTCCGGTCCGGATCAGGCCCCCAGCCCCGGTCGGGGTAACGGCCTTTACCAGACTGCTCGGCCCTATGAGACTGCTCGCCCCGGCCCGGCCGCGCCGCTCGCGCCGGCCGTGACCATCCAGACCTGCTGGATGTGCGGCATCCGGCTGCCCGCCACGCTCATGGTCCC
>FSXZ01001955.1_pt1 | contig 12272 bp, 16 predicted proteins | sample 1638121 | NCBI WGS metagenome assembly FSXZ01 (sample SAMEA3914788, study PRJEB12502) | metagenome | biome: forest; material: soil | place: Canada | collected 2011-07-03 | depth 0.1 m
CGTGCCAGCGGCATTCGACGTCGGGATGCGTCACCCCGAGCATCGAGGCCAGCTCCCAGTGGTCGTCGGGATCCGCCAGCGGGTACACGCCGACGTCGACGGTTTCCCCCTCGGCATCCAGGCTGGGCTGCTCGGTGGCGGGCTCATAGTCGTCGCCGGAGCGGGTGTTCATGAACCCGGCGGTGGCGTGCTCGATCCGGCCGAAGAGTCTGCCGTCGTCGAGCCGGTCCGCGGTCAGTACGGCACGGATCCCCGAGACCACGGCAACGAGCCGGCCGCCGGGACGCAGCGCTTTGACGAGTGTCGGCGGGATCGGGCGCAGGGCGACGGTCGCGATGATCCGGTCGTAGGTGCCGTCCACGTGCGCGGTGGCGTCGGCGACAGCGAGCCTGGGATGCAGTCCGACCTCGGCGAGGCGGGAGCCTGCCGCCATCACCAAGTCCGCATCGACATCGACGCTCGACACGTGCCGGCTCCCGAGCCGGGCGGCGAGCAGGGCGGTCCCGTACCCGGAGCCGGTACCGATTTCGAGGACGTCCATGCCGTCGTCGAGCATCGCGTACCGGTTCATTTTGACCAGCAGGGACGGCTGGGTGGACGACGACGTCGACCGGCCGGCGGCGACCTGATCGGGCTCGGCGTGGTCGGCGTGCAGTGGGCCGACGCGGGTGACGAGGGATGTGTCCGTGTACACGGCCTCAAGGTCGTCGGCGGCTACGTGCCGGTGCCAGCCGTCCGCTTCGCGCTGCCACCATGCGGGCACGAACACGTGCCGCGGGATCGAGGCGAGCCGTCCGTGCCAGCGTGAGGCCGGGTGCGCGACCTGGTCGGCCAGTGCCGCGGCATGCGCCTCCCAGGCGGTCACGCCCGGCCGCCGATCAGCACGGGCACGCCCCGGGGCTGTGGCGGGACCGGCGGCGGCGAACTGAATGCGGGAGAACAGGCCGGCGCGGTCTTCCCGCAGTCGTTGCTGTCGTCTGGACTGCATGCGCCGCGCGGGGCCGGGATCCCGGCGACCGCCTCGGCCATGGCCGAGCCCTCGAGGATCGAGGCGAGCGGCGTGTCGTGGACGCTGCCGACCTTCAGCCACCCGGACATGATGCACGGCGTGACCGTCCCGTCGGGGCCTATGGCGCCCCTCCCGCGCCCGCAGTGCCCGCACAGTCCGCCCGTGTCACAGGCGCCGTGCTCGCCCTGGCCGCGGCCGAACGGGCGCACGTCCTCCACGGACACGTCCTCGATCCCGAGGCCGCGCAGTTCGGCGAGCGCGCCGTCCACGTCCTGGCCGGGCAGCGCGCGGACGATGCAGGCCCGCAGCGGGATGCCGTACCCGAGCGCCCTGATGATGTTGGCGCGGATCCGGGCATGCGTTGGGCGGCCGGTGATCCGCGCGTGCTCGTCGGCGTCGGTCGAGTAGTACGAGGTTGCGAGGGTGACGCCCGGCCGCCGGAACAACTCCCATAGGGCCGGGGTGACGTGCACGAGGTTCGTGAACACGCCCGCCGTCAAACCGAGCCGCAGAGCCTCCTCAACGAGTTGCGGCAAGCCGGGGTGGAGCGTCGGCTCCCCGCCGATGAACGTCACCTGCTCGACGCCGGCCGCGCGCGCCTCGCCGATGACACGCAGCCAGTCGCCGGCCGCCATCGAACCGTGCGAGCCGTCGGGGCCCGAAGAGTTGTAGCAGTGGCCGCAAGTCTCTTGGCAACGGCGGGTGATGTCCAGCCACAGGAAGCGGGGCGCGGCGGACTGGGCTTCCAGGTCGAGCATGAGGGTGTCCTTCCCGGGGAGATGAGTCCATCGTGCCGGAAATCCGCCCCGGAGCGCAGGCGAATGAAGGGGCGCACGGACGGCGTGTTGGAGCATGCCGCCCCGGACGGGTGGCCGTCAGCCCTCCACCTTCCACTCCGGCCGAAAGCCGCCATGCTTGGCCCACGTCATCGCATCCAGCTTCACCGACGTCTGGAACGCGATGAACCTGCCCGCGGCCTGCTCCCGCTTCTGGCGTTGCGCGGCGTGCATGTGGAAGTTCGCCGGTGTCTCCTCGGCACGGAAGCCCTTGAGGATGCCCTCAAGGACGGCCTTCGCCTCGAGGTAGAGGGCGAGCCGCTTCCGCTTGGCCGCGAGGTCGGCGAGTACGCGGGCCGGGTCGTGCCGGCCGATGTGCTCGGCCACCTCGTCGTCGAGGTAGCCGTAAGCGCCGACCGCGAGCGCCAGCTCCTCGCAATAGATGCCCTCACCAGAGGCGCGCCAGTGCGTGCCGTCCACGTCGTAGCGGGGGCTCGCTTTTCGGGCCGCCTCCTCGGCGAGCCGCTGCTCCTCGTCCAGTCGCGCGGTCACGAAAGCGGCAAGGGGGCCAGTGGCGTCCACGTCAGCCATTGTCGCCACTCTCTCCGCCGGCCGTGTTGGGGGATGGGGCACCCGACTTCAAGGCGACATCGCACGGATGATGGCCGTAGGCAAGGAACCACTTGTTCGCCTTCCGAAACTTGCCATCCAGCCAGAACCCCCATGGGCGCAGCGGGCGTCCGGTCACCAGCAGTGTCCACGCACCACCCGCGTCAGGTACGACCGTGTGACGGTGCAGTGCCGGGCGATACCGGACCGAGCCGACCTTCAGATGCTCGTCGCCATCAGGGCTCTTGTCCGTGTACCCGCCGCGCAGCACCAGCGTCAGGAACCACCAAGGGTGATCGTGGAAAGCCCGGTCGTCGTCGGCACCGAGCCAGTGGTGGACGCGCAGCGACCCGAACGGCGTCTCGACACGCCAGCGGATCACGTACGGGCATTCGGGGAGGCCGAGTTTCTCGGCCCATCTGATCGTAAGTCCAAGGGGATGGTTTCGAGCCACCGACCTCTGCTTCATCTGAGCAGTGCTCTCCGTCTGAGCTACCCTTGGTCGCCGCAACCCGCCGTGGCGGGTCGGTTCCCACTGTAGCGCGTCGTCGGTGGTGTCCACGTCAGGACTCTTCCGGCGGCTGGTAGGTGACGCGCATGTAGTCGTGAATCCTGTACTGGTCGACCGGCCCGCACGCCCCGGGCTCCTCGACGGTGTATCCGGCATCCCGCAGCGCCCGCATGATCCGCTCGTTGCCCTGGCGCCACACCACACTGTGCGCGAAGAAGTGGTCGATCCATTCGGCGTACACGCAGTCCGGGGTGAACTCACGCGACTGGACGAGGTGCCCGGCCCGCCCGACCGGGTCGCCCCAGGGGGAGACGGGCGCTGATGCCATCCTGCAAGCCGGGAGTCCGGCCCTGGCGAGCACGTCACTGATCTTCCCGACGCGCCAGCGCGCGGTTTCAGCAGGAGTCTCGACGGAGTCCATGCCGGTCATTCTCCCACCCGCCGACGCCCAGGCTGTTGGTCACGAACGACATAGACGGGTAGGGACACGCGCAGGCCCGGCTCCGTGGGGGAGACCGGGCCGCGTTCAGGCCGCCGCAGCGTTCTGTTTTCGTGAAGCCACGCGTACACACCACTTTGCGTGAGTTTCCTACACGTCCTACACTGCAAGTACGGTTCGTGGCGCGGAGCAAGGTCCCCGTTTTTGCTTCGTCAGGAGTAGCACCATGGCTGAGGCCACCCTCGAAATCAACAAGATCGGCACGGAGACCCTTCGTGTTCCGATCGCCGGGCTCGCCCCGCTGGTCGTCCACAAGTTCAGCGAGAAGGCCAAGCGGCAGATGCTGGACAACATGCAGGGCAAGAAGTCCCCGAAGGAGCCGAAGAACCCGCAGGCCGAGTACGAGGCCGCGTTCTACCGGCTCCAGGACGGCGGCTACGGCTTCCCGGCACTCGCCTTCAAGGCCGCGACCGTGGGCGGCGCCCGCTTCTACTCGGGTGTGACGATGACCGCGCTCAAGCAGTTCCTGTTCTTCCACGGCGAGCTCGGCGACGACGGGCGCCAGTTGATCCGCATCGAGGGCGACCCGGTCATGCGCGAAGACGTGGTGACCGTCGGCCGCGGTGGCAGCGACCTGCGATACCGCCCCCAGTTCATCCCGTGGTCGGCCACCCTCGAGGTCACCTACGTCACCTCGGCGCTCACGCAGGGCTCTGTCGTCTCGCTGATCGAGGCCGGCGGCATGGGTGTCGGCGTCGGTGAGTGGCGGCCGGAGCGCGACGGCGACTTCGGCACCTACAGCGTCGACACCAAGCGTGAGATCGAGGTCATCGCATGAGCGGCGACCTGAAGTCTCAACTCGAGGCGATCCGGGAGAACTACGGGAAGCTGACCCCGCAGGCAGTCGTCGACGAGGCGCGCGACCCCGAGCATCCTTTGCACTCGCGGTTCGAGTGGAACGACGCGATTGCCGGCGAGGCATACCGGCGTCAGCAGGCTGGGGAGTTAATCCGCAGCGTTCGGATCACGCTCCGGGAAGCCGACGAGTCCAGCCCGGAGCAGTCGATACGCGCGTACCACTCGCTGCCGAACGCGACCGAGCACGTGTACGAGCCGGTCGAGGACATCGCTGAGAACCCGTTCAAGCGGCAGTTGATGCTGAACACGATGCAGCGGGACTGGAAGGCGCTGTATCGGCGCTACCAGGAGTTCGAGGAGTTCCTCGACATGGTGCGTACGGACGTGATAGCGGCGGCCGCGTAGCTTGGCAGGCGGGGCGTGGCAAGGTTCGGCGGGGTGCGGTTGGCTCGGCACGACTCGGCGCGACATGGCAGGCGGGGCGTGGCACCGTAGGGCCAGGTGAATTGAGGCGAGGTGCGGCGAGGCAGGCATGGCACGGCGGGGCTTCGCGAGGCTCGGTTGGTCGCGGTCGGCTCGGTAGGGCACGGCAGGCACGTCCAGGCGAGGCCCGGCACGGCAAGTTGCGGCAAGGACTGGCCCGGCGAGGCAGGTAGGGCATCGTTCGGCAGGGTCGGGCAAGGTGCGCAACGGCTCGGCAGGCCCGGTTCGGTTCGCCACGGCAGGCGTGGTTAGGCGAGGTGTCGCTAGGTCCGGCAGGGCAGGCAAGGCAAGGCTTGGCGTGCGCGGTGGTGCGGGGCATGTCATGGTGGCGTGAGGCACGGCAGGTGAGGCGTGGGCAAGTCGGGATGTCGCGGGGCGAGGCTGGGCGTGGTAGGCGAGGCACGGCGGGTTGCGTCCCTGTGCCGCTTGGTTAGGCGCGTCGTTGCGTGGTGCGTCCCGGCAGGCGCGGCAGGGCGTCGCTGGGTATGGCGATGCGCGGCACGGGCATGGCACGGTTCGGCAGGTATGGCTAGGCAGAGCGTGGCGCGACTCGGCATGTCCGGGCGTCGCGGGGAACGGCGCGGCAGGCGTGGTCAGCTATGGCTGGGCGTGGTGCACGAGGCGAGTCGAGAAGCGTTTTGGCATGGCAGGCGAGGCTAGGTTGGCGTGGACGGGCGTGGTGGGGTCCGGCGCGCTGCGGTACGGCAGGCATGGCGAGGCGAGGCCGGGTCCGGCGAGGTACGGTGACGGCCGGGTATGGCGGGGCAGGCATGCCGCGCTCAGCGGGCCGACCTTCGGGTCGGCCCGCTCGTCGTTCTATCCAGCATGACGGGCGACGGCACCCGAGGCCGGATCGTGACCTTCCGGGATCCTGATGCTTTTCGCGAGCAGTCGCGGGTACGGTGTTCTCATGACGAGCACCCTCGATCGTCCCGACTGCCCACCCGTCGTCCACGGGCCCGCCGAAGTACGAGCCGCCCTCGTCGAGGTCGGCTCCGGCATTGAGAACTGGGACAAGGCGCTCGACCGCGTCTACGCGCAGGCCCTCAGGGAGGGCTCGCTCGACCGCGTCCGCGAGTTCCTCGACCGATCGTGGCATGGCGTCGTCAAGGCCCGCGAGATCATGGCGCACGGCGCGCGACCGGCCGACCAGCGTATGAGCCGAGAACGGTTCCGCGAGCTCGCCGAGGACCGCAACGGCCGGCCTCTGCCGAACGCCGCCTAACGTCCGGTGGTCTACGCCTGGGAGTTCAACTATCCCGAAGACGCGTTCCCGATCCTCGAGACCTGGCCCGAACGCGCACAAGCCGCCCTGTCCGCGTTCATGGACGCCCTCGTGTTCGATCCGCACAACTACGCCCGCAAGCCCAGCGAACCGGTCGGCCGCGCGATGCGGTGGCTCGACTTCGACGAGGGCCGCGGACTCGTGACTGTCGTCATGGACGACCGCAACCGGCTCGTCCTGATAGTCGACGCGGCCCACGAAGACGCGACCCCAGCCGGCTGAGGTCACCACGGCGGCCTCCAGCTCGGCGGGCGGCGCGGTCACGGCGTACGTCACGCCGTTGCTGCGGGCGTGACTCACGCGTCCACGGCCTGGTGCGTCACGGCCGCGCCTCCGTCCCATCAAGGATGGGGTAGTCCTCGAGGTAGGCCTTCGCGCCCCCGTAGACCAGCTCCCAGATCATGACGACCTCGCTCGAGACCATCTCGTTCGAAGGTGTCGGGCGTACCACGAGCTTGCGCTTCGGATTGCCGGCGGCGTCGAAGTGCTGCTCGTCGACCGCGCCGTGGACCGCCATGTCGTAGGCGACGCGGTACCAGACCGCGGCCAGGTGTGCCTCAAGAAGCGTCGACTCGTCGATGGTCAGCTTCGCGGAGGCCCGGAAGACGACGTCCGCGACGCTGCCGCCGAGCGCGCCGTACAGCGCTGTGATCGCAGCCCGCTTGCCGATCGCATCGTTGATCCGCAGCTTGGCGAACGTGAACGCCTCCTTCAGCGTGTCGGCTTCCACGGCCGCTGCGATCGTGCCGTCGGGGTGCGAGGACAGGCTCACGGGGCTGGCGCCGCCGGGCGTGTCGAGTTGCTCGATCTGCCACGGGGTGAGCGGGTCGGTGTCGAGCTGGAAGAACCAGGTCTGCATCAGGAAGCCTCTTCTTCGGTGGGCGGAAGGGTGTTGCGCGGAACGCGGGTACTGCCATCGACCGGCGCCCGGTAGGGGCCGAAGTCCTCGCGGGCCTGGTTGAGATCCATGGGGTAGAAGTCGGTCGGGGCCTTGGACTCGCCGAACCACATGCCGCAAGTGATCAGGTCCGCGTCGGGGTGGTGGTTCACGCTGAACGCATCGGACACGTAGTCGAGAGCCGCCTGAGCCTGTTCCGGGCACGCCTCGGGGATCGCCGCCTCGATCGCCTCGCGGATGACCTGCTTCAGGACGCCCGCCATGTAGCTGGGGATCCGGCCGGCGCCGGTGTCGCGAGGCTGGCCCTTCTTGTTGTAGAGCGGCCATTCGTCGGCGATCGCAGCGTCTTCGGCCCACTCGGCGTCTTCCCGGCTCAAATGCCAGTCCGTCGAGAAGTGGGTGACTTCGTCGAACCAGGGCTTGTCGTCGCGGTGCTCGTGGAAGCGCTCGATCGGCGCCGGCGTCTGGCCAACGTACAGCAGGACGTTGTCCTCGTCGTAGAACCGGTAGACCGCGGTGTCGAGAGGCTTGCCGCTGCGACGCACCTTCGGGTCGAACTTCGGTCGGTTGCTAGCGCGGGCGGCATGCGTGTTCAGCTCGTACTGCATGGTGCCGACCGTGACGTTGGTTTTCTTGTCGGCCAGCCGCCCGAGTGCCGCCTCGATCTCTTCAGGCGTCCAGTCGTCCTCAAGAGCCTTGCAAACGACGCTGGCGACGGCGGTGAACTTGGACAGCTTCACGCGCCTGGTATAGACCTTCGCGAGTTCATTGGCGAGCTTGCCCCGGGCATCCTCCTCGGGGCTCTTCGGCGTCCGCGTGTTCCGCGACTTCGACGCGGTCGGGAGTTGGGTTACCTTGGCGCGACGCCGCGGTTTGTCCGGCACGTACTCGAACAGTGCTGCGCCGGGGTCGACCGGGGCCAAGGGGGCGTCGACCACCTCGTCCGGACGGTTCGAAGGGAGCTCGGGCAGTCGCGTCACGGCCGGGAACAGCAGGACGCTGACCACGGGTGCATCCTCGACGCGCCTGAGCGCATCCGCCGCCACTGCGAAGAGGGCGTCGGGTTCTTCGTTCTCACTGGTGGGCTCAGGCATGCTCTATTCTCCTGCAAAATCGGGTCCTGGCGTGCGGATTAGTGTGATGTGAATCGGGCGGCGCGAGCGACGGCGGTGTCAGGCTCCCTGTCCGGCTGGCCCGCTGGACGGCCGCACGAACATGCAGGCCTCGCCGAAGTCGTAGTCGCCGCCGTGGCGCACCACGACTTCCTCGATCTCGTCGTGCCAGCCGCCGGGGGTATTGAGTGTGACCGTGCGACTCGCCCGGAGCAGCCACTCGCCCGTCGAGCCGGCGGCAGGGTCAACGGCGGCAAGGCAGTTGAAGCGGAGGTCCAACTCCCGGCCGCAACGTTCGGCAGCCTCGCGGTCGGCGAAGTACGCCCAGTGGGTGTAGGGGATCGTGTTGTCGCGCGTAGCCATGATGGCCTCCAGGGTGGAGTGCGGGTTGTGTTGAAGCAGTAGGTTTTGCGTGCCACCGGGGCGACCACGTTCACGCTCTCTAAAGAGAGCGCGTGAAACGTGATCGGTCGGGCCTTGGGGCCGCGTGATCGGTGCCGTGATCGTCTGACCTGCGGAAACGTCGCACGCCCTTGATCGCGTGATCGGTGCGTGATCGGTGGCCGGGTTCAAGATCGCGTGATCGGTCGCGTGATCGACATTCTTGGTCAATTCGGACGCTCCTCGGCGCGACCAAAGTAGCGCGTGGACTGGCCGCCATCCGCGCCACCGCGCATGCCGTCCACCTTCGTCGCGAGCCCCTTGGTAACGAGCGCGTCCAGCTTCCGCCGGGCCTTTTCGATGTCGTTCCGGCTGGGCTTGTCGGCATTGCCGTTCAGGGCCCACGCGAACTCCTGCGGCGAGAGGCCGTCGGCGTTCTGCCGCATCAGCACCAGCGGATCCGCAGCAGCGTCGATAGCGCTCACGCCGCGGTCGAAGTCGTGCCGGACCTCGAACGAGCCCAGGTCGCCCGAGGACTGCTTGAGGTGGCGCATCCGCACCACGGGGTCACCCGGGTCGCCAAAGAGTCCGAAGACCGACCCCGCGCCGTTGACGAGCCATGCGGAACCGTAGATGGCGTCGATACCCTCCTCTCGGATCGCGCCGGCCTGTCCCTTACGGTTGTGGTGCAACTCGAGGAGCTGGAAGCCTTCAGCGAGAGCGTTTTGGCGCGCACGGTTGAAGGCGTTGCCGGATTCGTCTTCCGAGACCTTCTTGATCGTGTCCTTGATCGAGTCGACGATGATGGTGTCGGCACCATGGTGTTCCGCGAGTTCGGCCAGTACCCACGGTTCCTTCTCGAGGACGGCCGGAAGCGGGCCGCCCCACCAGACGAGCCGGTCCCGGAGCGTGTTCTCATGCTCTTCGGTGACAAGCCGGGAGAAGGCGCGTGCGATCTGCATCGGCCGGTCCATCGCCAGGTACAGAACCTTGCTGCTGGTGGGCTGTACTGGCATGCCGAGCACTTCCCCGCCGATACCAAGGCGTCCGAGTAGCACTTGGTGGGCGATCGTCGTCTTTCCTACACCGGACGGGCCGGCAATCATGCAAGCCTCGCCCATCGGCCATGCAACCGATCCGCGCCTGCCCCAGACGGGTTCCACGTCGGCGCCCTGATGCTTGAGGAATCCCCAGCCGTCGTAGGCGAACTTGTCCATAGAGCTCTCGACGGCGTCGATCGGCGCACCGGCGTCGGCCAGCTTGCCCTGAAGGCCCCGAATCAGTTCGGGCAAGTCGCTGACGTCCGTCTTGTCGAGCGCATCGAGACCGCGACGGAACTCCGCCTCGAGTGAGCGGCGGTGCGCTTCGGCAATGATGATCTCGGCGTAGTGCTTGATCTGGTTCGGGGTGCAGGAGTCGTCACCCAGCTTCGAGATGTATTCGGTCGTGAGGTTGCCGCGGAGCTCGCCCACGCGGGCCAGTTCGGCATGGAGGAGCGTCAGCGACGGCCGACCGCCACGGACATGGACTGCCACGAGCGCGTCATAGATGCGCTCGTGCTTGAGGTCTTCGAACTGGAAGCCCCGGAGGTAGTTGTCGGCCTCCTCGATTGACTCGGGGTAGTTGATGATCGAGCCGAGGACGGCGCGTTCGGCAGCCTTTACGATCTCCTGGCGGTCAGCCATGACGTCCTCCGTCACCTGCGTGCCCTAGCGGCCGCCGTCTCGGGTACTGCACTGGTGCTGTTGGGATATACCGTTGGCCTCTAGCAAGAAGGTGCAAGTTTCTTGCCAGACGTGGTGTTGAATGAGGCAGAGGAGAGCCATGGCCGACGAGCCGAAGTACAGGCAGGTAGCCGACAAGTTGAAGGGCGAGATCGCAGCCGGCCAGCCGGAGCCCGGCAAGCAACTGCCCGGAGCGGAAGCCCTTGCCGAGCGATTCAAGACATCGACGGCCACCGCGCGCGAGGCACTCAAGCTGCTCGAGCGCGAGGGGATCGTCGAAGTACGCAGGAGCGTCGGCGCGTTCGTGCGCGACCGGAAGCCGATCCTGCGGGACGCCAACGCACGTCTGTCGAAGGAGCAGTGGGGCAACGGCAAGGCGATCTGGCAGGTTGACCTCGGCGACCACTACCCGGTTCCTGAGACGACGGTTTCGGCGGACGATGCCGACTCCGCGCCGAGCGTGCCGCAGTTCGTACGCGACGCCATCGGGGCCGAACGGTATTTGATCCGCGACCGGCGGTACTCCGTGGACGGCGTTCCTGTACAGACTGCGACGTCGTTCTTCGATGCGTCGTTGGTCGCCGGGTCGCAGATCGAGCGCAGGGACTCGGGGCCCGGCGGCGTCTACGCGCGCCTGGCCGAGCTCGGGCATGGGCCGGTCGCGTACTTGGAACAGGTGCGGTCGCGCCTGCCGATGGACGATGAGGCGAAGCGGCTGAAGATCACGGCCGACAAGCCCGTCACTGAGATCGTGCGCCAGGCGAAGACGGCCGATGGCCGAGTCGTCGAGGTGAACGTAATGCTGCTGGTGGGAGACGCTTACGTGCTTCAATACGCCTTCCCTTCATAGGTCGCCTCTTCCTGGCCCCCGTCGGACTCCGGCGGGGGCTTTGCTATTGCAAGAGCAATCTTAGTGTTGGGCAGACCATCTTGACAACTGCCCATAGCGTGCAGTGTACTTGCAATATGACGACAGCGACCGAGACCACGGCGCCGGCTTCGTCCGACGAGTACATGACCGTCGGTGAGGTCGCCAGCCGCCTGCGAGTCACCCCGATGACCATCTACACCGCGATCCACGAAGGCCGGCTCCAGGCCGTTCGCGTGGGACGCCGCACCTTCCGCGTCTCGGTGGACGCCTACCGGGCCTACACCTCGACCGCCGCCTGACCCCCGTGTTGCAAGTGGCGGCCCCGCGTGCCCGCCCGCCCGACGCAAGTAGTCCGCCACCGCCCGGAAGGAAAGCCCATGCCGACCCAGACCCCGCCCGCGCAGTACCCGGAGCCGACCGCGCAGGAACTCGACCGTGCCGGCCTCCGCGACGTGATCAACGCGGGCGGCAAGGACGCGCAGGCCGCGAAGGACGAACTCGACCGGCGCAACGCCTGACCCCATCCACCCCGGGCCGGCTCCGGTCGGCCCCCAACAAGCCCAGCCTGGTAGGTCCCCCGATCGTCTGGCCGCACACGGCGATCGACGGGAGTGGGCTCGAAACCCACCATGGGCACTCGAAGCAAACCAGTCCAGCGAAAGCGAGGAGTTTCAGTGACCGACACCGAGCCCACCGACGCCGTCCCGGAGACTGTCCGGCTGACCGCCGATGTCGTGTTGTTCGGCGAGTTCGACGGCGCCGTCCACGTCCTGCTCATCGAGCGCGGATGGGAGCCGTTCAAGGGCCGGTGGGCTCTGCCGGGCGGGCACGTGGACGTTGGCGAGGAGACGGCGGACGCCGCCTACCGCGAGCTGACCGAGGAGACCGGGATCAGCGTCGGCGCGCTCCTGCCCGTCGGTGCCTATGACGCGGTCGGCCGTGACCCGCGCGGCCGTTACGTGACGATCGCCTACGCGGGCCGGATGGGTCACCGCGTGGAGCCGACTGCCGGGGATGACGCGGCAAAGGCGGAGTGGGTGCGCCTGGACCGGATCATGTCCGGCGAGTACCTGCTCGCGTTCGACCACGCGGAGATCCTGCGGGACGCACTGAAGGTCCAGCCGCTGTACGGAGCCTGACCGCACAACCGTCCTTGAGCTCGCTGGTCGAGCACCGCCCCACTCTCCCCGGGGCGACGCGCCGGTTCGATTCCGGCAAGGGCACGTAAAAGCCCCGGCCGACTGCAGATCGGCCAGGGCGGTTGATCCGAATCTGTCGATGTCAGGAGACGAATCGTGGACCAGCTTAACGCCAAC
>FSXZ01002640.1_pt1 | contig 12271 bp, 9 predicted proteins | sample 1638121 | NCBI WGS metagenome assembly FSXZ01 (sample SAMEA3914788, study PRJEB12502) | metagenome | biome: forest; material: soil | place: Canada | collected 2011-07-03 | depth 0.1 m
ACTCCAGTCCGGCAACGAGGAACTGGAGACCATGAACGAGGAGATGCGGATCCGCTCCGGGGAACTGGACGAGGCCCGCACTTTCCTCGAGGGAGTGCTCTCCAGTATCGCCGCCGGCGTGGTGGTGCTGGACGCGGATCTGCGGGTGCACAGCTGGAACCGGGGCGCGGAAGAACTCTGGGGGCTGCGCGCCGGCGAGGTCCGCCTGCATCCGTTCTTCACCCTGGACTTCGGCCTGCCGACCGACGAGGTGCGCAAAATCGTCGCGGACTGCCAGAAGGCCGGGGCCCGGTCCGGGCCGGTGGAGATCGCCGCGGTCAACCGTATCGGTCGCACCATCCTGTGCTCGATCGCCTGTTCCCCGATGAACGGCGGCGGCGTCGTCCTGCTGATGGAGGGCACCGACCGCGCCTGAGATCGCGCCCGCCCCTTTTCCGAGACGCCAGCAGCGGACCGCGGCGGCGGCGTATCCTGCGAACATGTCCCTCCCGCCTGAACCTGGCCGGGAACTCGACCATGCGCTGCAGAACGCAGCGGTCGAGCGCCGCCGAGCCGCACGCGCCGCCGAGGTCGCCACCCGGCATGAGACACAGATGGCGAGCGCCGCCGAGGGGATGCGGGCATTCCACGCGCGCATGGCGGCCATGCACCGCCAAGTCGAGCAACAGCACCGAACCGCAGCCCGGATCCACAGCGCCCATGCCGACCGGCTGCGCCGGTGGTGCGAGGGATTGATCGACGACCTGCAGGTTCAGTCCGGGTTCATGGAGGCCGTGGCCGAAACGCTCGGTGCGTCGGGCGCCGCGCTCACCTTGTTCGGGTCCGACGAGGCCGAAACCCTTGCGGCGGCCTCGAACCCGGCCAGCAGGAGCGCCCAGCGCCTGGAGTTCACCCTCGGCCAGGGGCCGGCCCGCGAAGCGGTACAGCTGTGCCGCCCGATCACCGCCGCCGGGAGGCAGATGGCGCAGACTTGGCCGATCTACGGTCCCGCCGTCGAGCAACTGGGCATCCGTGCGGTCGCGGCCGTCCCGGTCGCCACGGCCGGCGCCCACCTCGGAGCCCTCACCGTTTTCGACCCGCCGCGAACCCACTGTCCGGACCTGGAAACGTTCCAGTCTGCCGCTGACACTCTGGCCGTGTCGCTGCTCTCGCCATGGGGCGCCCGCGACGGCGAGGAACCCACGGACTGCTGGCCGCCGCTTCTCGACCGCGCCGATCCATGGGCCGTGGTGAACCAGGCCGCCGGCATGGTGTCCGTGCAATTCCGGTGCGGCATCGCAGACGCACTCGCCCTGATCAAGGCGCACGCCTACGCCGAGAACCAGCCGGTGGACGAAGTCGCCGCCGCGATCGTGGACCGCACGCTGCGCCTGAGCTGAGGGTGAAGGATCCTGCTGGTTACTTCGTTGTGGCTGTTCGGAGGCGTACCAGCCGGTGCAGGTCGATAACTGTGGAGGGGATGACGTTGCCGGGGTCGTTCGGGGCGCGGAGGGCCGGCCGTTGTCCGAACCGTGGCCACGCGTGTCGCGCCGGATCCCGCGCGATCGGGCGAATTCGCCCAGGTGCTCCGGCGCGCCTCCAACCCCGTGTTGAGCTACGGAGCGGATATCGCCCGCAGCGGCGAGTGGGACGAGGCGCTCGCACTCGCGGAGGTGCTCAACGCACCGGCATGGGCAGCTCCCTCGTCCGAGCGAGCCCCGTTCCCGGAACCCGAGAATCTGGCGGTTTCGCACCGGCAGTCGGCGGGAGCCGCCCGACGATTTCGGCGCCTGGCAGACGGTCTACGACGTCTTCGCCCACTCGCGTGAGGCCGGCCCTGGCTGACGATGCTTGACGGTCCCGAGGGTGTGCACTGGCCGGGTCTCGAGTTCTGATGAAGAAGGCGTAGATGCGCGTCAAGGTCATGGCGCGGTCGACGTGGAAGAAGCCACAGGCCAGAAGGGTTTCCGCGCGAGTGCGGAGGAATGTGCGCCAGCTGCTTTCGCGTCAGGGCCGGGCCCCGACGACGCCGTTAGGCGTGCTCGGCCGGGCGGAGTCGTCGTCCTGCCTGGACGACCTCGACCAGTGCGGGCTTGAGCGTGCTGGTGTCGTCGAGCACGATGAGGTCCGCCGGTGCGCCGGGGGAGAGGTGCCCGACGCCGTGCCGGATTGCGGGCAGGTGGCGGGCGGGGTTGCGGGTGGCGAGTGTCAGCGCGTCGTGGAGTGAGAAGGAGGTGTGGGCGGCGACGTTCCGTACGCCGTCGAGAAGTGTGGCGGCTGCTCCGGCGAGCAGTTCGCCGCCTGGCACGGTGAGGCGGTTGTTCTCATCGAGTTCGACGAGTGATCCGACGGCTGTGCGGTATCGGCCGGGCGGCCTGCCGCCGATCTCGGTCGTGTCGGAGACGAGGAGGGCACGCTCCAGGCCCTTGGCGCGCAGCATGACTTCGAGCGTGTCGAACGGCAGGGGGTGTCCGTCGGCGATGAGCCCGGCGCTCAGCCTGTCTTCGGCAAGTTGGCGCCAGAGGATGTTGGGGTGGCGCGGCAGTGTCGTCGTGATTCCGTTGCCGAGGTGGGTACAGAGCGTGGCGCCTGCCTCGACGGCCGCGGTGATCTCGTCCGGATCGGCGTGGGTGTGGCCGATGGCGACCACGATGCCGAGTCGTGTGAGGGCACGTATGCCGGTGGCTGCGGAGTCGTGGTGCGGGGAGACGGTGACGAGGCCGACGGGGCCGGCCTGTAGCCAGCGTGCGGCCTCGGCGGGGTCGATGGGGCGGACGAACGCCGGGTCGTGTACGCCGCGTGCACCCTCGCGGTCCGAGATGAAGGGGCCTTCGATGTGGACTGCGGGGATGGCCGCTCCCACGACCGGGTCGGCGGCGCGGGCTGCGGAGATGCGGTGCAGCGCGTCGATGATGCGAGGTTCGGGAGCTGTGATGATAGTGGGCATCCAGGTGGTGACACCGTGGGCGGCCAGCAGATGGGACAGTTCGATCAGCTGCGGCGCGGTGATCGGGGCGCTGTTGACATCCAGGCCGCCGTAGCCGTTGACCTGGAGGTCGACCAGGCCGGGTGCCACGATGGGCAGGCTGGTGGGTTCGGCCTTGATCCGGCGGACAGCGTCGATGACGCCGCGTCGGGTCCAAGAGACTTGGACGGCGATGTGGCCTTCGTGCGTCAGAAGGCGCCCGACGAGTTCGGGGTCTGCGCCCTGAGTCATCGGGGATCGGCGTCGGCGTCGAGGTAGAGCGCCGCCTTCGCATGGGTGCGCAGCGCGGTGCCGGGGTGCAGTGGGCTTATCGGTTCGCTCAGGGTTTGCGCGACGGCGGCACGCTTGGCCGAGCCGGGCACAGAGGCGATGACGACCTCCGCGTTGAGCAGGCGCGGGATGGTGACGGTCAACGCGGTGGCCGGTACTTCGTCGAGGGAGGCGAAGTGCCCCTCGTCGACCTGCTGGCGACGGCTGGTCGCGTCGAGTTCGACGACGCGCACGCTCCGGGGGTCGGTGAAGTCGGCGGGCGGGTCGTTGAAGGCCAGGTGCCCGTTGACGCCGAGGCCGAGCAGGACGACGTCGAACGGTTCGGCGCCCAGCAGCGCCTCGTACCGCACGGCCTCGGCCTCGGGGTCCTCGCCAGGGGTGATCGGGTGGAACGCGGCAGCCGGGACGCTCGCCACGAAGTGGGATCGCAGCCAGTTCGCGAAGCCCTGCGGTGCGTCCTCGGGCAGCCCGACGTATTCGTCCATGTGGAACAGCTCCACCCGGGACCAGTCGATGCCCTCGGAACCGGCGAGGGTGCGCAGCGTCTCGAGCTGGCTGGGCGCGGCGGCGAGCATCACCCTCGCCCGGCCGCGGATCTCGATCGTCTCCCGGATCGCCCGGGCCGCGTGCCCGCCCGCTTTCCGGCCCATCGCCGCGCGGGTGGGCTCGCTGTAGACGTCGGGTCGTTGACGTGCGCGCTCGGTCATGCTTAGGTTCTATCAAACGTTTGCACGACTCGGCAATCGCGGAAGGGCAGGAGGGGTGCGAGACGATGGGCGCGATGAACACCAGGATCAGGCTCGCCGACGTGGCCGCCGAAGCGGGTGTGTCGATCTCGACCGTCTCACGGGTCTTCTCCAACCCCGAGCTGCTGGCGCCCGCTACCGTGCGGCACGTGCGCGAGGTCGCCGCCCGGCTGCGGTTCACGCCGAACCTCACCGCCCGCGCGCTGATCAAGGGCACCTCGCCGTACCTCGGCATCGTGGTCCCGGACATCAGCAACCCGTACATGACCACGCTGCTCAAGGCCGCCCAGGCCAGGTGCCGGGGGCGCGAGGTGGTGGTCTTCGTCGCGGACACGGACGACACCGTCGACACCGAGCGCCGGGCGTGCGAGCAGTTCGCGCACCAGGCCCGGGGCATCGTGTTGTGCGCGCCGCGGATGAGCGCCCCGCACATCAGGGACCTCGCCGAAACGGTCCCGCTGATGCTGGTCAACCGCCTGGTCGACGGCTTGCCCTGCGTGTACACGGATTCCGTCGCCTCGATCGTCGAACTCGTCGACCGGCTGTGCGACCTCGGCCACGAGCGGATCGCCTATCTGCCGGGTCCGCCCGGGTCCTGGGCCGACAAGGCGCGCGCCCGCGCCGTGGCGGACCGGGTGCGCAGGCGCGGCGCGACGTTCGTCAAGCTGAACCCGACCGCCGCGCTGCACGTCGATGGCGTCGCCGCCGCCGGCGAGGCGGCGGACCAGGGCGTTACCGCGGTCCTCGCCTTCGACGACGTGCTCGCCGCGGGGCTGGTCGAGGGCTATCGCCGGCAGGGGATGTCGGTGCCGCGGGATGTGAGCGTGGTCGGACACGACGATGTCCTGGCCGGCCTGGTCCAGCCCGGCCTCACGACCGTCGACGGCCGGGCGGCTCGTGTCGGGCAGTTGGCCGTGGACCGGCTGCTGGCCGAGGCGGATCCCGGCGCGCCGCCCGATACCGAGCACGTCGGCGTCGCCACGCAGGTCGTCTGGCGCTCCTCCATCGGCGCGCCGATCCGGGCCCTGAACAAGTCCTGACCCGCGGAGCGTCCCGAACACCGCACTTCGCATCGCGTACCCCGTTCTGCAAACGTTTGAAAGAAAGGGCCCTCGTGGACGCGACACCAGTCGACCGGCCTCCGGTTCGCATCGCGCATCTGGGACTCGGTGCGTTTCACCGGGCGCATCAGGTCTGGTATACCCAACGCGCCGACCCCTCGTGGGGGATCGCGGCGTTCTCCGGGCGCTCGGCGCGTCTGGCGGAAACGCTCACCTCCCAGGACTGCATCTACACCCTCATCGAACGTGGACCCGAAGCAGACGCCTGTGACTGGATGACCTCGCTCGTCCGGGCACGCGGCGGCCACTTGTTGCACGAATTCGTCGATCTGGTCGCCGATGGCGACGTCGCCATCGTCACCTTGAGCGTCACCGAGCGAGGTTATGGGCCCGACAGCACGGTGCCGCCCCTCCTGCTCGGGGCCCTCGACGCGCGCCGGCGGGCCGGCCTCGGCGGGCTCGCCATCGTGCCCTGCGACAACCTCCGGTCCAACGGCACCCGCCTGCGGTCGGTCCTGCTTGGACTGGTCGGCGAGCACAACCGGGATCTGGGGCGTTGGCTCACCGAGCACGTCTCGTTCGTCGACACGGTCTCGGACCGGATCACGCCCGCCACTACGGCGCGCGACGTCGCGCTCGCGGCGGATATGACCGGGTTCCCCGACCGGGCGCCCGTCACCACCGAGCCCTTCGCCGAATGGGTGCTGGCCGGCCGGTTTCCCGCCGGCCGACCCGCGTGGGAGAGTGCCGGCGCTTGTTTCGTCGAAGACATCCGGCCCTTCGAACGGCGCAAACTGCGTCTTCTCAATGGCGGCCACCTGCTGCTGGCACTGGCCGGGCAGCAACGCGGGCACCGGACCGTCGCCGACGCCATGGCCGACCCGGAGCTGCGGGTGCTGGTCGAGCAGTACTGGTCCGCAGCGTCGCACGGCATCCCCGGGGCCGACGAATACCTGCACCATGTGCGAGCTCGATTCAGCAATCCGCGGTTGTGGCACCTGCTCGAGCAGATCGCCGTGGACGCCGAAGAGAAACTGCGCGAGCGCATCGTGCCCGTCGTCAGCGACCTGCTTGCCCGCTGCGCCGACCCGACGCCGGCTCTGCGCGTCGTCGCGGCTTGGCTGACACACATCGGCGCGGCATCCAACGCGTCGTTGCGGGAGGCCGCCCTCGATCGACTCGTGCCTGATCGGGCCGATGACCGACAGCTGCGCGGTTGCCTGAGCGCCGCGACGACCACGCCGAAGGACTGAGTCCATGACCACACCGGAAACGCAGATCACCAACGCCGAGGTCCTCGTCGCCTCGCCCGGGCGCAACTTCGTGACCCTCCGCCTGACCACCGGCGCGGGTGTGACCGGCCTGGGCGACGCGACCGTCAACGGGCGCGAACTCGCCGTCGCCTCTTATCTGAGCGAGCACGTGACGCCGCTGCTGACCGGCCGCGATGCGCACGCGATCGAAGATACCTGGCAGTACCTGTACCGGGGCGCCTACTGGCGGCGCGGCCCGATCACCATGGCCGCGATAGCGGCCGTCGACACCGCGCTGTGGGACATCAAGGCGAAGCTCGCCGGACTGCCGCTCTACCAACTGCTCGGTGGACGCAGCCGGCGCGGGTGTCTCGCCTATGGACACGCCAGCGGCGGCGATACCGAAGAACTGTTCGACTCGATCCGGGCACACCTCGCGCAGGGGTACCGCGCCGTGCGCATCCAGACCGGCGTGCCCGGCCTCAGCTCGGTCTACGGCGTCGCCTCCAGCGCGAACGCCCACGTGGGTGGCGGCGCTGCGAGCTCGCGCTACGACCACGAACCGGCGCGCCGCTCGGCCGTTCCGGTGGAGGAGGAATGGGACACGCCCGCCTACCTGCGTCACGCCCCGCGCGTATTCGAAGCCGTACGCGCCGAGTTCGGCCCGGATCTGCCGCTGCTGCACGACGCGCACCACCGGCTCACCCCGATCCAGGCTGCCCGGCTCGGCAAGGACCTGGAACCCTACGACCTTTTCTGGCTCGAAGACGTCACCCCCGCCGAGAACACGGCTGTGCTGCGCCGCGTCCGCGAGCACACGACCACTCCACTCGCGATCGGCGAGGTCTTCAATACCGTATGGGACTACCGGCAACTGTTCGAGGAGCAGTTGATCGACTACGTCCGCTCACCGGTTACTCACGCCGGCGGCATCACCGCGCTCCGGCGGATCCTCGACCATGCGTCCGTCTACCAGATCAAGTCCGGGATCCACGGGCCCACGGACGTGTCGCCAGTGGGCCTGGCGGCCGGCCTCCACTTGGGGATCGCGATACCGAACTTCGGCATCCAGGAGTACATGAAGCACTCCCCTGAGACGGACGCGGTGTTCCGGCCCACCTACCGATTCGAAGACGGCCTGCTGCATCCCGGCGAGGAGCCCGGACTCGGCGTCGAGTACGACGACCAGGCAGCCGCAGCCCATCCCTACGCGCGCGCATACCTGCCCGTGAACCGCCTCAAGCTGGACGGCTCCGTTCACGACTGGTGATCAACGCCGATCATCAGGACACCCGAGAAGAGAGGCAGTGATCACGCCAGACCGTACCGCGCGCACAAGATGGCCGCCCGACGACGACGCTCGACGGCCGCAGTGGCTGTCGGAGCGAGCGCGGCGGAGGGCGTCGACCTCTCCGAGGATGCCCTTCGACGGGCTCGCGAGGCCGCGAGCCGTCTGGGCGTCCAAGATCGCTTCGTACTGCACCATCAGGAGGCTGCGGACTTCTGTTCCACGCAGGCGTTCGGCTGGTACCCAGTGTGGGGGCCACGCATGCCTTCGGTGGCCTGCTGCCCACCCTTGCAGCGGCACGCAAGCACTTGGCTCCGGGTGGACGCGTCCTGATCGGCGAGGGCTTCCGGGAACGCCCGCCGTCGCACTGGGCACCGAGATGTCGGGCTACCGGCCGGCTGCGGCCAACCGGTAGCGCACGAATATCAGCAGCTGAGTCTTTGGTCTTGATGATCGGGCATATACAGCGCCGTCATGCCGTTCAGGCGGCCATGACGCGGGTGTGCAGGGTCGTCACAGCCTTGCGGGCAGATGTGATCGCGCCGTGCTGCCAGGCGTCCATGTAGGACAGCCAGTCTCCGGCGTACAGCACACGCCCCGCGGGGTTGTTCAGCGGCTTGAGGACGGCGGCGTCGGGGGAGTTGTCGGGCAGATTGTGCCACGCGCCCTCGAGATGCGGGATGTATCGCCAGGACTGGGAGAAGGACGAGGCCAGCTCGGTCTGGTACTTGGGGCCGTAGATACGCGCTCCGAGCTCGGTCGCGCGGGACTGGCGTTGGGCGGGCGTCATCTGGCCGTACATGTCGGCGATGGCGTCGTAGTTGTAGTAGCCGATCATCACGCCGCGCTCGCCGTTGAAGCCGTGGGAGGGATGCCAGATGTGGGTAAGGTCGAGGTCTGTCTCGGTGATGCCGCCGTAGATGCGGTGGTCGGTCTCCCACCAACGGCTCTTGTACTCCAGGCCGATCTTGCTGGCGGAGGCCGGGGTGATGGAGGTCAGCGCGCTCTGTACGGACGTGCCGAGGTTGTGTGGCAGCTTGGCCAGCAGGTGTGGCGGCATGGCCGCGATGCAGTAGTCAGCCTCGATCGAGCTCGTGCGGCCGCTCGCATCGGCGTACTCGACGCTCACCCCGTCCGTTCGCTGCTCGATCCTCGTGGCCTGACAGCCGAGCCTTACCTTGTCCGCGCCGATCGCCGCGGTCAGCGCCCGGGGTATCTGGTCCATGCCGCCGACCGGCTGGAACATCAGCATGGCCTGGTCGAACTCGAACTCGAAGGAGAAGTATTCGCCGACGCCGGAGGCGAACACATCCGAAAGGCTCGGCACCGGGCCCAGCACGGTGCCGGGCGAGCCCGCCGCGCCGGGGTACGGGTCGTAGCCCCGGTTGGGCCCACCGGTGTACGCGTATCCGGAGGAGCCGCCGGCGATCTGGCCCCAGCCCTCCAGGAACGTGATCAGCCGGTCCTTGTCGGTGGCGGTCAACTCGCTGTCCAACGCGCCCTGGTCGCTGGCCTTGGCCAGCAGTTCGCTGACGTAGCCGTACACGTCGGATTTCGCGGTGCGATAACGCATCGGGTGTCCCGGCTGCATGCCGCTCGACTCGTTGTAGATGTAGGCGTCTGCGTTGCTGTTGGTGAACACCTCGATGGGTACGCCGAGCTCGCGGCAGTAGTCCAGGGTCACCATCCACTGCGCGAGCCTGGCCGGGCCGCAGTTCATGTACTGGCCCTCGTCGAATTCGCAGACCTGCGTGTTGCCGAACAGGTCGGTCTGCTCAGTGCCCTTGCGCGCAGTGAAGTTGCGTCCGCCGGTTCGGCTGCGGGGTTCGAGGATGGTGCACCGATAGCCCGCCTTGCCCAGCTCGTAGGCCGAGACCAGGCCCGCGACGCCACCGCCGAGAATGACGACGGTCGCCGCACTTCGGCCGGTGAGATGAAAGTCCGCGGCACTCGGCGGTGTGAACGCCGTGGTGGCCGCCTCTGCGGTGGGGGCGAGGCCGAGCGCCCCCATGGCGGCGAACATGGTGCCCGCACCGCCGCTGATGCCCACCGCGCGGAGCAGGTTCCGTCGGGTCATGCCGGTGCTCTGAGTCCGTGTCATTCGATCACTGTCCTTTGCAACGCCTACATGTGCGCAAGTTGCAGATGTGTAGAATGCTCACCAGGGAGATTGGTGCTGGTTCATTGCCGGATGTAGGCCACTGCGTAACATCCAGATCTCCGGAACGGGCATTACGTGAACGGCAGGTGCCCATCGCATGACCCAAAGACGTGGAAGTCTATGCCGCATCGTGCGCTGAGACGGGTGAGCCGGGATCCTGGGCGTCTGCTGATCCAGCAGCCATGGAGAGTTCATGACCTGAAGGTGCTGAGAAGCTCATCCATGCTGGTCATGTTCGCTGGACCCGAGTTCCTCCCCGTCTCGCGCGTGCTCGTGGCGGCCCGGCTCTCGCGTCGGGATGGGGCCTGGCACACTGCGGAGATCCTGCTGCTCCAGCATCAGGTCACCGTCCTGCTGCGCCCGGTCGGCCCAGGAGCACTCCCGGCCGAAGTGTTCCTGGGCCGACCGGGCGCTGATCGCGCCGCTGCTCTGGCTGATGCCCGGGCACGCCGTGCTCGAATGAGCCTGATCGTCACCCCGGGCACGATTCTGCGCTGGCGCCGCGACCTGCTACGCGGCAGCTGGGCCCGCACGTCGAAGCCGAGAGGCCGACCGTCGACGCGTCGCAACATCAGGGTGCTGGTCCGCCGGATGGCCCGCGGAGACCACGAACGGGGCTACCGGCGCAAGGAGGTCGCGGTTCTGCGCCGGGCCAACCCGAAGGCGAAGACCGCTTGGTCACCCGACTCATCTCGCTGACCGAGGTTCTCCCGCCGATCCCCAGCAAGCGCGGGCAACCATCGACCACCCCGCACCTCGCCCGGCGCCAGAAGACGGGTCTCGACGTCTGAGCCGGCGAAGCAGACACCGCCGAGCATCACCTCAGTGCCTCTCCTTCAGGCGCGATACGCGGGCGCGGCTCTGGCCGAATCAGGCGCGACGGATGGTGGCAGCGCAGTCAGTCAATGCAGCCGCGCGGTGCTACTCCTCTGACACTGGCTGCCGCGATTGTCATTGACAGCTCTTGCATGCGCATGCAAACCTGCTGGGGAAAGGGAGGCGAGCGATGACCGTCACCACACGCGCGGCAATAGTCGGCACCGGTAGCCGCGCACAGCTGTTCACCGAGGGCCTGGGGCACCGCAAGCACGTTGAGGTCGCTGCGTTGTGCGACCCCAACCCGGTTCGGACGGCCCACCACAATCGGCTGCTGAATCAGGCGGGGAGACCGCCGGCACGCACCTACGCACCGGAAGCGTTCTCCGAGATGCTGCGTAACGAGCGCATCGACACCGTGGTGGTCACCACGGTCGACGCACTCCACGACGCGTACATCGTTCCCGCACTGCAAGCCGGCTGCCGGGTGGTGACCGAGAAGCCGATGACGACGGACGCGGAACGCTGCCGCCGTATCCTGGACACCGTGGAGGCGACCGGCGGCGACCTGTCCGTGGCGTTCAACTACCGCTTCAACCCGGTCCACGAACTCGTCCACCGCGAACTACGCAGCGGGGCGATCGGCGAGATCATCTCCGTGCACTTCGAGTGGCTGCTCGACGTACGTCACGGAGCTGACTACTTCCGACGCTGGCACCGGGAACGCCACAAGAGCGGCGGCCTGATGGTGCACAAGGCGGGCCACCACTTCGACCTGGTCAACTGGTGGCTCGGAGCGCGTCCCGAGCAGGTGTTCGGTATCGGACGGCTCGGCTTCTACGGCCGGGAGAACGGCGAGCGCACCGGCTATCGCCGCGAGTACGAGCGCGCCCACGGCTCCGCCGTCGCCGCCGCCGACCCGTTCGCCCTGCACCTCGAAGACAATGCCGGGCTGCGGGCCCTGTACCTGGAGGCCGAGAAGGAAGACGGCTACCTGCGCGACCGGAACGTCTTCGGCGACGGCATCACGATCGAGGATGACATGGCTGTCCTCGTGCGGTATTCCACCGGCGCAAGCATGTCGTACCACCTCACCTCCTACTCGCCCTGGGAGGGCTACCGCGTGATGTTCAACGGCACCGGTGGCCGACTGGAGCTCGAGGTCGAGGAGAGCACGTGGCAACGGCCTCGTGCCAGGCTGACCTCCGACAAGGGCGCCGTGCACGGCGATGCGGCGCCGGAGAACTCCGGCGGCGTGCGCATTGTCATCAGACCCCTGTGGAAGCCGCCGTACGAGGTCGAAGTCCCCGAATTCGACCACGCCGGGCACGGCGGGGGCGACGCACGGATGATGCGGGCCCTGTTCGACGGCGAGAGCCCCGGCGCTCCGGTCGCCACTGTCGTCGACGGCGCGCTCGCCCTCGCCGTTGGGCTCGCTGCCAACAGCGCCTTCGCCCGCGGCGAGGCCGTCGACATCGGCGACGTGGTGCACATCAGATGAACGTGGCCGCCACCATGTCCGACGTCGCGCGCGCGGCGGGGGTATCGCAGTCCACCGTCTCGCGCGTGTTCAGCCTGCCCGAGACGGTCCGCGCCGACACCCGCCGACGAGTGCTCGAGGCGGCCCGCCGATTGGAGTTCACGCCCAACCGGGCGGCCAGCGCGCTCGCCCGCGGCCGCACCCGGACACTCGGCCTGCTGGTGCCTGACG
>FSXZ01001015.1_pt1 | contig 12259 bp, 9 predicted proteins | sample 1638121 | NCBI WGS metagenome assembly FSXZ01 (sample SAMEA3914788, study PRJEB12502) | metagenome | biome: forest; material: soil | place: Canada | collected 2011-07-03 | depth 0.1 m
CACCCGGCCGGTCACCGCAGGCGGAGAAGGCGCACCCTCAACCACCGCCCCGCATAGCGGGCCACGCCCTGCGGGATGAAATCGTCGGGAATCTCCAGGCCCTGTCCGGTTGCCCGGGAAACGCCGCCCTGCAGACGCCGGGCGTGGTCCGCGATCGTCCGGCCGCGACCGCTACCCCCCAGCAGATCCAGTTCCTTCCGGACCTCCCGACGAACCCGCTCACACTTCAGCGAGGCCGCCAGCGCGGTCTCGACGGCTGTGTCCAGGGCCGCGTGAGCGGCCGCGATCATCGCGGCGCCGCCGTCTCGCAACGCCGCGGCCACCGCGTCGCATGCCGCACGGCAGTCGGCCTCGGCGGCCCGACGCTCGAATTCCATCTGATCTCGCCACCGCAGCAGCGCCAAGCCCCATTCCCGGCGCACGATCCCCTCCGCGACGCCCACGGCCATGTCGCCCGCCGTCGACGGCGACCTCCCGCCGTGGCCGCTCCCGGGCCGCCGGCCCCGGAACCTCACCGGGCTCCCCCGCCCGGCACCACAGCACGCACGCGGCCACCGGCCGGGCATGGGAGCCGGCCGGACACGGATGCGGGAGAGTGCGATCGCTGATCACCACAGGACGATGCCACCATTGATCCACCTAGCAGGTGAAGGCAGCGAGGCGGGCCACGAGACCGGCGTGTGGTCTAGACCTATCTGAGAACTCGGTCAGGCTGCGTGCCGAGGAACTTCACCGCGATTATGCACCCTCCGCGGCAGAGGCGACAGTACACGAAGACAACGACTCACCACCGCCCGGTCGACTCGACCACGATCGGGCTCCGGTTCGTCCCTCAGACCCCTGCCCCCGATCGTACGGGTGGCCGGGCACGCGCAGCGCCCGGGACGGCGCGTTTCCGGTAGGTCGGAGTTCCGGGGGCACCGCCGTCTTCCGGGACGGCGGTGGGCCCGAGGTCGATCAGGGGTTCGTCGTCGAGCGCCTCCTGCACGCAGCGGCAGTGCGCGCCGTGGGCGTCGCGGTGCCAGGTGACCAGGTATCCCAGCGCGAGCTGATGAACCGCCAGGACCCGAAGATCCCGGTCACCCGGTCGGCCAACCGCTCGCCCCGGGTCCGCTGCTCGAAGCGGCGCCGGTTGGCCGGGTGCAGCAGGCGTGCGGGTCGCGACCCGAAGCGGCGTCCGCCGGTGCCGGCCGTCGGGTCCCCGGTCACCGCCGCACGCTGCGACGACCGCCGCGGTGGCCTTCGACCAACTGCACCGCACCGAGCAGGACGACGGCGCCGACCAGTGCGGTGATCCAGGTGGAGAGGTTGAAGAAGCCCTGGATGCTGTGGATGTGGAAGAGCTTGGTGGCGACCCAGCCGCCGGCCACGGCCCCGACGACACCGATCAGGCAGGTGACGACGATGCCGTGTGACTCGCGGCCGCTGACGAGGTGTTCGGCCAGGGCGCCGGCGATGATGCCGAGCACGATCCAGGCGATGATGCCCATGATGACTCCTTGGTGAGATGACGGGGTGTAAAGGGAGAATGCGCAACTGCGGCGCGCGCTGTGGGCGCCCGCCGCGTCCGGCTCCGCTCAGGGCGTCGCGTTCCACTTCCAGTCGCGGATCTCGGGCAGGTCCTGGCCGTGGAGGGCGATGTAGCGGGTGTGTTCGACCAGCTTGTCGTGCATCATGGCTTTGAGATAGTCACCCGTGCTGCCGATGCCGGGGGTCCGGGCGAGCACGTCGAGGACGAGGTGGAACCGGTCCAGCCGGTTCTGCACCCTCATGTCGAAGGGCGTGGTGATGGTGCCTTCCTCGATGTAGCCGCGCACGTGCAGGTTGCGGTTGGCGCGGCGGTAGGTGAGCCGGTGGATGAGCCAGGGGTAGCCGTGGAAGGCGAAGATGACCTGCCTGTCCGTGGTGAACAGCGCGTCGTAGTCCGCATCGCTCAGCCCGTGCGGGTGCTCGGTGTCCGGTTCCAGCCGCATCAGGTCCACCACGTTGACCACCCGGATCCTCAGGTCCGGCAGGTGCTCGCGCAGGATCGAGGTGGCGGCGAGGACCTCGAGGGTCGGGACGTCGCCGCAGCAGGCGAGCACGACGTCCGGGATGGCGCCCTGGTCGTTGCTCGCCCACGGCCAGATCCCGATCCCCTCGGTGCAGTGCGCGGCCGCGGCCTCCATCGAGAGCCACTGGGGCATCGCGCGCTTGCCGGCGACCACGACGTTCACGTAGTGCCGGCTGCGCAGGCAGTGGTCGAATACCGAGAGCAGGCAGTTGGCGTCCGGCGGCAGGTAGACCCGGACGATGTCGGACTTCTTGTTCACCACGTGGTCGAGGAAGCCCGGGTCCTGATGCGTGAAGCCGTTGTGGTCCTGCTGCCAGACGTGCGAGGCGAGCAGGTAGTTGAGCGAGGCGATATCGCGCCGCCAGGGCAGCTGTTTGGTGACCTTCAGCCACTTGGCATGCTGGTTGAACATCGAGTCGACGATGTGGATGAACGCCTCGTAGCAGTTGAACACCCCGTGGCGCCCGGTCAGCAGGTAGCCCTCCAGCCAGCCCTCGCTCTGGTGCTCGCTGAGCATGGAGTCCAGCACCCGTCCGCTGGGCGCGAGGAACTCGTCCCCGTCCTGCCGCTGCGCGTCCCACTGCCGGTCGGTGGCCTCGAACACGGCGCCCAGCAGGTTGGAGAGCGTCTCGTCGGGGCCGAAGATCCGGAAATTGCGACGGTCCGCGTTCCGGGTGAGGACGTCGCGCAGGAATCGGCCGAGCACGGCCGTGTCCTGCGCCGTCACCGCGCCGGGCGCGGGCACGTTCAGCGCGTGGGCGCGGAAGTCGGGCATCCGCAGGTCGCGCAGCAGCAGGCCGCCGTTGGTGCGGGGGTTCGCGCCCATCCGCCGCTCGCCCCGGGGCGCGAGTTGCGCGAGCTCCGGCATCAGCCGCCCGTCCTGGTCGAACAGCTCCGCCGGGCGGTAGCCGCGCATCCAGTCCTCCAGCTGCGCGACGTTCTCGGGATGCTCGGCGTCCACCAGCAGCGGCACCTGGTGGGAGCGGAACGTGCCTTCCACCGGCAGGCCGTCGACGAGTTTCGGGCCGGTCCAGCCCTTGGGCGAACGCAGTACGATCATCGGCCAGCGCGGACGTGCCGTCTCGCCGTCTTCGCGCGCGGCGCGGCGGATGCGCCGGATCTCCTCGACGGCCCGGTCCACGGCCGCGGCCATCAGTTGGTGCATCACCTCGGGCTGGTCGCCCTCCACGAAGTGCGGCTCCCAGCCACAGCCGCGGAAGAACTGCACGAGCTCGTCGTGCCCGATGCGCGCCAGCACCGTCGGGTTGCTGATCTTGTACCCGTTCAGGTGCAGGATCGGGAGCACCGCACCGTCGCCGACCGGGTCGAGGAACTTGTTGGAGTGCCACGCGGTGGCCAGCGGGCCGGTTTCGGCCTCGCCGTCGCCGACCACGCACGCCACGATCAACTCGGGGTTGTCGAACACGGCCCCGAACGCGTGGCTGAGCGAGTAGCCCAGCTCGCCGCCCTCGTGGATCGAGCCGGGCGTGGTCGGCGCGACGTGGCTGGAGATGCCGCCGGGGAAGGAGAACTGGGTGAAGAGCCTCCCCATCCCCGCCTCGTCCTGGCTGATGTCGGGATAGATCTCGCTGTAGCTGCCCTCGAGATAGGTGTTGGCCACCAGCGCGGGGCCGCCGTGGCCGGGGCCGGCGACGTAGAGCATGTCCAGGTCGTGCTCCTTGATGGCCCGGTTCAGGTGCACGTAGATGAAGTTCTGGCCCGGGGTGGTGCCCCAGTGCCCGACAACCAGGGGCTTGACGTGCTCCAGCTGGAGCGGCTCGCGCAGCAGCGGGTTGCGGTAGAGGTAGAGCTGCCCGACCGACAGGTAGTTCGCCGCCCGCCAATACGCGTCCATCGCGCGCAGCAGCGGCGGGGAGAGCGTCTGCGGGTTGGCCACCGGCATGTCGATGATCTGCGCGTTCATGACCCGTCACTCCGGCCGCATCGGGCGGGAGGCGACCGCCGCGCTTTCGGCCGGGTCGGTGCGAGACCTGGTCGCGACCACGCGACTCGAATCGGTCCATCCATGCGAAAACCCCGAACTGGCGAAGAAGATCCGCGCTGACGGCGGATGGTCGTGCCGCCGGGGTCCGGGGTGACACTCCCTACGGTACAGCGATCGAACGTGGCCGACTAGGGGCAGCGCGCCCGGCCGCGCCCGACCCCGCTGATGCCCCAGCCGGTCAGGACTCTGCCAGTCGGGGTCGGCGGCGGCGCGCGGACGGCGTCCGGGGGACGTGTCGGGTCGTCAGGTGGCGTCGGTCATGGTGGCGGGGGCGGACGGGCCGTCGAGGAGCTCGTTGACGGCGGGGTCGCGCACGGCCACGTCGCGGGCGAGGTCGGAGAGTCGGCGATTGTGGTTGCGGGCGTATGCACGCAGCAGCAGGAAGGCCTCGTCGACGGTGATGTGGTGGCGGCCGGCCAGTACGCCCTTGGCCTGCTCGATGATGATCCGGCTGTTCAGGGCGTTCTGGAGTTGGGTGGTGAGCAGTTCGGCCTGGTGGATGTTGCGCTGGGCCAGGATGCCGATGGTGGCGATGTCGGCGAGGGCCTGGCCGGTGCGGATGTCTTCGTCGCTGAGCGGCCCGGGTTGGGAGCAGAACAGGTTCAGGGCGCCGATCACGGTGGAGCGCAGGCGCAGCGGCAGGGCGTGGACGGAGACGTAGCCGGTGGCCTCGGCCGCTTCGGCGAAGCGGGGCCATCGGTGCTCGTTGGTGCGCAGGTCCGCGTTGACGACGGGCTCGCCGGTGCGGAAGGCGTCGAGGCACGGGCCCGCGTCGGTCTGCAGTTCGAAGAGCTCGAGCAGGTGGGCGTTCTCCGCCGAGGCCGCGGTCGCGTGCAGGATGCCGCGCTGGTCCGAGAGCATGAGCCCGGCGGCGTCGATCTCCAGCAGGGTCACGCAGCGCTGGGCGAGGGTGTGCAGGAATTCGATGACGTCGAAGTCGTCGACCAGGGTGTCGGCCGCCTCGACAAAGGCTTCGGCGAGCTGCTGTTCACGAGTCATGTCCGTCTTTCCGGGGAGGATGTCGGCGGGGCGGGGGCGCGGCTTCGGAATATCGGGGATCGGGGGCGACGGCGTCGGCCGTCACGGGTCGGACCGGTGGAAGCGCAGGCGGCGGGCGACCACGTCGGCGGCGACGTCGGCCACGAGGCGGTCCTGGACGTAGGCGTGGGCGCGCAGCCGGGCCAGGGCCTCGGCCAGGCTCACATCCAGCTGCACGCTGATCATTCCGGTGGCCTGGTGCACCTGGGCGCGGTAGGTGGCGGGCACCGCCCCGCCCGGATGCGGCGCGCCTGGTAGGGCGTCAGCTGAGTCGCTGCCGGGGCTCGCGTAGTGCACCAGCAGGGCGGTGACCGCGTCGGCCAGGCCGAGGGCGTCGGCGAGCTGCTGGGGGGACATCGGTCCGGTGGTGCTGCGATGGGCCAGGAGCACCCCGACGCTGATCGCCCCGATCTGGAGCGGGAAGGCGAAGAGCGCGCAGACGCCGAGCGCCGCGGCGGCCGGGGTGAACGCGGACCAGCGTGCGGCCGCGGCGGCCAGGTCGGGTATCAGGATGGGCGTTCCGGCGGCCACGGCTTCGACGCACGGGCCCTGGCCGAGGGTGAACTGCGCGTCCTCCAGCGCGGCTGAGGTCTCCTGCTGGCCCCAGGCCAGCACCACGCCCTCGGGTCCGGTGCCCATCCCGGCCGCGATCCCGTCGACACCCAGCGCCGCGGCGGCCGCCGCCGCAGCCGCATCGGCCAGTCCGGCGGAACGCTCCCGGGCGCCGTCGCCGCCGAGCAGCGCGAGCACCGCGGCCATCTGCTTGCTCAACACAAGTTCGGGGCCTCCCGCCGCGCTGCCTGACGGGCTTTCACATCGCCGTGGTGCCACGGCAAGCACGCCGCATTTCTTTTCTCACGGCTTCGCGCGGGGGACGTCTCCATACTCGCCACTCCTCCCGTGCTCGTGCGGGCTTTGCGTCACTTCCCTGTAGTGGTCTGGGCGGTCTGGTCGATCGCGCTTCACGGGGGCCTTTCCTTGAACGTAGCGGTACCGCGTCACGCCTGGATGTCGAGTTCGACCGGGGGCAGGTCGCGCACTTGGTCCTGGGTGAGGTCGAGCCGGACTTCGTGCGTCATGTCGATGACCGCGCCGATCGGGATGGCCACCCGCTTGTGGTCCCACAGGTGGCTCTCGTCGAGCAGCACGTGGGTCACCTGGTGGTCGGCGCGGTCCACGATCAGGCCCTGGACCCGGCCGATCGGTCCGTCCAGGGCCTGGACCCGATCGCCGCGGCGTACCTGGAGGCCGCCGACGGGTACGCGGTCACGCGTGGGCGGGTGGGTCGCGCCTTCGCCGGGGACCGCTCGCTGCGCGCCGGCGCGTACGTCCGAGGCGGCGGCTCCCCGGGCCAGGCCACCGCCCAGGCCGAGCCGGTAGTGCGGCCAGGTGAGCATCTGTTCCTGCGGATAGCCCCACTGACCGCTCGCGCCGGCGAGGAAGTGTGTCTCGAGCGCGCTTTCGAAGATCTCGAACTCGGCGAGGGAACAGCGCAACACGATCTCGTCGGGCCTGTCCGGGCGCGGGGATCGCACCACGTCGAGGGGGATGAGGCGGGACGGGTTCGGCCGGTGGTCCGGTTGCACGATCAGATGGGTCAGGACGCGGTCCACCGGCTCGATGACCACTCGCCGAAGACGCCCGCACACCCCGTCGCTGCACTGGACCGGGCTGCCGATGGTGAACTGTCGGGTGGGGTCTCTCGTCATGGCTCTTCGCTGCTTTCTTCGCTGGGCCGTCGTTCGGTGACGAGCGGCGAAGAAGGGCGGGGGCCAGACGGGTCCAGGCGCGCTGAGTATGTTCATACTCCCACTGATCGGCCATCAGCGGTACCAACGCGAGGCCGCGGTGCCCTCAGGCCGCCCGGCGGCGTCGGCGCCAGCGGCGGATCTCGTCGGCGCCCCAGACGACGAAGGGGAACGGGAGAACGGTGGCGAGCTGGCCGAGGGAGAGGGCCTCGGTGCCGAACAGACCGTGGAGTGCGGGCACGTAGATGATGACGGCGGCGAAGGCGAGGGCGAAGCCGATGGCGCCGAGCAGCGGCTTGTTGGTCAGCAGGCCGACCGAGCGCAGCGCGGCGTGCTCGGTGCGCACGGCGACGGCGGTGCCGGCCTGGCAGGCGACGATGCCGAGCCAGCTCACGGTGGTGGCCTGCCGGTAGGCCTGGTGCAGGGGGGCGCCGACGCCGGTCGCGTCACCCGGGCGCCAGCCCGCGTGCAGCAGGGTGACCAGGAACCCGGCCATCACCAGCACGGCGGAGATCACGCCGAGGAAGCCCCAGGCGCGGGCGAGCATCCGGGCGCTGATCACCCCTTGGCCGCGTGGGCGCGGGGGCCGGTCCATCAGGCCGGGTTCGGCCGGTTCCCGGCTCAGCGCGAGCGAGGGCAGCGTGTCGGTGCCCAGGTCGATCGCGAGGATCTGCATGACGGTCAACGGCAGCGGGATCTTCCCGCCGGACAGGGCGAAGACCAGGAACGGCACGATCTCGGGCACCGCGTGCGCGAAGATGTAGACAATGAATTTACCGATGTTGTCATAGATGCGGCGGCCGGCCTGGACGGCGGCGATGATGGTGGCGAAGTCGTCGTCGGTCAGCACCATCGTGGCCGCCTCGCGCGCCACGTCGGTGCCCGAGCGGCCCATCGCGATGCCGATGTCGGCGCGCCGCAGCGCGGGCGCGTCGTTGACCCCGTCGCCGGTCATCGCCACGACCTGCCCCGCGGCGCGCAGCGCGTCGGTGATGCGCAGCTTCGTCTCCGGGGAGCTGCGCGCGAAGACCACCTCGCCCTCGCCGGCGAGCAGTTCGTCAAGGTCGTGTTCGGACATCGCGTCGAGCTCCGAGCCGGTGACGATGCGGGCGTCGGGTCCGCCGACGCCGACCTCGCGCGCGATCGCGGCCGCGGTCACGCCGTTGTCGCCGGTCACCACGTGCACGCGGATGCCCGCGTGATGCGCGCTCGCGATCGCCTCGGCGACCTGGGGCCGCGGCGGATCGGCCATCGCCACCAGGCCGAGCAGGCACAGGCCGCGTTCCACGTCCTCGCGGTTCGACGGGATCGCCGATCCGCCGGACACGGTGCGCTGGGCCACGGCCAGCACCCGCAGTCCGTGCTGCGCGTAGCCGGTCATCGCGCGGGTGACCTCGCCGCGGTCTGCGTCGGTCAGCGGACGGGGGGCGCCCCGGTCCACGATCTCGGTGCACTGCGGCAGCACCTCCTCCGGGGCGCCCTTCGTGTGCGCGCTCAGCTGTGGCCCGTCCTGGTCCAGGGTGGTCATGAGCTTGAGGCGCGAGTCGAAGTGGAACACGGCCCGGCGCCCGGATGCGCGCTGTGCCGCGGTCAGCGGATGGCCGCGCTCCGCGGCCAGTTCGAGCAGGGCGATCTCGGTGGGGTCGCCGCCCGCCTCGGCAACGGTGTCGTGCGGGAGTTCGGCGTTCGTGCACAGCGCCGCGGCCCGGGCCATCAGGTCGATCCCGGCCGTCGCCTGCTGCCCGCCCGGCGCGGGCGCGTGCGGATCGGCCGAGCCCGCGCAGGTCCACACGGAGGTCACCCGCATCCGGTTCTGGGTGAGTGTGCCGGTCTTGTCCGTGCAGATGACGGTGGTGGACCCGAGCGTCTCCACGGCGCTGAGCCGTTTGACCACCGCGCCACGCCGCGCCAGGTCCCGCACGCCCACGGCGAGCGAGAGCGTGATCGTGGGCAGGAGTCCTTCGGGGACGTTGGCCACCAGCAGCCCTATCGCGAAGCTGATAGCCGCTCCCCAGGCCAGCCCGGCCAGCAGCCCGAGCGGCAGGAACGCGATCCCGAAGCCGACCGCGACCGCGGCGATCAGCCAGGCGACCTTCTTGACCTGCCGTTCCAGCGGGCTGTCCGCGCGCTTGACCCGCGTGGTGAGCGCCGCGATGCGACCGAGTTCGGTGTGCATGCCGGTGGCGGTGACCAGGGCGCTCCCCGCGCCCCCGGTGCACACGGTACCGCTGAAGATCATGTCCGGGGCCTCGAGCAGCGGGCCGGCGACAACCGGGGCGTCGGCCGAGCGCGAGACGGGAGCCGACTCGCCGGTGAGCGTGGACAGGTCGACCTCGAGCGCGCCGTCGATCAGGCGGGCATCAGCGCAGATGCTCTCGCCCTCCGCCACCACCAGCACATCGCCCGGCACCAGCACACTCGCCGGCACTTCCCGGTCCCGTCCCTCGCGCCGCACGTGTGCTCGGGCGGGCAGGAACGCCGCGAGCGCCTCCACCGCCTTCTCGGCCTGTACCTCCTGGAAGAACGCGAAGGCCGCGTTCAGGACGATCACCGCGGCGATCGCGATCGCCAGCGAGGGGGTGCCGCCGGCCCAGGCCAGCACCCCGGCCAGCGCGAGGACCAGGGCGAGCGGATGGGTGAGCTGCCGTACCAGTTCCGCAGGCCACTGGCTCTTTGCGCGGCCGGCCAGGGCGTTGGGGCCGTACACGGTGAGCCTGCGCGCCGCCTCGCGATCCGAGATTCCCGCCGGCGAACTGCGTACCCGCCGCAGCAGCAGCGCCAGGGGTTCGGCGGGATCGGGCGGCGGTGACGCGGCGTCAGCCGCCTCGACCGGACCGCCCTGCTCGATCGTGGGAGCCGCCATCAGGCCGGCCGAATCAGGCGGAGGGCGAACTGCTCTCGGCCTGCACGGCCGAGATGCGCACCCGGAGTGGGCGGCGGCGCGGCGACGACGGCCGCGCGGGCGAGACGGGTCATGCTGTGGCTCCTGTCCGATACCGCGGTACCAGCGAGAGGGGAGAGCGCCGTCATGACCGAAGCGAGGTCTGGGCCTGAGCAGAGGCGGGGCCGAGAGGCGCCACGATGATCGTGAGCGCCGCGGTGGACTTCGGACTTCATGGGCGCGGCTCGATCTCGCGAACGGGCCGGTGCACCGGGTTCCCGAGCGGGCTCGGGTTCCGCGGCACTACACCGTGAGTCCCTGGGCCATGCGTTCGAGGGAGGCGATGCGTTCGGTGATGGGCGGGTGGGTGTCGAAGAGCCGGTGCAGGCGGCCTCGACGGTGTTGGAGCGGGTCGTCGATGCACATCGCGGCGGTCGCGTGGTTGACCCGGGCCAGCGGGGTGTCGTTGGCCTGCAAGGTGCGCAGGGCCCGGATGAGCCCGGCGGGGTTGCGGCTCAGTTCCACGCCGGCGGCGTCCGCCAGTGACTCGCGGCGGCGGGAGAGCGCCATGCGGATGATCGGGCCCAGGATGAACCCGACCACGGACAGCAGCGCCGCCGCGGCGAAGATCAGCAGCATGAGCTGGGCCCCGCCGCGGCCGCGGGAGCGGCCGAACAGGGTGCTGCGCCACAGGATGCTGGCCAGCAGACCTGCCAGCCCGATCAGGGTGCTGATCACCAGGAGCAGCCGGGTGTCGTAGTTCTTGATGTGGCTCATCTCGTGCGCCAGCACGCCTTCGAGCTGCTCGCGGTCCATCACCGCCAACAGGCCCGAGGTCACCGTCACCGCGGCGCGCGCGGGGCTGGTGCCGGTGGCGAACGCGTTGGGCGAGGGGTCCTGGACGACGTAGATTCTCGGCGTCGGCAGCCCATCGCCCAACGCGAGCGCCTCGACCAGGTGGTGCAGCTGCGGATAGGCGGCCGGGTCGGCCGGTCGCGCCCCGGCCACCGAGAGCACCAGGCGGGTCCCGGAGCGCAGGGTGAACGCGGTCGCCGCCGCCGCGAGCACCAGGGCCAGAGCGATCCCGGCGACCAGATCCCGGGGTTCCGTACTCGGCGCGCCGGGGCGCCCGGGCGAGAAGGCGTCGTAGAGCGTGCCCACGATCGCGCCGATGCCGAGCCATACGAGGACGAACACGCCTATGTAGAGGACGGTGCGTCGCTTGTTGCGCGCTATCTGCTCATACACGCTCCGCCCGCCTCAGTTCGCCGTCGGGACGGTGGGCACGGCGAAGTCGACGACCGGGGTGTCCCGATCGGCTGCGGCGGTCTCGAAGAACTCGAACGGGCCGAACCCGAAGGGACTGGCCAGCACGGACCGGGGGAAGGACTGCGTCGCGGTGTTGTAGTCGCGGACGCTGGTGTTGTAGTGGCGCCGGGCGTATTCGAGCTTGTCCTCGCTGGTGGCGAGCTGCTCCTGCAAGGCCAGGAAGCCTTCCTGCGCGCGCAGCGCCGGGTAGTTCTCGGCGACCGCGAACAGGGAGCGCAGCGAGCTGCTCAACGCGTTCTCGGCGCTCGCGACGGCGGCCGGGCTCGGCCCGGCTCCGGCGCTGATCGCGGCCGCCCGTGACGCGGTGACCGCCTCGAGCGTCCCGCTCTCGTGCGCCGCGTATCCTTTCACGCTCGCCACCAGGTTCGGGATCAGATCATGCCGGCGCTTGAGCTCCACATCGATCTGGGACCAGGCCTCCCTGGTGCGATTGCGCTTCTTGACCAGGCTGTTGTAGCCGGCGATGGCGACCAGTGCCACCACCAGCACGAGGATGACGATAACGATGACGGCGAACATGAATGCGCGCTCCTCGGGTCGTTCGGAGATTCGACCAGGGCGCATCGAGGAGGCTGCAACAGGGCGTTCGGCCGGAGAGCGGCCGGAACTGACGCCGGAGCGGTTTCGATGCGCGGGGCTTGGCAGCGCCGAGGGCCGGGGCGTCGTCAACTATCAACGGGCTACTTCTGACAGTACCCGCAATCGCGCTGCTCCGTTACCACGGCCTGGTCTCGCTCGACTGGTGTGAGCGCCGACTGCCGGATCCGGATGACCTGATGGTCAGGCACCTGCGCGCTCTTTGAACGGTGCGGCGCGGTGCCGGCGCACGGATGCGCGCCACCGCGCCACGAACCCCCGTCCGAGCGCGCCCGGCGCGGTGGGGTCGGGCGGAGCCTGCGCGATGAGCGACATACTTCCAGCGGGGGCGGGAGGTGCTGACGCCGGGACAGTCAGGATGCGCGGTACCGTGCCGTACGGGTCGGCGTGCTCGAAGTACCGGGCGGCCGCGGCTGAGACCGCCGCGGTGTGCATGCTGCCGCCGTATGCGGCGGCCATGCGGTGGATCGCGGTCAGGGTGCGGCATCCCGCGACGTCGACGAAGTCGACTTGGGACTGATCGAGTTCGATCGGCCCGGTCGCGGCCCCGACGAGCACCACGAGATGCGGGCTGCGGGCGAAGGTCGGATCCACCTCGCCTCGCGCGG
>FSXZ01001531.1_pt1 | contig 12200 bp, 11 predicted proteins | sample 1638121 | NCBI WGS metagenome assembly FSXZ01 (sample SAMEA3914788, study PRJEB12502) | metagenome | biome: forest; material: soil | place: Canada | collected 2011-07-03 | depth 0.1 m
GCCCTTTCCCGCCGAGCGTCAAGTTGCCTAGCGGAATAGTAGATAAAGCGGTCTCGTTGGACGAATATGGCCATGCCCGGCTAGCGCGAGGAGATCCCGTGCCTGATCCTGCCCTCCCACCGCTCCACCTGGCCGTCGCCCTGGACGGCGCCGGCTGGCATCCCGCCGCCTGGCGCGAGCCCCTGGCCCGCCCCGGCGAGCTGCTCACGGCCGGCTACTGGGCCAGCCTGGTGGCCGAGGCCGAGGACGGCCTGCTGGACTTCGCCACCTTCGAGGACTCCCTGAGCATGCCGACCGGGCGGCGCCAGCAGCCCGACGGGGTCACCGACCAGGTCCGCGGCCGCCTGGACGCCGTCCTGATCGCGGCCCGGGTCGCGCCGCTGACCCGGCACATCGGGCTGATCCCGACCGTCATCGTGACCCACACCGAGCCGTTTCACATCTCCAAGGCCATCGCCACCCTCGACTACGTGAGCAGCGGCCGGGCCGGGGTCCGGATCAAGGTGTCGTCCCGCCCGGATGAGGCCGCGCACTTCGGCCGCCGCGAGGTCGCCGTCACCGAGCCCCGCGACGCGGCCTCGGCCCAGGTCGTGGCCGGCCTGTTCGACGAGGCCGCCGACTACGTCGAGGTCATCCGGCGGCTGTGGGACTCCTGGGAGGACGACGCCGAGATCCGCGACGGCGCCACCGGGCGGTTCGTGGACCGGGACAAGCTGCATTACATCGACTTCGAGGGCCGCTGGTTCTCGGTCCGGGGCCCGTCCATCACGCCGCGGCCGCCGCAGGGGCAGCCGCTGGTGGCCGCGCTGGCGCACAGCACCGTCCCGTGGCGCCTGGTCGCCCGCAGCGCCGACATCGCCTTCATCACCCCGCACGACACCGCCCAGGCCGCGCAGATCATCAGCGAGATCCGCGCCCTGGAGGCCGACGAGCACCAGGCCGGCGCCGGGGGCACCGGCTGGCCGGGCGGCCCGCTGGAGGCCCGCCCCGGCGCGGCGGTCTTCGCCGACCTGGTGGTCTTCCTGGACGAGGGCGCCGGCGTGGCCGCCGCCCGCCGGGCGCGCCTGGACGAGACCTGGGGCCGGGCCTACACCAGCGACGCCGAGATCTTCGCCGGGACCCCCGGCGAGCTGGCTGACCTGCTCCTGGACTGGCAGGCGGCCGGGCTGGCCGGGTACCGGCTGCGGCCCGCGACCCTGCCGCACGACCTGACCCAGATCAGCCGGGGCCTGGTGCCCGAGCTGCAGCGCCGCGACGCGTTCCGCCGCGGCTACGAGGGGGCCACCCTGCGCGGGCGGCTGGGCCTGAGCCACCCCGCCAACCGCTACGCGGCCTCCGCCGCTAACGCCTGAGCCACCGCGAGCCGGGCCACCGCCGCCCGAGGAACAGGAGCCGTCACCATGACCAAGCCGCTCAAGCAGGTGCACCTGGCCGCGCACTTCCCCGGCGTGAACAACACCACCGTGTGGAGCGACCCGCGGTCGGGCAGCCACATCGAGTTCAGCTCCTTCGCGCACCTGGCCCAGACCGCCGAGCGGGCCAAGATGGACTTCCTGTTCCTGGCCGAGGGGCTGCGGCTGCGGGAGCAGAACGGGCTGATCTACGACCTGGACGTGGTCGGCCGGCCGGACACCTTCACCGTCCTGGCCGCGCTGGCCGCGGTGACCAGCCACCTGGGCCTGGCCGGCACGATCAACTCGACCTTCAACGAGCCCTACGAGGTGGCCCGGCAGTTCGCCAGCCTCGACCACCTGTCCGGCGGCCGGGCGGCCTGGAACGTGGTCACCTCCTGGGACGCCTTCACCGGCGAGAACTTCCGCCGCGGCGGCTTCCTGGGCCAGGACCAGCGCTACGAGCGGGCCCGCACGTTCCTGGCCACGGCCAGCGAGCTGTTCGACTCGTGGCACGGCGACGAGATCGTCGCGGATCAGGCGTCGGGCACCTTCCTGGCCGACCCGCTGGCCGGCCGCTTCGAGCACCACGACGCGTACTTCGACATCAGCGGCCAGTTCAACGTGCCGCGCAGCCCGCAGGGACGGCCGGTGATCTTCCAGGCCGGCGACTCCGACGAGGGCCGCGAGTTCGCCGCCGGGTACGCCGACGCGATCTTCAGCCGGCACGGCACCCTGGAAGACGGCCAGGCCTTCTACGCCGACGTGAAGGGCCGGCTGGCCCGGCACGGCCGGACCCCCGACCAGCTGCTGATCCTGCCCGCCGCGACGTTCATCCTGGGCGACACCGACGCCGACGCCGCCGAGGAGGCCCGGGTCGTGCGGCGCCAGCAGGTCAGCGGCGCCACCGCGATCAAGCTGACCGAGCAGCTGTGGAACCGGGACCTGTCCGGCTACGACCCCGACGGCCCGCTGCCCGAGATCGACCCCGACCCCGGCGAGAACACGATCGCCCGCGGCCGGGCCAGCGTGCGCATGCACCGCGACCCGGTCGCCGACGCCCGGCGCTGGCGCGAGATCGCCGCCGCCGGGGGGAACCTGTCCATGCGCGAGGTGGTCATCCAGGTCACCGGCCGGCAGTCGTTCGTCGGGTCGGCCGCGACCATCGCGGAGTCCCTGAACACGCTGGTCCAGGCGGACGCCAGCGACGGCTTCATCCTGGTCCCGCACATCACGCCGGGCGGCCTGGACGCCTTCGCCGACCAGGTCATCCCGCTGCTCCAGGAGCGCGGCGTGTACCGGACCGAGTACTCCGGCACCACGCTGCGCGACAACCTGGGCCTGGCCCCGCTGCCGGCCGGCCAGCCCGCCGGGCAGGCCGCGCCGTGAAGTTCCTGACGATCACCCTGATCGTCCACGCCCCGGACCCGGTGACCGGCGCGGTCACGCCGACCACCGAGCGGTTCCGGCAGGTCATCGACAGCGCACGGCTGGCCGAGGAGCTCGGCTTCGACGGCTTCGGGGTGGGGGAGCGGCACGAGCGGCCGTTCATCTCCTCCGCCCCGCCGGTGGTGCTGAGTCACGTCGCCGCGCTGACCTCCCGGATCCGGCTGTTCACCGCGGTCACGACGCTGAGCCTGCTCGACCCGGTGCGGGCCTATGAGGACTACGCCACGCTGGATCACCTGTCCGGCGGCCGGCTGGAGCTGATCATCGGGAAGGGCAACGGCAGCGCCCAGCGCGAGCTGTTCAGCGTCACCACCGACGACCAGTGGGACCGCAACGCCGAGAGCTACGAGCTGTTCCGGCAGATCTGGCGGAACCCGGCCGTCACCGCCCAGCCCCGGTTCCGGCCGCCGCTGCACGACGCCGAGGTCTGGCCGCGGCCGCTGCAGCAGCCGGTCCGGGTCTGGCACGGCAGCGCCACCAGCCGGGAGTCGGTCGACCTGGCCGCCCGCTACGGCGACCCGCTCTTCTCCGCCAACGTCACCAACCCGATCGAGCCGTACGCGGAGCTCATCCGTTTCTACCGGGAACGCTGGTCGCACTACGGGCACGATGCCGCGCAGCTGGCGGTCGGGGCGGGCACGGCCGGGTACTACGCGGCGCGCACGTCGCAGGAGGCGCTGGCCGCCTACGCGCCGGTGTTCGCGGGCTACCTGGCCATGCAGCAGCGCCTGGGCGTGGCCCCGGTGTTCCCCACCCTGGACGACTTCGTCGCCCGCAGCTCAGCGCTGATCGGCAGCCCGCAGCAGGTCATCGACAAGGTGCACCGCTATCACGAGCAGTTCGGGCACACCGTCATGCACCTGCACGCCGAGCCGGGCGGCCTGTCCGCGGCCCGGCACCGCGCGTCGCTGGAGCTATTCCAGGCGGAGATCGCGCCGGTGCTGCGCCGCGACATCCCCGACCCGCCGTGGCCCTGGGCGCCGGCGCCGGGCGCCGCCGCCCCGCCCGCCAGCGTGCCCACCCCCGCCTGAGGAGGACTCCCATGCCGAACACGCCGCTTGCCGTTCTCGACCTCGTCCCGATCTCGTCCGGCTCGAGCGCGCCGGAGGCGCTGCGCAACAGCATCGACCTGGCTCAGCAGGCCGAGCGGCTGGGCTACGCCCGGTACTGGTTCGCCGAGCATCACCTGAACCCGGGCGTCGCGGGGACCTCGCCCGCGGTGGTCCTGGCGCTGACCGCGGCGGCCACCACCTCGATCCGGATCGGGTCGGGCGCGGTCCAGATGGGCCACCGCACGGCGCTGTCCACGGTCGAGGAGTTCGGCCTGATCGACGCGCTGTACCCGGGCCGCCTGGACCTGGGCCTGGGCCGGTCCGGCGGCCGCCGGGGGCCGCGGAACGGCGCCGCCCCCGACTCGCCGGCCGCGTACAAGACCGACAACGGCCTGCTCATCCCGGCGCGCTTCCCCATCGAGCGGCTGCTCCGGTCCCCCCGGGTCGGCCTGCAGCGCACGCTGCTCACGCTGCCGAACGCCGAGCCGCAGGACTACACCGAGCAGGTCGGTGACGTCCTGGCCCTGCTGCGCGGGACGTACGTGACCGAGGACGGCGTCGAGGGGCACATCGTGCCGGGCGAGGGCGCCGACATCCAGGTGTGGATCCTGGGCAGCAGCGGCGGGGAGAGCGCGCGGGTGGCCGGCGCGAACGGCCTGCGGTTCGCGGCCAACTACCACGTCAGCCCGGCCACGGTGCTGGAGGCGGCCGACGGGTACCGGGCCGAGTTCGTGCCGTCCGCCGAGCTGGGCCAGCCCTATGTCAGCGTGTCGGCCGACGTGGTGGTGGCCCCGGACGAGGCCGCCGCCCGGGAGCTGGCCGCGGGCTACGGCGTGTGGGTGCACAGCATCCGCAGCGGCGCGGGCGCGATCCAGTTCCCGACCCCGGAGCAGGCCCGCGCGCACGCCTGGACCGACGACGAGCGGGCGCTGGTCGAGGACCGGGTCAGCACCCAGTTCGTCGGGTCGCCGGCGCAGGTCGCCGACCAGCTGGAGATCCTGCGGGACGCCACCGGCGCGGACGAGCTGATCATCACCACGATCACCCACGACCACGCCGACCGGGTGCGCTCCTACGAGCTGCTCGCGCAGGAGTGGGGCCGGCGATAACGGCCGTGCTCGCTCCCGGCCTCACTCCGGGCGGGGCGGCGGCCCGAGGATGTCCTCGGGGCGCCGCGGCGTGCCCGCGCCCGGCTCGGCGCCGGGCGGCCGGTCGGTGAAGGTCACCTCGATGTGCTGCTCGGCCCGCCGCTGGTTCTGCAGGGCCTGCAGCGCCATGCTGGCGCGGTCGGCCTCGGTCAGCGGCGGCTGCACCATGGCCCGCGGCCACAGGTGCCGGGCCAGGACCACATTGACCTCGGCCGCGTACACGGTGATCTCAACGGCCAGGTAGACCCAGGCCAGCAGCCCGAGCACCGTGGCGAACACGCCGTAGGCGGAGGCGCCGTGCAGCGAGTGCCGGACCAGGTAGGTGCCGCCCAGCTGCAGCCCGGTCCAGGCGATGCCGCCCGCGACGGCGCCGGGGACCAGCTGCCGCAGCGTGATCCCGCCCGGCGTCAGCACCCGGAAGCCGATGACGTACATCCCGGCGTTGACCACGCCGGCCGCCGCCTCGGCCGCGACGATGAACGGCACCGAGTGCTGGCCGAGCGTGTCCAGCGTGGCCAGCAGGGTCGTGGCGATGACGCCCAGCCCGAGCACGCCCAGGAAGATGGCGCACCGGGCCAGCCGCGGCACGTAGCCCGGCCGGGCCGGGCCGGGCAGGTTCCAGACCTGCTCCATGGTGAAGATGCCGGCCTGGGCCAGCCGGGTGGTGCCCCAGGTCAGCGTGGCCAGGCCCACGATCAGGCCGATGATGCTGGACTTGCGCAGCTCGTGGATGTTCCCGGTGAGCTGCGAGCCGATCAGCGGGACCTGCCGGGCCACCGCGGTCAGGGCCTCCTGGCGCAGGGCGGGGTCGGCCGAGGCGACCAGGCCGAGGATGGTGACCAGGATGAGCAGCAGCGGGAACAGCGACACGAAGCCGCAGTACGCCAGGTTGGACACCAGGACCCCGGCGTTGTCGTCACCGAACTTCTTCATGACCCCGAAGGTGAACCCGGTCGCCGGGTACCGCTGCTGGGCGTGGTCGACCCGGCGGATCCCGGCCTCGATCGGGTTCATGGCGCTCCCCAGTCCGTCAGGCCCACCGGCTGCCCGCCGCGGCGGCCTTCAAACGGCTCGCCCGGCCCGGCGCCGCTGGCCCGGTGCGCCCTGAACTGGCCCGACAGCGCCGCGATATGGTCAGGTAGTGGCTACGACCAGCAAGGTCCAGGCGCCCGGCTCCGGCGGGGGCGGCCAGCAGCCTCCCGGCGACTACGGCTTCGTGGTCGTCGCGAGCCGCCTGCCCGTGGACCGGGGCCAGGGACCCGGCGGCGAGACGCAGTGGCGGGCCAGTCCCGGCGGCCTGGTCGCGGCCCTGGAGCCGGTGGTCCGGGAGGCCAGGGGGGCCTGGGTCGGCTGGCCGGGGGACGCGGGGGACGCGCCGGAGGAGTTCGACTCCGAGGGCATGCACCTGGTCGGCGTGGGCCTGTCCGCGACCGAGGTGCGGACGTTCTACGAGGGCTTCTGCAACGCGACGCTGTGGCCCCTGTACCACGACGTCATCGCCCCGCCGGAGTTCCACCGCAGCTGGTGGGAGTCCTACGTGGCGGTCAACCAGCGGTTCGCGCAGGCCGCCGCCCGGCAGGCGGCCGCCGGCGCGACCATCTGGGTGCACGACTACCAGCTCCAGCTGGTGCCCGGCATGCTCCGCGAGCTGCGCCGCGACGTCCGGATCGGGTTCTTCAACCACATCCCGTTCCCCGGCTACGAGATCTTCGCCCAGCTGCCCTGGCGGCGGCAGATCATCGAGGGCCTGGCCGGGGCGGACCTGCTGGGCTTCCAGCGGCAGCAGGACGCGACCAACTTCCTGCGGGCCTGCCGCCGCGCGGCCCAGCTGAGCACCCGCGGGTCGCTGGTCCGGGTCCCCGTCCCGGCGCCCGGCGCCGACCGCGGCCTGGCCGGCGGCGCGGTCGCGGCGGGCGCGGCCGGGCAGGAGCAGGCCGACCCGCGCCCGGACACCGCCGAGGCGCGGCGGCAGCGCTGGGACCTGGCCGGGGCCGGCCCGGGCACCCGGGAGGTGCGCGCCGCCGCGTTCCCGATCTCGATCGACGCCGCGGCCTACGAGGAGCTGGCCGCCCGCCCGGCGGTCCGGGAGCGGGCCAAGCAGATCCGCCAGGCCCTCGGCGACCCGGAGACCGTCCTGCTCGGCGTCGACCGGCTCGACTACACCAAGGGCATCCTGCACCGGCTGACGGCCTACAGCGAGATCCTGGACGACGGCCTGCTGAGCGTGCCCGACGCGGTGCTGGTGCTGGTGGCCAGCCCCAGCCGGGAGCGCGTCGAGCACTACCGGCTGCTGCGCGACGAGGTCGAGGTCACCGTCGGCCGGATCAACGGCAAGCACGCCGAGCTGGGCCACCCGCCGGTGCACTACCTGCACCAGTCGTATCCCCGCGAGGAGATGGCGGCGCTGTACCTGGCCGCCGACGTGATGCTCGTGACATCGCTGCGGGACGGCATGAACCTGGTGGCCAAGGAGTACGTGGCCTGCCGCGACGACGAGACCGGCGCGCTGGTGCTGAGCGAGTTCACCGGGGCGGCCGACGAGCTGAGCGGCGCCTTCCTGATCAACCCGCACGACATCCAGGGCATGAAGGACACCATCGTCCGGGCCGTGCGGGTGTCCCCGGCCGAGGCCAAGCGCCGGATGCGGTCGATGCGCCGCCGGGTCCGCGAGCACGACGTGGCCTACTGGGCGGCCAGCTTCCTGGCCGCCCTGGAGAAGCCGCCGCCCGGCCCCAGCGCGGCCGACCTGGCCGAGGCGGCGCAGTAAGCCGGCGCTGGCCCCGCCGCCGGGATCTCGCGTCCCGGCCGGCCAGGACAGCCGGCCGGCTGCCGCCAGTGATCAGCCGGCCCCCCGGGTAGAGTCCGGTCATGGCCCCGACCAACGATGCCAGCCCGCGCCCCCCGCTCGCGCAGCGGCTGGACCTGGAGCCGCACCCGGAGGGCGGGTGGTACCGGCCGACCTGGCGGTCGCCCGTCTCGTTCGAGCCCGCGGGCTACGGCGGCCCGCGCCGGGCCGCGACGGCCATCTACTTCGCGCTGCACCCGGGCGAGCGGTCGCGCTGGCACGTGGTCCGCTCCGATGAGCTGTGGCTGTGGCACGGCGGCGGGCCGCTGGAGCTGCGCACCGGCGGCAGCGGCAGCGCCCCCGACCCGGCCGGGCACCCGGTGCTGCTGGGCGGCGACCTGAGCGCGTGGCAGCAGCCCCAGGTCGTGATCCCGGGCGGGACCTGGCAGTGTGCCGAGCCCGCCGGCCAGCAGCCCGTCCTGGTCTCCTGCGTGGTGGCCCCGGGGTTCGAGTTCGAGGACTTCCGCCTGGAGGAGGGCGCTACCGGGGAACGCCCGGCGCCGGGCTGAGCGCGGCCGCGGCGAAGTCGGCCGCCAGCCGGTGCCAGGTGCGCGCGTGCCGGAGCATGGCGTGGTCGCCGCCCGGCACGCGCACCGTCGTGACCCGGGTGACGGTCCGGGCCAGGCCCGCGAACGCCCAGGTCTGGGCCGGGCTGGTCGTCGTGTCGCGGTCGCCGTGGGCCAGCAGGACCGCGCGCCCGGCCAGCTGGGCGAAGGGCTCGCCGGGCGGCAGCCACGGGGCCAGGCCCGCCGCCGCCACCACCCGCGGGTGGCCGGCCGCCCGCATCGCGGCCCGGGCGCCCATGGAGTGGCCGACCAGCACGACCGGGACGGCGATGGCGTCCAGCCACCGCTCCAGGTCGCCGGCCGGCGAGGCGGCGGGGCCGTTCCAGCCGCGCACGCTGAACCGGGGGCGGCGGACCTCGGTCCCGCCCGGCACGGCCGCGGCGATCGCGCGCGCCAGCGGGATCATCCGCAGCACCGCGAGCTGCACCGGGGAGGTGGGGGCGGTGCTGGCATCCTGGCCGCCGTGCAGGACCAGGACCACCCCGGCGGGAAATTCCGTCATGGCCGGTCACGCTACTGCGCCGCGGCGGCCCCCGCTCCGCCTGGTCCTGCGGCCCGGGCCGCGGCACCGGGCAGGCCGCTCGCCCCGGGGCGAGCGGCCTGCCCTGGCCGGGCTCGGGCAGCGGCCCTTACCGCTGGCCGGCGGTGTCCAGCTCCAGCGGGGCGGCGGCGGTCGCGGCGCCCGGTGCGGGGCTGGCGGTCCCGGCGGCCGCGCGGGCGCGGGCGGGCAGGAAGGCCAGCGTGGCCAGGGCCGCGGCCGCCGTGGCCCCGGCCGCGACGAGCGAGCCGGCGTGCAGGCCGGTCATGAAGGCCAGCCGGGTGGCCGCGGCGGCGGCCGCCCGCAGGTCCGGCGGGAGCTGGCCGGCCACGGCCAGGCCGGCCGCCACCGACTGCCGCGCGGCCGCGGCGGCGGCCGCCGGGGCGCCCAGCCGGCCCAGCGCGGCGGCCACGTGGCTGGCGTAGACCGAGCTCATGGCCGAGCCGACGATGGCCACGCCCAGCGTGCCGCCCAGCTCGCGGGTGGTGTCGTTGACCGCCGAGCCGGCGCCCGCCTTGTCCCGCGGCAGCGCGCCCATGATGGCCTCGGTGGCCGGGCTGGAGGTCAGCGCCAGGCCGGCCGCCATCAGCACCATGGCCACGATGACCCGGCCCCAGTAGGCCGACGAGACCGCCGTCCCGGCGGCGACGATGAAGCCGGAGCTCATCAGCAGCAGGCCCGCGGTCACCACGATCTTGGTCCCGGCCCGCTTCATGGCCACGATGGCGACGGGGGACAGGGCGCCGGTGACGATGGCGAACGGCAGGGTGGCCAGGCCGGCCCGCAGCGGGTCATAGCCGCGGACGAGCTGGAAGTACTGGGTGATCAGGAAGATGAACCCGAAGAGCCCGAAGAAGGCCAGGGCGATGGCGCCGCTCGCGGCGGTGAAGCGCGGGTTGCGGAACAGCCGGACGTCGAGCAGCGGGTCGGGGCGGCGCAGCTGCCACCAGCCGAACCCGGCCAGCAGGACGAGCGCGCCGGCGAAGCCGCCGAGCGTGCGGGCGGTCAGCCAGCCGTACTGCGGGGCCTCGATGATGGTCCAGACCAGCAGGCCGATGCCGGCCACCGACGCGGCCGCGCCGAGCGGGTCGAACCGGCCGGCGCCCGGGTCGCGCGACTCGGGCAGCAGCCGCCACCCCGCGGCCAGGGCGATGGCCACCACCGGCACGTTGACGTAGAACACCGAGCTCCAGGCGAAGTGCCGGAGCAGCAGGCCGCCGGCCACCGGCCCGACCGCCACGGCCAGCCCGGACACGCCGGCCCAGATGCCGATGGCGGTCGCGCGCTCCCTGGCGCTGGTGAACACCGAGTTGAGCAGGGCCAGCGTGGCCGGGTAGATGAGCGCCGCGGCGACGCCCATGGCCGCCCGGGCGGCGATCAGCTCGCCGGTGCTGCGGGCCAGCGCGGCGCCCACCGAGGTGAGCGCGAACAGGACCAGCCCGGCCTGCAGCATGCGGCGGCGGCCGAGCCGGTCGCCCAGGTTGCCGCCGACCAGCAGCAGCCCGGCAAAGACCAGCGTGTAGCCGTCCACGATCCACTGCAGGCCCTGCGTCGAGGCGGCCAGGTCGCGGCTCATGGTCGGCAGGGCCACGTTGACGATCGTGTTGTCGATCACGACCAGCAGCACGCTGAGGCAGAGCACGGCCAGGATCCACCAGCGGCGGCGGCCGGCGGCCGCCCGGGGAGTCGTCGCTGTCATCATCAGGTCCTCCTGTAGAACGTCGTACTATTACTATGTAACGTTGTTCTACAGATGTCAACAGCCCACCCCGGATAGGCGATGATGGCCACCATGAGTCCTGCGCAGCGAGCGGCGGCGCGGCGGCGCACGCCCAGTACCGACATCGAGCGGGAGCTGGTCGGCGCGGCCGCGGAGGTCCTGGTCCGGGACGGGCCCGCCGGGGTGACCGTGCGGGCCGTGGCGGCCCAGGCCGGCATCGCGCCGATGGGCGTCTACAACCGGCTGGGCGGCAAGGACGGGCTGGTGGACGCCCTGCTGATCCGCGGCTTCGACATGCTGCGGGCGGCGGTCGCGGGCGGCGACGAGCCGGACCTGCTCGACCGGCTCTGGGCCTGCGGCCTGCGCTACCGCCAGTTCGCGCTGGCCAACCGGCACTTCTACGCGATCATGTTCGAGGGTGCCATCCCGCACGAGTTCAGCTCGGAAGAGGTCGCGGTGCACGCTGCCGCGGCCTTCGACGCGCTGGTCCAGAACGTGGACCTGGCCGCCGCGGCGGGGCGGATCAGCGCGCCGGACGCGCGCGAGGCGGCCCAGCAGATCTGGAGCGCGGTGCACGGGGCGGTGGCGCTGGAGATGAACGGGCTGACCCAGACCCCGGACCCGGAGGCCACCTACCGGGCCACCCTGGCCATGATCCTGCGCGGCCTGGCCCCGGCGGCCTGACATGGCCAGGATGAGCGAGGCCGCGCCGTGGGGCCCCGGCGAGGAGGCCAGCCTGCGCGCCGCGTGGGTCACCGAGCCGCCGCGGCTGGACGGCCCGGTCACGCTGGCCGCCTACGACCCCGGCTGGCCGGCGCTGTTCGAGCGGGAGGCGGCCCGCCTGCGCGGCGTGCTCGGGCCGCGGATCCTGCTCCTGGAGCACATCGGGTCGACCTCGGTGCCGGGCCTGGCGGCCAAGCCGATCATCGACATCCTGATGGCCGTCGCCGACCCGGCCGACGAGAGCGGCTACGTGACGCCGCTGGAGCAGGCCGGGTACCGCCTGGTCATCCGGGAGCCGGACTGGCACCAGCACCGCGTGCTCAAGGGCCCGGACACCGACATCAACCTGCACGTGCACGCCGAGGACAGCCCGGAGATCGGCCGGAACCTGCGGTTCCGTGATCACCTGCGCGCCGACCGGGCCGACCGCGAGCTGTACCAGCGGGCCAAGCAGGAGCTGGCCGGCCGGCACTGGGCCTACATCCAGCAGTACGCCGACGCCAAGTCCGGCGTCGTCGAGGACATCCTCCGCCGCTGCTAGCCCCGCCCGGCCCGCCCCGCCGCCTACGGCAGCCGCAGGACGCCGTCGACCCGGCGCGGCAACTGCCACGGATTGGCCGCGCGCAGGCCCTCGGGCAGCAGCTCGTCAGGCAGGTCCTGGTAGCAGACCGGGCGGAGCCAGCGCCGGATGGCGGTCGCGCCGACCGACGTGTGGGCCGCGCTGGTGGTGGCCGGCCACGGCCCGCCGTGGTTCATCGACCAGGTCAC
>FSXZ01002210.1_pt1 | contig 12160 bp, 15 predicted proteins | sample 1638121 | NCBI WGS metagenome assembly FSXZ01 (sample SAMEA3914788, study PRJEB12502) | metagenome | biome: forest; material: soil | place: Canada | collected 2011-07-03 | depth 0.1 m
ACCCCCTCTCTCCGAGCGAGGGCCTGCCAGCGGCGCCGTTGACTTCAAGCCTGAAACCCCAACCCACCCACCCACGCAACGGGCGGGCAGTCGGAAACACACCACCCGGGCTCACAGCCCGGGCCCGCCGCAGACCGCGAGCGCGCGCAGCCATCGCGAGCGCGCGGCAGCAAGACCTGGGAGCCACTCCCCGGTCACCGATCGTCTACGCCCACTGACCGGGATCGGAATACGTCGCCTAGGAATAAGAATTCTGTCACCATGGCGACAGGACGTGGGGGGCGTCCGAGGGCACCGGCCCGGTTGCGCACCCGCGTGATACGCGGGGAAATCGTGCACAGTTAACGATCATTGATACGTCGGCTCGTCCTCGCCGTCGCCGGCTGTCCCTGGCCGTGGGCGCCGGGCCGAAACGCCCTGTCCGCATGTCGAGCAGGTGATGCTGCTGGTGGGTACGGGCCAGGACGTGGCGGGCCTGGACATGGCCGCCGACGGCTGCACCGCCATCAACGGGCCCGGCGAGGTCGGCGACTACGCCGGCGCCGCGCTGCTGCAGATCGTCAGCGCCGATATGAGCCGGTCCTGAGAACCCGCCCCGCGCGAGCATCTCGTGGTGCGCGGGGCGGGGACGCGGGCCGCTACGCCGCAGGGCCCGCGATATACCGGGAGCGCACCGCGGCGAAGTTGTGGTCGGTCATCGCGGTGCTGTCCACGTACTGGTCGATCGCGCCCACGGCGGGCAGCCGGCGCAGCGTCGGGTCCGTGATCGTGGCGCGCAGGGCCGCGGCGAACCGGTCCGCGCCCAGCACCTCGAAGGGGCGGGCGAAGTAGTCGCGGACGGAGGGGTCGAGCGGCTCGGTCAGGCCGAGGGCGTTGTGCAGCGCGCCGACGAACTCATACGCCTGGGACAGGTGGCGCTGGCGCGCCTTCCACTCGCGCGCGGCGAGGGCCTCGGCCAGGATCGGGCCGAGGGCCGAGGAGCAGGGCAGCGCGTCGAACACCGTGCCGAGCCACTTGCTGTAGGGCGGGTAGACGCGGCCCATGAGCACGCACAGCCGCATCAGGTCACGGATCTGGCGCGCGGCCACGACGGCCGAGCCGAGTTCGTCCCCGACCTCGCCGCAGCGGCCCACGAACGCCTCCTCGTCGGACAGCCGCGTCCACTGGCAGGCCAGCACGTAGCGCCAGACCTCGTCCGGATACCAACGCAGCGTACGGCGATACGCGTGGAGCAGGCCGGTGTCGTCGCGGAAGACCTCGCCGCCGGTCAGTTCGCGCAGCACCTGGGTGGGCACCATCAGCCACTCGGCCGGGCTGAGCCCGCCGGTCGGATCGGCGGTGAGGTGGGCGCTGAAGTGCCCGTGCGCTTCGTGGACGTGCACCCAGTGCCGCTCGGGTGTGCCGTGCGGGAAGGCGAATCGCACGGGGTAGCCGCGGAACTCGGCGGGCAGCTCGGCGGCGAACAGGGCGTCCAGGGACGCGGCGTGCGCCTGATGGTCCTGGGCGCTCAGGAAGATCTGCAGACGCGGGCCCCAGGCGTGGTCCGTGGACCGCTCGGTATCGAAGCCCTGCACGTCGGATCCCCAGCCGAGCAGGGCCGCGGAGTAGGCCAGCTCCGGCCGGGCGGACTGGATCAGGGGTGCGACGACCTCAGCGAAGAACCGGCGGGAGAGCTCGAGACCGGGGATGAACACGGGCGGCTGCGGCGACATGGACGCCACTTTTCCACGGTGGCCGGGCCGCTCGCGAAGGGTTTTCGATCTCCGGCCGGGCGATCCCGACTCAACCGTTGCGCCGCGCCGACGTCTCAGTGCCCGAAAAGCGACAGACCGAGGACACGGCCGAAGGCACGGCCGTCGACAGAGTCAGCGTCATGACACGGAATGGGGAGAGTCCGCTCATGCCAGTGCACACCCGGGTTGCCCGCACCGTCCTGGCCGCCGCCGCGTTCGCCGGCCTGGCCTCGGCCCTGGCCGGCTGCCAGGCCGCCGCGACCTCCGCCACCGCGGGCGACGCGCCCGCCACCACGGCCGCCGCCACCGTCACCGCCCCCGCCACCGTCCTCGCCACGAGCAGCGCCGCGAACCCCGGCGTGCCCTCGACGGCCTCGAGCGCACCCGCGTCCAGCGGGTCCGCCATCACCGCGTGCTCCGCCGCCGAGCTGACCGTCAAGACCGGGTTGAGCCAGGCGGCGGCCGGCCACTCCTACCTGGTCCTGGTCTTCACCGACTCCGGCGCGCGCTCCTGCTCGCTGCAGGGCTTTCCCGGCGCCGAGCTGACCACGGCCGGCGGGGGCAAGCTGGACGCCGTGCGCGGTGCCGGTTCCGACGCGTCCCCGGTCACGCTCGCGCCCGGCGGCTCCGCGTCCGCGGTGCTGGACTGGGAGCACTTCCCGAGCGACGGCAGCAGCGAGGTCACCACCGCCGACTGCGCCGGCTACGGCGCCACCGTCCTGCTGGTGACCGCCCCGAATCAGACCACATCGACCCGGCTGAGCCCGCCCGAGACCGCCCCGGTGTGCTGGGGCTTCGAGGTCGGCGTCGTCGTACCGGGCAGTACCGGCCGCGCCTGAGCGCAGGTCAGTGCCCGGCCGCGGCGGCTCCCGCGGCCACGGATCGCAGTTCGGCCAGCGATTCGTCGAGCAGGGCGCGGAACCGGGTCGGATCGTCCTGCCGCACCCAGTGGGCGAAGGCGACGTGGAAGACGGTCAGACCGGAGTGCGCCGCGAGGGTCGCGGCATGCTCCGGCACCCCGCGCGCCAGCAGAGCGCCCTTCACCGTCTCGGCGAGCTTGTGCAGCTTGATCAGCTCGCGCTCCTGCAACTCCAGATTCGTCAGCACGATCCGCGCCCGCAGCCCGGCGAAGGCGTGGCGCTCGGCGAACATCTGCGCGACCGGGTCGAACCCGGCCGCCACCGTGGCGAGCGGGTCGGCGTCCGCGGGGGCCGCGGCGATCCCCTCCAGCCAGCACTGTTCCAGCAGCTCGGAACCGCTGAAGAGCACCTCGCGCTTGTCCGCGAAGTGCCGGAAGAAGGTGCGCTTGGTCAGTCCGGCGCGCTCGGCGATCTCGGCCACGGTGGTGGCGTCGTATCCCTGCTCGTCGAACAGCGCTATGGCCGCCTTCATGAGGCGGCTCGCGGCATCGGGCTCCCAGCGTGACATCACCCCCCAGCATAGTTGATGACACCCGGTGTCGTGAGCTAGGCTGGTGCATGACACCAAGTGACATCACCTCACGGGAGTTCTCATGCGCGTCTTCGTCACCGGAGCCTCCGGCCACATCGCCTCCGCCGTCATCCCCGACCTGCTCGGCCACGGCCACCAGGTCATCGGCCTCGCCCGCTCCGACGCCGCCGCCGCGAAGATCGCGGCCTACGGCGCCGAGGTGCGCCGCGGGGACCTCGGCGACCTGGCCGGGCTCAAGGAGGCCGCCGCCGCGGCCGACGGCGTCATCCACCTGGCCTTCGACCACAGCCTGATGATGACCGGGCGGATCGCCGACGCGGCCGCCGGCGACATCGCCGCGGTCACCGCCTTCGCCGAAGCCCTGCGCGGCAGCGACAAGCCGCTGGTCTCCACCTCCGGCATCCTCATGCTGGCCATGTCCGGCATCACCGGCCGCCCCGGCACCGAGGACGACGTGCTGCCCGGCGGCTACCGCGTCGACAGCGAGAACCTGGTCATCGGCCTCGCCGACGAGGGCGTGCGCAGCTCCGTGGTGCGCCTGGCCCCGATGGTCCACTCCGACCTGGACAAGCACGGCTTCACCGCGGGCCTGATCGGGTTCGCCCGGGAGAACGGCTTCGCCGCCTACCTGGGTGACGGCGCCAACCACTGGACCGCCGCGAACACCCACGACATCGGCACGCTCTACCGGCTGGCCCTGGAGAAGGCCCCGGCCGGCAGCCGGCTGCACGGCGTGGAGGACACCGGCATGACGTTCAAGACGATCGCCGAGACCATCGCCGCCGAACTCGGGGTCGAGACCCGCGGCGTGAGCCCGGAGGAAGCGCCGAAGTACCTCGGCTACCTGGCCGGTTTCGCAGGCCTCGACGCTCCCGCCACGAACACCAGGACCCGCGAGGTCCTCGGCTGGGAGCCGACCCACCCGCGCTGGATCGAGGACGTCCGCTCGGGCCACTACTTCGGCTGAGCCGCGGGGCCCGGCCGGCGCCTCGGCCCGCACGGCGCGGCCGACGTCCGCCTCCCGCCGGGGGCGGCCGTCGGCCACGGCGGTTGCGCGCCCACTCAGGCCCCTGCGTCGCCTTCCCGGCTCACTCCCGCGGCTCGTCCTTGGCGCCGAAGAAGTCCCCGCCCTTCGCGCGGGTGTCGTCGGTGCCCCAGGCCAGCTCGCCGGGGAGCTTCTTGAGCCGCGGCAGGTGCTTGCGACAGTGGATGTACGCCTCCTCGACACCGACCCGGACCCACAGCCGCGCCCGGCGCCCGGGAATGTCGGGCTGCGGCAGTCCCGGGCACACCGCCCGCAGCTGCGCGTCCTCGACGAGGCTCGCGGTCCCGTTGACATGCAGGCCGATCTGATGGGTGAAGAAGTCCCCGAAGAACATGCCGATATGGCCGTTCTCGGCGATGTTGCCGAGACTGGCCATGACCCCGTTGCCCCGGTACTCCGGATAGGCCAGCGTCCGTTCGTCCATGACGTGCACGAACCCCGCCGGGCCCGCCCGGAAGCTACAGTCGCACTCCCCGCCGCCGTCCGCGGTGGCGATGAAGACCATCTCCTGGCGCGCGATGAAGTCGATCATCCTGCGGTTGAGCTGACGCAGCATCTGTTCCTGATAAAAGCGCGCGGCCCGGTCTTCAGAGCCCAGCCGTGCCTGGACAAGCCGCTCACCGGTAGATCCCTGCGCGTGTACGTCGACCATGCCGGCTCGGCACCCTTCGCATTGAGAACTCGGCGGTGACGTCACCGTACCTCGGTAACTTCGTATGCGAAGAGCGCGCGTCGAGGCAAATCAGAGCACACCGAATTCGGAAGAGCGCCCGGGGCGGAATCCGTACACACGCGCCGGGTTGGATTTCCTTTTCGTCAATCCGGATATTCATTCAGCCGCCGGGTGCCGCAGTGCCTGCGAAATCGCGCCCGCGACCAGCGCATTCCGTTCTTCCCCGCCCACCACCGCACTACCGCCGCGTTCCCTCGATCACCGGACGCCGCCGAATGAATCCGGCGCGCCGACCGTCAAACGGGCGTAGAGAACAGCATTCTGCGACGAACCGGAGCGTACTGGCGTGATACGGAGTGAGCAGGTGGCGCGCATCCGCGAATTCCACTCCGCGGAATACGGTCATACAGCGCCGCGTGGTTTCCATTCTCGCCGCGGACGGCCGGGCGCACGAGCGTGTCCCACATCACACAGCCCGACCTCGCTCGCCACAGTGGCATCACCGAGCCAGCCCCGAGAATCCCGCTATTCCCGGCCACCAGAGCCCGCTCCGGCCCACCCGCCGCGGCTCCCGAAGTCCCCCTGAGCAAGCCACCGATCCGGCGCCCCAGCCGTCCGCTCGAGCCTCCGAACGCCCGGTGGTTCGCAAAGCCGACTCTGACTACCGTGACCCGACATGGCCGAACTCATCGAACCCACCACAGAGCTCTACGAAGCCTTCCGCGACTGCCGCGCCGACTGGGGCCCCGGCGTCCACGAGGACGGCTTCGGCCTCGACGAACGCGACCGCCCCGACTCCCCCGAGGGTTTCGCCCGCTGGGTCGAGCGGATGCGCGGCCAGCTCCACCCCGCCACGCAGCCGTGCCCCGAGACGCCGCACTGGTCGCCCCGGTGGATCGTCGAACACGGGGAAATCCTCGGCGCCATCGCCCTGCGCCATCAGAACGACGACGCGTTCGGCCGGATCGGCTACGGCATCCGCCCGCACGCCCGCCGCCGCGGCCTCGCCACCTGGGCGCTGACCCAGACCCTCGGCGAAGCCCACGCGCTGCTCGGGCTCGACCGAATCCTGCTGGTCTGCGCCGAGGGCAACATCGCCTCCGCGCGCACCATCGAACGCTGCGGCGGCGCCTTCGCGGGCATCGGTCCCACCGAGCTCGGGCCCCAGCGGTACTACTGGATCGGCCTCGCGTGACCGGGCCCGTCAGTCTTGCCCGGCGCCGCGCTCGCGCGCGTCGAGCAGCTCGTCCCAGTGCTCCGAAGCCCAGTCGCAGGCCGCGTTCATCGGCTCGATCATGCTACGGCCCAACGGGGTGAGCGCGTACTCGACGGCCGGCGCGGAGCCGCCGGGCACGGCCCGCACGGTGCGCGAGATCAGCCCGTCCCGCTCGAGTCCGCGCAGCGACTGCGTCAACACCTTGGGCGTCACCCGGCGCAGCGGCACCCGCAGCTCGGAGAAGCGGCGCGGTCCGCCTTCGAGACAGCGGATCACCAGCGCCGCCCACTTGTCGCCGAACCGGAAGGGCAGCAGCGACGACGGGCAGACTTCGTCGAACATGTCCGCGGCCAACGGAGCTCGTGCCGTCATAGCCCTCCCCTCGCGCGATCGCGGTACCCGGGAGGTAACCGCCCCGCTGGCTAGTGTGCCCGAGCAACGACTACCAGGAGGTGCTCCCGTGCACGCGATCGTGATCTTCGGTGCCGGCGGACGGGCCGGGCAGGCGGCCGTGGCCGAGGCGCTTCGGCGTGGCCATCGCGTCACGGCCGTGGTGCGCGACCCCGACCGCTACACCGGTCCGCGCGACCCGCGGGCGCGCCTGCTCGCCGGAGACGTCACCGACCCGGCGCTCGTCGCCGAACGCGCCCGCGGCCACGCCGCCGCGGTCCACGCCGCCGCGGTCCACGGCGAGGGCACCGACCCCGACACGTTCTTCCCGGCCGCGGCCCGCGCCCTGATCAGCGGTCTGCGGGAAGCCGCCGTACCCCGGCTCGTCGCGATCGGACTGTCCACCCTGCTGCCGGACGCGGACGGCCTGCGCCCGGTCGACCACGGCGGCGCGCGCACCGGCGGCTACACGATCCTGGACCACGGCGAGCCCACCGCCCGCATCTCCTACCCCGACTTCGCCGTCGCCCTCCTCGACGAGGCCGACACGCCGCGCCACCACCGCGTCCTGGTATCCGTGTCCTGACGCCGCCCGTTTCTCGGCCCGGTCTGATCGCCGAGTCCGATTCCCGCCAGCCCCCCGAACGAACCGGGACGAGCATGGTCCGCATGACAACGAGCTATGCCATGCGGGCCATCGCCCCCGAGGTCCTGACCACCCTGCGCGAGTGCGACGACGCGGGCAACGCGCCCCGTATCGTCGTGGACGAGGAGGGTGGCAGCCCGCTGCGCTGCTGCCTGGGCCGCGCAAAGCCGGGCGAGGCGGTCGGGCTGGTTTCCTACGCCCCACTGCGGCGCTGGGCCGCGCGCACCGGCGCGACCCCCGGCCCCTACTGCGAGATCGGCCCGGTCTTCATCCATCTCGAGGACTGCGGCGGCGCCGTACCCGAGGTCGCCGCGGGCGAATTCCCCGGCGGCGTCCGCGGCCACCGCCGCGTGCTGCGCGCGTACAACGCCGCCGGCTCGATCCTCGGCGGCGTCCTCGTCCACGAAGAAACCCTCCCGACCATCGAGGACGCGCTCGCCGAGCTCTACACCGACCCCGCCGTCGCCCTCGTCCACGTGCGCGCGGTCGAATTCGGCTGCTTCCTGATGGAGACGCGGCGCGCCTGACGCTCGCGCGGCGGGCGTGGCCCACCGGCAGGACATCGCCGGTGGGCCACGCCCGGGATCTCAGGCGGCCGGGAGTTCGGCGATGTAGCCGTTGTCCAGCAGCCACAGCACGTTGATCTGGGCCGGAGCGCCCGGGATCAGGCCGGAGTCGAGCTGGTACTGCTCGCCGCCGCCGGGCTGGGCGAACCAGGCCGCGATCGGTCCGGCGTCCACCGGGAGCGGCCGCAGGACGAGGTAGTCGTGGTAGTTGCACCCGGCCGCCGGGGTCGAGTCGAGGCTGGCCGGCGGCAGCGCCCGCCGGGCGTACGAGGTGCCCGCGGGCGCCAGGTAGGAGCCGTACACGCTGCCGTACCGGTCGATGTGCTGCCCGGGGAAGAGCGTCTGCACCCACTCGATCGGCTGCCCGTCAGGCGTGGTGGCATAGCCGTCGGACGGCGGGTAGATCCAGCCGGAGGCGTTGCGGTACTCGGACAGGAAGCGCTGCGGGTCCTGCCCGCCGGTCCGGCGATACCCGGTCAGCTGCTGCCCGACCGCCCCGAACTCGGGCAGATGCTCCGGCCCGAGCAGCATGTTGCCCTCGAAGTACGTCGCCGAGCACTGGTTCGGCGGAGTCTGCATGGGCGTCGAGGTGGCCGCCTGGGCCGCGCTCGCGCCGGACAGCGCGAGCACGGCGGCTGCCGCCGCCGTCAGAAGGTGGCGATGCTTGATCACAGAGGCTCCCGGATGCGCGCGGCACCAGCGCGCCGCGCAAGATCGATCGTGGGTGACCTCAGGAAACCCCAGTTGTGACGGAGCGTCAACTACTCGTCACTCGATTGGCAGTATGCCGGTCTGCTCCTCAGGCGCGCGAGTACGAGCTCGAGCACGCTCTCGCACCATCGGATGAACGGACGATCCGAACGATTGGTTGAGGCCGCCGACGCAGCCTGGAAGGCTCGTGTCCCGTGATCGACGAATTCGCGAAGAAGCACCTCCACGACGAACTGCGCTGGATCCGCGAGACCCTGATCTGGAAGCTCGACGGACTCTCCGAATACGACATCCGCAGGCCCCTGACCGCGACCGGCACCAACCTCCTCGGCCTGGTCAAGCATTCGGCGACGTGGGAGGCGCGGTACTTCGGAGAGGTCTTCGACCGACCGTTCCCGGAGCCCCTCGCGCGATGGCAGGACTCGGACGGCAGCGACTTGTGGGTCACCCAGGACGAAACCCGCGAACAGATCATCGCCTTCTACCGCCGCGCGTGGGAGCACGCGGACGCGACGATCGACGAGCTGCCCATCGACGCCCCCGGCCACGTGCCGTGGTGGCCGCGCCCCGAGGTGAAGCTCTTCAACATCCTGGTCCACATGCTCACCGAGACCAATCGGCACGCCGGACACGCCGACGTCCTGCGCGAACAGCTCGACGGCAGGACCGGCGTAGCCGACAGTCAGGAAGACGAAATCGACACCGCCGCCCGCGAAGCGCACCGCGCGAAGATCGAGAAGGCTGCGACGGCGGCAGTGCACCGGGCCTGAACCGACCCTGGTGCGCCGCCACAACACCCCATCAGCTCGGCCGCGTCGCCGGTTCGAGCAAGGACAAGGTCCGCTGCTGCGCATCGAGGACGACGCGGACGCCGACCGGCATCGGCAGGTTCGGGCCGGAGTGCCCGAACTCGACGTTGCCGAGCACCGGGATGTCGCGGTCGCCGAGGACGTCGAGGACGATCTCGGCGAGCGTCGGCGAGGCATCCGGCCCCTCGAGCCCGTCGATCCTGGTCGGGATGCCCACGACCATGCCGGAGATCCGATCGAGGATACCGGCGTGTCGCATCACGTGCAGATAGCTCCACACGTACGACGCCAGGCCGCCCAGCTCCTCCCAGAACAGCACCGCCCCGTCGAAGGATTCGAGCGGCAGCGCGAAGGACGTCGCCTGCGCCAGCACGATGCGGTTGATCACCCCGCCGATCAGCCGGCCTTCGGCACGCCCGGGGCGCCAGCATTCCCAGGACGGCGTGGTGGGCAGCGCCCCGATCGGCTCGGTGCCGGTCAGCAACGTGGAGTAGAGCTTCTCGAGTTCCGCCTGCCGAGCCGCCGACACGAGCGGCCAGGACGAGCCAAAGCCCGGGACGGCCATGTCGGCGTGGAACCCGACCAGACCCGTGCGCGCATAGAGCACCAAGTGCAGCAGCGAGATGTCGCTGTAGCCGAGGATCGGCTTGGGGTCGGCCTTGATCGCCTCGAAGTCGATCAGGTCGAGGTACCCGAGCGCCGTCTGGCCGCCGTCGCTCGCGACGATCGCGCGCACCTCGGGATCGCGAAGAAGGCTGTTGAGCTCGCGGGCGATCTCCGCCGGCGTGGCCACGCTCCACCAATGCCCGCGCCCCACCTCGAGCAGCGGCGCCCGACGCACCCGCAACCCCATCCGCTCGAGCGTGGCCACCGTCCGCTCGACGTTGGGCTCGTAGGCCGCGGGCAGCGGCCCGGACAGCGCCGCGATGACGACGAGATCTCCGGGACGCAGGGCACGAGGTCGCAGCAGCCGAGGCGGCGCGGAATCGATCACCGAAACAGTATCCTCACGCGCTGAATGAGCCGCCACGCATTATTGAGCGCAGCTGCTGCCTAAGCGGGGTGGACCGGAGGGCGCACCGTCTCCGTGATGGCGGCCACCACCTCGGTGCGGGCCGCACTCCACAGATCGTTGTGGCCACCCTCGAAGATCTCGATCCGTTTGGGGCCTGGCGCGCGCTCGTGCAGCCGCCGGACCATGGCGGGAGGCGCGACCTTGTCCTCCCTGACGCCGAGGAGGAGAACGGGTACGCGCAGCGAGCCGATCCGGCGCAGGCTGTCGAAGTTCCGGGCCAGGCCCAGCCAGGACAGCGGGCGCAGGACCGGGCCGAAGGGCTTGACGTCCACGGTGTTGGTGATCGGGGTGAGCAGGATCAGGCCGGCACAGCCGGGTGCCTCGGCGGCCAGCCGCACCGCCACCGCCGAGCCGATGGATCGGCCGCCGATCCAGATCCGGGAGCGCGCGACGCCCTTGGTCTCGGTCAGGTAGCGCAATGCCGCCTGGGCATCGGCGGCGGTGGTGGCCGAGGTCGTCTGCATCCGGCTGCTCAGGCCGAACCCGCGGTAGTCCACGAGAAGCAGATTCATGCCGGTCTGGTGCAGGGCCGGGGCCTCGTGCTCGGCTTCGGCCTCCAGCGGATAGCCGTTGCCGTGGAAGTAGAGCAGGGTCGGGGGATCCTGGATGCTGCCGTCGCCGTGCTTCGCCGGGATCCACCAGGCGTGGACGGAGGTGCCGTCGATGACCGGAAGAAACAGGTCTTCGAACTCCAGGCTCCCGCCCCCGGGGGCCGCGAAATCCACCTCCTCCCCCGCGCCGGGAAAGGCCGCCTTGTCGTGGATGGCGTGGACCCAGGCCAGAAACAGGCCGTAGAGGACCACGAGCGCGGCCACGGCCACCGCGAAAGAGACCAACACATCGGTCAACGAGACGCCCCCTCGACACGCTGGCGCTGCGGCCGAACGCCGGATCATCGTCGCCGCGTCGGCTAGAGTAAGGGTATGTGCTGCTTCGCTGCCATGACGACTCGCGCCGCCGGGTAACGGCGGTACCGAGGCTGCCGTGAAAGACCGCGGCCTCATTCGCCTGCCCTGTACCCCCTGCTCACTCGGGGGCAGCGTGCGGACGTACCGCCGGATCAGTGTCCTGTCGGCAGCCTCGCGCGTTCGCGCGCTGCCGGTTCATCCCGCCTGATCAGGGGAATCATGTCTCAGCCGCAGCATTCCGATGCGCCGTGCGCGGAATCGTCCGCAAGCCCGTCCGCCCCCCGCCCCGCCACCGCGCCGAGCCGGGCCAGAGCCACCCTCATCCTGATGGTCGGCCTTCCCGCAGCCGGGAAGACCACCCGCGCCCGAGAACTCGCCGCAGAGCACGGCGCGCTGCGGCTGACCCCGGATCACTGGATGATCCCGCTCTTCGGGGACTCGATGGCCGACGGCAAGCGCTGGGTCCTCGAAGGCCGACTCATCGAGCTCGCACTTCAGGCGTTGCGCCTGGGGACCAGCGTCGTCCTCGACTACGGCCTGTGGGGCCGGGACGAACGCTCGGCCCTGCGCTGGCTGGCCCGGGCGGCCGGCGCGGCGTGCCAGGTCGTTTACCTGCCGGTGGACAAGGACGTCGAACTGGCCCGCATCGCACACCGCCAGGCAACGACGCCGCACCAGACGTTCCCGATGAGCGAGGCCGACGTGGACGCGTGGCGGGAGCAGTTCCACATCCCCGACGCCGCCGAACTCGCCGGCGCCGAGATCCCGGACGTCCCGCCCGGCTGGCCGAACTGGCCGGCCTGGGCGGCCGATCACTGGCCCACCTGCACCGAATAAAGAGGCAGTCACAGGCCTTTTTTCTTGTTCCCGGCAGGTCTCGCAGGGTGGGCGGGCCGCGTCTGTGCCAACGCAACCGCGGCGCCCCGAGTCCAGGTC
>FSXZ01002137.1_pt1 | contig 12127 bp, 11 predicted proteins | sample 1638121 | NCBI WGS metagenome assembly FSXZ01 (sample SAMEA3914788, study PRJEB12502) | metagenome | biome: forest; material: soil | place: Canada | collected 2011-07-03 | depth 0.1 m
ACCCGCGGCCGGTCGGCGTCCGTCCAGCTGGTCTCGGTGTCCATCAGGAACGCGGCGTCCCGGTGCACGAACGCGGTGGCGCCGGGCCGGACCTGGCTGATCTGCCCGCCCCACGCGAACAGGGTCAGCCCGCCGCCGCCGGCGTTGGCGCTGCCCGGCCAGCGCTGCACCCACCGGATCGCGGTGTCGATGCCGGCGGCGGGCAGCGCGCGGGCCAGGAACCGGGACCGGGAGGCGAACCGGCCGGCGGGCACGTTGTGCGCGAGGAACGCCTGGGCCGCCAGGTAGCCCTGGTCCTCGATCTGCTGCGCCGCGGGCCACGCGGCGGCCAGGACCGGGGCCAGCAGCGCGGCCAGCTCGCGGCTCGGCCCGAAATACTGGCCGATGGCGGACACCCCCCGCTGCGGAGCGCCGCCCGCGGCGGGGCCGCCGCCGTGCACGTCGAGGCCGACCCGGCAGGACAGCGTCGCCGGGGCCTGCGCCATCAGCGCCTGCACCGCCTCCAGCGCCGCGGCCGCCTGCCGCCACGGCCATTCCAGCCGGTAGACCGACACGCCGCCGACTGGCGTGGCCCGCAGCGTGTACCGGGTGTTGATGCCGAAGTTCCCGCCGCCGCCGCCCTGACAGGCCCAGAACAAGTCCGGGTGCGACGCGGCCGACGCCCGCACGATCTGCCCGTCGGCGGTCACGATCTCGGTCTCCAGCAGCTGGTCGCAGGTCAGGCCCAGGTGGCGGCTGCTGAAGCCGAAGCCGCCGCCGAGCAGCAGTCCGCTGATGCCGACGGTCGGGCACCGGCCGCCGGGCGCGGCCACGCCGGTGCCGGCCAGCTCGGCGTACATGTGCCGGAGGCGGACCCCGGCCCCGGTGGTGATCGTCAGCGCCCGGCGGTCGACCCGGACGGAGGTGAGCGGGGCCAGGGAGATGACGAGCCCGCGGCTGGCGCTGTAGCCGCCGTAGCTGTGGCCGCCCGACCGCGCCGCGAACGGCACCTCATAGTGGCGGGCCCACAGCACCGCGGCCGCCACGTCGGCGGCGTCAGCGCACAGGGCCACGCCGCCCGGCGTGATGGCGGCGTAGCGCCGGTTGTAGGGCACGCTGGCCGCGGTGAAGCCGCGGTCGCCGGGCCGCAGCAGCCGCCCGCGTAACTGCCGGCTCAGCAGCTCCCAGTCCGGCCGCGGCCGGCGCCACCGGGGCCGGGCTGACCCCGGCCCGGGCGCCGCCGGATCGCCGGACAGGACCGGGCCCGACCCGGGCGCCAGCCAGCCCAGCCCCGGCCCGGCGCCCGCCACTCCCGCGCCGATGGCCAGCTTGGCTGTCCCGCCCAGAACGTTCCGGCGGCTGATGCCCGTCATGCGCCCCCCGGCTGCAACGGCGGGCCGGCGGCTGCTCCTGGCCGGCCCCCGCACCGCCGCCACCTGCCCGTATGGCCGATGACCTTATGCCCGCGGCACCCCGCGGACCGCGCCGACACGCGCACCCGGCGGCACCGGGGGCGTCAGCCGGCCAGGTCGCGGATCTCCTCGATCAGGGCGACCCGCTCGGCGTGGGTCCGGGCCAGCGGGGCCACGTTGAGCGTGGTCACGCCGGACTCGCGCATCGCGGCGACCCGCTCGGCGACCAGGGACCGCGGTCCGATCAGGGACGTGCCCTCCAGGAGCGCAGCCGGGACCAGCGCGGCCGCCTCGTCCTTGCGGCCGTCCAGGTAGGCCTCCTGGATCGCGGCGGCCTCGCGCTCGAAGCCGAACCGGACCGCGAGGTCGTTGTAGAAGTTCCGGCCGCGCGCGCCCATGCCGCCGATGTACAGGGCCAGCAGCGGGCGGGACAGGTCCCGCAGGCCCTCGGTGCCCTCGCCGATGGCCAGGCCGGCCTGCGCGATGACGTCCAGCGGCGGCAGCGCCGGGTCGCGCTTCGCGGTGCCGGCGGCCAGCGGCTCGCCCCACGCCTGCGCGGCGCGCTCAGGGAAGTAGAAGATCGGCTCCCAGCCCTCGGCCAGCTCGGCGGCCATGGCCACGTTCTTCGGGCCGAGGGCCGCGACGACGATCGGGATCCGCTCCCGGACCGGGTGGTTGATCAGCTTGAGCGGCTTGCCCAGGCCGGTGCCCAGCCCGGCCGGCAGCGGGACCTGATAGTGCCGGCCGTCGTACTCCAGCCGGTCGCGGCGCCACACCGAGCGGCAGATGTCGATGATCTCGCGGGTCCGGCCGAGCGGCGCGTCGTAGGGCACGCCGTGCCAGCCCTCGATGACCTGCGGCCCGGACGCGCCGAGGCCGAGCACGAACCGGCCGCCGGACACGTAGTCCAGGCCGGCCGCGGTCATCGCGGTCAGCGTCGGCGTCCGGGTGTAGATCTGCAGGATGCCCGACGCGAGCTGGAGGCGCTCGGTCTTGGCCGCGAGGTAGCCGAGCTGGCTGACCGCGTCGTAGCTGTAGGCCTCGGGCACGAAGACGATGTCCAGGCCGGCCTTCTCGTAGTCGGCCAGCTCGGCCACGGTCTCGGCGAAGCCGCCCGCGTAGTTGAGTCCCATCCCGATGCGCATGGCCGCAGCTACCCCGTTTCGGTCGGTGGAGTGGATCCTAACGGGCGGCGGCCGGCGGCGGCTGGGCCAGCAGGGCGGCGACGGCCCGCAGGGCCAGCTCATAAGAGTGCAGGCCGAAGCCGGCCACCGTGCCGTCGGCCACGCTGGCCACGACCGAGGTGTGCCGGAAGGTCTCGCGGGTGGCCGGGTTGGACAGGTGCACCTCGACCAGGGGGGCCGTCCGCATGGCGAGGGCGTCGTGCAGGGCGTAGGAGTAGTGCGTGAAGGCGGCCGGGTTGAGCACGACCGGCAGGCGCTCGTCCGCGGCCTGGTGCACCCAGCCGACCAGCTCGGCCTCATCGTCGGTCTGCCGGACGTCGACGGCCAGGCCGAGCTGCTCGCCGGTGGCGGCGCACGCCGCGGCGACGTCGGCCAGCGTGGCCCGGCCGTAGATCTCGGGCTCCCGGGAGCCGAGCCGGCCCAGGTTCGGGCCGTTGAGGACGAGGACGGTCACCTCGTTCGCGATCATCTCCGCCTCGGTCAGGGCCTCGGTGAGCCCCGTCTCGGTCAGCTCGGCCGCGGCCAGGCCCGGATCGGGCTGGCCGGCTGCGGGCGGGCCGACTGCGGGCGGGCCGGGCTCGGGCCGGTCCGCCGCGGGCAGGTCGGTCATGATCCGCTCACCTCCGCGTAGGCCTGCTCCAGCAGGTCCTCGGGGGGACCGTCCAGGATGCCGGGCCGGGCCAGGCCGTCCAGGACGACCAGCCGCAGCCGCGCGGCGCGGGTCTTCTTGTCCAGGGCCATCGCCGCCCGCAGCGCGGGCCACGCCCCGGCCCGGTAGCTGACCGGGAGCCCGACCGAGGCGAGGATCTCGCGGTGCCGCCGCGCGGTGGGCTCGTCGAGCCGGCCCGCCAGCCGCCCGACGGCGGCCGCGTAGACCATGCCGATGGCGACGGCCTCGCCGTGCCGCATGCGGTAGTTCTCGGCCCGCTCGATGGCGTGCCCGAGGGTATGGCCGTAGTTGAGGAACTCGCGCTGCCCCGCCTCGCGCAGGTCGGCCGAGACGACCCCGGCCTTCATGGCCATGGCCCGCTCGACCAGCTCGCGCTCGCGGGCGCCGCCGGGCCGGGCGGCGGCCGCCGGGTCGTCCGCGACCAGGTCGAGGATGACCGGGTCGGCGATGAACCCGGCCTTGATGACCTCGGCCAGGCCGCTGGCGTACTCGGCCGGCGGCAGGGTGGCCAGCGTGTCCAGGTCGGCGAGCACCCCGGCGGGCGGGTGGAAGGCGCCCACCAGGTTCTTGCCCTCCGGGATGTCGACGGCCGTCTTGCCGCCGATGGCGGCATCGGCCATGCCCAGCAGGGTGGTGGGGACGAGGACGACGCGGACGCCGCGCAGCCAGGTGGCCGCGGCGAAGCCGGCCAGGTCGGTCGCCGCTCCCCCGCCGACGCCGACGATGACATCCCGGCGGCCGATCTCGTGCGCGGCCAGCCGCGACCACAGGCCCGCCGCCACGCTGACCTGCTTGGCCGCCTCGCCGTCGGGGACGGGCTCGGCGGACACCGCGTAGCCGCCCGCGGCCAGGATGTCGCAGGCCGCGGCGGCGACCGCGGCCTGGCCGCGGGCGTGCACCACGACGGCCGCGCGGGCGCCCGGCCCGATGAGGGAGGGCAGCTCGCCGAGCACCCCGTTGCCCACGACGATCTCGTACGGCTGCTCGCCGCCGACCTTGATCCGGGTCGCGGTCACGCGGGTGCCTCCCCGGCTGTCTTCAGCCGGGCGGCGATCTCGGCCGCGATCTCCTCCGGCTCGCGCTCGTCGGTGCTCACGGTGAGGACGGCCAGGCCGGCGTACACCGGCCGGCGCTGGTCCAGGAGCGTCTTGAGCTGGGCGCGCGGGTTGATGCCGATCAGCAGCGGGCGCGGGCGGTCCAGGCCAACCCGCTTGGCCAGCGCGGTGAACCCGGTCTCCAGGTACACGACCTGGTGGCCGGCCAGCAGGGCCTGGGTGGCCGGGTCGAGCACGGCCCCGCCGCCGAGGCCGATGACGCCCTCGGGCCCGTCGCCGGCCAGCGCCGCCGCGACCGCCTCGCGCTCCAGCGCGCGGAAGGCCGGCTCGCCGTCCTCGACGAAGATGTCGGCGACCGGCTTGCCCGCGACCGCCTCGACGCTGTCGTCGGTGTCGGTGTAGCCGACGCCGAGCAGGGCGGCCAGCCGGGCGCCGACCGTGGTCTTGCCCGCGCCGGGCGGCCCGATCAGGACCGCTACGGGGCTGCTCACCGGATCACCAGGGCCTTCAGGTAGCTGTCGTAGTTACGGGTGGTCTCCGCGACCGAGTCGCCGCCGAACTTCTCCAGGGCGGCGTCGGCCACGATCAGCGCGGTCATGGCCTCGGCGACGACGCCGGCGGCGGGCACGGCGGTCACGTCGCTGCGCTGGTTGATGGCCTTGGCCGGCTCCCCGGTGCGGACGTCGATCGTGGCCAGGGCGCGCGGGACGGTCGAGATGGGCTTCATGGCGGCCCGGGCCCGGATCGGCTCGCCCGTGCTCATCCCGCCCTCGATGCCGCCGGCCCGGTTGGTCAGCCGCCGGACCCCGGCCTCGGTGTTCTCCATCTCGTCATGGGCCTGCGAGCCGCGCCGGCCCGCGGTGGTGAGCCCGTCGCCGATCTCCACGCCCTTGATGGCCTGGATGCTCATCAGCGCCCCGGCCAGCCGCCCGTCGAGCCGGCGGTCCCAGTGCACGTGGCTGCCCAGGCCCGGCGGCAGCCCGTAGACGACGACCTCGACGATGCCGCCCAGGGTGTCGCCCTCCCGCTTGGCCGTGTCGATCTCGGCCTGCATGGCGGCGCTGGCTTCGGGGTCCAGGCAGCGGACCGGGTCGGCGTCCACCCGGTCCAGGTCGCCGGGCAGCGGGGCCAGCCCGTCCGGGGCGCGCACCGAGCCGAGGGCGACGACGTGGCTGACGATCTCGGCGCCCAGGGCCTGCCGGAGGAAGCGGCGGGCGACCTCGCCCAGCGCGACCCGGGCCGCCGTCTCCCGGGCACTGGCCCGCTCCAGGACGGCGCGGGCCTCGTCGTAGCCGTACTTCTGCATCCCGGCCAGGTCGGCGTGGCCGGGGCGGGGCCGGGTCAGCGGCGCGTTCCGGGCCTGGTCGGCGAGCACGAACTCGTCGACCGGGTCCGGGGCCATGACGGTCTCCCACTTGGGCCACTCGGTGTTGGCGATCCGGAGGGCGACCGGGCCGCCCAGGGTCCGGCCGTGCCGGACGCCGCCGGTCAGCTCGACCTCGTCCTGCTCGAATTTCATCCGCGCGCCCCGGCCGTAGCCGGCGCGACGGCGGGCCAGGGCCGCGGCGATGTCCGCCGTGGCCACCTCGACTCCGGCCGGCACGCCCTCGCAGATGGCCATGAGGGCGCGCCCGTGTGACTCTCCAGCGGTCAGCCAGCGCAGCATGGTGCCGATCCTGCCATGCGCGCGGGAGTGACACGCGCCGGGCTGGCCCGCCCGCGGCCTGACCCGGGCGCGGGCGGGCGGCCCGGCCGGGGCGGGCGGGCGTTTGCCCGGGGGGGCACCGGGTATCACCGCGGCGCACGGCAGGAGCCGTCGCCGCAGGCCAGCTTCGCAGGCTGGATGGGCGCGCCGGGGGGCGCGCTCAGGCGATCGCCGCGTGCTTTCCGGGGGAGGAACGTTTCATGCGCTTGCTCAGGTTTGCCGCGTTGGCAGTCCTGCTGGCGGTGCCGGTGCTCATCGCCGCGACGCCGGCGACCTACGCCGCCACCGCCGCCGGGAGCGCCAGCCGCGCCTACGCCACGCCCGGCACGGCGGCCGCCGGCTCACGGGTGACGTTCACGGTCGACTGCGACCAGGGGCTCAACGCCGGGGGCGCCGACGCCATCCTGATCGGGACCACGCTGGGGCTGCCGTCGCGGATCCCGATGGACGCCATCAACGGCAGCCTGTTCGACTTCAACATCACGGTCACGATCCCGTCCGGGACCAGGCCCGGCGCCTACAACCCGGACATCGACTGCCCCGGCGGCGTCGGCTCGACGAGCGCGGTGCTGCTGGTCACGGCGGTTCCCAGTGGCGGCGCGGCCACCGGTGACGGGACCACGTCCATGACGACGAACAGCCGGCTGGCCCTGGGGGGCCTGATCCTGATCGCGGCCGGGGCGCTGGCCGGCGGCTTCGCGCTGCGCCGCCGCGGCAGTACCCGGCCGCGCGGCGACGGGTCAGCCTGACGCCGGCGGCGGGCCGGGGGCCGGGGGCGGGCTGAGGGCGAGCGCGATGCCGCGGCGCAGCCGCGGCCCGAGGAGCTGCATGACCGCCGGCCCGACCTGGGCGGCTAGCTCCTGAGCGTCGATCATCGGCGCCACGGTCAGCTCGATCAGCAGGTCACCGCCGTGAACGCCGGGGTGCAGCACGAAGCCGGCCAGGGCGCCTTCGCCCGGCCCGGCGGCGGCCGCCAGGGCGCGGGCGGCCGGCGTCTGCGCGACCGCCTCGGTGATGGCCGCCGCCACGGCCGCCTGCACGTCGGGGTCCTCATCCGGCGCCGGGACGGGCCCGCCCCCGGCCAGGGCCGCGAGCCGGGCGCCCTCGACCGCGAGCGGGACCGGCCCGGCGACGTCGATGACGACCGAGCAGGCATCCGCGGCCGCCGCGCGCCAGACCAGGTCAGCGGCAGCGGGCATCGGCCGCGCGGACGGCTGCCAGCGAGCCAGCGCGGCCAGGCTGGTGAAGGCCGGGACGGCCCGGCGGCCATCCCGGCCCACCAGGGTCGGCAGGGACATGTCGCTGGACTTCTCCCCGCCGCCGGGCGGGGCGCTCCCGGCGTCCTCCCCGGCGTCGCCGAGCCCGGCCACGACGGGGACGAGCAGCCGGGTGGCGGCCAGGGCCAGCAGGGCGGCGTGCTCGCTGCCGGCGCCGGCCGCGAACGCGGCGAGCGCGGCGGCCGCGGCCGGGTCGGCGGAGCCGTCGTCGTCGCGGAACCGGTCCGCGACGCCCAGGATCCCGGCGTGCGGCCGGGCGGCCCCGGGGCCGCGCGCCGGGGCGCCGCCGGCCGCCGGGCGGGCCGCCTCTGTGCCCTCAGTCACGGCGCCCACTCTAGCCGCGGCGGGACGGCCGGAGCGGGCGGCCGCGACCCTGCCCCTGGCCTGGCCGGCGGCCTGCGGAAGATACCCTTGCGCCCGTTACGACCAGGTCGGCCGAACCAGTTGAGGACGTATTTCGCGATATGAGAGCCTCGTGACACTGCAGGACAGTCTGACCAGAGGCGACAGAGGTGCCCAGGTTGACCGGACTCCCATGGCCATAGAGCCGGGAACGCTGATGCACAAGGCGATTCCCCCGCGTATGGTGGAGCCGTACCTGACCGGGCGGCGGTCAATCATTGCCGGGTTTGTCCACCGGGTGGCGGACAGTTCCTATACCGACCCCGGTGAGTACTACAGCGCGATGAGCCTCGGCTACGAGGGCTCCGAGTTCACCCCGGACATGGCGGAGCTGTACCTCCTCCGCTGGCGGGCGGTGAGCCCGGATTCCTACCAGGTTCCCTACTCGGTGGCGCTGGGCGGCGACTGGGCCATGAGACCGCCGTTCACCGGTACCGGCTACGCGGCCAACCCGGTCCGCCCGGTGCCCGAGTTCTTCACTGACCCGATTCCCGTTCCCGTGGGAGCGGAAATCTACCGGATCTCCGCCGGGCGGGCCGAGTTCGTCGCCCGCTACGACGGCCAGGTGTGGCTACGCCCGTCAGGGGGGCTTTGACAATGCGTTACCGGCTGATGGCGACGTACCGGGGCGCGCCCTACGAGGCGGGCGTGGGGCCGTCCGACGGCTCGGTCGTCCTGTTCGCCGCGTGCCCGCCGCCCGAGGATCTCGGCTTCGAGCCGGCCACCGGGTACTGGCGCAAGGAGCTGCGGCTCGCCGATGTCCAGGCCGTCTGGCAGTCCCGGCCGGTCGGCCGGTTCCGCGGCGAGCGCTGCATCGTGCTGGACGATCTCGGCGAGCGGCTGCACATCGGGTATCTCGGGCACGATGCGTACCGGGCCGAGGAACTCGGCTACTGGCAGGTCGACCGGGGCGTCTTCGAGCTGGTCGCGGCGCGCGACGAGGTCACCGACATCGTCGAGGAGCGGGCTGACTATCCCGGCGGCGGCGCGCCGGGCAGCTACACCGCGCCGCAGCCGGCCCTGCCCGACTACAGCCGGCCCGACGCCCGCACCGGGCCGCTGCCCGCCACCGGGCCGGCGTACCCGCCGGCGGCCGGGCGCGAGGCCGGGCGCCGGATCCCGGACCGGGACAGCGTGGCCCTGCCGCCCGCCGCCGCCGGGCCGCCGCTGCCGCTGGAAGCTGAGGCCATGCGCGCCGCCTCGGCCTCGGCGTCGGCCCGCCATGACGTGCTGGCCGCGCCGGTGAACCGGGACCGGCTGGCCGCCGCGGGCAGCGCCGCCGGGCCGGGCGGCGACGCGGCGCCGGGCCACCCCGTTCCGCCCGGTGGCTTCGTGCCGCCGTCCTGGACCGCGCCGGCGCCGCGGCGCCGGCGCTCCGCCGGGCCGCGGACGGCCACCGGGCAGATCTTCAGTGACCTGGCCGGCCTGGCCGCCATCCCGGCGTCCTCCTACTCGGTCGGCGAGGAAGTCGACGGCGCCATGTGCCTGCTGCAGACGGCCAGCGGATTCGAGGTGTTCAGCTGCTCGGCGGGGGCGCGGCACGAGGTCCGCGTCTTCTCCGACGAGGAGTCGGCCTGCTTCTACCTGTTCGGCGTCCTGGCCGCGGAGGCGGTGCGGACGGGCGCCCTGGCCCCGGGCCAGGGCGCGCCGGCCGCCTTCGCCGGCGACGGGCGGCCGCGCCGCTAGCCCGCCCGGCCGCGGCTGGCCGCTTAAGGCCGGCGGCCCGCGGGAAAGAAGGTGCTCGACGGGTCGCCGGGGGGCACTCGACGGGTCGCCGGGGGGCAGGGGAAGGCCGATGCAGCGCACGCGCCCGATGGCGCCCGTGCCCGCCGGCCCCCCCGGACGGCCTGGTGCGCGCCGCCCGCGGCGGCGCCGGGTCAGCGGCATCGTGTGCCTCAACGTGCTGGCCGTGGTCCTGGTCGGGGCCGGGATCATCATCGCCTTCATCGGCCACGACACGCTGCGCTGGGCGCCGCCGCCGGTGCCGCCGGCCTGGGCCGCCGGGCACCCCGGCCATCCGCCGCAGTACCGCTACCGCGCCCGGCCGCGCGTCCTGGCCCCGTCCGAGCCGGTCAGCATCGCGATACCGGCCATCCGGGTCAAGGCCCGCATCATCGAGCTGGGGCTCAGCCCGGACGGCAGCATCAGCGTGCCGTCGCTGCACACGCCGTTCCTGGCCGGCTGGTACGACCGGGGCCCGGCGCCGGGCTCGCCCGGCGCCGCGGTCATCCTCGGCCACGTGGACGCCGCCGGGGTGGGGCCGGCGGTGTTCTACGACCTGGGCGACCTGCGGCCCGGGGACCGGATATACATCCGGCTGAGCAGCGGCCGGACCGCCATATTCGAGGCATATTCGGTGGCGGAGTACCTTAAGACCAAGTTTCCGACAGCGCGGGTCTACGGGTACACAAGCTGGCCGACTCTCCGGCTCGTCACCTGCGGCGGGGATTTCGACGCCCGGACTCATCACTATCTCGGCAATACGGTCGTATTCGCGTCGTACGTCGGCCAGGACCGTGCCTGATCAGGCCATATGGCCAGGTTGGCCGGATCTTGCGGGATTGCGCCAGCGTGAATCGCGGGCCGAGAATTTAAACATGGCAACAAGCCTGCCCGTGACATTACTATTCGACTAACTTGATATGAAGCCCTCTTGACGTATTAAAGAGCGCCAAAATAGCTTGGAGGTTAACAAGGAATTCCCGCGCCGTAAGGAGAACCCATGAGGTCACTCGTGCGACGGGCATTCGCCGGAATGCTCGGACTGGTAGCCGTCGCCATGATGGCGACACTCGTCACCGCCGCGCCCGCCGGCGCGGCCACCGCGGCCACCGCGACCCGGGCCGGCGGCCCGACGCATGTGTGGACGGCGGGCCTGCGATGGCCTTACGTCCGGCCGGGCAACCGCGGCGAGCGGGTAGTGGCGGTCCAGTACCTGCTGCAGCAGAAGGGCTACGCCGTCCCGGCGACCGGCTTCTACGGCGCGACCACCACGGCCGCCGTGAAGAAGTTCCAGGCCAGCCGCGGCCTGAATCCCAGCGGCAACGTCGGCCCGTCGAGCTGGGACCGGCTCATCGTCACCGTCCGGTTCGGTAGCCGCGGCCCGGCCGTGCGCGCCGTCCAGCACAGCATGCGGTATGCCTACGGGTTCCGGTTCCAGCAGGTCACCGGCTTCTTCGGGGCGCAGACCCAGACCGTCGTCCGGGCCTTCCAGCGCGGCTCGCGGCTGCCGGTCACCGGCGTGGTCAACCCGCAGATGTGGATGACCATGATCTGGTTCGAGTCGTAGGACCAGCCCGGCTGCAACAGCCCGGCCAGCCCGGAACGAGCCAGCCAGCGCCGCGGTAAGGGCGCTGGCTGGCCGTCGGCCGGGAGCCATCCGGGCGGCCGGACCGCAGCCATATCGCTCCCCCGCCCGGCGGCGCTGATCTACCAGCAGTGTTGCCGAAGTTCACTCCGAGCGGTTTGCGAGACGACTATGGTGCAATTGCCGGCGGGGCTGAAGGTCCCCCGCTCCCCAAGCAGCCCCGCCGGCGCATACCTTCGCCTGGAGCATTTACCGGCCGTGGCCGCGGCCACGGGCACCCGCGCAAAGGACACCATGAGCGATCTGCCCTTCGAGCCGCGCACGGGCCAGCAGCATGACATCGCCGCCGGGGACTACCAGGCCACGGTGACCGAGCTCGGCGCGGGACTGCGGCGGCTGAGCTACCGGGGGCAGCCGGTGATCAGCGCGTACGCGGCCGACGATGTCCCGCCCGCCGGGTCCGGGGAGCTGCTCATCCCGTGGCCGAACCGGGTCGACCACGGCCGCTACCCGTTCGGCGGGAGCACCCACCAGCTCGATCTCAGCGAGCCGGCCAACGGCAACGCGATCCACGGCCTGACCCGGTGGGCCAACTGGTCCGCCGCCGGGAGCGCGGCCGACGGGGTCGAGCTCGCCCATGTGCTGCACGCCCAGCCCGGCTACCCGTTCTGCCTGGAGCTCACCGCGCGCTACGAGCTGTCGGCCGACGGCCTGGCGGTCACGGTCACGGCCCGCAACGCCGGCTCCGCGGCCGCGCCCTACGGCACCGGCTCGCATCCGTACCTGGTCGCCGGCCCGGCCCCGGTCGACGGCTGGGAGCTCGAGCTGCCCGCCGCGGCCTGGCTGGAGACCGACGCGCGCGGCATCCCGGCCGCGCCGCCGGCCGACGTGGCCGGGACGCCGTTCGACTTCCGGGCCCCCCGCGCGATCGGCGGCACCCGCATGGATCACGCCTTCACCGGGCTCAGCCGCGATGACTCCGGCCGGGCCTGGGCCCGGCTGGCCGGGCCGGGCCTGGAGCTGCGGTTCTGGGCCGGCCCGGGCTACCGGTGGCTGCAGGTGTTCACCGGCGACGCGCTCGGCCCCGACCGGGCGCGCCGCGCGCTGGCCATCGAGCCGATGACCTGCCCGCCGAA
>FSXZ01000428.1_pt1 | contig 12123 bp, 11 predicted proteins | sample 1638121 | NCBI WGS metagenome assembly FSXZ01 (sample SAMEA3914788, study PRJEB12502) | metagenome | biome: forest; material: soil | place: Canada | collected 2011-07-03 | depth 0.1 m
CCTCAGCCCCACCACCCGGAGCGGCAAAGTCTGCATCCCCGCGAGCACGGACCGGCGGCGGTCCAGCCCCACCGCCCAGCCCTACCGCCGCGATCAAGGCACGCCGCCCGTCCCCTGCGTCCGCCGCCGCGTCTCAGCCCACTGCCAACTTGCTCGCCAGGCTCACGATCAGCAGCGACACCACCCCGAAGAACACCTTGCGGACGAACGTCGCACCCCGCGTGGTGGCCAGCGCGGTGCCGATCAGCGCGCCGGAGACGTTGCACACTGCCATCGCCGCCGCGAGCCCCCAGGCGACGGACCCGCCCGGCGCGAACACCAGCAGCGCGCCGACGTTCGTCGCGCAGTTGACCACCTTCGCCACCGCCGAGGCCCCGACGAACTCCAGCCCTATCGCGCCGACCAGGAAGAAGATCAGCAGGGACCCGGTGCCGGGTCCGGCCAGCCCGTCCCAGAACCCGATCGCCAGCCCGCCGAGCGCCATCAGCCCGATGCGCACCGCGCCGTGGAACCGGATCTGCTCGACGATACCCACGGTCTTGTTGCGCCACAGGTGGATCCCGATGCCGACCATCGCGACCAGGACGATCACCTCCAGCACCGTCGCGGGCATCAGCCGGGCGCAGCTCGCACCGAGTAAGGACCCGCACAGCGCGACCCCCGCCATCGGCGCCGCCGAGCGCCAGTCGATCCTGGTGCGCCGCATGTACCGTCCGGCGGCCGTGCTCGTCCCGACCAGGGAGGCCACCTTGTTCGTGCCCAGCGCCAGTACCGGTGTGTGCGGCAGCAGGAAGAGCAGCACCGGCAACTGGATCAGCCCGCCGCCGCCCACCATCGCGTCCACCGTGCCCGCGGCCAGGGCCGCCACGCAGGCGAAGAGGACCAGCGGAAAGGCCAGGTGGGCGAAGAGGTCAGCATGCACCGCCTGATAATCCCAGACCCGCGCCGCCCGGCCAAAGGGCCGGAGAGTACGCATACGCAAGGCCACTGACCCACTACGCAGAGTGCGAATCCGGGCACCTGTCACCGAACTCGATCACGGCCGAGCCGACCCACCCCCATCATGGGAAAGGGCGGCCCGAGCCCCGTGCTCCCGGGCCGCCCCGCCCACACTCCCCCGGTCAGGCGGCCTTACGCCAGCTCGTCAGGCCGCCACGTCCACATGTACTCCCGACGGCCCGCATCAGAATGGCCCATTTGCCGCACGCCGCACCGTCCAGCGTCCCGGCCCGAGTCGGCGGTACGGGTCGGCCGGGCCGATCCGCCCGCGGAAGTTCGCCGGGGCGCCCAGGTTCTCCTCGCGGGCGCCGTTCTTCTCCGCACCGCCCGCCGCGGCTGCCAGCGCGCCCATGTCGCCGGCCGCGGTTCCGGCTTCGGCGCCGATGGCGGCGTAGCGACAGCGCAGGCGGTAGAGCGCGGGTTCGCCAAAGCGGCCGACCGAGGCGCTGACCAGCCAGTGCACCTCGCCGGGCTCGGCCCAGCGGCCGAGCAGATCGTGCACGATGAACAGCAGGCCCTGGTGCAGGAAGTAGACCGGACCATCGGCGCCCTGCAGCACCTCGCACTGGCCTTCGTCGCCCGCCGTTCCCGTCGCGGGCAACTCCTGTGTCATCTCGACCGCCATCTCGTGCGCCCTTCTGGTCGGCGCCGCCGGCCGGACGCGGGCTTCCCCGACAACGTCGACGTGCAGGTCCGAGCCCGGGGACCTGCACGCCGACGCCGTCCCCGCGTCCGCCGGCGACGGACTGTTCGAATCTTTGTTCGAACGGCACCACTGTATCGGTCGCCGGGTGCGCCCGCTACGTCTTTGCCGAATCGCCACCCGATCGAGTGGGCGTCGCCGCACCGCGGGCGCGCCACCAGGGGCTGCACAGAGTTATCGATTCGTGACCACTTGCCACGACAACCTTGTGGTGGGACAAGAGGTCCAACCGGGTGGATCGCAACGCCACGTCGCGAGGCGGTCGGCCCGGGCATTCGCGAAGGATGGGGCCCGAGAACCGACCGGTGGGGAGTAAACGCGCCGTGGCCGCCGGCCGCTGGGGAGAGCGGCGGGGGGCCTGGTGGGTCGGCTCGACTGACCCGCCAGCGGACGGTCCGGGCTGGAGCCTGCCGCCAGCCCGGGCCGCTCCGCCGGGGTGGGAAGAAGCGGTGGCCGCGCGCCGTGGGGGCACGCGGCCGCCGCCGACCCGGCTCGATCACCGAGCGGGGTCGCGGCGGCGCTTCGTCCGAACCCGCACCCGGTATCGGCGCTTTCATCCGAACCCGCACCCGGTATCCATGCTCTGAGCGCAGAACCCTGTCTCCCGCCTGCGGTGACGGCCGTGGCACGCCACACCACGCCATGCCTGTCGCCGGATTCGCCACGGGTAGGGCGGATGCACGGACCTTCGCTCGCCGCAACCGCTCCGAGCGCGCCCCGCTCGCGGCACTTCGCGTTGGGCCATCCGGCTGCCATCCCATGGCATAACCGGATAACCTCATTGATACTCAATAACGTGCCAGGACCCACTCCCACGACCAGCGTCGGCGAAACCCGCGATGGCGGGACGGTTCGCCTGCCGCGGCTGTCGGGCCGGCCGTTCCTGGTGGCGCCGCCGGTGCTGCACCTGCACGCTGCGGGGACCCGGCGGCCGCCGCTGATCAGGGAGCCGGTCTCGGTGCTGCTGCCGTTGCGGCACGGTCCTTCGGTGGCGCTGGCCGCGGTGCGCGCGGCGGTGGCCCAGCGGAACTTGGCCCGGCTCGACGTCGTTGTACTGGATGTCGGATGCACCGAGGAGACGTACCGGGTGCTCTCGCGCGAATTCCGCGACGATCCGCGGGTGCGGCTGCTCGACACCTCGTGCCTGCCGTCCGGCTGGTCGCGCTTCTCGCACCGCTGCCAGCAACTCGCCGTCGGGGCGCGCGGACGGATCCTGCTGTTCGCCGATCCCGCCGCTCCGCTCGGTCCCTACGCGGCCGCCGCCGGAGCCGACCTGCTGCGCCGCGAGGAGCTCGACCTCGTCGTCCTGGACGCGGGCGGAGCGCGGCGCACCGGGCGCTACGCCTTCGCCGCCGATGCCGAGGCGTACTGGCGGATCGGCGGCCACCGCGCCGCCGCGAGCCATCCGCACCCGCTCGCGCTGCTGTGCGCCATGCGCAAGGCCCACGTCCCGACCGGCCTGGCCGACGCCCGCCGCGTCATCCCGGCCCACCTGCGGGCACGCGCCGAGGAACTCCCGCCGGAGCCCCCCGAGCCCTACTCGCTGCTGCGCGACTACGGCGACTCCACCCTCGGCTCGCTCGGCACGACGGCCCGCAAGCTGCTCGCGGCGATGCGCGCAGCCGGCCTGGAGACGGCGGGCGGCGACGAAGCCCCGGGCGGGCAGGGCGGTCCGGCCAGGCAGACCGGGACCGGGCAGCCGGGGCAAACGGGGCAGTCGATGGCGGCACGCGGCCGGGCCGGAGCGGGCAGCGGCAGGAGCCGGGAGCGATAGGACTGGGGGGACCGGACTGGCACGGGCCGGGAACGGTAGGGACCTGGCCGCACGGGCTTCAGCTGGCGGGCACTATCCTTGCCGTCCGTGAGGATCATCGTCGTCGGCGCGGGTGTGGCCGGGTTGGCCGCCGCCGCCCGGATGGCGAGTGCGGCCAACGAGGTCGTCGTGGTCGAGCGTGGGGCGGCCGCGGGCGGGGCGGCGCTGAGCTGGGCTGGGCCGTACACGCTCACGCTGCCCGCGGTGCTGCGCGATCTGTTCGTCAAGACCGGCGGACGCAAGGCCACCGGCGGCGGGGCGCTGGAGGACAACATCTCGCTCGTGCCGGTGGATCCGGTGCGCCGGGCCGTGTTCGCCGACGGCACCTCGCTCACGCTGCCGAACACCGCGCGCGGGGCGACGAAGGACGCGTTCGACTCCGCGTTCGGAGACGGCGCCGGGGCGGCCTGGCTCGGACTGCTCGACCACGGCAACCGTGCCTGGAGCGTGATCCGGCCGACGCTGGTCGAGGTGCCCGACGCGTCGCGTGGCGATCTCTGGCGTCTGTACCGGTCCGGCTCGGCACGGCGCGCCCTGGCCGCGCGGCGCACACTGCGGCAGGTCGGTGCCGACTGCGGGATCCGGGATCCGCGGATGCTGGCCGTACTGGACGAGTACGCGCTGGGCGCCGGGGCCGATCCCCGGGTCGCGCCCGCCGTGCTCGCGACACGGCCTTATATCGAGCACGCTTTCGGCGCGTGGCGCGTGGTCGGCGGCGTGCCCGAGCTGGTCCGGGCCATGTACGAACGCTGTGTCGCACGGGGGGTGGCGTTCCGATTCGGAGCCGAGGCAGCGGCGATCACGTCCGGCGCGGTGGCCTTGGCCTCCGGCGAGCGGTTGACGGCTGACGTCGTGGTGGCGGCGGTCGACGCGCAGGTGCTGCGGCGGCTGACCGGGCGTCACGCCGGGCCCGGATCATCCGAATCGGCTGGATCGGCCGGAGTGGCTGGATCATCCGGAGCGGCTGGAGCGGCTGAATCGGCCGGAGAGGCCGGAGCGGCGGGATCGGCCGGACCGGCGAGTGCCGGGCGGGCCGATCGGCCGGCGGCCGCCTCGACCGCGGGATATTCGCCCTCGTCGCTCTCGCTGCGCCTCGAGGCCTCGGCGGACCTCGAGCTTCCGCACGAGTCAGTGTTCTTCGGCGATCCGGGTCGGGCCGCGACCGAGGCCCGGCTGGATGCACTGTTCCCCGCCTCGGCGGCGCAGACACGGCGTGTGCCCGCGGATCCCACGCTGCGGGTCCACGCCGCACCCGAGCGGCCGCGCGAGCTCGTCGTGCACATCGACGTGCCCTGCGGCCTGTCTGAGGATGCTGCTCACGGCTACGTGCCCACTCTGATCGCGCTCGTCGGCCGACGGCTCGGTCTCTCGGCGGATGTCGCGCTGACGCTGCGGGACACGATCACGCCCGCCGACCGGGAGCGGGCCACGGGGGTTCCCGGCGGCTCCGTCCACGGACCGGCCATCACATCGGTGCGCACCGCGATCCTGCGCTCGCCGACGGTCCAGCCGATCAAGGGGCTACTTCACGTCGGGGCGAGTTCCCGACCCGGGCCCGGGTTGGCGTTCGCGGCCCTGTCCGCCTGGAACGCGGCCGAGGTACTGCGCCCGACCCGCGTCTGAGGTCGCGGGCGCCCGGCAGAGCTCGATGGAAGTCGCGGGCGCGCGGCAGAGCTCGGTCGAGTCGCGCGCACACGGCAGATCTGAGTGGAGGTCGCGTGCTCATGGCACACCTGGGTCGAGGTCGCGGGCCTACACCGGCCCTCGTCTGAGCTCGCTGGTCGGGCCGGACGGCCGGTCAGACCCGGGCGTCGAGCGAGAGGTTCCGGTAGACCTCGAGCGTGGCGGTGGAGGTGTTGAGGGTGATGAAGTGCAGTCCGGGCGCGCCCTCCGCGAGCAGCCGTTCGGCCATCCGGGTGCAGTGCTCGATGCCGATGGCGCGCACGGCGGCGCGGTCGTCGGCCACGGCGTGGATGCGCTCGCCGAGGTCGGCCGGGAACTTGCCGCCGCTGAGCGTGACCATCCGTTCGATCTGGGTGGCGCGGGTGATCGGCATGATGCCGGCGATCACCGGGGTCTCGCAGCCGGCGGCGGCGAGGCGGTCGCGCAGCCGCAGGTAGTCCTCGACGTCGAAGAACATCTGGGTGATGGCGAAGTCGGCGCCGGCGCGGCACTTGTCCACGAAGTGGCGCACGTCGCCGTCCCAGTCGCCCGAGCGCGGGTGGCGCTCCGGGAACGCGGCGACGCCCACGCAGAAGTCGCCCGCCTCCTTGAGCAGCCGCACCAGTTCGGCCGCGTAGGTCAGGCCGTCCGGCCGCGGGATCCACTCGGCGGTCGGGTCGCCGGGCGGGTCGCCGCGCAGGGCGAGCACGTTGCGCACCCCGGCGTCGGCGTACCGGCCGATGATCCGGCGCAGGTCGGAGACGGAGTGGTTGACCGCGGTCAGGTGGCCCAGCGGCGTGAGCGTGGTCTCGGTGGCGACCCGCTCGGCCTCGTTCGCCGTGTTCGCCTGGCTCGAGCCGCCGGCGCCGTAGGTGATCGAGACGAAGTCGGGGCCGACCCCCTCGATCCGGCGCAGCGCGGCCCACAGCGAGCGCTCCTGCTGTGCGTCCTTGGCCGGGAAGAACTCGAAGGACATCGTCGGCCGACCGGCCGCGAGCAGTTCGCGAATGGTGGTCGCCCGGTCGGGGCGCACGCTGGGAAGGCCGAGTGCCATGAGAAAAGCCTAGTCGCGCTGTTATGGGTGTCGAGTGCTGTTCCAGGGGATGAGATGGGTTTGTCCATGTGGCGGAGGGCTGGATATCCGCGCAGGACCGCCGGGCGCGGCGCGCGGCGGGCGATCGGTCCCGGTCGGTCCGTCGTGCGCCGCATGGCTTAGGGTCGGGAGCGTGACCGAGACCGCCCCGCCCTCCGCGTCCCCGCTCGATTCCGCCCCCCACGCTGCCGCTGCGCACGGTTCCGCCGCGCCGGGGGCTGCCGGGCCGGCGGCCTCCCCGCTCGACCGGCACGAACTGCGGGTCCGTGTCTCGGCGGCGCTCACGGCGTTCCTGGACCGGCAGGAAGAGGTGCTCCGGCTGATCAGCACGGATCTGCTCGAGCCGGCCGAGGCGTTGCGCAACTTCCTCGACGGCGGCAAGCGGATGCGGCCCGCGTTCTGCTACTGGGGCTGGCGGGCGGCCGGGGGCGCGCAGGACGCGGACGCGGCGCTCGAGCAGGCGGCGCTGGTCGCCGCGGCGTCGCTGGAGCTGTTGCAGGCCTCGGCGCTGATCCACGACGACTACATGGACGGTTCGGACACCCGTCGCGGCAAGCCCGCGGTGCACAAGCGGTTCGAGTCGCTGCACCGGAGCGGCGGCTGGGAGGGCTCGGCGGACCGCTTCGGCGCGGCCGCCGCCATCCTGCTCGGCGACATCACGCTGACCTGGTGCGACGAGATGTTCACCCGCGCCGGCCTGGACGCGGTCCGGATCCACGCGGCCCGGCCGGTCTTCGATCTCATGCGGTCCGAGGTGATGGCCGGGCAGTACCTCGACGTCCTGGCGCAGAGCCGCGGACTGTCGGTGGCCTCGCCCGCGGAGATCCTCGAGCGGGCCGAGACGGTGATCCGGTTCAAGTCGGCGAAGTACACCATCGAGCGTCCGCTGCAACTCGGCGCGGCGCTGGCCACCGGCGACGCGGACGAGGCGGGCGCGATCAGCGTCGCGCTCTCGGAGTACGGCTTGCCGCTGGGCGAGGCGTTCCAGCTGCGCGACGACGTCCTCGGCGTGTTCGGCGACCCGGCCGCCACGGGCAAGCCGGCCGGCGACGACCTGCGCGAGGGCAAGCAGACCGTGCTGGTCGCGCTGGCCGCCGCACGCGCCGACGAGGTACGGCTGAAGCTGCTGCGCGAGGGGCTCGGCGACCCCGAGCTCGACGCGGCGGGAGTGGCCGCGCTGCAGCAGGTCATCGTGGACACCGGCGCGCTCGAGTCGGTGGAGGAACGGATCGCGCAGCGCACCCGGCGGGCACTGGAGGCACTCGACGGTGCTCCGGTGACGGATGAGGCGCGCGAAGTCCTGGGCGAGCTCGCGATCGCGGCCACCGCACGCCTGGGCTGAGACAAGCCGGGCGAAAGGCAGGCAGGACGGCACGCGGCAAGGCGGCACGGCGGCAGGGGGCGGCCCGCCAGGCAGGGCGACGCACGGGCACACCGCGACACGGCCACACGGCCACACGGCCACACGGCCACACGGCGAGAAACGACGCGACAGCCGCCGAACCCGGCTGTGCGGCCGCCGCACCCGCACGCCCGTGCACCGAAGTCCTTTCGGCACGATCACATGCAGGTCACGCCGCTCCCCGGGCCGAGAGCGGGGACGTGCGGGTGCTAGCCTGCCGCTTACGTATCCGCAGCGAAGCCGGTGGGATTCCGGCGCTGTCCCGCAACTGTGACGACTCGTCCCGACCTACCCGCATCCGGGGGGCCAGGGGCGGCGAAGCCAGGTCGCCTGCGGATCCGACGACGAATTAGACCCGTGGGCATGGTCGACCCGTCCTTCCAGGCGGCCGTGCTCGCGCCTGCTTGCGAAGGACAAGTCCTCATGCGTCCGCTGCACCGCTTCCTGGCCGCGATATCGGCCGTACCCGTTCTGGCCGGGGCCCTCGCGGCCTGCTCCAGCTCGGGCACGGCCGCCGGCTCCCCGTCCACCGCCACCGGTTCGGCGGCCGCGTCCGCCGCGCAGTTCCCGCTCACGCTGACCGCGTCGAACGGCAAGGTGACGCTCTCCGCGCGCCCGACCCGGATCGTCTCGCTCTCCCCGACCGCCACCGAGGACCTGTTCGCCGTCGGCGCGGGCAGCCAGGTCGTGGCCGTGGACAAGGATTCCGACTACCCGTCGGACGTGCCCAAGTCCAGCCTCGACTCGCTCACCCCGAACGCCGAGGCGATCCTCAAGTACCAGCCCGACCTGGTGGTGGCCTCGGAGGACTCCAACGGGCTGGTCGCGGCGATGACGAAGGTCGGCGTGCCGGTGCTGATCGAACCCGCCGCCTCGACCCTGCAGGACGCCTACGACCAGATCTCCCAGCTCGGCGCCGCCACCGGGCACGCCACGACGGCCGCGTCCACCGTGGCCTCGATGAAGAGCGAGATCGCCACGTCGGTCAAGCAGGCCGGATCGCAGCACGCGGATCTGACCTACTACTGGGAGCTGGACCCGACCTACTACTCGGCCACCTCCAGCACCTTCATCGGGCAGATCGTGGGGCTGTTCGGCCTCAAGGACATCGCCGACAAGGCGGCCAAGGCTTCGGACGGCGGGTATCCGCAGCTGTCCGACGAGTACATCGTGCAGTCCTCGCCGGACGTGGTCTTCCTGGCTGACACCGTCTGCTGCGGGGCCTCGGCCACGAGTGTGGCCGCGCGGGCGGGCTGGTCGTCCATCACCGCGGTGAAGGTGGACGACGTGGTGGGCCTCAACGACGACGTCGCCTCCCGCTGGGGGCCGCGTCTGCCGCAGCTGGTCGCCGAGATCGCGGCGGCGGTCGAGAAGGCGCCGACGAAGTAGGTCTGCGGTGTCTTCGCGCACGGTCCGGGCCTTGCTGGTCGCGGCGGTCTTCCTGATCGCCGCGGCCCTGCTCGGCGCGCTCGTGGGGGCGGCGGACCTGACTCCGTGGGGCGTGCTGGCGACGCTGCTCGACCGGCTGCCCTTCGTGCACCTCGACACCGGCCTGAGCCCGCTCGACCAGAACATCCTGCTCCAGATCCGGCTGCCCAGAGTGGTGCTGTCGCTGCTGGTCGGCGGGCTGCTGGCGGTGGCCGGGGCGGGCTATCAGGGCGTGTTCCGCAATGTTCTGGTGGACTCGGGGATGCTCGGCTCGACCGCGGGGGCCGGACTGGCCGCGACCATCGCGATCGTCTTCCTGCATGCGCTGGGCACCGGCGCCCTGCCGGTGGCGGCGTTCCTCGGCGCCCTGGCCGGCGTCGCGGTGGCCTGGTTCGCCGCGGGCGGGGCCGGTGGCGGGCGGGCCGGCGCAATGGGCGGCGACGGGGGGAACAGCACGGCGACGCTGCTGCTTTCGGGCGTGGCCGTGGGCATGTTCCTGACCGCCGCGCAGACGTACCTGATGCAGCGGGACGCGCAGGACCTGCAGGAGGTCTACTCCTGGCTGCTCGGCTCGCTGGCCACGGCCGGGTGGGGCCAGGTGACCGAGGCCTTGCCGTACGCCGCGATCAGTGTGCTGCTCCTGCTGACCCACGGCAGGCGGCTGGACGTGCTCGCCCTCGGCGACGACGAGGCGCACAGCCTCGGCCTGAACGCCGGGCGTACCCGGCTGATCGTGATCGCCGCGGCCTCGCTGGCGGCGGCCACGGCGGTGGCCGTCAGTGGGCTGATCGGCTTCGTGGGAATCGTTGTGCCGCATGTGGCGCGGCGCCTCGGCGGCCCGTCGTACGCGGTGGTGCTGCCGCTTTCGCTGCTGATCGGGGGCGCCTTCCTGAGCCTGGCCGACACCGTCGCACGCACCGCGCTCAGCCCGGCGGAGCTGCCCATCGGCGTGGTCACGGCGGTGGTGGGCGCGCCGGTGTTCATCCTGATCCTGCGGCGTACCCAGTCCGGCGGCCCCTCATGAGCACCCTGACGGCGACGGAGGTGCGGGTGGCGCTGCCGGGCGGCACGCTCGCGGTGGACGGGGTGTCGCTGCGGGTGGCCGACGGCGGCTGGCTGGCCGTGCTCGGACCGAACGGGGCGGGCAAGTCGACGCTGCTGCGGGCCCTGGCCGGGCTGATTCCGTATCAGGGCACGGTGACCTTCGAGCCGGGCCCGGCCGGCGGCGGGCGGCGCGGGCTGGCCCGGATCCTGGCGTATCTGCCGCAGCGTCCGGTGCTGCCGCCGGAGCTGGCCGTGCGCGACTACGTGCTGCTCGGGCGCACGCCGTACCTCGGCTATCTGGGCGTGCCCGGAGCGCGCGACAAGGAGTTGGTCGAGGGCGTCCTGGAGCGGCTCGAACTCGGCCCGCTGGCCCACCGCCGCCTCGGCACGCTCTCCGGCGGAGAGCGCCAGCGCGCGGCGCTGGGGCGGGCGTTGGCGCAGCGGCCGCGGGTGCTGCTGCTCGACGAGCCGACCACGGCGCTGGATCTCGGGCACCAGCAACAGGTGCTGGAGCTGGTGGACGCGTTGCGCCGGGAGGACGGGCTGACCGTCGTCAGTACCCTGCACGACCTGACCGCCGCGGCCCAGTACGCCGAGCGCCTGGTACTGCTCGACCGGGGGCGGGTGGCGGCCGTCGGCACCCCGGCCGAAGTGTTGACCGAGGAACGTGTCGGAGCGGTCTACCGTGCGCTAGTATCGGTGAGCACTGATATCTCGGGAATACCCGCGGTGACGCCCGTGCGGCCAGTCGGCCCGGGCGTCCATGCCGACGCGATGTCGACTCTGCGTGACCATCGACCGCCACCGAATCCGGGAGCAACCAGGACAACGGGGTCAAGTACCGAACACGCGCCGTAAGGACGATGATTCCCAGCGAGAACTTTTCCGATAGGGGTCGCCAACGGCCCGCGCGCTGTGAATAATCCTCTTCGAGACCTCGTCGTCCCCCCGTGCGATGGGGTCTCGCCGAGGTACGCCGCGCCCCTTCCCCCCCCGTGGGGGCCCGCGTACCGCTGCGGCGCTCGATCCGTCCCCCCGTACGGATCCGCGCGCCGTCGGCGCCGGAACCGCCCTCGCCGCCCGTGCGGTCCTCGGACCCGGGCGACGAACCCTTCGGCGCCGCGGAGAGTCCTCGACAACTCTCCGCCCGCGAGGCCCGCCGTCCCCCCGTGCGGCGGGCCTCGCATCAATCTTCGGCCGGATCCGGGCCGGCCCGTTCAGCTCACTTGTTCAGTGCCCTGGTCTACGTCGGCCGCGCCCGGGCGCCGCGCAGCAGGTCGTCCACCAGGCCGACGCAGTAGTCGTCGGTGACCTCGAAGGTCGGATAGAGCTTGCAGACGAACAGCAGGGTCGAGGTGAGCATCACAGTCGCGCGCTCGACGTCGAGGTCGGGGCGCAGTTCGCCGTTCGCGACGCCGCGGCGCAGGACCTCGCGGTACTGCTCGCGGCGCGGTTCGATGACCGTCTCCTGATAGCGCTGCATCAGTGCCCTGTTGTTGGTGAGGGTCTGGATCAGCACCGCGAAGGCGGTGCCCTCCTCCGACTCGAGCACGTTGTGGCGCATCTGACGCATCAGGTCCATCAGGTCCCCGCGCACCGACTCGCCCCGGGGGGCGGTGCGCGCGGTGCTGTGGAAGGAGCGGCGCAGGGTGGCCAGCACCAGCGCCTCCTTGTTCGCCCAGCGGCGGTAGATGGCCGCCTTGCCCACGCCCGCCCTGCTCGCGATCAGCTCCATGGAGAGACCGTCGTAGCTCATGCCCTGGGCCAGCAGACTGATCACGGCGTCCAGGATGGCGTCCTCGACGTGTTCGCTGCGCGGGCGGCCGCGGCGGGCCGGGACGGGCTGAACGGGCGGGGCGGGCGGCGGCGGCGGGGCGGGCGTGAGGTTCACGCCGCGACGCTCTCCGCTCGCGCCGCCGCGTCCACCGGGCCGGCCGGCACGGCGACCTGCCTGGGCAGCCACAGCCACACCACCAGCG
>FSXZ01001711.1_pt1 | contig 12119 bp, 8 predicted proteins | sample 1638121 | NCBI WGS metagenome assembly FSXZ01 (sample SAMEA3914788, study PRJEB12502) | metagenome | biome: forest; material: soil | place: Canada | collected 2011-07-03 | depth 0.1 m
GGACTGGGGCAGCCAGAATAGGAAGACGTTCGAAGCCGTCCGTCACCGGTTCGACCAGTGGTCCCGATACGACAACTCCGTCGACTTCCGGCCGGCTGTGCTGGCCGAAACTAGCCTGCTCAACGAGAACCGCAAGGAGACAGCCCTATGAGCAGTGAGATCTCCGAACTCATCGCTGCGCTCCAAGACGGCAGCATGACGCTGGATCAGGTGGAGGACCAGTTTCGCCAGCGGGCCTGGCCCCCGCGGTCGGCTCCGGCGCCTGCCACTTACCTCGACCTGGCCACAGCGGCCCAGCAAGATCCGCCTCCGGACGTACCGGAATCGTTCGATGAGGTCACGGCCGCCTACGACCGCGGCGAGCTGACCAGGGCGGCCTACCGCCGGCTAGCGGCGGCTGCAGCCGCGTCAACGACGCCGGCTAAGGAATATCCGACAGTCGCGGAGCCGACCGAGCCAGCCTGAGGGGACGCCGTGCCCGCAGTCAAAGACCGCGACGGCAAGGTCCGCGAGGCCGGCTCGCCGTAGGCGCGAACAGCGCAGGAGTCACAGCTGTCCCACTGACCACTCACGCTCATGGCGACGCGCCCGCCCAGGGGTTCCCATCATGATCGTGGCCGAATTTCCGTAACGTACTGCGGAAGATCGGTCACGATCACGGAAAGGGGCCGCGCCGAACGCCGACGCCCGGCCTCACGCGCCTCACCGGCACCACCCGTCTCGCCCGCCGGAGGCACACGACGCCCGGAGGATGGCGCTGCGCGGACAGCGGAGGATTGGCTACGGCGGGATGTGGCTGACCCTCGCCTGATCAAGCCCCGCTCACAACGCGTGCGACCGGTGAGGCGGGCGGCGCGGGCGGGAGCAAGCGGGGCCGGCACCGGGCCGGCACGGGCAGAATGGCGGCATGCCCCAGGCCAACGACACGGCGGCGGCGCTGCTCAGCGAGTACGCCGAACTGCTGCTGATGACCGGCGGCGACCGCTTGCGCGCCCGCGCCTACGAGAAGGCCGCGCGGGCCGTCGCCGGCCACTCCGGCGACATCGCGACGCTCGGGCCGGCTGCGCTGCAGCGGATCCCCGGTGTCGGCAAGTCCATCGCGGAGAAGGTCGGCGAGGTCACGGCGACCGGCACGTTCACGGCGCTGGAGCTGCTGCGGGCCGACATCCCGGACGGCGTGCTGACCCTGACCAAGATCCCGGCGCTCGGGCCCAAGCGCGCCCTCCAGCTCTACGCCGAGCTGCAGATCAGCTCCCCGGCCGAGCTCAAGGCGGCAATCGAGGGCGGCCGGCTGGCCGGCCTGCGGGGCTTCGGGGCCAAGAGCGAGGAAAAGCTGCTGCGGGGCATCGAGCTGCTCGAGGCCGACGGCGGCCGTGTCCTCCTGGACGTGGCCGCGCACACGGCCGCCCGCGTGGTGGCCGCGGTGCGCGCCGCGCCGGGCTGCCTGCGCTGTGAGTATGCGGGGTCGCTGCGCCGGTGGCGGGAAACCATCGGCGACGTCGACGTGCTGGCCGCGGCGGCGGACTCGGCGCCGCTGATGGCCGCGCTGACCAGCCTGCCCGAGGCGGCCGAGGTCATCGCGTCCGGGCCGACCAAGACCTCGATCCGGACCGGCGCGGGCCTGCAGGTCGACCTGCGGGTGATCCCGCTCGACGCCTGGGGCGCGGCCCTGCAGTACTTCACCGGCTCGCAGGCCCACAACGTGCGGGTCCGCGAGATCGCCGTCCGCCAGAAGCTCAAGCTGTCCGAGTACGGCCTGTTCGACGCCACGACGGGCCAGCTCATCGTGTCCCGGACTGAGCACGAGGTCTACCAGCGGCTCGGGCTGGCCTGGGTGCCCCCGGCCATGCGCGAGGACACCGGCGAGGTCCAGGCCGCCCTGCGCGGCGAGCTGCCCGAGCTGGTCACCGAGGGTGACCTCCGGGGCGACCTGCATACCCACACTGACCTCACCGACGGGGTGGCGCCGCTGGCCGACATGGTGGCCGCGGCCGCGGCCCGCGGCTACGCGTACTACGCGATCACCGACCACGCTCCCAACCTGGTCATGCAGCGGATGACCGACGAGAAGATGCTGGCCCAGCGTGAGCAGGTCCGGCGGCTGGGCGAGCAGCTGGCCGCCTCGGGCCGCCCGATCACGCTGCTGCACGGCACCGAGCTCAACATCGCGCCGGACGGCAGCGTCGACTGGGACGAGGAGTTCCTGGCCGGCTTCGACGTCTGCGTGGCGTCCGTGCACTCCCACTTCGACCTGCCCAGGGCCGAGATGACCCGGCGGCTCATCACCGCCTGCGAGAACCCGCGGGTCAATATCATCGGCCATCCGCTGGCCCGCAAGTTCGGCCGCCGCCCCGAGATCGAGGTCGACCTGCCGGAGCTGTTCGCCGCGGCCGCCCGGACCGGGACGGCGCTGGAGATCAACTCCCACCCGGCGCGGCTCGACCTGCCGTCCGCGCACATCCGTGCCGCCCGCGACGCCGGCGTGAAGTTCTCGATCGACAGCGACGCCCATTCCGTGGGCCACCTGGCCAACATGACCTACGGCGCGGGCACCGCGCAGCGCGGCTGGCTCACCCCCGCCGACGTCATCAACACCTGGCCGCTCGACCAGCTGACCGCGTTCCTGGGCAAGCCCGGTGCCCGCTGACCCGGGAAGGTGGCTCGGCGATCATCAGCCCGCAACCGGACCGGGCTGCGGCGTCTGCTTATTCTGACCGGAGGACCGCGGCCGGGTTCAGGCGGGCGCAGCGGCGCCCGGGCGGCAGCGTGATCGCATTGGCGGCGAGGATCGTCGCCGGGATCATCGCCAGGATGAGCGGCAGAGGCGTGATGGCGCCGGCCGAAAGGCCCACCTCGTCGGCGAACAGCATCCAGGCCCCGCGGCCGGCGGCCACGCCGATCGGCAGGGCGGCCAGCAGGGCGAGGCCCGTGAGCGTCGTGATCTGCCAAGCCGTGACGGCATTCAGCTGGCGGCGCAGCAGCCCGATGGCCCGCAGGACGGCAAAGTCACGTCGCCGCCGGCGCGACGACGTGACGGCAAACTGGGCCACGACCGCGAGCCCGAGGACGGCGAGGATGCCGGCCAGCACCTCGGGCGTGCCGTCGATGCGGGCGTAGTTGATGACGCCGTTCGGGCGCTCGTCCCTAATCACGCAGGTCGGCTGCTCGACGGTGGAGCAGAAGCCCGCCATGGCCCGCCCGAAGTCGGCGATGTCCGCGGCCCGGCCGGGCCGGGCGGCGAACCGGAGGAGGACGAAGTTGTAGCCGCTGCCGTTGGCGGCCGACGACTGTGATTCGAGCATGGCCGCGGTTACCTCGGCGCCGTCGCCCAGGTCGGTCGGCGTGAAGCTGCCCTGTCCGAAGTAGGGGAAGATGGCCCGGCCGACGACCACGGCCGGCTCCTCCCGGTGGCCGGCTGCGGTGACGGGCACCGACTGCCCGGTCTGCGTTCCGGCCGGGAAGGGAACTGAGGTGCCGAGCACTATCTCGCTGGGCGAGCGCGGCGGGCGGCCCGCCAGCAGGGTCGGCGGTGTCAGCGGCCCCCGGCCCGGGGCCAGGCCGATCGCGGGTAGGACGGTACTGCCGACCTGCACAGTGCCGTGAACTCCGAAGGTCCAGCCGGACAGGCCGGGAACGCGGGCCGCCACCTGGTCGAACTGCTGCGCCGTGATCGTCCCGAACCCGAGATCGACCTCGGCATCCCAGTCCTGGCCGTACAGCCGCGGCGTGTGCACGAGGTGGAGCAGGTTCGCGCCGAACGTGATGGCCGCGGCCACGGCCGCGACCGACATGACCAGGCCGAGCAGGGCACTGCGCACTGGGATCGCGGTGCGTCCCCGGCCGGGATCGAGGGCCAGCCGCACGCCCGTCACGGCCGTGGCCGGAGCGCCGGCCCGGGCCAGCCAGTCGGCGGCCCGCGACCGGGGGCCCGGCCGCCCGGCGGGGTCGCGCTCCGCCTGCCGGGCTGACGCCAGCTGCCAGGCCGGCCAGGCGGCTGTCGCGATCAGCAAGATCACTATCGCGGCGGCCCCGCCGGCCAGGACCGGGATATCGACGCTCAGGCCGGGATCGGGCTCGGCGAGCCGGGCCGGGCCGATCGGCATCAGTGGCGAGGCCGCGATCGCTACACCGCAGGCCAGCACCGCGCCGCCGGCCGCGGCGAGGGCCACCTCCGCCAGGCCCGCCGCCAGCAGCTGGCCGCGGGTCATCCCGATCGCCGCGAGGATGCGGTTGTCCTGAGCGGCCGCCAGTAGCTGCCGCGACGCCACCTGGCCGATGATGAGCAGCGCGGTGATCGCGAGAACCAGCGCGAACAAGGCCAGCGCCGCGGCCTGCGGACGGATCGACCGCTCGACCGTGGCGGCCTGCACGCCCTCGTCGGCCACGAATATCTGGCCCCCGGTGCCGGGATACCGGCGGGCGAGCGCCTGCGCCCGGCGGCTGAAGGCGCCCACCGTCACGCCCGGCCGCAGCTTCACGTACGCCCCGTCGAAGGCCCCGTAGCTCGGGCCGAGCTCGCGGTACAGCGCGTTGCTGGCGAGGATGACCGGGGTCTTGTCCAGCGCGGTGACCGGGACGACCGAGCCGCGGGTCACCATGACGCCGACTACTCGCACGGAGAGCCGGCGGACATGGCGGAGATCCGAGCCGGCCACCCCGCCCAGCTCGAGCGTGCTGCCGACCCGCAGGTGCAGCACCTGCGCGGCGATCTGATCGACCGCCACCTCGTCCGGGCGGTCCGGCCTCGGCCGGCGCCCGGCGATCATCTTCGGGATCTCCAGCGTCCGGCCGTACCTGCTGTCCAGCGGCGCGGCGACAGTAGCCGAGCCAAGTCCCCCGCCCGGTCTCAGCGGCAGCGCCTGGATCCCGACGATCGGGGCGATCGCCGCCACGCCCGGCAGCGTGGCCAGAGCGTCGTCGTAGCCGCCGATTCCGCTGCCGGCCGGCCCGACGAGCACGTCCGAGGCCCGGTACGCCGTCAGGAACTGCGGATAAGCCCGGTCCGTGCGCCGGGCGCCCGCCGCCGCGGCCAGCACCGCGCCGCCCGCCAGAGCCACGATGAGAACCAGGACGGCCCAGCCCGGCCACCGGGCACGGAACTCGTGCGTAACCAGGCGCAGCACGGCCCGCACCCCTGTCACCCGGCCCCAGATCGCCGTGCGCCCCGCGCCGTCATGGCCACCGCCCTTCGCACCGCCAGCATTCTCGGCGCCGCCCAGGTCAGCAAGGGCGCTCACCCGACCAGCGGCCAGTGTGCTACCACCACCGGACCCGGCCCGCGCCGGCGGCGGCCGCAGCGCAGCAGCTGGCGGCCCGTAGCCGGCTCAGGACCTCGCCATCGCCCAGCTCGTGAATCTGCCTACCTCGACGGCCCAGCCGCAGCCCGCCGACGCCGACGCGCCGGGACCCTAATGCGCCGTGACGGCGGCGACGATCGCGATCACCGTGGCGATGAGCGTGAGCAGGGCGATCGCGGTGCCGGCCCAGGCGAACGTGCGGGAGTTCTGCGCGGTCGACCTCGCGTCCTCCTGGGCGTCCACCGAGCTGGCCAGGATCGCGCGCAACAGCTCGTTCTGCTGTTCGAGCGTTTCGCGCAGCTGCGCGGCGTCGTCCGCCGTGCCGGGGCTCGCCGGCGCGGCCGGGGGGCTGAGCTCGCCGGGCGCGGCCTGCGCCGGCCGCGAGCCGTCATCAGGGGCACGGGTCCTGGCCGGCCGGCCGGGCCACGCGGTCGGCGGCGTGCTGCTGTCCAGGGGTCGCAGGAGCCGGCCGATGTGGTCCGTGCGCTGCCTGGACATGCCCCTGGTCGGCCCGGGGAACAGCCGGTTGGCGAGATTCCGCTGAGCGAACCGAGGATCAGCGGGCCGGCCGCCCGCTGCCCGAGCCTGGCTGCTGTCCGGCACATGCTGCGCGCCATCCGGCTGAGGGTCGTCCGTCACACGACGATCATGACGCTGGCCCCGGCCGCCCGGCAGCGCATTCTGGCCACTTCGGCCCGCTCCGGCCCGAGATGACCCGGCGGTCCATCACCGCTGGAGACACCCCGCGGGTCGGCATCATCGGCCCTCCGCTGGCCCCGCGGTCCGGCCGCCGCCCGCCGGCGGAGGCGGGCCTGGCGGAGCACCCGCCCGGCTGCCCCCCAGCCGGGGAGGCGCGCCGCCTGAGCCGCCGGGCGGGCTTTGCCCGGATTCGGTCGCGACCGGGCCTAATGCGCCCTGACCTGGGGACCTTGGCTGGTTACCCGGCTGCCGCCAGCGGGCACCGTGGGGTGGGGGTGGGTTTTCATGAGCAAGGTTTCTCCGGGGGTTCTGGCACCGCCGCACGAGGTGCTCACGCCCGCTGAGTGGCGGGCCAGGGGCCGGGCCCACCGCGCGGTGACGCCGCGGTCGAGCCACGCCCAGTGGGTGGCGCCGGATGACCGGCCAGATCCGATTGCCACCCTGGAGCAGCAGGGCACGGCGCGGGTGCCGGATCTGATCCCGATCCGCTACGGCCGCATGGCCGCCTCGCCGTTCGCCTATTTCCGCGGGGCGGCGGCGCCGATGGCCTGGGATCTCGCGCATACGCCCACGACTGACATCCGGGTGCAGGCCTGCGGGGATGCCCACCTGCTGAACTTCGGCATGTTCGCCGCCCCCGACCGGCGCCTGGTCTTCGACGTCAATGACTTCGATGAGACGCTCCCGGCGCCATTCGACTGGGACGTCAAGCGCCTGGCGGCCAGCTTCGCGGTCGCCGCGCGGGACAACGGCTTCGCCGACCACGACGCCCATACCGCGGCCCGCCTGGCGGCGCGCAGCTATCGCACCGAGATGGCCAAATACGCCGCGATGCGATTCCTCGAGGTCTGGTACTCCCGGATCGATGTCGACGAGGTGAGCCGGCTGTTCGACGTGCTCCAGCCGAAGGCGGCGGTGCGCCGCCGCCACCGCGACATCGCGAAAGCGCAGCACCGCACCAGTCTCAAGGCGTTCCTGAAAATGTGCGATGAGGTCGAGGGCCAGTACCGCATCCGGCCGGCTCATCCGGTCATCGTCCGTTACCCGATCGAGCGCTACCCGGGCGTCCTGGAGGAACTCCGCAGCGCCATCGCGCGCTACCAGGACACGCTGGACGAGGACCGGCGCGAGGTCCTGCGCCGCTATTACTTCGGTGACTTCGCGCGCAAGGTGGTCGGCGTGGGGTCGGTCGGCACCGAGGCCTTCGTTGTGCTGCTGCTCGGCGACCGCGACGATGAGCCTTTGTTCCTCCAGGTCAAAGAGGCCCAGGAGTCGGTGCTGGCCCCGTTCGCGGGTCCGAGCGAGCACCGGCACCAGGGTGAGCGGGTCGTCCGGGGCCAGCTGCTGACGCAGGCCGCCGCCGACCCGTTCCTGGGCTGGACGAGCGGCGGCGGGACCGCTGGCGGGGCGAGCAAGGACTACTACGTGCGCCAGCTGCGCGACATGAAGGGCAGCATGAGCGTTCCGCTGATGGACCCGCACCAGCTCGACTACTACGGCCGGCTCTGCGGCTGGGCGCTGGCCCGCGCGCACGCCCGGACCGCGCGGGCGGCCATGATCTCCGGCTACCTGGGCAGCAACGAGGACTTCGATCACGCCATAGCGGATTTCGCGGTCGCCTACGCCGACCAGAACGAAAAGGACTATCAGCGGCTGCTCGAGGCCGTGTCGGCCGGCGAGGTGCTGGCGACCGTCGAGCAGTGACGCGCGGGCGCGGTGCCCGCCAGTCACAGCACGCCGAGCAGGCCCGCGATCGCCCAGACCAGGCCCAGGCCGCCGAGGCCGACGGCGATGACCCAGCCGGCCACGGCCAGCCGGGCTGAGATGACGTTCCCGCGCATGGCGGCCGGATGCCGGGCCAGGCGGACGAGCAGGATCATCGGGACGGGGGTGCCCAGGCCGCCGATCACGCTGGCCGCGACCAGCATGTCCAGCAGCGGGATCCCGGCCAGGTCGACAGCAGCGGCCAGCACCACGGATGCGACCAGCACCGCGTAGAAGCCGCGGGCCCGGCCGACTCCCGCCGACAGGCCCCGGTGCCAGTCGAACTCAGCCCCCACGACGTAGGCGGTCGTGGCCATGAGGACCGGCAGCGCGACCACGGCCGAGGTGACCAGGCCGACCGCGAACACGTCAGCGGCCAGCGAGCCGGCCAGCGGCCGCAGCGTGCCGGCCGCGGCGGGCACGGTGACCGCCGCCCGGGGATGCTGGCCCAGCGTCGCCGCGGCGGTGATGAGCATGAACCAGAGGATGACCGCCGTGAACACCGCGCCGATGACGGCGCCGGCCCGGGACTGGGCCAGCGCGCCGGCGGCGGGCTGGCCCGGCGGGCTCTCCGCCCCGGTGCTGATCGTCTCCCACAGGTAGACGTAGCTGGTCAGGGTCGTCCCGAACAGGGCCAGGGTCCCGCCCAGGACAGCTGGCCGCAGGGACAGCGTCGGGATCAGGCTGTCCCGCAGCACGCGCGCCCAGTCCGGGTGGGCCAGGACGGCGGCGGCGCCGAAGGCCAGGAATCCGACCAGCACGTAGCGCAGCACCGCCACGATCGCGTCGTACTTCCCGATGAGCAGCAGCCCGGCCAGGACCAGCCCGAGCGGGAGGACGAACCAGCCGGGGCTGGCGCCGGCCAGCAGCCCGAGGCCGGCCGCCCCAGCCTGCAGGTCGGCCGTCATGGTGGCCAGGTTGACGACCACGACCAGGACCAGGGCCGTCCGGGCCAGGCCGCGGCCGTAGTGCGCGCGGATAAGGGACTGCAGGTCGGTGCCGGCCGCGATCCCGACGTGCGCGGCGATGGTCACGACCACCGCCAGCAGCGGCGCGACGAGCAGCGCCACCCAGGACAGCTGGTAGCCCGTCCGGGCCCCGACGAGAACGGCCGTGCCGACGTTGGTGGGATCGTTGTCGGAAGCGGCCGTCAGGATCTCGGGACCGATCCGGGCGCGCATCCTCGCACGCTAGCCCAGCGCTGACCCGCGCTGACCTGCCGACACGGCCCGCGGCGGGCCGGATGCTAGGGAAGGGCGGTGAGCAGCTCGCTGACCGGCTTGCGCCGCCCGGTGTAGAACGGGATCTCCTCGCGGGTGTGCAGCCGTGCCCTGGCCCCGCGCAGGTGGCGCATCAGGTCCACGATCCGGTGCAGCTCGCTGGCCTCGAACGCGAGCATCCACTCGTAATCGTTCAGCGCGAAGCAGGCCACCGTGTTGGCCCGCACGTCGGGGTACTCCCGCGCCATCATCCCGTGCTCGGCCAGCATCTGCCGCCGCTCGGCGTCATCCAGCAGGTACCACTCCAGCGACCGGACGAACGGGTAGACGCACACGTAGTTACCGGGCTCCTCGCCGGCCAGGAACGCGGGCACGTGGCTCTTGTTGAACTCCGCCGGGCGGTGCAGCGCCATCACCGACCACACCGGCGCGCTGAGCTGGCCCAGGCCGGTCCGCCGGAACCGCGCGTACATCTCCTGCAGGTCATCGGGCGACTCGGCGATCCACCAGAACATGTAGTCCGCGTCCGCCCGCAGGCCCTGCACGTCGTAGCTGCCCCGCGTCACGACGCCCTTGCCCGCCGCGTGCTGGATCAGCTCCTCGACCTCGGCGGCCAGGGCGGCCCGGCCGCCCTTGGCCTCGGCCGCGATGCTGTCCAGGCCGCCGGTGACCTTAAAAACCGACCACATTGTGTAACGGATCAGCTCGTTGAGGTCCCGCGCCTTAGGCCGGTCCCGCCCCGGCTCGCGGCCGGGCTCGTCGTCCTTCGCCATGGCCCCATTGTCCCACCGGCGGCGGGCCGCCGGGCCGGGCGGGTCCGGGGCGCCGGCCGGCCCGGGCCGGGTCAGGGGCGGCGGGCCGCGAGCTGGGCGAGAACCTGGGCAGCCGCCTTCCCGGCCGAGGCGATGCAGGCCGGGATGCCGACGCCGTCGTAGGCGGCGCCGCAGACGGCCAGCCCGGGCTGGGCCGCCACGCCGGCCCGGATCCGCGCCACCCGGTCCAGGTGCCCGACGCTGTACTGCGGCAGCCCGCCGCCCCACCGGGTCACCCGGACGTCGGCCGGGCGGCCGCGCACCCCGGTCGCGGTGGCCAGGTCCTCAGCGGCGAGGGCGGCCAGGTCATCGTCGTCGCGCTGCAGGATGGCCTCGTCGCCGAGCCGGCCGACCGAGCACCGGACCAGGTGCAGGCCGGTCCCCTGGTCGCGCAGGTGCGGCCACTTGACCGTGCTGTAGGTGACGGCCTTGATGGCGCGGCCGTCGACGGCCGGGACCAGGAAGCCGCTGCCGGACGGCGGGTCCGGGAACGCGGCGTCGGGGTAGGCCAGGGTGACTACGGCCATGCTGGCGTAGCTGATCTCGGCCAGCGCCGCCGCGGCGGCGGGGCTGGCGCCGGCCAGCAGCCGGCTGGCCGGGCGGGCCGGCAGGGCGAGGATGACCGCGTCGGCGTCCAGCCACTCCGGCGCGTGCGCGGAGCCGACCGTCAGCCGCCAGCCGTCGGCGGTCCGGGCCAGCTCGCGGACCGTCGCCCGGGTCCGGACGTCGGCGCCCGAGGCCGCGGCCAGCAGCGGCGGCAGGGTGCCGAGGCCGCCGGCCAGCGTGGTGAACACGGGCGGCGGGGGCGGCGTGCCGGGCTGGGCGGGGGCAGGAAGCAGCGAGGCGACGGCCTGGCCCAGGGACGGGAACCGGGGCGCGGCGGCGGCCAGGGGGGCCAGGGTGGCCTGGAACGACAGGTCCTCGCACCGGCCGGCGTAGACCCCGCCGAGCAGGGGCTCGACCAGGCGGTCCACGACCTCGCGACCCATCCGGGCGCCGACCCGCTCGGCGACCGAGGCGTCGGCATCGTCGCCGGGGCCCGCCGGCAGGCTGGCGTCGGCCGCCGCCCGGTCCACGCCCTCAGGTGACAGCAGGCCGGTGCCGGCCAGGTCACCAGGGTCGGCGGGCACGCCCATGAACTGGCGCCCGGGCAGCGGCCGGACCTGGCCGCGGGTCCAGATGCCGGCCGATGTGGTGCCGGGGTCCCGCCGCTCGCCGTCCAGGCCGAGGTCGGCCAGCAGGCCGATGCCCTCGGGCCGCCGGGCCAGCAGCGCCTCCGCGCCGGCGTCGACCTCGATCCCGGCGACGGGCGAGACCGCCAGCTTGCCGCCCAGCCGCGGGGATCCCTCCAGGACGGTGACGGCCAGGCCGGCGTCGCGCAGCGCGTAGGCAGCGGCCAGGCCGGCGATGCCGCCGCCGATGATGGCGACCACGGGCACCCGCGGCCTGATGTTCGGGAGAGTCACGGCACCGATTATTGCCGGAATGCGGAACCGGCCCGACCGCGGGCGCGTCCCAGCAGCATGACGATCAAGGCCAGGCGCGCTGCCCGCGGGCGCGCCGTTGCACCGCGCGCTGTCTCGTCGTGCGCGGCACTGCTAGCAGGGGCCGGGCTCCTGCTCCTCACCGGATGTGCCGGTACCTCCGGCAGCTCGACGGCGTCCGCGCCGTCACGCCACAGTGCCGCCGGGGCGGCCGCACCCGTCAGCAACGAGGCAGCCGGGGCCGTGCCCGCGCCCAGCGCGGCCGCCCCCGGTGCGGGCGCCGGGCAGGCGGACGCGGCCCGGCTGGCCCCGGCCAGCCAGAGCATCGTGTACACCGCGACCCTCACCGTCCACGTCCGCGATGCGATGGGGGCGGCCGGCCAGGCGGCCCGCTACGCCGCGGGCGCCGGCGGGTACACCGCCGCCGAGCAGGCCCAGGCGGCCAGCGCCCGGCAGCGGGCGCGGGTCAGCCTGACGCTGAAGATCCCGGTTCCCGGCTACCCGGCGGCCCTGGGCGCGCTGGGGCGGCTCGGGCGGCAGACCGCGCTGCACCAGCAGTCCGCTGACGTGACCGAGCAGGTGGCCGACGTGGGCAGCCTGGTCACGTCGGAGGAGGCCGAGATCGCCCAGCTCCGGGGCCTGCTGAGCAAGGCCGGCACGGTGAGCGACCTGCTCCAGGTCCAGCAGCAGCTGGGCAGCGACGAGTCGCAGCTGGAGTCGCTGCAGGCCCAGCAGCGGGCGCTCGATCATGAGACGGCCTACGCCACCATCTCGATGGTGCTGCTCGGGCCGGTGCCCGTGGCGGCAGCGCGGGCGCCGGCCGGCCGGCACGGCTTCGGGACC
>FSXZ01002410.1_pt1 | contig 12090 bp, 10 predicted proteins | sample 1638121 | NCBI WGS metagenome assembly FSXZ01 (sample SAMEA3914788, study PRJEB12502) | metagenome | biome: forest; material: soil | place: Canada | collected 2011-07-03 | depth 0.1 m
CTACGACTGGAGCGCCGGGGCCTTCGGCTCGCTGTGGGCGCCGATCCTCATCCAGCTGCTGTCCCTGTTCCTGTTCCTGGGCTACACCATGTCGGCCGCGACCATCGTGAGCCAGGTGCGGACGACCCCGATGTTCCGGGGCGAGTCCATGCTCATGGAGCGGATCAAGGACAAGGACCGGCCCGACCCCGGGCCGCCGGGTCCCGGAGGCGCCGGCTCGGACGGCCCTGATCCCGAGGGTCCCGGTTACCGCCCCGAGGGTCCCGGTTACCAGAGCCCTGGTGAACAGGATCCGGGGCACCAGAGCCCCGGGCACCAGAGCCCGGGGCACCAGAGCCCCGGGCACGGCCCGGGCAGCCACCGGGCCTGAGCCCGGCCGGGATTCCGGTGCGCCTAGCGGCGGTGCGGGAGACGGCCCGCATCCGGCAGCCGCTCGGGCCGCAGGCCGAAGAACATGCCGAACATGATGCCCAGGTCCAGGATCGCGATCAGGCCGGCGATGTAGGGACCGGGGCCGCCCAGCCAGGCCAGGTAGCCGCAGAAGGACAAGACGATGACCAGCGCGCCCAGCGCCCGCGGCCGCCCGGCCTGGGCCAGCCGCTCGGGCACCTCGTACGGGGCGCGCTCCACGTAGCTGGCGGTGGCCGCCTTCTCCTGGGCAATCCGCAGCCACAGGTCGTACATCTCCGGGGCCTGCTCGCGCAGCGCGATGGCCTGGTCCACCGAGATCTCGGTGGCCGCGCGCGCCGCCGGGACCTGGGCGGTCGCGGGCCCCTGGGCCGACGGCACGGGAGCCGCGGCGGCCGCCAGCGGCTCGTCCGCTTCGTACCCCGGGTCGGTCATGCCGGTGACGCCGGGCCGCTCTCGTCGCCGGCCGCCACCATCGCGTCATGATGCGAGCTGGCGATGGTCTGCATGGCGGCCCGGAACGGGTCGCTGTCGTCGTCCTCCCGAGCCGGGGCGGGCGGCAGCACCCCGCGCATGGTCCGGTAGACCGTCGCCCCGGTGACGTCGAAGATCGCCGCAATGCCCATGGCGAAGGCCAGCACCCCGCGGGGCCCCAGTCGCGGCTTCCGGATCATCGGCATGACTCAGAGGATCCCCGGCGCTACCCTGCGCAAACCCGGCCAGGTCGGCGCCTGCGTGCGCGTCCCGGCCGACCAGGCCGCCGCGGTCCCCGGCACGGCCTAGAATTGCGTTTTCCCCTTTGTCATTCATCCCGCATCGACGTAAAGGCTGTCACATGCGCTGGTCACAGCTGCACATCCCGACGCTCCGCGAGGACCCGGCCGACGCGGACGCCGCCAGCCACCGGCTGCTGCTGCGGGCCGGCTTCATCCGGCAGCTCATGGCGGGCCATTACTCGCTGCTGCCGCTCGGGATGCGCGTGCGGGCCAAGGTCATCGCGATCATCCGCGAGGAGATGAACGGGATCGGCGGCCAGGAGTTCCTGCTTCCGTCGATGCAGCCGGCCTCGATCTGGGAGAAGAGCGGCCGCCTGTCGGTCATGGGCGAGGAGATGTTCCGGCTCAAGGACCGCAAGGGCGCCGACACCGTGCTCGGCATGACCCACGAGGAGATCTTCACCACGCTGGCCGGGGAGCTGTCGTCCTACCGGGAGCTGCCGCAGTTCTGGTACCAGTTCCAGGTCAAGTTCCGGGACGAGCCGCGGCCGAAGAGCGGGCTGATCCGGGTGCGCGAGTTCACCATGAAGGACTCCTACAGCTTCGACCTCGACGAGGCCGGGCTGGACGCCTCGTTTGAGGCGCACCGGGGTGCCTACGAGCGGATCTTCGCCCGGCTGGGCATCCCGGCGATCGCGGTCGAGGCCTCCAGCGGGAACATGGGCGGCAGTGACTCGATCGAGTTCATGTGCCCGACGCCGGCCGGGGAGGACCTGGTCGCCCGGTGCCCGGACTGCGGGTACGCCGCGAACCTGGAGAAGGCCACGTCGGCGCTGGCCCCGGTGACCGACGAGGCCGGCCCGGCGGCGGCGCAGCGGCTGGACACGCCGGGCGTGCGGACGATCGAGGACCTGGACAAGCTGCACGGCGTCAGCGCCGAGCGGCAGATCAAGACGCTGGTCGAGGTGATCGACGGCCAGCTGACCCTGGTGCTGCTGCGCGGCGACCACCCGCTGGCCGACCAGAAGCTGCTCGACGCGACCGGCGCCACCACCATCCGGCCCGCCCAGCCCGAGGAGATCGTCGCCGCGCTCGGCGCCTCGCCCGGCAGCCTGGGCGCCGTGGGCGTCACTGACCTGCCCATCATCGCCGACTTCGCGGTGCGCGGCCGGCGGTCGATGACCACCGGGGCCAACACCGACGACGTGCACCTCACCGGCGTGGACGTGGCCCGGGACATCAGCGTCGGCACCTGGGCCGACCTGCGCGAGGTCGCCGCGGGCGAGCCCTGCCCGCGCTGCGGCGGGGTGCTGGAGCTCATCCAGGCGGTCGAGGTCGGGCACATCTTCAAGCTCGGCCGGAAGTACACCACCGTGCTGGGCGTCACGGTCCTCGGCCCGGACGGCGCCACCATCACCCCGGTCATGGGCAGCTACGGAATCGGCGTCGAGCGCGCCATCGCGGCCATCGCCGAGGCCCACCACGACGATTCCGGCCTGGTCTGGCCCGTCCAGGTGGCCCCGGCCGAGGCCACGGTCATCCTGCTGTCCACCCGTGACGAGGCCGCCCGGGCGGCGGCCACGTCGCTGTACCAGGACCTGCTGGCGGCCGGGGTGGACACGGTCCTCGACGACCGGGAGGAGCGGCCCGGGGTCAAGTTCAAGGACGCCGAGCTGACCGGCATCCCGTTCCGCCTCACGGTCGGCAGCCGCGACCTGGCCGACGGCCTGATCGAGATCACCAGCCGGGCCACCGGCGAGAAGGAGCGGATCGCCGTGGCCAGCGCCGTCGGCCACCTCCGCGCCCAGGTCGGCCGCTAGCCCCATGCCGGGCCTTCCGTTATGTGAGGGCCAGCTGGCTAGCCGGGAGGCACGCATGGGCAGCAGGACCGAGTACTGGGACGACCCGCAGGCGCCGGTGCCGAACTCGCTCGTCCCGGCGTGCGGGGTCCTGGCCCTGGATGAGGAGGGCCGTCTGCTCCTCCAGCGGCGGCGCGACACGGGGCAGTGGGCGCTCCCGATGGGCCAGATGGAGCTGGGCGAATCGCCCAGCGCCTGCGCGGTACGGGAAACGCTGGAGGAAACCGGCGTCCTGGTGCGGCCGGCCGGCATCCTCGGGATCTTCTCCGATCCGCGCCACATCATCGCCTACGGCGACGGCGAGGTTCGGCAGGAATACGAGGTGATCTTCCTGGCCAGCCCGGTCAGCGGAGCTCCCCGGGCGAGTGACGAGGCCAGCGAGGTCCGGTGGGTGACCGCCGCGGAGCTTAGCGAGCTGGATATCCACCCGACGCAGTGGCGTCAGCTGCGTCACTACCTGCAGCACGCATATCCCCATTTTGACTGACCAGGGCGCGCGCGGGGGCGCCCGGCGAGTCGGGCCGCGCGTCGTGGCTGTCCGCCAGCCTCTCGTTCTCGCTGGCGAGGGCGCTCCAGTCGGGAGTACGGATCGGCATGCTTCCTCCATACGTCTGGCCGGGCACTGTCGCCTGGCGGCCGGGACCGCCGGTCGTGTGCCTCTATGACTGAGATGCCGCGGGCGGCCATTCCGGACGCACAAAGTTGCTAACGAATAGGTAACTATCGCGGGCGGCCCGGCGGCGGGCGGGAAGCACCGGGAGAAAACGGCGGCCGGCGCCGGCCCCCTTGGACCTGCGCCGGCCGCCGCCCGGCCCGCGGTTGACGCCCCGCTGGCCAAGCCCGGTGGATGATGCCGGAGTTACCGCATGTAGTGCAGGATGACGGACACGACGTCCGCGCCGAAGTTACCGGGCGCGTGGGTCGCGCCCCCGGCCAGGGCCTGGAAGGTGCCGGGGACCCAGGCCACCGCCAGCACGGTGATCCGGCTCGCGGCCACCGGCAGGACGGACGCGGTCAGGCGGCCGCCGGAGTAGTGCATCAGGTGGCTGGCGCTGCCGTCGGCGGCGGGCACCGGGATCCACAGGCCGCCGCGGCCGTCGGGCGCGATCTGGCCGAAGTACTCCGACCCGCTGACGTCGCTCTGCGCGACCTTGCTCCAGGCGCGGCCGTTGAAGTGGAGCACGACCAGCGGCCCGCCGTCGTCCTCGGTGTTGCCGTTGCCGACGGCCCAGACGCTAGCGGGGGACTGGGCGTACATGGCCATCACGGACGGGTCGTTGAGGTGCTCAGGGTTCGCGGGCGGCAGCAGGGCGGCCACCGAGGTGGCTGACCAGGTGCGGCCGTTGAAGTGGGACACGTGCGTCCCGCCGAAGGCCCAGATGCTCGTGGCCGACAGGGCGCTGCCCCCGTTCAGGCCGCCCTGGCCGGGTATGTGCGTCCAGGTCCGGCCGTTGTAGTGCCACGTGCCGAGGACGCCGCCCTCCTGGAACTGGTCGCCGAACACCCAGACATCGGTGCTGCTGACCACCACGGCGCCGGCGATCTCCCGGCTGAACGACCCGGCCACCGACCAGGCGCGGCCGTTGAAGCGCAGCGCCCGGGACCGGGTCCCGTTGGTGGTGAAGGCCCAGACGTTGGCGGCCGAGGTGGCCTGGGCGGCGACGATGCGCTCGTCGCGGTGGCCGGGGAAGGGGGCCTGGGCCCAGGTCGCGCCGCTGCGCCGGAAGGCGGTCGGCGCGGCCGTGCCGTCGCCGCTGAAGGCCCAGCCGCCGGTACTGCCGACGGCGGCGATGGCGGTGAACTCGCCGCTGGCTCCCTGCCGCACCTGCTTGACCAGGTGCCAGGCCAGCGGGTTCACGGCGGCCGGGGTGGGGGTGGCGGCGGCCGTGGCGGCGCCGGCGGCCGCGAGCGCCACGGCGGCGGCCGCCGCGGCCCCGCGGAGCCACCACCGCGAGCGCCGCGGCCGGGCACCCGCTGACCGGGCTCCGGCGGCGGCCCGGGGCGCGGATCCCTCGGCCTCCGGCGGGGCGATCAGCCGCTCGGCGCTGGCTCCCCCGTCGGCCAGGAACCGCTCGTTCTCGCTGGCCAGCGCGTTCCAGTCCGGTGTCCTGCTCGCCATGTCCCCTCCACCTGCCCCGCGCAGCAGCGTCGCTGCGGGCTCGCGGTCACGAGCCTGACAGTAAGACTGCCGGGGGCGGTGTTTCGGCTCGCGCCGGAGATAACAAAGCAGTAACTATCGCGGTCGGCACCCGGTGACCAGGGCTACAGCCGGGCCCAGGCCTCCGTGAGCACGCTGCGCAGGATCTGCTCCATCGCGTCGAAGTGCTCCTGGCCGCAGGTCAGCGGCGGGGAGAGCTGGATGACGGGGTCCCCGCGGTCATCGGCGCGGCAGATCAGCCCGGCGTCGTACAGGGCGGTGGACAGGAAGCCGCGCAGCAGCCGCTCGGACTCGTCGTCGCTGAACGTCTCCCTGGTCGCCTTGTCCTTGACCAGCTCGATGCCGTAGAAGTAGCCCTCGCCGCGGACGTCGCCCACGATCGGCAGGTCGCCGAGCTTCTCCAGGGTGGCCCGGAACGCCCCGGCGTTGGCCCGGACGTTGCCGAGCAGGTCCTCCTTCTCGAACACGTCCAGGTTGGCCATGGCCACCGCGCAGGAGACGGGGTGCCCGGCGAAGGTGACCCCGTGCAGGAAGCTGGCCTCGCCGCGGCTGAACGGCTCCATCAGGGCGTCGCGGACGAGCATCCCGCCCAGCGGGGCGTAGCCGGAGGTGACGCCCTTGGCGAAGGTGATGATGTCGGGCTGGTACCCGAACCGCTCGGACCCGAAGTAGTAGCCCAGGCGGCCGAAGGCGCAGATGACCTCGTCGGACACGAGCAGGACGCCGTAGGTGTCGCAGATCTGGCGGACCCGCTCGAAGTAGCCGGGCGGCGGCGGGAAGCAGCCGCCGGAGTTCTGCACCGGCTCCAGGTAGACGGCGGCGACGGAGTCCGGCCCCTCGCGCAGGATGGCCCGCTCGATCTCGTCGGCCGCCCACTGCCCGAACGCGGCCTGGTCGTGCGCCACGAACGACGGAGCGCGGTAGAAGTTGGTGTTGGGCACCCGGACGCCGCCGGGCGGCAGCGGCTCGAACGGCGCCTTGATGTCGGCCAGGCCGGTGATGGCCAGCGCGCCGAGGGAGGTGCCGTGATAGGCGATGTTCCGGCTGAGGACCTTGTACCGGCCGGGCTGCCCGATGGCCTTGAAGTACTGCTTGGCCAGCTTCCAGGCGGACTCGACGGCCTCGGAGCCGCTGGTGGTGAAGAACACCCGGTTCAGGTCGCCCGGGGCCAGGCTGGCCAGCCGCTCGGCCAGCGCGATGGCCTGGGGGTGGGCGTAGGACCACAGCGGGAAGTAGGCCAGCTCGCTGGCCTGCCGGGCGCCGGCCTGGGCCACCTCGGTCCGGCCGTGCCCGATCTGGCTGACGAACAGGCCGGCCAGCCCGTCCAGGTAGCGCTTGCCGTACTGGTCGTAGACGTACTCGCCGGAGCCGCGGACGATAACCGGCATGTCGGTGTCGTTATAGGACGACATGCGGGTGAAGTGCAGCCACATGTGCCGCTTGGCGCTCTCCTGCAGCCGGGCGATCTCTTCCGCGCTGTACTCGGTCATCTGGTCCCCCAGCTGTAGGTCTGCTTGCAGAGCTTCAGGTAGACGAACGACTCGGTCATGGTGACGCTCGGGATCGACCGGACCCGGGCCAGGATCTCCAGCAGCTGGTCGTCGTTCTCGCAGACGACCTCGATGAGCAGGTCGAACGAGCCCGCCGTGATGACCACGTAGTCGATCTCGGCCATCGCGGCCAGGTGCTCGGCGACCCGCTCGAGCTCGCCCCCGCAGCGGATCCCGATCATCGTCTGGCGCAGGAAGCCGAGCGTCATGGGGTCGGTGACGGCCACGATCTGCATGGCCCCGGTCTCGGTCAGCCGCTGGACCCGCTGCCGGACGGCGGCCTCGGACAGCCCGACCGCCTTGGCGATGGCCGCGTAGGACCGGCGGCCGTCCTCCTGGAGCTGCACGATAATCTGCTTGGACACGTCGTCCAGGACGACCCGGACGCCCTCGGGGTCCCGGCCGCCCGCGCCCGCCCGGTACCGCGTGCCGGAAACCAGCGGGGTGCCCGGCGTATGCGCCATCGATGCCTCCCTCCGGCTAATCGTGCCATGCAATCGCCTCGTGTCAACTGAATCCGCAGCTAATGGTCGGTTCTGGGACGGATTCAGTCGTGAGGTATGAGACCATCGGCGGGTGCTGACGCTGCAGAACTTCGTGGGCGGCCGGGTCGTCCCGGCCCGCGACGGCGCGACCAGCCCGGTGACCGACCCGAGCACGGGCGAGGCCTACCTGCGGGCGCCGGTGTCGGGCCCGGCCGACGTGGACGACGCGCTCCGGGTCGCGGCGGGGGCATTCGAGACCTGGCGCGACACCACGCCGGCCGAGCGCGGCCGGGCCCTGCTGCGGTTCGCCAGCGCGATCGAGGCGCGCGCCGAGGACCTGGTCGAGGCGGAGTCCCGCAACACCGGCAAGCCGGTGGCGATGACCCGCTCGGACGAGGTGCCGCCGCTGGCCGACGAGCTCCGCTTCTTCGCCGGCGCGGGCCGGCTCGGCGAGGGCAAGGCCGCGGGGGAGTACCTGCGCGGCCACACGTCGATGATCCGCCGCGAGCCCGTCGGGGTGTGCGCGCAGGTCACGCCCTGGAACTACCCGATGATGATGGCCATCTGGAAGATCGCCCCGGCGCTCGCGGCGGGCAACACGGTGGTCCTCAAGCCGTCGGACACCACGCCGGTGTCGACCCTGCTCCTGGCCGAGATCGCTGCCGAGTTCCTGCCGCCCGGCGTGCTCAACGTGATCTGCGGGGACCGGGACACCGGCCGGGCCCTGGTCGCGCACGACATCCCGCAGCTGGTCTCGATCACCGGCTCGGTCCGCGCGGGCCTGGAGGTGGCCGGGGCCGCCGCGGCCGGCCTCAAGCGCGTCCACCTGGAGCTGGGCGGCAAGGCCCCCGCGATCGTGTTCGACGACGCGGACCCCGAGCTGGCCGCCCGCGTCATCGCGGACGCCGGCTACTACAACGCGGGCCAGGACTGCACGGCCGCGACCCGGGTGCTGGCCGCCCCCCGGATCGCCGCGGAGCTGACCGACGCGCTCGCCCGGCGGGCGGCGAGCCTGCGCACCGGCGGCCGGGACGATGCGCCCGACGCGGACTTCGGCCCGCTCAACAACCCGGGCCAGCTGGCCCGGGTGGAGGGGTTCGTGCAGCGGGCGCCCGGGCACGCCCGGGTGCTGGCGGGCGGGCACCGGGTCGGGGACCGCGGCTACTGCTTCGCCCCGACGGTGGTCGCCGGGCTGCGCCAGGACGACGAGATGATCCAGGACGAGATCTTCGGGCCGGTCATCACGGTGCAGGAGTTCACTGACGAGGAGCAGGCGCTGCGGTGGGCCAACGGCGTCCAGTACGGCCTGGCCGCCAGCGTCTGGACCCGCGATCACGGCCGGGCCATGCGGCTGGCCCGGCGGCTGGACTTCGGCGCGGTCTGGATCAACACCCACCTCCCGTTCGTCTCGGAGATGCCGCACGGCGGCTTCAAGCACTCCGGTTACGGCAAGGACCTGTCGATGTACGGGCTCGAGGACTACACGCGGGTCAAGCACGTGATGAGCAGCATCGGCGCGTAACCGGGCGGACCTTCCCGGCCTGTACGATCACCCCCATGAATCCACTTTCGGGCGTCTTGGGCGAGGCCTGGCGGACGTACCGGGCGCATGCCGGGCATCTGATCGGGATCGCCTTCGTCATATTCCTGCCCGCGGCCGTCCTGGACTACTTCGCCACGCTGACGAAGGCCGGGATCCTGTTCCTGGGCACCCTGATCCTCATGCTGGCCATGTTCCTGGTCCAGGCCGCCCTGACCAAGTCGGCCCAGGACCTGCGCGACGGCCAGGCGGACCTGTCTATCGGCCGAACGGTGGGCGCGGCCGTCCCGGTGCTCCTGCCGGTGATCGTGGTGGGCCTGCTGGCCGGCTTCGCCATCTCCATCGGGCTGGACCTGCTCATCGTGCCGGGCCTGTTCCTGATCACCATCTGGGCGGTCATCATCCCGGTGGTGGTCATCGAGCAGCCGCCGATGCTGTCGGCCTTCGGCCGCAGCCGCCAGCTGGTCCGCGGCCGCGGCTGGAACGTGTTCGGCACGCTGGTCACGGCGATCATCATCCTGATCCTGGTCAACCTGGTGCTCGGGTTCCTGCTCTTCGCGCTGCCGCTGGGCCTGCGCAACGGCGTGGCCACGGTGGTCAGCGGCAGCGTGGTGACGCCGTTCATCGTGCTGGTCGTGACCGACGTGTACTACCGCCTGGTGGCCAGCACGCCGCCGGTGCGGGTCTAGCCGGCCGCGCCGCCCCGGGCGGCGCGGCCCGGCGGGGCGGCGATGGCCCCGAGCGCCAGCAGGGCGACGTGCAGGGACAGCCGGGACTCGGGCGGCTCCAGGCTGGTGCCGAGCACGGCCTCGATCTGGCGGAGCCGCTCGTAGAGGGTGGGCCGGGCCAGGTGCGCGCGCTTGGCCGCCTCGGCCTTGTTGCCGCCGGCCTCCAGGTACGCGGTCAGCGCGGCCAGCAGCGGCCCGCCCCCGGCGTCATGCAGCAGCAGCGGCCCCAGCTCGCGCTCGGCGAAGGCCTGCAGCCGCGGGTCGTCCCGGAGCAGGTGCAGCAGCCCGCGCAGCCGCAGGTCGGGCAGCCGGTAGAAGGGGCGCCCGGCGGGCGCGCGGGCGGCCACGGCGGCGACCTGGTCGGCCTCCAGGAAGGTGCGCTGCACGCCGGTCACCGACTCGACCACCGAGCCGGCGCCGATTACCTCGCCGGGCCGCAGCCGCGGCCGCAGCCGCCCGGCCAGCGCGGTGAGCACCGCGTCGGCGTCGGCCCGCGCGGGCAGCGACAGCAGGGCCGCGACCCGGCTGTCGTCCAGCGCGGCGACCAGCGCGGGCACCCGCTGCTGGCGGCAGGCCTGGGCCACCGCGTCGGCCACCGACGCGCTCCGGGCCGGGCCGGCCAGCTCCGGATCGCCGGGCCGCGGGTCCGCCGGCGGCGCGCCCGCGGTCCGGATGACCACGGCCAGCAGGCGGCGGCCGGCGACCGGGACGCCGAGGGCCCGGGCGCGGGCCTGCGCCTCGGCCGGGTCACCGTAGCCGTGGCCGAGGAACGCGGCCAGGATCGTCCGGTGCGCCTGGCGCTCCAGGCTCTCCCGCTGGTGGTCGAGCAGCCGGCCGAGGGCCAGCGTGGTGGCGGCCCGCTCGAGCAGGGCCAGGTCCCGCGGGGCCGGCGGCGCGCCGCGGACCATGATCAGGCGGCCCCAGTCCTGGCCGCGGGCGCCGACCACGGTGACCAGCCAGCCCGACGTGGCGTCGTAGCCGGTCCGGCCGGCCGGGGTGACGCCGCGGGACCGGGTCGCGAAGCCGGCCAGCAGCCCGGCGGCGTCCTGCGCCCCGGCGGCGCAGGCCAGGACCTGGTGGGCCAGGTTCTCCAGGATGACCGGGCAGCCGGCCAGGGTGGCCGCCTGGGTGACGACCTCCTCGGCGGGCGCGCCGGACACGGCCAGCTCGGTGAAGACCTGGTGCAGCCGCTCGGCCGCTCGCAGCTCGGCCACCTGGCCCTCGATGATCAGGCCGTGCACGGCCTCGGTGATCTCGATGAACGGGGTCTCCCGCTCGAACACGACCAGCGGTAGCCGGTGCGCCGCCGCGGCGGTGACCAGCGCCGGGGGCAGCGCCCGGGCGTACCGGGAGCCGAGCTCCACGGCCAGCGCGCTGACCCCGACCGCGGCCAGCTCGGCTACGTACCGGGCCAGGCCGGCGTCATCGTGGGGCAGGGCGATGCCGGTGGACAGCACGAGCTCGCCGCCGCGCAGCAGGTGCGCGGCGGCGGCCAGCTCGATGACGTGCACCCACCGGACCGGGGTGGCCAGCCGGTCGGCGGCGGCCAGCAGCCGCGGCGCCCCGCGGCGCACGGGATCCAGGGCCAGCACCTCGGCCACGGTCGGCAGCATCGGCCCTCCGGGCTCCCGAATTTACACACTGTCAGCCTCAGTCTGCCTGTGCGGCTTACACGGTGTCACTTGGCCCGCCGCCCGCGCGGCGGCAGACTGGGCGGAGGCAGCGCGCGCGGACAGGCGGCCCTGCGCAGACCCTGGAGGGCAGCTCGATGGACAGTGTCGCGACCAGCAGGGGCACCTACCCGAACCTGACGCACTGGATTAACGGCAAGCCGTGGACGGGACCGGCCGGCCAGCGCGGTGACGTCTACAACCCGGCGACCGGCCAGGTCAGCGGGACGGTCGACTACGCCGGCCAGGCCGAGGTCGACGCGGCCGTGGCCGCCGCCGCGGACGCGCTGCCGGGCTGGCGGGAGACCTCGGTGGGCAAGCGGGCGGCCGTCATGTTCGCCTTCCGGGAGCTGGTCGCCGCCCGCCAGGCCGACCTGGCCGCCCTGATCACCGCCGAGCACGGCAAGGTCGCGGCCGACGCGGCCGGGGAGGTGGCCCGGGGGCTGGAGGTCGTGGACTTCGCCTGCGGCATCCCGCACCTGCTCAAGGGCTCGTTCTCGGAGAACGTCTCGGCCGGGGTCGACGCGTACTCGATCCGCCAGCCGGTGGGGGTCGTCGCGGGCATCACCCCGTTCAATTTCCCGGCCATGGTCCCGATGTGGATGTTTCCCATCGCGCTGGCCTGCGGCAATACCTTCGTCCTGAAGCCCTCGGAAAAAGACCCGTCAGCGTCCCTGCTGCTGGCCGAGCTGCTGGCCGCCGCCGGGCTGCCCGACGGCGCGTTCAACGTGCTGCAGGGCGGCAAGGACGCGGTGGACGGGCTGCTGAACCACCGGGACGTGAAGGCGGTCAGCTTCGTCGGGTCGACGCCCATCGCCCGCTACGTGTCGCAGACGGCGACGGCGGCGGGCAAGCGGGTCCAGGCCCTGGGCGGGGCCAAGAACCACATGGTGGTGCTGCCCGACGCCGACCTGGACCTGGCCGCCGATGCCGCGGTGTCGGCCGGCTTCGGCTCGGCCGGGGAGCGGTGCATGGC
>FSXZ01001002.1_pt1 | contig 12078 bp, 11 predicted proteins | sample 1638121 | NCBI WGS metagenome assembly FSXZ01 (sample SAMEA3914788, study PRJEB12502) | metagenome | biome: forest; material: soil | place: Canada | collected 2011-07-03 | depth 0.1 m
GGATGGCTCCCGCAGCCCGGCTGGCGGCCAGCTCAAGCTTGCGCGGGCCGAGCGCGGCCAGGATCCGCGCCGCGGCCGGGACCGGCGGCTGCGTCTGATCCAGCCGGTCCAGGTAGTCATGGAGCCCGCGCAGCGGGCGGGGCTGCTGCGGGCCGCCCAGGCCGACGATGAAGCGGCCGGCTACCCGCGCGTACAGCCCGGCGACGGCTTCGGGCGGGTACCGGTCGACGGGGATGATGGCCGACCCGACCGGGATCTTGGCGGTCGCCCCGATGATCGCCTCGATCCGGTCGAGCCGGTCGATCTGCCCGCCGGGCAGCCAGAGCGCCGCGTAGCCGAGCCGCTCGAGCTCCGCGGCCTCCGCGAGGTGGGAGCCGTCGGCCGACACGTTCAGCGCGATGCCGACCGGCCCGAGGCCAGGCGTGCCCATGTCCGTTCTCCTTCCGCCGTCGCCGACGACGCTAGGACTTCACGTGAGCTTCAAGTCAAGGCCGGTCGCCTTATCGATCACTCTCAGCAATTCTCATGCCTTTCCTGACTACATATGGTTGGCCCGTTTTTACGGAAAGAGCTGTGGTAAGTCACGCAGAGACCTAGAGTTCTTACGTTGAGCTACGTCACTCACAGTGCTCAGGGCTGGTTCCTGGGCCTGTGTCCGCCGGGGATAACTGCGACGAATTGCTGGTGGCATAGTGATCGATACCGTCACGCTGGTCGATACCGTCACGCTGGTGGCCGTGGAGTATCCGCCCGCCAAAGCGGTCCGGCAGGTGCTGGACATGCTGTCCGAGAAGGACCTTGAGCCATCGGAGGAGCTGCGGCAGGACTTAGCCTTCACCGTCAACGCGATGGTGCAGGCCGCCGCGGTGGACCGGGACCCGGGCGAGCTGGCCGAGTTCGTGTGCATGCTCGGCATCGAGGGCCAGGCCGGCCGGGCCGCGCGCGCCCTGGACGTGGCCGCGGCGACCCGGCCCACCGGAGACCTGACCCAGCTGGCCGCGGCCCTGGACGCGATCACCTGGCCCGGCCAGCGTGACCTGGCCGGCCCGCTCCTGGCCGCCGTGATCCGGCGGCGGCTGCCCGGCGACGTGGCCGCCGTGGCGCGCGCGCTCGACGCGCCGCTGACCGAGCGGCTGCTGGCCGGCGTGGCCGAGGCCGGGCGCGTGCCCGACGCGCTGGACGTGGTGGTCGCGCTGCGGGCGGCCGCCGAGGAGTTCCTGGCCGCCGAGCTGGCGGTGGCCGTGGCGTCCCGGCTCAGCCCGGCCGGGGTGGCCGAGTTCGTCGGCGGGCTGCGGGCCTATGAGGAGCACGCCACCGCGTGGGACGCCATCACGGCCGCGCTGAGCCGGGACGTGCGCCAGGTCGCCGAGATCATCGCCGTCGTCGCCGGGGACGAGCCCGAGTTCGCGGCGGCGGTGCTGGACGCCGCGGCGCACGCCGTCGAGCCCCAGGAGCGGATCGTGCTCGCCGCGCTGCTGCGCGGCCGCCTGCCGTCCGGCACCGAGGCCTCCGTCTGGGCCGCGTGCAGCCGTGACCTGGACTCCGCCACCCTGGTCGCGGCCTTCGAGGCCCTGGCCCAGCACACCGGCCCGTCCGGGGTGCGGGCCGCGCTGCGGCAGGCGGCGCTGACCCTGCCGGTCGGGCTGATCGCCGAGCTGGCCCGGAATGCGCACCGCTGGGTCGGCCAGAACGGCGTCATGGACACGTTCCGGCCGTTCATCCGCGGCCGGTCCCTGGCTGACGTCGGCGAGCTGGCCGACCGCCTCCTGGACAACTCCGAGCGGGACCTGGCCTGGACCCTGCTGGACCTGGCCATCGTCCTGGTGCCCGGCCGCGACGGGCCCGGCGACGCAGCGGACCTCATCATCCTGCTGGACCGGCAGGACCAGACCGACCGGCGCCGGGTCCCCATCGGCCGCCGCGACCCGTGGCGGTGGCGGGACCGGATCTCCGAGGTGATCAGCGGGGTCGCGGCCCGGCGCAGCCCGGCGCTCATCATGGGCCTGATCGACCGCCTGGTCTCCGAGCGCAGTTACGGCGAGTACGCCAAGGCCGTCCGGGCCGCCGTCGTCAAGGCCCTGGATGCCCGCCAGCTGGCCAGCCTGCCCCAGGCCGGCGTCCGCCCGCACCTGCCCGTGCTGCTGCCGATCTTCCGCCAGGCCGTGGTCAGCGAGGACAAGGTGCCGCCCTGGGCGGTACCCGCGCTGGTCGCGGCGATGCGGTCGGCGGGCGCGACCGACGTCCAGCTCCGCGAGCTGCTGGACCACATCGGGTCGCATCCCTACCTGAACGTCGCGGCCATCATCCGCGCGCTCCGCCAGGCCGGGCTGGAGCCCGACGCGGAGACCGTCAAGCGGGCCCGGGGCTGGAGCCCCCGCTAGCTTCCGCCCGCCGCGTTCCGGTCGATCATGGCCTGGACGGCGTCCAGGATCGCGTTCACCCCGAACAGGAACTCCTGCTGCTCGTCCCACCCGGACGGGCTGTCGCCGACCTGGTGCGCCCAGGCCAGCCGGTGCAGCCGCGGGTAGGTCTGCTCGTCGGCCAGCTCCCGCAGCAGCGCCTCATAGGTCCACACGGGCGGTGGCCCGTCCGCGCCGGCCGCCGCTGCTGCCGCCATCGCCGCCCGGGCGGCCTGGGCCGCGTCGTGGGCCATCCGGGCCTCGCTGAGCGTGTACGAGCTGAGCAGCCCGATGAACCGGAGCTTGTCCTGGTCGGCCAGGCCGGTCCCGTCCATGGCCTCCAGGCCGCGCTCCACGAAGGCCAGGGAGTTGGGCGCGAGCGGCGGGGCGGCCAGCGGCATCTGGGTGATCCACGGGTGGCGGTCGATCTCCCGGCGCTGGATCGTGGCCCACGATCGCAGCCGCGCCCGCCAGCCGACGCCGTCCAGGACCAGGGTCTCGGCCCCCTCGGCGCTGGCGTTCCACATCAGCTGCAGCAGCTCGTCCTTGCTGCTCACGTACCGGTACAGCGACATCGGGGTGAAGCCGAGCTCCTTGGCCACGCGCGCCATCGACAGCCCGTCCAGGCCCTCGGCGTCCGCCACCCGGACCGCGGCCGCGACGACGTCGCCGACCGACAGGCCCCGCCGCGGCCCGCGCTGGCCCGGCCCGCGCCGTCCCCACAGGAGGTCCAGCCCCGGCGGCAGCGGCGGCCTCGCCTCGCTCGTCATCCGGCTCACTCCCTCGCTTTCCGGTCGTGCCCGCTCGCGCCTGCTCCTGCGCCGCGGGGCGCCTGCCTTCCATCATGCCGCACTGGTTGACGTAACTGTGTATGGCACATACGGTTTGTGTATGCGATACACAGTAAACGCCACGGGGATCACCAAGTCCTTCGGCAGTCACCTCGCGCTCGATCACGTCGATCTTGCCATCGACACCGGCTCGGTCTTCGCCCTGCTCGGCCCGAACGGCGCGGGCAAGACCACGATGGTCCGCATCCTGGCCACCCTGGTCCGCCCGGACGCGGGCACCGCGGTGGTGGCGGGCCATGACCTGCTCGCCGACCCGCTCGGCGTCCGCCGCTGCATCAGCCTGACCGGCCAGTACGCCGCCATCGACGACAAGCTGACCGGCCAGGAGAACCTGGAGATGATGGCCCGGCTGCTGCACCTGCCCCGCCGCGCGGCCCGGGCCCGGGCCGCCGAGCTGCTCGCCGCCTTCGACCTGGAGGGCGTGCGGGACCGAAGGGCCGGCACCTACTCCGGCGGCCTGCAGCGCCGCCTGGACCTGGCCATCAGCATGATCGAGCGGCCGGCGCTGGTGTTCCTGGACGAGCCCACCACCGGCCTGGACCCGCGCAGCCGCGAGCAGGTGTGGGGCACCGTCCGCGAACTGGCCGACGAGGGCGTGACCATCCTGCTCACCACGCAGTACCTCGAGGAGGCCGACCAGCTGGCCGACACCATCGCCCTGCTCGACCAGGGCCGGGTGGTCGCCCGCGGCACCGCTGACGAGCTGAAGTCGAGCATCGGCACGGAAGTGGTCCGGCTCCAGTTCGGCGACGGCGACAGCTACGCGCGGGCACTGGGCCAGTACGAGGCGGTCCGGGCCGACAGCCGGCTGCACATCCTGGAGGTCGCCTCCAGCGGCTCGGCGGCTCAGGTCCGCGAGATGCTCGGCCACCTGGAGGCCGTCGGCGCGCCCGCCCTGAAGGTCTCCACGCACCGGCCGAGCCTGGACGACGTCTTCCTGTCCCTGACCGGCGGCCAGGCCGCCCCGGTTACCCCCGCCGCGGTTACCCCCGCCGGGACCAGGGAGCTGGCCCGATGAGCCTCGCCTACGCCGTTTCCGACGCCCGGGTCATGGTGACCCGCTGCACGCGGCGCTCACTACGCGACCCCGAGGCGTTCTTCACCGCCCTCATGCTGCCCATCGTGCTCATGCTGCTGTTCGTCTACGTCTTCGGCGGCGCCCTGAACACCGGCGTCAAGTACGTCGACTACGTCGTGCCGGGCCTCATCGTGCTGTGCGCCGGGTTCGGCGCGGGCACAACCGCGGTCGCCGTCGCCACCGACATGTCCAACGGCATCGTGGACCGCTTCCGGTCCATGCCGATCGCCAGCTCCTCGATCATCGTCGGGCACATCATGGCCAGCCTGGCCCGGAACCTGATCGCCACCGCGCTGGTCATCGGCGTGGGGCTGGGCATCGGCTGGCGGCCCGTGGCCTCGCCCGCGGCGTGGCTGGCCGCGGCCGGGATGATCGTGGCCTTCATCCTGGCCCTGTCCTGGCTCGCGGCGGCGGTCGGCCTGCTCGCCCGCAGTCCCGAGGCGGCCAACTCGTTCACCTTCGTGCTCATGTTCATCCCGTACGTCAGCACCGCGTTCGTGCCCGCCTCGACGCTGCCCGGCCCGCTGCGCTGGGTCGCCGAGCACAACCCCTACACGCCGATCGTGGAGACCATGCGCGGCCTGTGGATGGGGCACACCACCACCGGCGCGTCCACGGGCCACGAGGCCTGGATCGCCGTCACCTGCTGCGCGGTCATCCTGGCCATCGCGGCGGCCGGCGGGTCCTGGCTATTCCGGCACCGGACGTCCGCGTGACGCGGCGGCCCGGCCTAGGAGCGGCCCGGCGGAGCCGGTAACGTGCGGGAAATGGAACATGTGCGACTGGGCCGGACCGGCCTGCAAGTCTCCCGGCTGTGCCTCGGGACGATGACATTCGGGCTCCAGTGCGACGAGCCCACGTCGGTGACCATCCTCGACCGGGCGGCCGAGGGCGGCATCGACTTCCTGGACACCTCCGACGCCTATCCGCTGGGCGGCGACCTGAGCACCCGCGGCGTCACCGAGGAGATCGTCGGCCGCTGGCTCAAGGGCAAGCGGGACCGCTACATCCTCGCCACCAAGTGCTTCGCCCCGACCGGCCCGGCGCCGTTCGACCGCGGCAACTCCCGCAAGCACATCATCTCCGCCGTCGAGGCATCGCTGCGGCGGCTGCAGACCGACTACATCGACCTGTACCAGCTGCACGGCTACGACCCGAACACGCCGATCGACGAGAGCCTGGGCGCCCTCGACGACCTGGTCCGCCAGGGCAAGGTCCGGTACACCGGCTGCTCGAACTTCCTCACCTACCAGCTGGTGCGGGCCGTGGGCCGGAGCGAGACCCTCGGGATCACCCGCTTCGACTCGGTCCAGCCCCGGTACAACCTGCTCTTCCGCCAGATCGAGCGGGAGATGCTCCCGTTCTGCGGGGAAGAGGGCGTCGGGGTCATCCCGTACAACCCGATCGCCGGCGGCCTGCTGTCGGGCAAGCACACCCACAGCGCGCCGCCCCCGGACGGCACCCGCTTCACCCTCGGCACCGCGGCCGAGAACTACCAGAGCCGCTACTGGCACGACCGCGAGTTCGAGACGGTCGACGTCCTCCGCCCGCTGGCCGACGAGGCCGGCGTCAGCCTGGTCACCCTCTCGGTGGCATGGGTGCTGGCCCACCCGGCCATCACCGCTCCGATCATCGGCGCCAGCCGCCCCGACCAGCTGGCCGCCAGCCTGGAGGCGGCCGAGTTCAAGCTCGACGCTGACCTCAAGCACCGTCTCGACGAGCTCACCCACGACTACCGCATGGGCGACGCGCCCCGCTAGCGCCCGGCGGCCGGGGCCGGGCCGGCCTCAGCCGGCCCGGCCCGGCTCGCCTGCGCCTGGTTCGTCCGGGCCTGGTTCGTCACGGCCCGGCCCGGCTGCGCCCGGCCCGGCTGGCTGAGGCGCGGCCGGGTCCGGCTCATCCTCCCCGTACACGGCGCCCTGCAGCGGCGGAGCCGACCCGTGGCGGATGAGCACCGCGATGGAGGCGAACATGCCGGTGTCCCGGTCGCCGACCAGCTCCCAGGCCCGCGAGATGCCGACCAGCACCGAGGCGGCCACCGCGTAGCCGATGAAGTCCAGCGGCTCGGTGCGGTGCGGGCCGACCAGGAGGATGACCCCGGCGACGAGCTCGGTGCCGAAGATCAGCAGCAGCAGGAAGATCAGCCCGGCCTGCCGGCGGCGCTGCTCGGCCGTCAGCGGGCTGGCCAGGAAGGACCGCGTCGCCGCCGCGCTGAACAACGCGCCGCTGAGGCCGAGGATGACGGCCGGGTATCCGACGTTGGTGCCCGGTACGAGCCCGAATAGCGAGACGGCCAGGGCGTTCAGGAAGGCCAGCAGCGCGGCGGCCGCCCGGACCTGCTGGATCAGGGAGGGCCGCCGGGACGGGTCCGTCCGGGGGGCCACGGACAGGGCGACGAACAGCAGGCCGGTCAGGGACGCCGCCGACGCTGCGATGGCCGTCATGAAATCGCGGTATGCCCCTACTATCACCGCGCACACAGTACCGGCGCGCCATCCGCGGGCCGGCGCTGGCCGGCCGCCGGCCAGCGCCTGGCCGCCGGTCGTCAGCGAGGCCGCCGGCCGGGCGGTCTACGGTGTGCCCATGGCCATGAAGCTGGTTCTGGTGGTCCGGGCGGACCTGGGCATGGGGCGCGGCAAGATCGCGGCCCAGGTCGCGCACGCGGCGGTCGCGGCGACCCTGGCCGGCCTGCGCCGCGGCGACGGTGACCTGGCCGCGTGGCTCCAGGACGGACAGCCCAAGGTGGTCCTGAAAGTGCCGGGGCTGGAGCAGCTGGAGGAGATCGCCGGGCAGGCCCGGGCGGCCGGCCTGCCGGTGGAGGTCATCTGCGATGCCGGGCGCACTCAGCTCGAGCCCGGCACGACCACCTGCTGCGCCGTCGGCCCGGCCGAGGCCAGCCGCATTGACGCGGTGACCGCCGCCCTGTCGCTCCTCTAGGCCTCCGGGCCGCGCGGGCACCGCGGTCCATGCCGGTCACCGCGCCGGCCGGGCGCGCCGGGGTAGGGTCCGGCCATGACGATCGTTCCTGACGACAAGGACTGGACGTGGGTGCTCCAGCGGCCGTGCCCGGAGTGCGGCCTGGATACCCGCGGCATCGCCCGCGAGGACGTGGCCGGGAGGCTCCGCGCCAACGCGCAGGCGTGGCCCGCCGTGCTGGCCGGCGCGGACGCCCGGCACCGCCCCGCGCCCGCCACCTGGTCCGCGCTGGAGTACGGCTGCCACGTGCGGGACGCGTTCGGTGTATTCGACGGCCGGCTGGTCCTGATGCTGACGCAGGACGACCCGCTGTTTCCCAACTGGGACCAGGACGCCATGGCCGTCGCGGCCGGCTACGCCGACCAGGACCCCGCCATCGTCGCCGGCGAGCTGACCGCCGTCGCGGGCGTCCTGGCCGCCCGGTTCGACGGGGTGTCGGGCAATCAGTGGCAGCGGGCCGGCCGCCGCAGCGACGGGGCCGCCTTCACCGTCGAGACCTTCGCCCGCTACTTCATCCACGATCCGGTCCACCACCTCTACGACGTGACCGGCCGCCCCGCCGTCTAGCCCGGCCGGCCCGAGCCGCGGCGGCGGGCCGGGCCTACGATCGGCCGCATGGCAGATGGAGCGAGCGGGCCGCTGGCGCCCGAGCGGAGAGAGCTCATTGACCTGGGGGCGGCCACCCTGGGGGAGAGCGGCGGGGTCGCGCTGAGCCCGCGGATCCGGCCTATGTGGGCGGGTGCCACCTGCGCGGGCCCGGCCATGACGGTGTCCTGCGCGGACGGCGACAACCTGGCCCTGCACGCGGCCGTGGCCCGGGCCGCGCCCGGCGTGGTGCTGGCCGTGTCCTTCGCCGGGGACACGGTGCGCGGGAACTGGGGCGACGTGATGACGACGGCCGCGCAGGTGGCGGGCATCGCGGCGCTGGTCATAGACGGCGAGGTCCGGGACGTGGCCGCGATCGAGGAACTCGGCTTCCCGGTGTTTGCCCGTGGCGTCGCGCTGCCGGGCGCGGCCAAGAACGGCCCCGGCGCGATCCAGGTCCCGATCCAGGTCGGCGACGCGCTGGTCCGGCCGGGGGACTGGCTGGTCGGCGACGCGGACGGGGTCGTGGTCATCGCCAGCGGCACGATGGCGGCGGTCCGCGCGGCGGCGGCCCGGCGGGCCGAGCAGGAGGCAGGCTACTTCACGGCGCTGCGCGCCGGCTCGACCACGGTGGACGTGTTCGGGCTCGACGTGACCTCGATCGCGGGCGCCTAGACCCGGCCGGGTGATACTGGCGCCAGGGACGACAGAGAGGCGCCGCCATGATCAAGACCCTGCGGTCGGTCATGCAGTTCCGGCCGGTCGAGCTGGACCCGGTCGCCCGGCGGCTCAGCCGGGCCGCGAGCGTCGCCGACCTGCGGCTGATGGCCCGGCGGCGGCTGCCCGGCGGCGTGTTCGACTACATCGACGGCGGCGCGGAGGACGAGCTGACGCTGCGCCGCAACGTGGCCGCGTTCCGGCGCGCGGAGCTCGTGCCCCGGGTGCTGCGCGACGTCTCCGGCATTGACACCGCCACCACCCTGCTCGGCCGCCCGCTGCCGATGCCGCTGGTGGTGGCCCCGATCGGGTTCACCCGGATAGCCAGCCCGGGCGGCGAGCTGGACGTCAGCCGGGCGGCGGCGCGGGCCGGCCTGCCGTACACGCTGTCCACGCTGGGGACGCGCTCGATCGAGGAGGTGGCCGCCGTCAGCAGCGGCCCCAAGTGGATGCAGGTCTATGTCTGGCGCGACCGCGGGCTGGTCAAGGACCTGCTGAGCCGGGCCGCGCAGGCCGGGTTCGAGGCCATCGCCATCACGGTCGACACCGCGGTGCTGGGCCGCCGCGAGCGCGACGTCCGGCGCGGCTTCACCATGCCGCCCCAGCTCGGCCCGGGCACCCTGGTCGACGGGCTGCTGCATCCGGGCTGGACCTGGGCCTTCGCCCGGGCCGAGCCGATTACCTTCGCGAACGCGACCGGCGGCGGCGCGCCCCAGGGCGGGCAGGCGGTGCGCCTGGCGGAGTACATGAACGCCCAGTTCGACCCGGCGCTGAGCTGGCGCGACCTGGACTGGTTCCGGGCACAGTGGGACGGCCCGATCGTCCTGAAGGGGATCCAGAGCGTGGCCGACGCCCGGCTGGCCGCGGACGCCGGCGTGCAGGCCATCGCCCTGTCCAATCACGGCGGGCGGCAGCTGGACGGCGCGCCCCCCACCCTGGAGCTGGTGCCGCCGGTGGCCGACGCGGTCGGGGACCGGGTCGAGATCATCTGCGACGGCGGCATCCGCCGGGGCAGCGACATCGTCAAGGCGGTCGCGCTCGGCGCGCGGGCCTGCATGGCCGGGCGGGCGTTCATGTACGGGCTGGGGGCCGGCGGCGAGCGCGGCGTGGACAAGGTCGTGTCGCTGCTGGCGGCGGACCTGCGGCGGACCATGGCGCTCACCGGCAACCGCCAGGTCAGCGAGCTGGGGCCGGAGCTGATCCGGTGGCGCGGCGCGGCGCGCTAGCGGCGGCCGTCAGGGCCGGACCTCGCCGGACCCGCGGGGGATGAACCGCGTGCGCAGGTGGATGCGCTGCGTCGGGCCGTCATCGCCGCCGATGCGGCGGAACAGCAGTTCGGCCGCGGCCCGGCCCATGCTGGCCGCGTCCTGGGCGACCACCGTGATGCCCGGCGTCAGCATGTCAGCCAGCTCGAAGTCGTCGAACGCGACCAGGGCCGGCATCGCGGCGCCGCGGGCGCGCACGGCGCGCAGGAACATCACCGTGATCCGGCTGTTCCCGGTGAAGAACGCCGTCGGCGGAGCCGGGTCGGCCATCATCAGGGCCACGGCGGCCGCGACGCTCTCGTCGGTCGGCCGCTCCATCTCCACCAGCCCCGGGTCGACGGCCATGCCCGCGCCGGCCAGCGCCTCGGTGTACCCCCGCAGCCGCTCGGTCGCCGTGAAGATCTCGGCCGTGTCCCCGATGAAGCCGATCCGCCGGTGCCCGAACCCGATCAGGTGCGCGACGCCGTCCCGTGCTCCGTCGACATTGTCGGCCAGGACCGTATCGGCGTCGATGCCGCGCGCGGGCCGGTCGACGAATACCGTCGCGACACCGGCCTGAATATCCGGCAGCAGGTACCGCTGGCTGTGCGCCGCCGGGACAATGATAAGCCCGTCAACCCGGCGCGCGGAAAAAGCGCGGACCACCTTATTCTCGCGCGCGGGATCCTCGCCGGACGAGGCCGTCATCAGGATCGACCCGTTGGCCAGGGTAACGGCCTCGACCGCCCGCGTAAGCGTGGACTGAAATGGCTCGGCGATATCCTCGAGCACCAGGCCGACGCTCGCGGAAAGACCCTGGCGCAGCATGGCGGCGCTGTCATTCCGGCTGAACCCGAGTTCCGCGATGGCCTCGACAATAACGCGCTCGGTCTCGGGTCGGACGTATTCTCCGTTGACGACCCGGGAAACGCTCTTGATGCCGACGCCCGCCCGGGCGGCGACGTCCCGCATCGTCGGCCGGGCCGCCCCGCGGCGAGCGGCCCGCGGCTCGGCGTCATCTGCGGCCCGGCGCCGGAGTCCCCGCCGGTCGTCCGCTGCTTCCTCACTGGCCATAGCGCTTAGACCTTACCTGTGCAGACAACGTTGTCCAGATCGGAGGCCAGAAATACGGTCCCGCGGCTCCGCCCCGGTGCAGCCGCCCGGCCCGACGCCCGCCCGCCGCGCCCCGGCCCGGGCGTGCCGGCCGGGCCGAGGGTCCGGCGGCCCGGGGCGCCGGGCTGGCGGCCCGGCCTCCGCGCCCGGCGCGGAGCCGGAGCGTACGCTCTGTTTACGCACGATTGTTAACACTTTCGTAACGTTACGGCAACGGTTCCTGAGGCCGTCGCCAGCGCTGCGCACGGCCTGCCTGCGAGGATGCGCGGCGGCCGCGATGAGGCCCCGCCACATCCTACGAAGTATTGACATGGGTAATCATGCGGGTTCACAGTGTGCGGACAACGATGTCCGCAGGTGTGCATAGCACAGCGGTCTGAAGGACAGCTGTGGGTCCGGTAGGGGCGTTCTCAAGGAGGAACAATGCCGATCCGCCGAAGAAGGCGCAGCGGGATCGCGCTGCTCGCCGCCGTGGCCGTGAGCTCGCTCGCGGCAGCCGCATGTTCAAGTTCCGGTTCCGGTTCCGGCTCGTCCGCGAACGGCGTGACCACGATTACGGTGGCGGTTACCGCCAACCCGCTGATGACTACTATCGAGCAGCTCACGCCGAAGGGGTTTGAGGCGACTCACCCTAAGATCAAGGTCAAGTTCGTCACCTATGACGAGAATACCGAGCGCGCGGATGTGGAGAAGGACGTCGCCGCGGGCGGCGGCCAGTACGACGTTGTCATGATCGGCCCGAACGACATTGCTTCCTGGGCTAAGAACGGCTGGATCAGCGATCTGTCGTCGTACGCCAACAGCGACGCCAGTTACGACGTGAGCGACATCCTGCCGCCCATCCGCACGGCCCTGTCGTCGAATGGCAAGCTTTACGCTGTTCCCTTCTACGCCGAGTCGTCGTTCATGATGTACAACAAGCAGATGTTCGCCGCGGCGCATGTCACCATGCCGGCCAACCCGACCTGGGCGCAGATCGCGACGCTGGCGGCCCAGCTGAACCAGCCGTCGAAGGGCGTGGCCGGCATCTGCCTGCGCGGCCTGACCGGCTGGGGCGACAACCTCGCCTCCCTGGACACCGTCATCAACACCTTCGGCGGCTCGTGGTTCAACGA
>FSXZ01000318.1_pt1 | contig 12060 bp, 7 predicted proteins | sample 1638121 | NCBI WGS metagenome assembly FSXZ01 (sample SAMEA3914788, study PRJEB12502) | metagenome | biome: forest; material: soil | place: Canada | collected 2011-07-03 | depth 0.1 m
GCGGCGGGCGATGGCGAAGATCTCGCTCAGGTTGTGCTCGCTCTGCCCGACGTACATGTCCAGGACGTCGGCGAGGGTGACCGAGAAGAACCTGGCCCCGAGCTCGCCGGCGACCGCCCGGGCCACGAAGGTCTTGCCGCAGCCGGGCGGCCCGTACAGCAGCAGCCCGCCGCGCAGGCTCTTGCGATACATCCGGCTCAGCTCGGGATTGCGCAGCGGGGCCAGGAAGGCGACCTCGAGCCGCCGCTTGACCTCGGCCATGCCGCCGACGTCGGCCAGCCGCGTCCCGGCCGCCTCCACCGCGTATCCGGACTCGGCCGCGTCGCCCGGCCCGGGCGCGCCCTGCACGAACAGGGGTGCGGCGATCTCGCCGAGCTCCGCGGCCGCCGCGCTCCAGTCGAAGCCGTCCTCGGCGGGCGGGGGCGCGGCCGCCGGGTCCGCGGCCGCGGGCGCCGTGATCGGGGCCGGCGCCGCGGCCGGGCCGGCCAGGGCCCGCCGCATCAGCGCGAGCGCCTCGGCCGAGCCCGGGGCGCGGCTGAGCACGGTGCCGAGATGGCCCACCGCTTCCTCGGTCAGTCCCTCCTCGACGAGCAGCCCGACCAGGTGCAGCCGGAGCGGGACGTCCTCGGGCGCGCCCTGCACGGCTCGCCGCAGGCTGGACACCAACGCGCTCTCCGCCACGAATCCACCTTCCGCTCCTGGTCAAACGCCGGATCAGGCTACCGCCGCGGTGCCCGGTGCGGGCCACCGCTGATGATCGAGATTCATCCGTGACCACTGCGTTATCCGATCGTGTCAGAGCTCTACGCCGCCGCCCAGGTTCCCGTGATCTCGCTCACATAGACGCGTTATATCGTCTTTTTGTCAGTCCGATGTCAGCGCGCCGTCAGCCGCGCCGCTTAAGGTTTTTCCGGCCGCGCACTCGGCGGCCGGAGAAGGTGCCCGACCGAAGGGGGAGTCATGGCTTCGCTTGCTCAATGGTGCTTCAGAAACAGGGGCAAGGTGCTCCTGTTCTGGGTCATCGCACTGATCGGCATCGGCGCCGGCGCCAGTGCCTGGGGGGACGCGTATTCGACGTCGTTCTCGATGCCCGGCACGGACTCGACCAAAGCGCTGAACCTGTTGCAGACCATGGACGCGAAGGCCTCCGGCGACACCGACCAGATCGTCGTGCACACGCTCGACTCCGGGGCCAAGGTCACCGACGCCGACGTGCAGCAGAGCGTCACCGGCATGCTGGCCAAGGTGGCCAAGGTGCACGGCGTCGTCGCCGTCAGCGATCCGTACCAGACCGGCGCCCACGGCGCGAAGAGCACCGCGATCAGCGCGGACGGCACGATCGCCTACTCGACCGTGACCTTCGCCGGCAACCAGACCCAGATCAAGCTCGCCGACGTGCAGTCCGTGGTGGACACGGCCAAGTCCGTCCAGACCTCCCACCTCGAGGTCGAACTCGGCGGCGCCGACATCTCCGGCACCGAGCAGTCCAGCACCGGCTCGGCCGAACAGCTCGGCTACTTCGCCGCGCTCATCGTGCTGCTGCTCGCCTTCGGCTCCGTGGTGGGCGCGCTGCTGCCGGTCATCGTCGCGGTCTTCGGCCTCGGCATCGGCACTTCGCTGATCGTCATCGCCTCACACGGCCTGACCATCCCGCAGCTCGCCCCGATCCTCGCGGCCCTGATCGGCATGGGCGTCGGCATCGACTACGCCCTGTTCATCGTCACCCGGTTCCGCAACGCGGTCCGCGAAGGCCTGAGCCACGAGGACGCGGTCACGCTCGCGCTCAACACCTCCGGCCGCGCGGTCATCTTCGCCGGCACCACCGTCTGCATCGCGCTGCTCGGCATGCTCACCACCCGGATGAGCTTCCTGTCCGGCACCGGCGTCGGCGCCGCCATCGCGGTCGGCACGGTGGTGCTCGCCTCGATCACGCTGCTGCCCGCGCTGCTCGGCTTCAAGCACGTGGCCAAGCGGGTCATGTCCCGCGGCGTCCGCAAGCAGCTGGCCGCCTCCGGACCGGTCACCGGCGAGCCGACCGGAGTGTGGGCGCGCTGGTCCCGGTTCGTGGAGAAGCGGCCCAAGCTGCTGGCCCTGGTCGCCGTCGTCATCATGGCGGTGCTGATCATCCCCACCGCCTCGATCCGCCTGCTCAACTCGGACCAGGGCAACGACCCGAGCTCCAGCACCACCCGCAAGGCCTACGACCTGCTGGCCGAGGGCTTCGGCCCCGGCTTCAACGGCCCGCTCGAGGTGGTCGCCCAGTTCGGCACCGCCGCCGACGCGGACCGCCTCGCTCCGCTGGCCGGCACCATCAGCACCCTGCCGGACGTGTCCAGCGCGTTCGCCGTGCCCACGGCCGCCGGGGCCGAGGTCGGCATCGTCATGGTCTATCCGAAGTCCTCGCCCGAGTCCGAACAGACCACTGACCTGGTCAACGAGCTGCGCGGCACGGTGATCCCGAAGGCCGAGGCGGGCACCACGATGCACGCCTACGTCGGCGGCATCACCGCCATCTACGACGACTTCGCCTCGGTGATGAAGCAGAAGATCCCGCTGTTCGTCGCCGTGGTGGTCGGCCTCGGCTTCCTGCTGCTGATGCTCGCCTTCCGCTCGCTGCTGGTCCCGCTCGCGGCGGCGGTGATGAACCTCGTCGCGGCCGGCGCCTCCTTCGGCGTGATCGTCTGGATCTTCCAGTACGGCCACGGCTCGGACTCCCTCGGGCTCGGCGCGGCCGGGCCGGTGGAGGCCTGGCTCCCGGTGATGATGCTCTCCATCCTGTTCGGACTGTCCATGGACTACCAGGTGTTCCTGGTCTCCCGGATGCACGAGGAATGGGTGCACACCAAGGACAACCGCCGAGCGGTGCGGATCGGCCAGGCCGAGACCGGCCGGGTGATCACGGCCGCGGCCACCATCATGATCTGCGTGTTCCTCTGCTTCCTGCTGCTCAAGCAGCGCGCGGTCTCCGAGTTCGGCATCGGCCTCGCCGCCGCGGTCGCGCTGGACGCGTTCGTGCTGCGGATGCTGCTGGTGCCCTCGATCATGCAGATGGCCGGCACGGCGAACTGGTACCTGCCCCGCTGGCTCGACCGGATCCTGCCGCACCTGTCGGTGGAGGGCGACGGCGAACCGCCGGTCGGCCGCGGCTACCTCGACCCGAACCTCTTCCCGAACGCCGCCCCCTCACTGGCCGCGGTGGAGGCGGCCGCCGCCGGAGACGGGGACACGGACGAGATCCCGGACAGCGTGCCCAGCGGCAGGCGCTGAGCCCGTAGGGAACGCGGGGCGCGTGCGGTCTCCGGGCCGGGCGCGCCCCGCGGCGTTCACCGACGCTTACCGACGCTCCAACAGATAGACGGCCGAGGGCCCCGCGTCACCGGGATCGTCCGAGTCCAGTTCGCGCACCGCGACGAGCCGGAACCCGTTCTTCTCCAGCACCCGGCGCGAGGCGGGGTTGGCCGCCCGCGTCGCCGAACCGGGTCAAGGCCGGTGCCTCAGGCCTTCTCGTATCCGGCCGGGCGGTCCCTCTTCGGCAGTCTCACCACGATCTCCAGGTACGAGGTGTCCACGGCCTCCAACAGGTCCTCGTCCGCGATCGCGCCGCCCACCGTCAGCGAGTTCCAGCCGAACCGGCCGATATAGCTGGAGGGCTTGACGTCCTGCGGGTAGCGGGCCACCCACTCGTCCGCCGCGTCCCGGTTGCGCCCGCACTTCACGCCCAGCTTGGTGCCGGTCTCCGGGTCGCCGAAGAACGCGAAGATCTTCCCGCCCACCTTCGCCACCACGTCCCCGCCCCACGGGTCGTCCTCGACCGCCCCCGGCTTGCGCAGGCTGTAGGCCAGCAGATCCGCCACGGTCACGGTCATCGCGGCCTCCGTCTCGCTCGGGTCTCTTCCCCCCGAGGCTACCGGGACCCGCCGGTAGCATGGCGGCGGCAACGTCGCCGGAGCGGCGAGACGAGGAAGCGGAGAGCCCGAATGGCCGAATACGTCGGCGCCGTCGACCAGGGCACCACCAGCACCCGGTTCATGGTCTTCGACCGGGCCGGGCGCGAAGTGGCGCGCCATCAGCTCGAGCACACCCAGATCCTGCCGCGGCCCGGCTGGGTCGAGCACAACCCGCTGGAGATCTGGGAGCGCACCCGCGCGGTGATCGAGACCACCCTCGCCGAGTCGGGCCTGCACGCGGCCGACCTCGCCGCCCTCGGCATCACCAACCAGCGCGAGACCACCGTGGTGTGGAACCGCCGCACCGGCCGGCCCTACCACAACGCCATCGTCTGGCAGGACACCCGCACCGACCGGATCGCCGCCGCGCTCGAACGCTCCGGCGCCGGGGAGCTGATCCGGCATCGCAGCGGCCTGCCGCCGGCCACCTACTTCTCCGGCGGCAAGATCCAGTGGCTGCTGGAGCAGGTCCCGGGCCTGCGCGAAGACGCGCTCGCGGGCGACGCGCTGTTCGGCACCACCGACAGCTGGCTGCTGTGGAACCTCACCGGCGGGGTCGACGGCGGCGTGCACGTCACCGACGTGACCAACGCCGGACGCACGATGCTGATGGACCTCGAGACCCTCGACTGGGACCCCGAGCTGCTCGCCTGCTTCGACGTGCCGCGCGCGATGCTGCCGCGGATCCGCTCCTCGGCCGAGCCCGCGGGCTACGGGGTGACCCGCGCGGACGGTCCGCTCGGCGGCGAGGTGGCGCTGACCGCCGTGCTGGGCGATCAGCAGGCCGCCACCGTCGGCCAGGTCTGCTTCCGCCCGGGCGAGGCCAAGAACACCTACGGCACCGGCAACTTCCTGCTCATGAACACCGGCACCCAGATCGTCCGGTCCCGGCACGGGCTGCTCACCACCCCCGCCTACCGCTTCGCCGAGGAGCCGGCCGTCTACGCCCTCGAAGGCTCGATCGCGGTCACCGGCTCGGCCGTGCAGTGGCTGCGCGACCAGCTCGGCATCATCTCCGGGGCCGCGCAGAGCGAGGCGCTGGCCCGGCAGGTCGAGGACACCGCCGGCGCCTACTTCGTCCCCGCCTTCTCCGGCCTGTTCGCCCCCTACTGGCGCGCCGACGCGCGCGGCGCGATCGTCGGGCTCTCCCGCTTCCACACCAACGCGCACCTGGCCCGGGCCACCCTGGAAGCGATCTGCTATCAGACCCGTGACGTGATCGAGGCGATGGAGCAGGACTCCGGGGTGCGCCTGGACGTGCTGCGGGTGGACGGGGGAGTGACCGCGAACGAACTGGCCATGCAGATCCAGGCCGACGTGCTCGGCACTCCCGTCTCCCGCCCGGTCGTCGCCGAGACCACCGCCCTCGGCGCGGCCTACGCCGCCGGGCTCGCGGTCGGCTTCTGGAAGTCGACCGACGAACTCGTCGGCAACTGGCACGAGGCCCGGCGCTGGGAGCCCGAGTGGGACGAGCCGCGCCGGGCGAAGGCGTACCGCGGCTGGAAGAAGGCGGTGCAGCGCACGCTGGACTGGGTGGAGATCGACGAGCAGGAGGACTGAGGCCGCGCCCTCGGCGCGCCGGTCCGCGCGACGGCAGTGCGCTTCAGCTCGCGTCCTCGTCCTCCTCCTCGTCCTGGTCGAGCTTCTTCCAGGAGGACTTGTCCCAGTGCAGCAGCGCCCGGCGCGAGGCCTCGGGCAGCGCCTTCCAGAGCAGCCTGGCCACGAAGTCCGGATCGGTGGAGTCCTGGGCGAATCCGTCGAACACGGCCTTGAAGTCGAGGGCGCGGTCCTTGCCGAGGGTGGGCTTGAGCGGGTTCTTCAGATTGTCCACGAAGAACTCGAAGAAGGGCACCGAGAGCAACTCGGCCCGTTCCGGCAGCTCCCGGCCGTCGATGATCGCGAGGGTCTGCTCGGGCTCGAGCCGCGCGGCGTCGTCGATGATCTTCAGCCCCTGCCGCTCCACCGCGCGCGCCTGCGGGCTCTTGACCGCGTTGGACGCCGCGCCCTGCGCGCCCTGACACGCGATGACGTGCACGTGCTCGTACTTGACCAGTGCCAGCGCGTCGTACAGGGTCAGCCGCGCTCCGTCGAGCGGGGGCTTGCCGACGAAGTAGACCTTCCGCTTGGCGACGGAGTCGGCCGCGGTCAGCGACCACCTGACCCACTCGGCTTCCTGCTCGGTGAGCGGGGTGAGCGCCAGCTTCGGCAAGGTCTGGTCGGTTCCGGCCCTGACCGTGTACGTCGTCGTCTTGTTCTTCCCCGACAGGACCCTGAGCGCGTCGATGAAGTTGAGGTCCAGGCCCGGATCGGCATAGAAGCAGAAGGTCTGTTTGGGCGCGGCCACCGGCAGCGCGACGGTCCCGACCGTCTCCCCGTGGCCGATGATGTAGGCGTCCCCGGCTTCGAGCGCGAGGGTCAGGTCCAGGTCCGCCAGCACCGCGTCCTCGATGTCTCCGGCGTCTTCGGGGCCGGACTCCTCGGCCTGCTGCCGCGGGACGGCCTTCGGCGGGGTCTGCGTCGGCGCGTCGTCCTCGTCCTCGCTGTCGGAGGCGAGGACCCCCCGGCGGCGCTTGGTGGGGTTCGGCGCGACCGCGGCGGTGCCGCTCGCCTGCGTGAGCCCGCCGATGATCGCGTCGCGCTCCTCGTCCGACATGCTCTGCCACTGCTGGGCCGATACTCCGCAACCCTCGGGCTGTGCCGGTATCCCGCGCTTCATGGACCCCTCCCCGGGCCGCGCCGTCCGGTCGGGCGGCTCTTTCACCGATGGTAGGCGCCCTATGCCGGGTGAGTCCGGGTTTCGTCAGATCTCGTCCCAGGGTACGGACTCGTATGCCGCGCGCACGGCCCCCAGGAAGGTCTCGGAGACCGGGATCTCGAGCTCGTCCACGCCGCGCACCGCCGCCACGCCGCGCGAGTTGGTGACGCAGATCCCGGCGAAGCGGCCGAGCTCGGACATCGTCACCCGGCTCGTCCGGGAGTCCAGTCCGTGCTCGCGCAGGCGCGGGGCGACCAGCTGCATGGTGATGCCGGCCAGGTGCGGGCCGTCCGGCCAGAGCACCGCGTGCCCGCCGTCGTAGCAGGCGATGTTGGCGATGCCGGCCTCGGCCACCCGGCCGGCCGGACCGGTCAGCAGGGCGTCGTCGAAGCCGGCCCGCTCGACCTCGCGCAGGTGGTAGGCGTGGGCGAAGTCGCCGGGCCGCTTGATGTGCGCGACCTCCCGCAGGTAGGAGACCGACTTGAGCCGCTGTGCCCGCTCCGGCGCCGCCGCCGGGTCGCGCACGGTCACCACCACCCGCACCGCGCCGCTCGACGCGATGCCGCGCACGATCACCCGCACCGAGGCGTCCGTGACGGCCGCCCCCGCGTCCCCGCCGTCGAGCGCGTGCCGGATGAGGGTACGGACACACCCGCCGTCGAGGGGCTTGCCGAACAGTTCCCGGTTCGCCCGGTCGAGCCGGTCGAGGTGCAGGTCCAGGCCGCGCACCCGGCCGCCGCGCACCTGCATCGCGGTGAAGTGGCCGAAGGCCTCCAGCACGATCTCGGCGAGCTGCTGCTCCGTCGCGGGCCCGCCGTCGATCTCCATCCGCAGCACCGTCGCACCCCGCCCTTCCTCGGCGCCGCCCGCGGCCGCCCGCCGCCGGCTGACCGAAGGAATCTATCTCAGCCCTTCCACGTGCGCCAAAGCCGGCTGAAAGCCGTTGCGCGGCGGGCCGATATTCACCGGCCATCGCGGTCTCGGGCCGATAGCCTGCTGCGCGACGACGCGCCACGATCCACGACGGGAGCCCGCCATGACGCGGATCTATCCGAAGGCCTCCAGCCACCCCGCCGGCCCGGAGGCGCCCGCCGTCCCGTCCGGTCCGAGTCTGCCCGAGATCGAGCGGCGGGTGCTGGCCCGCTGGGAGGAGGACGGGACCTTCCGCGCCTCCGTCGAGAACCGTCCGGCCGGCGAGCGCGGCGCGAACGAGTTCGTGTTCTACGACGGACCGCCGTTCGCCAACGGCCTGCCGCACTACGGCCACCTGCTCACCGGCTACGTCAAGGACCTCATTCCGCGCTACCAGACCATGCGCGGGCGTCGGGTGGAGCGCCGGTTCGGCTGGGACACCCACGGCCTGCCCGCCGAGCTCGAGGCGATGCGCCTGCTCGGGATCAAGACCAAGGCGCAGATCGAGGAGATCGGCATCGCCGCGTTCAACGAGGCCTGCCGCTCGTCCGTGCTGCGCTACACCGAGGCCTGGCGCGACTACGTCACCCGCCAGGCCCGCTGGGTCGACTTCGAGCACGACTACAAGACGCTGGACACGCCCTACATGGAGAGCGTCATGTGGGCGTTCAAGCAGCTCTACGACAAGGGCCTGGCCTACGAGGGCTACCGCTGCCTCCCCTACTGCTGGAACGACGAGACTCCGCTGTCCGCGCACGAACTGCGCATGGACGAGGACGTCTACCAGCCGCGCCGCGACCCGGCGGTGACCGTCGGATACCGCCTGGAGACCGGCGAGCTCGCGCTCATCTGGACCACCACGCCGTGGACCCTGCCCTCGAACCTGGCCATGGCGGTGCACCGGGACGTGGACTACGTCGTGGTCGAGTCCGAGCTGACCGGCCGTACCGAGCGCTACCTCCTGGCCGAGGCGCGCCTGGCCGCGTACGCGAAGGAGTTCGGCGAGGACGCCGCGGCCCGGATCGTGCGGCGCTGCCGGGGATCCGAGCTCCTCGGGCTGGGCTACACCCCGCCGTTCTCCTACTTCCTCGGCCACCCGAAGTCGCACGTCGTGCTGCACGCCGACTACGTCACCACCGAGGACGGCACCGGCATCGTGCACATCGCGCCCGCCTTCGGCGAGGAGGACAAGCTGCTGACGGACCAGTACGGGATCGTCCCGGTGGTGCCGGTGGGTTCGGACGGCCGCTTCCGCGAGCCCGTGTCGGACTACGCCGGGACGCACGTCTTCGAGGCCAACACGAGGATCATCGAGCATCTCAAGGCCCGCACCCGCGGGGAGGCGGACGCGGGCGCCACCACCGAGGGCACGGTGCTGCTGCGGCAGGAGGTCTACGAGCACTCCTATCCGCACTGCTGGCGCTGCCGCAACCCGCTGATCTACCTGGCGGTCTCGTCCTGGTTCGTGGCCACCACCGCCATCCGGGACCGCATGCTCGAACTCAACGAACAGGTCACCTGGGTACCCGAGCACATCAAGCACGGGCAGTTCGGCAAGTGGCTGAGCAATACCCGCGACTGGTCGATCAGCCGCAACCGGTACTGGGGCAGCCCCATCCCGGTATGGAAGTCCGACGATCCGCTCCACCCCCGGACCGACGTCTACGGCTCGCTCGCCGAACTCGCCGCCGACTTCGGGGTGGAGGTCACCGACCTGCACCGGCCCGCGATCGACGCGCTCACCCGGCCCAACCCGGACGACCCGAGCGGCGCCTCCACCATGCGCCGGGTCACCGACGTGCTCGACTGCTGGTTCGAGTCCGGCTCGATGTCCTTCGCGCAGGTGCACTACCCGTTCGAGAACGCCGAGTGGTTCGACTCGCACTTCCCCGGGGACTTCATCGTCGAGTACATCGGGCAGACCCGCGGCTGGTTCTACACCATGCACGTGCTGGCCACCGCCCTGTTCGACCGGCCCGCCTTCGCCACCTGCCTGAGCCACGGCATCGTGCTCGGCTCGGACGGCCAGAAGATGTCGAAGTCGCTGCGCAACTACCCGGACGTGGGCGAGGCCTTCGACCGGGACGGCGCCGACGCGATGCGCTGGTTCCTGATGTCCTCCCCGATCCTGCGCGGCGGCAACCTGGTGGTGACCGAACAGGGCATCCGCGAAGGCGTGCGGCAGGTCCTGATTCCGCTGTGGAACAGCTGGTACTTCTTCCAGCTCTACGCCAACGCGGCCGGCTACCGGGCGCGCCCGATCGAGGCCCCGCACGACCTGCTCGACCGCTACCTGCTGGCCAAACTGCGCGCCTGCGTCGAGACGGTGCGACGCCGGCTGGACGACTACGAGATCGCCGAGGCCTGCGACACCGTGCGCGGGTTCTTCGACCTGCTCACCAACTGGTACATCCGGCGGTCCCGGGAGCGGTTCTGGGGCACCGGCGAGGGCGGCCGGGAGGGCGGCGCCGAGGCGCCGGCGGAGGGCGTCACCGAAGCCTTCGACACGCTCTACACCGCGCTGGAGACCGCCTGCCGGGTCGCCGCGCCGCTGCTGCCGCTGATCACCGAAGAGGTCTGGCGCGGCCTGACCGGCGGCCGTTCGGTGCACCTGGCCGACTGGCCCGAAACCGACCGGCTGCCGGTGGACGAGGCCCTGGTCTCGGCCATGGACCGGACCCGCGAGGTCTGCTCGGCCGCGGCCGCCCTGCGCAAGGCCAACAACCTGCGGGTGCGCCTGCCGCTGGCCGAACTCACCGTCGTCGCGCCGGGCGCCTCGGCCTGGACCCGGTTCGCCCCGATCATGGCGGACGAGGTGAACGTGCGCACGGTGACCCTGCTCGACCCCGAGGACCCCGCCGCGCGCCGGCTGCGGATGGGCGAGCAGCTCACCATCCTGCCGCGGGTGGCCGGCCCGCGGCTCGGCGGCGAGGTCCAGAAGGTGATCCGGGCCAGCAAGTCGGGGGACTGGTCCGTCTCCGACTCGGGCGCCGTCAGCTGTGGCGGCGTCCCACTCGAACCGGCCGAGTACGTGCTCGAAACGGTCTTCGACCACGCCGGCGCCGAGGACATCGCCACCGCCCCGCTGCCCGGCGGCGGCTTCGTCCTGCTCGACATCGCCGTCACGCCGCAACTCGCCGCCGAGGGCCTCGCCCGCGACGCCGTGCGCGCCGTACAGCAGGCCCGGCGCACCGCCGGCCTCGGCGTCTCGGACCGCATCGCGCTCGTCCTGGCCGGGACCCCCGGCTCGGTCGAGGCGCTGCGCGCACACCGGGACCTGCTGGCCCGCGAGACCCTCGCGCTCGACGTCGTCCTCCTGGACATCGACGCGCACACCGAGTCAGACCTCGGCCAACCCGTGCGCGTCGGCGAGGACGAGAACATCCGCATCGCGTTGAGCCGGGCATCATGACGAGCGCCGAGTACCTCGAAGCCGTGCGCGCCTCCTATGACGAGGTCGCGGACGACTACCTCAGGCTGGTCGAGGCACAGTTCCCGCTCGACCTGCTCGGCGGGGCGCTGCTCGCGGCCTTCGCCGAGCGGGTGCGCGCCGACGCGCTCGGCCCGGTCGCGGATCTGGGCTGCGGGCCCGGCCACATCACCGCGCACCTGGCCGGGCTCGGCGTGGACGTGTCAGGAGTCGATCTCTCGCCCCGGATGGTGGACCTGGCTCGCACCCGGCACCCGCGGCTCGCGTTCGCCGTGGGCTCGATGACCGCGCTCGACCTGCCGGACGGCGCCCTCGGCGGGATCCTGGCCTGGTTCGCCACCCACCACATGCCGCCGGAGACGCTCGCGGGTATCTACGCCGAATTCGCCCGGACCCTCGCGCCGGGCGGCGTGCTGCTGCTCGCCACCCATCTCGGCGCCGGCGAGCACACCCGCCCCACCAGCGGGTACGGCGGCCACCCGGTCTCCTATGAGTCCTTCCTGCTGCCGGTCGAGCAGATCCTGGCCCTGCTCGCCGAAGCCGGGTTCCGGGTCGAGTGGCGCACCGTCGAGGAGCCGACCGGGCGCGAGCACGCCCGGATCCTGGCCCGGCGGGACTGAAGCCGCCCGGCCGCCGCGCTATTCGAGCTCTGCCGCGCCCTGCGGCCGGTCCGCCGAGTCGGCCGCCTGGGCGGGCACCGGGGCCGGATCGGCCGGCGGCTCCGGCATCGGATCCGGTTTGAACGGGTCCGGATCCCGATACGAGTCCGGTGGCGGATCACCCTCGGTCGAGAGCGGTTCGCGCAGTTCGCGGGCCACCGCCCAGGCGATGGAGACCAGTGGCACCGCGACCACCGCGCCGAGCAGCCCGGCCGAGATCGTGCCCGCGATGACGCTGACCGCCACCGCGACCGGGTGCAGCCGCACCGCCCAGCCCATCACGAAGGGCTGCAGCACGTGCCCCTCGATCTGGCCGAACACCACGATCAGCACCAGCACCACCACCGCCGTGGTCAC
>FSXZ01000985.1_pt1 | contig 12055 bp, 11 predicted proteins | sample 1638121 | NCBI WGS metagenome assembly FSXZ01 (sample SAMEA3914788, study PRJEB12502) | metagenome | biome: forest; material: soil | place: Canada | collected 2011-07-03 | depth 0.1 m
CTTGAGGCCGGTCATCAGTGCTCATACACTCCTGCGGTAGGACCCTTCGAGAGGGGGCACCGCGGTGAACACCCTGATGTGGGCCGCCCAGTGGATCCTCGCCCTGTTCCTGCTGGTCTCGTTCCCGGCCGCGCCGGCCGGTATCCGGATGGGCCTGGCGCGCGGCCGCTGGCGGGCCGCGCCGGCCACCTGTTTCGGCCTGATCTGCGCGCTCAGCCTGATCGTGCCCTGGGGCACCGGGCAGGCCCGGCTGCTCACCCCGATCGCCGCGTCCCTGGTGGTGCTGACCCTGCTGCTGGACGCGCTGACCAACCCGATGCCGCCGCTCGACACGTTCTACCTGGCCCTGTGCGTCGTGCTCGGCCTCGTCGTCGCGGTCGGCCGCTTCCACTCCTTCGGCCGCCGGCACGGCGATCTCACCTCGTGGGCGCTGGTCCTGGGCGGCGCGACACTGCTGGTGCTGTGCGTCCTGGGCAACGGCCAACAGGCGCCCAAGACCCGATGGATCCAGGCCGCCACCGGCGTGGCCGGCGTCCTCGGCGGGATGTTCGGCATGATGCGGCCGCGGTAACGCGTCCGCCGCGGTCTACGGGTCCTGATCCACGTGCCCGATGATGCTCGGCCACAGGCCCTCGAACAGCGCGCGCTGGATGCGGTCGGCCATGGCGACGTCGGGGCGGCGGGCGGCGAGGACGTCGGCGTACAGGAAGCTCTCGCCGATGCGGACGATGGCGTAGGCCAGGGCACTGGGTTCGATGGTGGGGGCGAGGTCGAACTCGGCGATGTCGCGGCGCAGCAGCTCCTCGAACATCGCGACGATGCCGGCCTGGATCCGGCCTCGCGGGTCGGTCAGCACCCGCATGGCCAGGATCGGCTCCTCGTCCAGCAGCTTCCTGAGTCCGGCCGAGTGCGAGACGATCAGGTTCACGTGGCGGACGGTGCCGAGGGTGTGCAGTTCCCGCGGGAGGCGTTCACGTTCCCAGCGCCGGGCCGCGACGGCGAGGGATCGCTCGGTGGCCTGCCACAGGGCCCGGCTCAGCAGCTCCTCCCGCCCGCCGACCCGGCGGAAAAGTGTCGCGCGCGAGACGCCGAGCTCATCGGCCAGACCCTGCATGTCGAGCCTTCGGCCGTCCAGGAACCAGCGCGCGGCCCGCTCCACGCAGTGCTCTGCGGTGACGCTCGGGCTGGTCACCACAGCGGCGGACACCATTCGTCCCTCCCGGCTCGCTGCTCGCGGCTCGGTCTGAAACATCTTACGAAAGTGTTGCACACGCTGCGTTGAGGTGCCATTCTCACTTCCACATCGCGCCGACCCCGATGACGAGCCGCCGCACGATCCGGCCACCGCACCACCGCACCTGCGCACGACCGCACCCGCAAAGGACGTACGACCGAACCTCAACCCGAAAGCAGCGTGGTCCGTCATGACCGACAGCTCGGCCGCTCCGGCACCGCCCTCGACGATCCCGGTCCGAGGAGGGATCTGGGGCAGAGCGCTCGACCGCTACCCGGCGACCGGACCGCGGGCCTTGTATCTGGGTATCGTCGTCCTCGCCACGATCACCCTCTACTACGAGCTCTACGTCCAGGGCTCGGTGGCCACCCAACTCGCGGCCAACCTGAACATGACCCTGGTCTACCTGATCTCGATCTCGATCGTGGGCAACGCGGCCGGCGCCCTGGCCTCCATCGTGGCCGGCCTGGCCGACCGCTGGGGCCGGGCGAACCTGGTCGTCTACGGGCTCGGCGTCACCGGCGTGCTGGTGCTCTTCGGCCTGTCCAACGCGCACAGCAAGGCCCTGTACCTGGTGATCTTCGCCGGTGTGAGCTTCGTCGAGGGAATCATCCTGGTGGCCACGCCCGCGCTGATCCGGGACTTCTCCCCGCAGCTCGGCCGGGCCTCGGCGATGGGCTTCTGGACCCTCGGCCCGGTCGTGGGCAGCCTGGTGGTCAGCGAGGTGGCCAGCCACACGCTCGCCCGCCACCCCGACTGGCAGTACCAGTTCCGGGTGTGCGGCGTGGTCGGCGTGGCCGTGTTCGTGATCGCCTTCCTCGGCCTGCGCGAGCTCGCGCCGCAGCTGCGCGACCAGCTGATGGTGAGCCTGCGCGACCGGGCGCTGATCGAGGCCAGGGCGCGCGGGGTGGACCCGGAGCAGGCCGTGGCCGGGCACTGGCGGCAGATGCTGCGGCTCGACATCGTCGGCCCGGCCTTCGCCATCAGCGTCTACCTGCTCTTCTACTACATCGCGGTCGGCTTCTTCGTGGTCTTCTTCGCCACCACCTTCGGCTACTCCGAGGACCGGGCCAACGCCCTGGCCAACTGGTACTGGGGCTTCCAGTGCATCGCGCTGATCCTGACCGGCCTGTGCTCCGACTGGCTGCGGGTGCGCAAACCGTTCATGGTGGTGGGCGGGGTGGTCAGCTCCGTCGGCATCGCCCTGTTCGCCCTCGCCACCACGCATCCGAGCACGAGCTACTACCACTTCGTCGGGATCATCCTGCTGATCTCGATCGGCAGCGCCGTCGCGTTCGCCTCCTGGATGGCCGGGTTCACCGAGACGGTGGAGAGCCACAACCCCGCCGCGACCGCGACCGGCCTGGCCGTGTGGGGCTCGACCCTGCGCACCGTGGTCGTGGTGGCGCTGCTGTGCCTGATCGCGGTGATCCCGGCCGCGAGCACGCTGGTGGACCAGGGCAGCCAGGTCGCCGCGGTGGCGGCCGGGCAGAACCCGGAGCTCACCGCGAACGAGAACGCCACGGTCAAGGCCGTGGCCGCGGATCCTTCGATCGCGACCAAGGTACAGACGATCGCCGCGCAGGACGCCGCGCAGTTGCAGACGGCGCAGCAGCTCAGCACCCAGACTCAGGCCGCTCTGGCCGCCAACCCGAACGACGCTGCCGCCCAGGTGCAGGCACTGAGCGAGATCACCGGGCTGACCGCCGCGGACGTGACCAAGGTGATCACCCTCAGCGCCCAGGACGCGACCGAGCTGGCCACGGCCCAGGCGATCGACTCCGCCGCCCAGGCGGCGCTGCAGTCGAACCCGAACGACACGGCGGCGCAGGCGAAGGCGGTCGGCGACATCGCGGCCGCGTTCCACCTGTCCGCGGCGGCGGCGACCGCCCGGTTCGAGGCCCTGGCGCAGGTGCCGACGGCGGACCTGGCCCTGCTCGACGCCGACGGCAAGGCGGTGCAGACCGCCGCCGCGCAGCTCAAGGCCCTGGCCGCGGTGCCGGCCGCCGACCTGGCGCTGGTCTCGCAGTACGGGATCGGCCTGCAGGACGCGAAGGTGCTCGCCGCGCTGCAGTACCTCCAGCAGGAGGCCCCGATCGTGGCGCAGGCGCAGCGCGACGACCCGCGGCAGTGGCAGACCTGGTGGTGGATCTGCTTCGCCGGCGGCCTGGTGTTCCTGCCGTTCACCTGGCTGCTCAAGGGCCGGTGGAGCCCGGCCAAGGCCAAGCAGGACGCGGCCGAGCACCACGACGCGGTACGCCGTGAACTCAGGACACTGCGGCAGTCGGGATCGTCCGCGGCCGCGGAATAGTTCGCTCTCGCGGACTTCCTCGCACCGCCGTGCCCGCTCAGGGCCGGCCGAGGAAGTCCGCGAGCCCCTGCACCAGCCGGTCCACGTCCGCGTCGTCGCTGTACGGCGCGAGCCCGATGCGCAACCCGCCGCCATCGCCGAGCCCGAGGTGGCGGGAGGCCTCCAGCGCGTAGAAGGACCCTGCCGACGCGTGCACCTTCCGCTCGGCCAGGAACCGGGACGCCTCGAGCGTGTCGCGGTCCGCGAAGGTCAGCAGCAGGGTGGGTGTGCGGCGCGCTGCGCGCGCGTACTGCTCGAGGGCGCCGCCGAACTCGGCCAAAGCCCGCTCGATCCGGGTCCGCAGCGCGTCTTCGTGTACTTCGAGCGCGGCGAACGACGCCGCCAGCCGGGCCCGGCGGTCGAGGTTCGCGGCGGGCTCCGGATCGAGCCCGGCCAGGAAGTCCACCGCCGCGCGCGTCCCGGCGAGCAGTTCGTAGGGCAGGGTGCCGAACTCGAAGCGCTCGGGCACGGCGTTCGTGGAGGGCAGCAGCTTGTCCGGGGTGAGGGTCTCGAGCAGGGCCGGGCTCGCGGCCAGGACGCCGTGGTGCGGGCCGAGGAACTTGTACGGTGAGCACACGAAGAAGTCGGCGCCGAGCACGTCCAGATCGACCAGCACGTGCGCGGCGTAGTGCACGCCGTCGACGTACAGCAGCGCGCCCACGGCGTGTACGGCCTCGGCGATGGCCGGGAGGTCCGGGCGCGTTCCGATCAGGTTCGAGGCCGCCGTCACCGCGACCAGCCGGGTGCGCTCGCTCAGCACCGCGCGCACGTCGTCCGCGGTCAGTTCACCGGTCCGCGGGTCGAACTCGGCCCAGCGCGGCACGGCGCCCACGGCCTCGGCCGCCTGGATCCACGGTCGTATGTTCGCATCATGGTCGAGTCGGGAGACGACGATCTCGTCTCCGGGCGCCCACGACTTCGCCAGCGTCCGCGCGAAGTCGTACGTCAGCTGCGTCGCGCTGCGCCCGAAGACGATCCCGGCCGGATGCGCCCCGAGCAGGTCCGCCACGGCCTGCCGCGCCTCCTGCACGTACCGCGCCGCGTTGCGCTCCCCCGCCGTCGACTCCCCCCGATTCGACAGCGGGCCGGACAGCGCGGCCCCGATCGCCTCGATCACCGCCTGCGGCGTCTGCGTCCCACCCGGCCCGTCGAAATGCGCCCACCCCGCCGCCAGGGCCGGGAACCGGGCACGGACAGCGGCGACGTCGTAGCTCACGCGGGGCCTCCTGGGGGAAGGGCTGACGGGGTTGCCGGGCAAGGCAGGGTACAGCGTTGAGCCTGCGTCATCCATCGCGCCGCTGCGGCTAGCATGATCCGGAGCACGCGCGGCGTGGGAAGGAGGGCGCGATGGCCGGGAACGAGGGCTCCGTCGGCGGGGCGGCCGGAGGCGGCGGGGGGCTCTACGCGATCAGCGACCTGCATGTCGGCTACCCGGAGAACCGCGAGTACGTCGACAAGCTCGAACCCGACTCGGCCGAGGACTGGCTGATCGTCGGCGGGGACGTGGCGGAACGGTTCCTGGACGTGGCCTGGGCCCTGCACGCGCTGCGCAGCCGGTACGCGAAGGTGATCTGGGTGCCGGGCAACCACGAACTGTGGACGCACAAGAGCGACCAGGTGCGCTCGCGCGGCGAGCAGCGCTACCAGCAGCTGGTGGACCTGTGCCGGAAGCTGGACGTGCTCACCCCGGAGGACCCGTACGAGGTCTGGCACGGTCCCGGCGGGCAGCGCACCGCCATCGCGCCGCTGTTCGTGCTCTACGACTACTCGTTCCGGCCGCCGGGCGCGACCACGAAGGAGCAGGGCCTCGCGGTGGCCGCGGACGCGGGCGTGATGGCCAGCGACGAGGTGCTGCTGCATCCGGACCCGTACCCCTCGCGCGAGGCGTGGTGCGCGGCCCGGGTCGCGCTGACCGAGCGGCGGCTGGCCGAGCGGCCGGGCGGGCTGCCGACCGTGCTCGTCAACCATTTCCCGCTCACCCGGACCCCGACCCGGGTGCTGCGCTACCCGGAGTTCGCGCAGTGGTGCGGCACGACCCGCACGGCCGACTGGCACACCCGCTTCGACGCGCGCGCGGTCGTCTACGGCCACCTGCACATCCCGCGCACCACCCAGGAGGACGGCGTGCGGTTCGAAGAGGTCTCTCTCGGCTATCCGCGCGAATGGGGCCGACGCGGGCCGGCGCCGCGACCGCGGCTGATCCTGCCGGGAGCGTGACCGGCCCGGGCCCGGCGTCCGGCCGCCGCGGCCGGGCGCGGCTCGGCCGACACGCAGGTGGGGTGGGCGCGGGACGGGCTGGACAGTACGGCGGCTTCCGTTAATCTGCGACTCACCCTGCGCGTCAGCCTACGACAGATTGGCCGCCATGAGCTTCGCGAGCCCGTTCCCGCCGGTCCCCATCCCGGATGTCTCCCTGTTCGAGTACGTCTTCGGTGCACCCGGGCGGCTCGAGGGCGCGGAGCGCACCGCGTTCATCGACGCGGCCACCGGGGCGCGGGTGGACTTCCGGCAGTTGCACGACCGGGTGCTCGCGGCGGCCGGGGCGTTGGCCGCGCTCGGGGTGACGCCGGGGTCGGTGGTGGGCCTCATCGCGCCGAACGGCCCCGAGTTCGGCGTGGCGTTCCATGCGATCCTGCGCGCGGGCGCCGCGGTGACCACGATTCCCGTGCTCGCCACCGCGGACGAGGCCGCGCGGCAGCTGCGGGCCAGCGGCGCGATCGCGGTGCTGGCCGACCCCGCCGTGGCCGCGACCGCCGTGGCGGGCGCCGAGGCCGCCGGGCTGGTGGAGGAGCGGGTGCTGCTGCTCGGTCAGGACCCGGACGGTGACGCGGCGCAGGGCACTGCGGGCGCGGCGGCGGGCGGCGGGCCGGTCTTCGCGTCCGGGGCGCGGCCGCTGCGGCTGGCCGAGCTCAGCGCGCTCGGGCACCTGCCGCCGGACCTCACCATCGATCCCGCCACCCATGTCGCGGCCCTGCCCTACTCCTCCGGGACCACCGGCCGGCCCAAGGGCGTGCGCCTGAGCCACCGTAACCTTGTCGCCAACCTCGCCCAGATCGAACGGGACTTCGGCATCGAGCCGGACGAGGTGATCATGGCCGTGCTGCCGTTCTTCCACATCTACGGCATGACGGTGCTGCTCAACCTCTCGCTGCGGCTGCGCACGACGCTCGTCACGCTGCCCCGCTTCGACCTCGCCGGCTTCCTCGACGCGATGGCCGCACACCGCGTCAGCTGGGCCTTCATCGCGCCGCCGATAGCGGTCGCGCTCGCCAAGCACCCCGCCGTGGCCGACTACGACCTGTCCGAGCTGCGGGTGGTCTTCTCCGGCGCCGCGCCGCTGGACGGCGCACTCGGCCGGGCGCTGGAGCAGCGGCTCGGGGTCAGCGTGGTGCAGGGCTACGGCATGAGTGAGCTGAGCCCGGTCTCCCACTTCACCCCGGTCGCGGCGAAGGACGTGCCCTGCGACAGCGTCGGCTTCGCCGCCCCGAACACGCGCAACAAGCTGCTCGATCCGGCCACCGGCGCGGAGATCGAGCTGCCCCGGGAGGGCGTGAGCGCGCGCGGCGAGCTGTGTGTGCAGGGCCCGAACGTGATGCTCGGGTACCTCGACGACTCCGCCGCGACCGAAGCGATGATCGACGCCGACGGCTACCTGCACACCGGCGACGTCGCCACGGTGGACGCCCGCGGCGTGGTCACGATCGTGGACCGGATCAAGGAACTGATCAAGTACAAGGGTTATCAGGTCGCCCCGGCCGAGCTCGAGGCACTGCTGCTCACGCACCCCGACATCGCGGACGCGGCGGTCATCGGGGTCCACGACGAGGAGGGCGAGGAGGTGCCCAAGGCCTTCGTGGTGCGCCGGCCGGAGGCCGAGCTGACCGCGCACCAGGTGGTCGAGTTCGTCTCCGCGCACGTCGCCCCGTACAAGAAGGTCCGCCGGGTCGAGTTCGTGGACACCGTGCCGAAGTCCGCATCTGGCAAGATTCTGCGACGGGAGTTGCGGGACCGGGAGCGTGATCTCACGCCCGGCGGCTGAGCGGAAGGCGGAGCACGGATGGCGGCGCAGGCGGCGGGCGGGTCAGGGGCCGAGTCGAGGGACGTGCCGATCCTCTTCCTGGACGTGGACGGACCGCTCAACCCGTTCGCGGCCCCGGCCGAGCAGCATCCGGAGGGCTACGCGGCGCACCGGATGCGCCCGGCGTCCTGGGCCCGGGAATATCCGCCGGTCCCGCTGCCCGGCGGGGGCGAGCGGGTGCCGTCGCTGCGGGTCTGGCTCAACCCCGCGCACGGCCCGGCGCTGCGGCGGCTGCCGGTCGAGCTCGTCTGGGCGACGACCTGGGGCCACGAGGCGAACGAGTGGATCGGGCCGCACCTCGGGCTGCCGCTGCTGCCGGTGGTCGAGTGGACGGAGCAGGACATGCTGCGGGCCGAGGAGGACATGTTCAGCGGCGACGACGGAATCGACCCGGACGCCGCGGAGCGGGACACGTTCTGGAAGACGCGGTTCGTCGCGGCCTATGCCGCCGGGCGCCCGTTCGCCTGGTTCGACGACCAGATCGCCGAGGCCGACGTCCGGTGGTGCGCCGCGCACCACCCGGCGCCGACGCTGCTGCTCCCGATCGACCCCGCGCTGGGGCTGCGCGAAGAGGACTTCGAAGCCGTCGAACAGTGGGCGAAGCAGCGCTGACGGCGGCCCGGGGTCTCGTCCCCGAGCCGCCGTCGGGTTTCGGCGGGTCACTCTCCGGCTCGGGGTGTGTCACATGCCGATGATCCTGAGCGCCGGATTGTCCTCGGTGTTCAGGTAGAGCGGATCCTTTCCGCCGTCCTGTTCGAGCTCGACGACGAGTCGATAGCGGTAGAGCCCGGGCTGCGCGGTGGGCAGGATCGTGCCGGCCCAGTAGTAGTACACGGGCGTGTACGGCGAACGCATCTTGTCGGGCATGCCGTAGATCTTCAGCTCGCTCGTGATGCGCTTCGTCGCCACCTGCTGGGCGTCGGTCTCCTCCGGGTCCAGGAACACCAGGCTGGTGATCTTGGGCATGGGGGGCCAGTTCCCGTCCGGGCGCTTGTCCATCTCGATCGGCCTGATGATCCAGTTCAGCACCTGCCCCTGCTTGCAGACCGTCTCCAGCCGCCCGGTGCCCTGCCCGGTGCCGCCGGCGCTGTTGTCCATCATGAACAGGGAGCCCTCGAGCGTTCCGGTCGCGCTCGCGCGCTGCAGGTGCACGAGGGTGACGATGTTGAGCTGGATCGAGTTGAGCTGACCGAGCGCGGGCGCCGCGGCCCGGCCGGGTTCGGCGGTGGTGGTCGTCAAGGGACGTACTCCTTCTCCGTGGGTCGGGATGCCGGGGCCGGTCGGTCAACCGGCCAGGCCCGGACCGCGGTCGGTGCTCAGCGGTTCGGTCCGGGTGCCGAGACGGAAGGCGATGCGGTAGTCGATCCGTTCGGCGACCTCGGCCTTGACCGTGCCGATCCAGTAGGGGATGTCGGAACCGGGGTAGACCCGGCGTTCGGGTTCGCACACCTCCGGATCGATGGCGATGGAGTCGATCGCCACGTACGCCTCGCACTCGAGCGCGAGGGCGTTCCAGATGACCTGGTCGCCGCGGGCGACGTGGGTGAGCAGCTGCCCGGTTCCGTGCCCGGTCGAGCCGGCGGACTTGTTGGTGTCGTACAGATAGACGTGGCCCTCGAGCGCGCCGCTGGCCAGGGCGCCGACGGCGTCGACGACGGCGGTGACGGAGATCGGGCGGGCGGTGCGGGCCGGGGCCGTGCGTGATCTGGGGGGCATGGGTCTCCTCGGGTCTTTCGGGGGCCGTCAGGGTGCTGCGGTCCGTCAGGGCAGCGGCAGCGGGCCGATCCCGCCCCCGGTGAACGCGTTGCGCTTCGGCGCCGCGGTGATGACCAGACTCGACTCACAGCGCAGGTCCACCGGCTGCCACACCGGCCCGTCCGCGCGCAGGTCGAGCCGGTGCAGTTGGACGTGCAGGGTGTAGGCGTAGGTGCCGGGACGGGAGGTGTCGACGGTGGCGGACCAGTACCAGCCGTCGCCGACCATGTCCGGGGAGCCGTACTGGGCCGGATAGATGATCTTCTGGTCGACGGCCTCCCCGGTGATGTCGGTGATCTCCGGCGCGGGGAAGCTGTACGCGGAGGTGTCCCCGCCGGCCGGGATGACGTGGCCGGTGACGTCGAGGAGCTTGTGCTCGGACAGATGGTGCGCGTTGCGCACGGTCTTGGCCCGGGCACCGGTCGCGGCGTGGATGCGGGCGATCGCGGCGCCGTCCGCCGCGGACGGGTCCGCGGCACCGGCCAGCGCCTCGAGGGCCTGCGCGTCGCTCTGCCGGGAGCGCGCCGCGTGGTAGCTGCGGGGCAGTGCGGGCGAGGTGGAGCCGATGCTGTACGGCAGCCAGTTGAGCACCTGTTCGGTGCCCTGGGATCCGTCGCTCCAGTACGTCCCGTTGACGGCGGTCGTGAGCGCTCCGGTGCCCTCGCCCACCGAGCCGTACGGCTTCATGTTGTCGATGAGGTAGACGTTCTCGTCCAGCGATCCCTGCTCCAGGGCTCGGGCGATGTCGACGAGGACGATGATTGCCAGTTGCTGGGCCATGCGGCCGCCGCCTTTCCGTTGCGGTCTAGAGGCACATCAACGCTGGGGCGTCGACGGTGAGCACGCTGTTCTCGCCCTGGTCCATCTGCAGCGCGAGTCGGTACCGGTAGGGCACCCCGGCGAGCATCGTGATGGGGACGACGCCGGACCAGACCAGCGCGTCCGGGTACTGCCGTCCCCCGGCCGCGTCCACGCCGTCCGCATCCGCGCCGAGCGGGTCCGCGCCCAGTGGCGGGGACGGGAAGGCGGGGGCTGCGTCGGCGCCGAGGAACTCGATGCTCTTGATCACCAGCGGCGTCTGCACGTCCACCGCCAGCGCGCTCCATTCCACGACCTGGCCGGCCTGCACCAGGGTGCACAGCTCGGGCGTGCCCTGGCCGCTGCTCTCGAACTCGCCGTCGTCGACCAGGCTGAGGTTTCCGTCCCCCAGGGTCTGCGCGGACAGCGCGCCGATCACGTCGACGAGGGCGATGATGGTGACTTTGGGCTTCACGAACGTCCTTTCGTTGGCCGGTACGGGGGCTCGGGTCAGCCGCGGTCCACGACGAGCGGCACCTTGCCCACCGCCGTGCGCTCGATCCGCGGGGAGTGCCGGGGCACCAGCTCGAGGTGGAAGGCGTACCCGGTCTTCTCGATCGACGCCGGGTTGGCCTCGCCGTGGTTGAACAGCGACAGCGAGCGCGGCAGGGCATTGAGGTAGGCGTAGCGGATCCCGGGGGCGCCCAGGGTCTGGTCCAGCTTCGCGGTGAGGCCCTCGGCATCGTCGCAGGCCACGATCAGAGTCAGGAAGCGCGACTCCCGGTGGTTGACGAACTGGATCTCCTGCGCGACCGCTTCGAGGTCCACGCCCGCGGCGGTCCGCACCTGTTCGCGCAGGGCCCGGTAGGCGCCGACGGCCGAGTACTGGCTGTCGTTGAGGTGCAGGACGTCGCCGGTGCGCCCGGCGAACTCGAACCGGGTGGTGTGCAGCCCGGGGCTCGTCAGCCGCGGCCGGCGCACCATCCGGTCCCCGAGTTTGAGCCGCAGCAGCGGGGTCTCGTGCGCGTGCAGGCGGGTGACCACGAGTTCTCCCTCGGCCCCCTCGGGGACTTCGCGCCCGTCCCGGTCGACCACTTCGATCAGATGCAGTCCGGGTACGGCGGCCAGCGCGGGGTCCTCTTCGCGCAGCTGTAGGCCGATGGTCTCGGCCTGGGTCGCGGCGAAGTAGCTCAGGATCGTCAGATTCGGATACAGCGCCTTGAGCTCCGCGCGCTTGTGCTGGGCCAGGACGCCGCTGCCGTAGAGTGCCACCCGGAAGCTCTCGCGCGCCGCCTGGTTCATCCCGGCGCCCAGCTCGCTCAGAATCCCGATCCCCGCGGTGATCCCCATCATGGCCTTGGGCCCGGGGTAGGAGAACATGTGCTCGAGCACCGGCGCGGTCACCGGTCCGGCGCCGATGTAGTTGATGCCGGGCACCTGGGCGAGCACGCCGCCGACCATCGTGCCGCTGCTCCACATCTGGTAGTCGGCGAGATTGGTGAACAGCCAGCGCGGGCCGGGGCCCTCGAGGTACCGCGGCAGCTGGTGCTCGCCCATGAAGCGCCCGGCGATCCGGTAGGTGTCGGCCAGTTCGCGCAGCGAGTAGACGATCTCCAGCGGCTGTCCGTCGCTGGTACCGCCGCTGGCCACCACCTCGAAACCGCCGCCGTCCATCGGGACGACCAGGCCGGGGCGCTCGCCCATGTGCAGCTCGCGCTGCGCGGCCTTGTCGGTCAGCGGGATGCGCTGCCAGTCCTCGTATGAGCGCAGCGGTCCGGACTCGAGCCCGGCCGCGCGCAGCCGCTCGCGCCAGAGCGGGTTGAGTCGCACGGTGTTGACC
>FSXZ01002907.1_pt1 | contig 12016 bp, 5 predicted proteins | sample 1638121 | NCBI WGS metagenome assembly FSXZ01 (sample SAMEA3914788, study PRJEB12502) | metagenome | biome: forest; material: soil | place: Canada | collected 2011-07-03 | depth 0.1 m
CGGGATGAACTACAGCGACAGCCGCTACGTCCCGGACCGGGAGCTGTTCCCGAACCGGGTCATCCTCGGCACCGAGATGTTCCCCACCCGCATCGGCCGCTACTGGCCGCTGATCGAGCGTCACAGCCACCTGCTCGGCGACTTCACCTGGACCGGCTGGGACTACCTCGGCGAGGCGGGCATCGGCCGCCCCCAGTACGCCGAGGACGAGACCACCCGCCCCACCACCACCGGGCCCTACCCCTACCTGCTCGCCGACTGTGGCGACATCGACATCACCGGAGCGCGGCGTCCGGCCTCCTACTACCGGGAGATCGTCTTCGGGCTGCGGGAGAACCCTTATATCGCGGTGCGCCGCCCGCACACCTACGGCAAGCGGTTCATCGGCAGCCCGTGGGCCTGGCACGACGCGATCGCGAGCTGGACCTGGCCCGGCAGCGAGGGCGCCCCGGTCACCGTGGAGGTCTACAGCGGCGCCGAGGAAGTAGAACTGCTCGTCAACGGACGCTCCCTCGGGCGCCGACCCGCCGGGCCCGAGCACCTCTTCCGCGCCGAGTTCGACGCCGTCTACGAGCCCGGCGAACTGCTGGCCGTCTCCTATCGGGACGGGCGCGAGACCGGACGCGAGCTGCTTGCCTCCGCCCGCGGCCCGGTCGAGCTGACGATCACGCCCGACCCGCACGGCGCCCACGTCGGGCACGGCCGACTGGTCTTCCTCGCCCTGACGCTCACCGACGCGCACGGGGTGCGGCACACCGGAGTCGACCGCACGGTGAGTCTGGAGGTGACCGGGGACGGCGAGCTGATCGGCTTCGGCAGCGCCGACCCCGCTCCCGAGCAGGGCTTCACCGGCGCCGAGCACCGCACCTACGACGGACGCGCCTTCGCCGTCCTGCGCCCCACCGGCTCCGGCAAGATCCGCGTCGCCGCCCGGGCCCCGGAGTGCGAACCGGTGCACACCGTCATCACCCTTGACTGACCGCGCGTCTCATCCACCCTTCCTCCGCACGTAAGCGAGCATCCTGATGTCCACACTGTCCTGGAGTCCCGAGCACGTCCGGGAACTGGTCGGCAAGCTGACCGTCGAACAGAAGATCGCCCAGCTGACCGGGTTGATGGCGCCGACCCTGTACGTCACCGAAGGCGAAGCCGCCGGAACCCTCGCGCTCGAGCGCGTCGCCGCGCTGCGCCCGCACGGCGTCGGGCACCTGTCGCTGGCCTGGTTCCTGGGCCGGGACGCCGGGCAGTTGCGCTCCTCGCTCGCCGCGGTCCAGGACGCGGTACGCGAGACCAGCCCGTTCGGTATCGCGGCCCTGGTGCACAACGAGGGGATCAACGGGTTCCTGCACGCCTCGGGCAGCCAGTTCCCCACCGCGTGGGCCCAGGCGGCGGCGTGGGATCCGGCGCTGGTCGGGCGCGCCTCCTCGATCACCGCGGCGCACACCCGGCACGCCGGGATGCACCTGCTGTTCGCTCCCGTGCTGGACCTGAACCGCGATCCGCGCTGGGGCCGGGTGCACGAGACCTACGGCGAGGATCCGGAGCTGGCCGCGCAGACCGCGGTGGCGTTCGTCCGCGGCGTCCAGGACGGCGAAGAGGGCGAAGGCGGCGTTCTGGCGGCCGGCAAGCACTTCCTGGGGTACGGCGCCTCCGAGGGCGGGCTCAACCAGGCGATCACCCAGCTCGGCCGGCGCGCCCTGATCGACGAGTACGCCGAGCCGTTCCGCCGCGCGATCGCCGAGGCCGGACTGTCCGCGGTGATGAACTCCTACAACGAGATCGACGGCGTGCCCGCGGCCGCCAACCGCTGGCTGCTGACCGACCTGCTGCGCGGCCAACTCGGCTTCGACGGCCTGGTGGTCAGCGACTACGACGCGGTCACCTTGTTGCGCACGGCGTACCGCACCGCCGCGACCGAAGGCGAGGCGGCCCGCCAGTCCCTGTCCGCGGGGCTGGACGTCGAGCTGCCGGGCGACGACAACTTCTCCGCACTGGCCGCGGAGATCGACGCCGGACGCATCGGCGTCGAAGTCCTGGACACCGCCGTCGCCCGGGTGCTGACCGTCAAGGCCCGCCTCGGTCTGATCCCGGCCCTGCGCGCCGCATCCGCCGCGACGTCGGCCCCAGCTGCCGACCCGGCGCTGCCCGACGCCGCGCCGCCCGACACCGCGCAGGCCGCGCGGGTGCGCCGCGAGATCGCGGAGAAGGCCGTGGTGCTGCTGGCCAACGACGGACTGCTGCCGCTGGCCCCGGCAGGCAAGCGGATCCTGGTCACCGGCCCGGCCGCGGACGAGCTGCGCATCCACTTCGGCGCCTACACCTCGGTCTCCCACGGCGAGATGCCGCTGGGGATGCGGGCCATCCACAGCGGCCAGGTCGCCGGCATCGACCCGGCGAACTTCGTGTTCACCGACATCTTCCAGGCCCGCATGCCCGACCTGGAGCCGGTCTTCGAAGCCGAGGCCCACACCCTGCACCCGGACGCCGCCACCGTCCTGCAGGCACTGCGCGCAGCGCACCCCGACGCGCAGATCACGTTCGCCCCGCTGGGCAGCTTCACCGCCGACCCGGCCCACCTCGATCCCGAAGCGGTACGCCAGGCCGCGAGCGAAGCCGACGTCATCGTCGCCGTCGTCGGCGAGCGCACCGGCTGGGTCGGGATCAACACCGCCGGCGAAGGCCAGTCCACGGCCGAACCCACCCTGCCCGGCGACCAGACCCGGCTGATCGAGCTGCTCGCCGAGACCGGCACACCGCTCGCGGCCGTCGTCGTGTCCGGCCGACCGCTGCTGCTCGAGCGCGTCGACCGCGCCGCCGACGCCGTGCTGCTCGCCCCGCTGCTCGGTCAGGAAGCAGGGCCCGTCATCACCGCCGCGCTGACCGGAGCGCTCAACCCGAGCGGCAAACTGCCCAGCACCTTCCCCCGGCATCTCGGGCAGATCCCGCTCTACCACGGGCACCACCACGGCAGCGGCTACGGCCACCCCACCGGCACCCGGCACGGCTACGGCGACCTGGACCGGCAGGGCCCGCTCTACCCCTTCGGCCACGGGCTTTCTTACACCACGTTCACCCTGGGGTTCGACAAGACCGCGCAGCCCGTCGCCACCCTGAGCGAGGACGGTATCATCAGCGCCCGCATTCGCGTCACCAACACCGGGACGTGCGCGGGACAGACCGTCGTGCAGCTCTACGCCCGTGACGAACACGCCGGCGTGGTGCGGCCCGTCCGAGCGCTGGTCGCGTTCAGCCGGGTCTCCCTGGCCGCGGGCGAGGCCTGCACCGTCGAGCTGACCGCCCCGATCGAGCGTCTGCACTACACGATGCCGGACGGCCGCCGCGGCATCGAGCCGGGCGATATCACCGTCATGGCCGCTTTCAGCAGCGACGAGATCTGCTGCACCACCACCGTCACCGTGCCGGCCGACCAGGGAGCGTCCCGACCGTGATCGACCGCGAAGCCCTCGTGCGCCGCCACACCGTCGAAGTCACCAGCCCGGACCCCGCGACCGTCCTGACCGTGGGCAACGGCGACTTCGCGTACACCGCGGACATCACCGGCATGCAGACCTTCACCGGCTACCACGACCAGGCCACGGCGATGCGCGAGCGACGCCTCGCTGTGAACACGGCGACGATGACCACCTGGGGTTGGCACGAGATGCCCAGCCCCGAGCGGTACGAGCTCGCCGACGCCGTGACGACCTATCAGACCGCACGCGGCCCGGTCGGCTACCCGGACAAGTTCGACATGACCGCGGCCATGACCGGCCAGATCCCCGACGCATACCGAGCCGGGACCTGGCTCAACGCCAACCCCCAGCGACTCGATCTCGGCCGGATCGGCCTCCTCCTGCGCCCGGACGCGAACGCCGGACCGGAGACCGACCCGGCCGCGCTCCAGGAAACCAGCCAGCACCTGGACCTGTGGACCGGCGTGATCAGCAGCCGATTCAGCTACGCCGGACACGCCGCGCACGTCATGACCGTCGCAGACCCGCACCATGCGCGCGTCGCCTTCCGCATCGAGTCGGACCTGCTCACCGACGCCCGGGCCGGTGTCGTCGTGCGTTTCCCCTACGCCAGCGACGGGTTCTTCCAGACCGCCGACTGGTCATCGCCGGACCGGCATCGCACGAGGCTGGAGATCCTCTCCGAACACAGCTGCGTCCTGCATCGCGAACTCGACGAGACTCGATACTCGCTGCACCTCGCGTTCTCCTCCGGCATCGTGAGTCAGGCCGAGGGCTCGCCGCACGAATTCGTCATCACCACCTCGGCGAACACCCTCGAACTCGTGGCCACCTTCGTCCCCGATGGCGAATCCGAGCCCGACCACGCTCCCTACGAGACCGTCCGGAGCACCGCGGCCGCGTGGTGGCGCGCCTTCTGGACCTCTGGCGCCGCAATCGAGTTCGCCGGCAGTACCGATCCGCGCGCAGCGGAGCTGGAGCGGCGCGTCGTGCTGTCGCAATACCTCACCGCGGTCAACTGCTCGGGCGCGCAGCCCCCGCAGGAGACGGGCCTGATCACCAATTCCTGGCAGGGCAAGTTCCACCTGGAGATGCACTGGTGGCACGCTGCCCACTTCACCACCTGGGGCCGCCCCGAACTGCTCGAACGCAGCCTCGAGTGGTACCTGTCCATCCTCGACTCCGCCCAGGCCACGGCCCGGGGCCAGCACTACGCCGGAGCCCGCTGGCCCAAGAGCGTGGGCCCGGACGGCCGGGAAGCGCCTTCGGACATCGGCCCGTTCCTGGTCTGGCAGCAGCCGCATCCGCTCTACCTCCTGGAACTGCTCCACCGCAGCCTTCCCGAAGAGCGCCGCTTGCAACTGCTGAGCCGGTTCGCCGAACTCGTCGAGCAGACCGCCCGGTTCATGGCGGACTTCGTCGAGGAGCGGGACGGCACCTACCACCTGGCCGCCCCGCTCGTACCGGCCCAGGAGTTCTACGATCCGGCCACCACCGAAGACCCCACGTTCGAACTCGCCTACTGGTGGTGGGGCCTGGAGATCGCACAACGCTGGCGCGAGCGGCTCGGCCAGGACCGCGACCAGCAGTGGCAGCACATCCAGGACCACCTCGCGCCGCCGCATGAGACCGCGGGAACGTACTCGGCCATCGCGACAGAGCCCTACCTGCGCCGCGACGACCACCCCGCCCTCCTGTGCGCACTCGGCGTCCTGCCGGCGACCCCGCTGATCGAACCGGCCACGATGGAAGCCACCCTCCTCGACGTATCCGAGAACTGGCAGTGGGAATCGGCCTGGGGCTGGGACTTCCCGGTCATGGCGATGACCGCGACCCGCTTGGGCCGACCGGACCTGGCCGTGGACGCCATCCTCAGGGACACCGCCAAGAACCGGTACCTGCCCACCGGCCACTGCCCCCAGATCGGCAGCCTGCTCCCGATCTACCTGCCCGCCAACGGCGCCCTGCTCGCCGCGATCTCCCTGATGGCGGCGGGATGGGACGGTGCCGGCGCCGAGTGCCCGGGATTCCCGAAAGACGGCGGCTGGACGGTACGGCACGAAGGGTTCACGCGCTGGCCCTAGGCAGGTGACGGTCCGAGCCTGCTCAGAGCAGCTCAGGGCAGCTCAGGGCAGCACCGTGTGCGGCGTGGCGAGTTCGTAGACGGCGTGGGAGAAGCCTTGTGCCTCGACGCGTTGGCCACGGACGGTCACGCCGCTGCCGTGCAGGCGGGTGACGGGGCCGAGTCCGGGTACGGCGAGGGTGGCCGGTTCGCGGGCGGGGTTGACGACGACGAGGTATCGGCCGGCGCGGAGATAGGCGAACGGGTAGGTCTCGCTCAGGATCCTGGTGTCCCCGCGGGTGCCCAGGCCCGGGTGAGTGGTGCGCAGCGCGATCAGGTCGCGGACGGTGTGCAGGAGGGAGCCGTGCTCGGTGCGGGAGTCCTCGACGGTGGGACGGGCGGGATCAGGGTCGATCGGCAGGTAGAGGGAGTCGGCGGGCGCGGTGGAGAAGCCGGCGTTCGCGCTGCCGTCCCACTGCATCGGGGTGCGCGAGCCCTGACGTGCCTCGGGGCCGAGCTGGGCACCTTCGACGTCCGGGGTGCCCGGGACGTAGCGCATGCCGATCTCGTCGCCGTAGTAGATCGCGGGCAGGGTCGGCCAGGTCAGCAGGAACGTGAAGGCGGGCGGGAGCATCGCGGCGGTGCGGGTGCCGCAGGCCAGCCGGGAGAAGTCGTGGTTGGCCGTGGGGACGACGGCGAAGCCGCGGCCCGCGGTCGCCCGGTGAGCCTGCCGCCAGTACTCGACGAACAGCGTCATCGAGCCCTGGCCCTCCGGGGCGAAGAAGCACGGTTCCTGGCCCCAGGCCGGTGCATGGCTGCCCTGGGCGTTGCCCCACAGCGAGCGCAGCGCGGGCCCGACGAAGTGCAGGAAGAAATCTGCGTGGATCCCGGCGGGCACCGAGGTGGCCGGATCGCCCCATTCCGAGATCAGGACACGGTCGGGGTACGCCCGGTCGATCCACTCACGCATCTCGCCCCACAACGCGGCCGTGGCGGTGCGGTCGGGGTCGTCTTTGACGAGGGAGAACGCCATGTCGACGCGGAATCCCGCGGCGCCGCGCTCGAACCAGTACGCCATGGTCTCCCGCAGCGCGGCCCGATTCGCCCGCGGCCCCGGCGCGTCCGGGCCCTGACGCCACGGCTCGTCCGGGTGCGGGCGGGCGTAGCCGTAGTTCAGCGCGGGTTGGAATGCGTAGAAGTTCGCCAGGTACCGGCCCGGGCGCGCGCCCGGCGAGGCGACCCACTCCCCCGCCGCGCCCGGCTCGCCGTCGGTCCAGATGTACCGGTCGCAGGCCGGGTCACCGGCTGAGGCGAGGAACCACGGGTGCCGGTCGGAGGTGTGCCCCGGCACCAGGTCGAGCAGCACCCTGATGCCGCGGGACCGCGCCTCGTCGAAGAGCGCGACCAGATCCGCCTCGGTGCCGTATCGCGGGTCGATCGCGAGATAGTCCGTGACGTCGTACCCGCCGTCGCGGAACTCCGAGGCGAAACAGGGGCTGATCCACAGGACATTGATTCCGAGCCAGGCCAGGTAGTCCAGCCGGGACCGGATCCCGTTCAGATCCCCGATACCGTCACCGTCGGAATCGGCGTAGGACTGCGGGTAGACCTGGTAGATCACCGCTTCGCGCAGCCAGTCGGGCAATGGGCTGGCAGTGGTCACGTCGAGGGCTCCTGTCGGGCATGGGTGGCGGGGTCAGTGGGTGGGTCTCACCACGTGGTGGGCGGGTGCGCGAAGCCGGTGTCGTCTCCGGTGGCATCGGCGTACACGGCGGTGATCAGGATGTGTTCCCCGGGCCCGATCTCGCCGCGCAGTAAGGGAAGCAGCGTGCGCGGCCACAACAGATGGCCGTTGGGGTCCGGGCGCAGCACCTCGCCGAGGCGTCGGGCGCCGAGGTCGCGCAGCCCGCTCGCCCTGGTTCCGGTGACGGCGAGTGCCGCGCTTCCGTCCGCCTCGTACCGCGACGCCTCCTCGTCGTACGGAACGCAGAACGCTCCCTCGGCCGTCTGCAACGCACGCGGCGTGACCACGCGATGGGTGCGGATGTGCCAGCCCTGCGCGAAGACCATGTGGGTCTCGATCTCCACATCCGGCCACGGCTGCCAGCGCGCGAGCACTTCGGGCTTCTCGCTCTCCACAGACCACGCGAGGTTCTCGCCGCGGACGCGCCAGTGCACGCCGTCGTCGCTCAGCCCGAGCATCGAGTCCACGCCGGCGCCTTCCAGTCCGACGGCGCGTGTGGACACGGCGAAGCCGAACGCGGTGGAGTACGCGAACTTGCCGTACTTGGCCTCGCCGTGCCGGGCCCAGCGGCCGCCCGGGACGGCCGCGAGCGCGGTGACGTGGCCGGCCTGGTCGTGCGCGAGCAGCAGACCCGCCGTCGACTGCGGCTTGATTTCCGCGCGCGGGGGAAGCGGGCGTTCGGGGGTCGTCCAGAACGGGTGGTCCGCGGGCAGCGCGAGCGGCAGGAAGGCCTTGAACGCCCAATACGGCGAGCCGGGCGCGTTGTAGCTCTCACTCATCAGAAGACTGGGATAGCCGTATCCGATGGAGAGCGTGCCGTCTCCGTTCAGCACCGGCTGGTTCCCCCACCACCTCAGGTGTCTGGCCCAGGCGCCGCGCAACTCTCCCCATCCGATCGCGGGCACGTCGGCGAACGCGAGCGCGCCGAGGAAGGCGCCCTGGGCGAACCGGTAGGTCAGGCTGCGGCCGAAGGCGAGGGCGCTGCCGTCCTCGGCCAGCCAGTGGGCGAACTGTTCGCCGAATTCGTTCGCCCGCGCCGTGACGATCTCGCGGAGTTCGGGGCCGAACGCCGCACCGGGCTCGGCCAGGCGCGCGGAGAGCAGGCCGTAGAAGTGCACGGCCCAGGGCCCGTAGTAGTCGAAGGCGTCTTCCGGGCCGTCCGAGTACCAGCCCTCGCCTCGGTAGAACTCGTCCACGCGAGCGAAGGCCGAGGCCGCGATGCGCTCGTCGCAGTCCTCACCGACGGCGCGCAGGCCGAGGTCGACGAGGGTCGCGAAGAGCAGCCAGTTGTTGTCCACCGGCTTCGCGGCGGCGCAGGCCCGCAGCCAGTCGGCCAGGTGCCCGCGCTCGCTCGGGTCGAGCGGATCCCACAACTGGTCCGGGGCCAGCGCGAGAGCGAACCCGATCGCGGCGGACTCCACGATGCGTTGGTCCCGCTCGATGGGCTCACCCCAGTACAGCGGATCAGCCGGATCGGTGCCGGCCGTGATCTCCCGGCGCAGCAGCGGCCAGCCCTCGTACTCACCGCCTCCGGCGGCCAGCGGCGCCAGGCCCCACAGCAGACGGGCGACCAGCTCAAGACGGGCCACCCGCGGCGCGTAGAGCGCGGAGGGCAGGGCCACACCGGCCAGTACCCGCTCGAAGTTCTCCTCGTCGGCGAAGGGCGCGCACAGTCCGCGCAGCGCGTCCTGGAATTCGGAGCGCGTGTGGGGTGTGGCTCCCCGGAACAACAGCCTCGACGTGGCAGCCGCGTGCTCAATCATGGACGCTCATCCTCTCCGCGTGTCTCGGTCAGTCCTCGAAATTCAGTCCTCGAAGCTCCACGGCGTGGACGGCAGTGCCGCGTGGCCGAGGTCGGGTTCGTCGCGTACCAGGAGCGCGCCGAGGTCCTCGACGTCGTCCTGGTCGAGTTCGAGCACGATGATCTCGTTCTCACCGCTGTGCAGGAGCGGCCAGGGCAGGTAGAGGCGTCGTTGCGGGCCGCGGTTCCAGTAGCGGCCGAGGCAGAACCCGTTCACCCAGACATACCCCTTGATCCCTCCGGGCAATTCGAGGAATCCGTCCCGTGGTTCGTCCACGTGCAGCACGCCGCGATGGAACGCCGGTCCGGCCAGCTCGGCGACTGCCGGTTCGGTCGCGCGCTCCCACGGCAGGGTGCTGAGGTCGCCGAGGTCGAGCGGGTCGACGCTCCAGCCGTGCTGGATCTGGAACCCGTGCTTGACCTCGCCGGTGACGCCCTTGCGCTCGCCGGTCAGCGGGCCGTAGTTCACCCGGCCCATCGCCTCCACCACCAGCGTGACCTCGGCGCCGCCGGCCGGAGTCGTGAGTGGGACGGCGTCGAGTCCACCGCGTTCGAGGATCCCGGCCGGCGCGCCGTCGACGAAGACGTGGGCGCGGTCGCGCAGCCCCTCGACCGAGAACGGCACTGCCTTGGCGCGCGGCCCGGGAACCGTGGTGCGGTAGACGGCGATCCCGTAGGCGTGTCCGAGTTCTTCGAAGCTCGGCGGCGTGGCGGCGGCGACGGTTGCGCTGGTCAGCTCGCCGACGCACCCGAGCAGCGGCAGCCGGGCCTCGAGTGTGACCTGCGTGTTCGGCAGGCGCCGCTCGTCGACCGCGGGCATCGGCGGGAGCGGCGTGTAGCGGCCGAGGACGTCGCGGATCGCCCAGTATTTCGGGGTCGGACGGCCGTCTTCGGACAGCGGCGCATCGTAGTCGTAGGAGGTGATCGTGGGCAGGTACGTCGAGGTGGCCGGGTCGTGGTTGGCCCCGGCGTAGAAGCCGAAGTTGGTTCCGCCGTGGGCCATGTAGAGGTTCACCGAGCCGCCGCGGCCGAGCATCTCGTCCAGGGTCTTCGCGGCGTCCTCGGCGTCCCGGGTGTGGTGGCCGATGCCGTAGTGGTCGAACCAGCCGTCCCAGTACTCCATGCACAACTCCGGCTCGCCGGGGCGCAGTGCGTGCAGCGCGCGGTAGCTCTCGGCCGTGCGGCTGCCGAAGTTCAGGCTCGCCCGCACGCCGGGCACCGTGCCGGCGGTGAGCATCAGCTCGGTGGGGCCGTCGGCGGTCACCAGCGGCACGTCGATCCCGCGGGCCGTGAGGCCGTCGGCGAGATGGCGCAGGTAGGCCGCGTCAGAGCCGTAGGAGCCGTATTCGTTCTCGACCTGGACCATCACGACGTTGCCGCCGCGGGTGGCCTGGTGCCGCGCCAGCATCGGGATCAGCACGTCGAACCAGCGGTCGACCGGGGCGAGGAAGCGCGGATCGGCGCAGCGCAGCGGGATCTCCGCATCCGCACGCAGCCAGGAGGGCAGGCCGCCGTTGTCCCACTCGGCGCAGATATAAGGGCCCGGACGCACGATCGCGCGCAGCCCGCAGTCCGCCGCCGTGCGCAGGAAGCCCTCGAAGTCGGCCAGGCCCGAGAAGTCGTACTCGCCGGGCCGGGGTTCGTGCAGATTCCACGGGATGTAGGTCTCGATCGTGTCCAGACCCATCGCGCGCAGCAGGCCGAGACGCTCGCGCCACTGCTCGGGCAGCACGCGGAAGTAGTGGACGGCGCCGGACAGGATGCGGTCGGCGGCGTCCGGGACGGGGAAGGCGGCAGGCATCAGAACTCTGGTCTCTCTCAGGTCAGCGGCGTCCGGCCCAGCGGCGCAGGAATCCGTCCGCGCCGTGGACGGAGAAGTCGTAGCGGCCGTCGGTTCCCGCGCCGTCCCACGTGTACGTGTGCGTCCGGCCGGGGGCCAGCGTCACTCCGGTCGTGGTGAACGGCGGGAGGTGGCGCGCGAGGTTGAAGTGGTACGCCGTCGTGCCGTGGTTGGTCAGGGTGCAGGTCACCCGGCCGGTGACCTGGTCCACCGTCAGCTCGGCGCCGGGCCGGTAGGGCAGCGCGCGGCGCGGCCTGGTGCCCGGTTCCTGGGCCGGGAGGCGCTGGGGGCCTTCGGGCACGATGACGGGCGGAAGCTCTCGGCCCGCGATCGCCCGGTCCAGCAGCGCCCGTGCGTCGGGCAGGGCCGGGATCGAGTAGTCGGGCCGGTCGAAGTCGAAGCAGCTGGTCAGATCGCCGCACAGGGCCCGGCGCCAGGCTGAGATGTTCGGCTCGGAAACGCCGGTGACCAGTTCGAGGAAGCGGAGCACCGAGGTGTGGTCGAAGACCTGCGAGTCAACGTAGCCGCCGCGCGACCACGGCGAGATCGCGAGCATGGGCACGCGCGGGCCCAGACCGATCGCTTCCTCGCCGACGAACTCGTCCGGCGTCCCGGCGGGCGGCATGGGCGGGACGACGTGGTCGAAGAACCCGTCGTTCTCGTCGTACATGAGCAGGAAGACCGTGTGCTGCCACACCTCGGGGTTGGCGAACAGAGCCTGGAGCGCGGTGTCGACGTAGAGCGCGCCGTGGGCCGGAGCCTCGGGCGCCTCGGGGTGCTCGGAGTACTGCTGCGGTGCCACCAGCCAGGACACGGTGGGCAGCGTGCCGTCCGCGCAGTGTTCCGCGAACGCCGCCAGGTCGAACTTCGTCATTGCATTGACGTATCGGGGGTCATCCTCCGGGAAGGCGTGGAACTGCTTGAAGTACGACAGCCCGTTGCACTCGAAGTCGCCCTCGATCGGGTCGTCGCCGGGCGTGTGGTAGACCCGCCAGCTCACCCCGGCCGCTTCGAGCCGCTCGGCGTAGCTGGTCCAGTCCGCGACCGGGTTCGAGGTGATCACCGAGTTGTCGGTGAACGGCCCGGTGCTCCCGTC
>FSXZ01000560.1_pt1 | contig 11985 bp, 15 predicted proteins | sample 1638121 | NCBI WGS metagenome assembly FSXZ01 (sample SAMEA3914788, study PRJEB12502) | metagenome | biome: forest; material: soil | place: Canada | collected 2011-07-03 | depth 0.1 m
GACCATGCTCGCGATCACCCTGATACTGCTGGTCCTCGGCGGCCTGCTCGCCGCCTTCGGCACCGCCGGCTTCACCCTCGTCTACCACCAGCCCGCATCCACCCACGAGCTCGAACGCGCCCGCAAAGCCGCCACCGTCGGACGGTGGCTCACCATCCCCGGGCTCTGCCTGTACGCCGGGCACTACGGCGCCTCAGGCCTCGGCCTGTACGCGCTCCTCGCCGTCACCGCGATCACCATGGCGAGCCTCATCACCAAAACCACGACCCGCCCCGCCGCGACAGGAGTAGCCCAATGACCGACAGTCTCGTCCAAACCATGGCGCCCGTCGTCCTCACCGAAGACGGCGAACGCCCCCTCACCGCCGACGAACAGCGGCAGTACGAGCGCGACGCCGACACCTGGTGGACCGCAAACAGCCTCCCCGCGCTCGGGCAACTCACCGCCGACTGGCTCGAAGGCCGCTGCCTGTTCCTGCCCGCCTACTGCGCCACCGGACCCGACCCCGAAACCACAGACCTCATCCCGACCCTGGCCGCGCTCAACCGGGCAGGCCTCGTCACCGACAGCTCCCAGCCCGGCCACGGGCCCGTCGAAGGATACGACGGCCGCATGTGGCTCCAACGCGCCTACGTGTCCGGCTACACCGACGCCGGCACCATCCACTCCCTCGCGGCCGCGCTTGCCCACCACGACGACCTGATCCTGTGGTGCCGGCCCGTCAAACTCGGGGCACGCAAGCCGGCCCCCGACCGCGACTACTTCCCGGCCACGATCCGCGAGAACGACGACACCGCCGAGACCGGAGAGTACGACGTCAACACCGTCGCCGGGCTCACCCCCACCCGTCGCGACGTGAAAGAGCTCTACCGCGGCGAACTCAACCCCGCGGCGATCAAGACGCTGCAGCGCGCCTGGCACGTCACCGTCGCAGACGCCGAATACCGCATCGACGGTCGGCTCTGGGAGTTGCTCGCCGAGTGGGCGAAGCGGCGCACCATCTGACTACCAACATCAACCCACCTGGCAAGGAGAACGACCATGGTGCAGCCGGCCCGCTACGCCTTCGGGAGCTTCGACCGGGACCGGCGCACGATCTCCTGCGCCGCGCTCCTCGGGATCTCGAGCTTGCCGGCCAGCTTCCCGTACGACCACAGCTTCTCGTCCCCGGCCCGCAGCGCGTTCGCGGCCAGATGCCTCACCAGCGCGAGGACCGGGATCGCATCCAGCATCAACCGCACCAGCGAGTGAGTCCGCTTCGTCCGGTCGAAATCGTCCGGAATCAGGCGGACCCGTTCGTCGAGAGCAGCGATCACACGCTCGCGTTCTGCTTTATCCGCGCGAGAAAGCGCCATCAGCGCGTCCACGGCGCGCTCGATTTCCTCACGCTCCACAACTGAAGCATATTGGATACCTCCAAGCTGTAGGCAGGGTTGTACACTGGACCCTGATAAACCCACCACGAACCAAGGAGAGACCCGAAATGTTCGGCAAGCGCCGGCCCACCCCGGCACCCGCCCAGCCGAACCGCCACGTCCCCACCCCGAAGTCCGCACGACGGGTGGTGACGATCGGCGGCGCAAGCGCCCTGCTCGCTGCAGCCGCCATCTCCTTCGAAGGACTCTCCGGCCTCGGCCAGATGATCGGCATCACGCCGCCGTGGCTGATGCCCGTCGCCATCGACATCTACGCGTCCACCTCCGCGCTCGCCGCACTCCTCCTCCCCGAAGGCCACGCCGCCCGGCGCACCGCCGTCTGGAACGCGCGCCTCGGCCTCGCCATGTCGATGGCCGGCAACGCCGCCTACCGCGCGCTACACCTCGGCGGGTTCACGCCGCAGGACTGGGTGCTCACGCTCATCGGCACGTGGCCCCCGGCGATCGTCGAACGGCTGCTGCACCTTCAGGGCCGCGTCAACGGCGCCGGCGAAGCGGCAGCCGCCGCCGAGCCCGCCGACGCCGACGGCACCCAAAAGTCGAACGCCGACGGCGCCAAGCGAGACGCCGGCGAAGCTGCCGATGCGAACGCCGACGGCGCCGCCGACAAGGCGCCGATCCGGCCGCCGACGGCACCCAAGCAGCCGCCGACGAAGACGCCGACACCCACCGCCGACGCGCCGACGCGCAGCAACGTCGTCAACCTCGCCGACCGCCGAAACGGCGCCGATCGCCGAACCCTTGACGACTGGGCCATCGTCGCCGAGCCCCACTACCGGGCGCTCGTCGAACGGAACGGGCGCAAGCCCACCGCGCCCGAACTCGTCGCGGAACTCGTCGCCCACGGGCAGCCCGAACTCAAGGCCTCCCGGGCCCGCGATGTGCGCCGCGAGACCGAGAAGATCGTCGATCCCGACCGGGACGCCGAAACTGAACCCGATCGAGACCAGGAGGTCGCGTCGTGAGAAGGAACCACGCGCCAAGCCTCGCGCCAAGCGGGGAAGAGCCGACGCAATCGGGCCTCAGCGCTCCCGAAACGGGCACCTCCCTGGTTCCGCGTGGCGTGGCGCAACCCGCCTACGCTGGCGTGAACGCGCAGGCCAATCCGTATTTCCCGGCTTCCGTGCATCCGGCGCACTTGATTCCCCGGCAGCTTCACGCCATGCCGCACCACATCTACCCCGACCTGCCTGCGCACGTCGGCGACCACATTGTGCCGGGCCTCGCGGACCGCACCGGACATGCGTTCTTTCAGAAGCTGCAGGACTGGCACGCGTGGCCTGGGATCGGCGTATTCGCCGGAGTCGGCTGCGGCTGGGGTGCTGCAGCTACTGAGCCGATGCACCCGTGGTTCGGCGGGGTCGCTACCGGCATCGGGCTGGTCGGGGTCGTCGCTTACGGCGTCGTCCACGTGATCGGCGCTATCAACGGCGACGGAGGCGACGAAAACGTCGCCGTCGGCACTCACATCGTCGGGCTCGGCGGCGTTGCGGCGGCGGCGTTCGGCGTCGCCTGCATCACCGGCATCAGCTTCCTGTCGGCGGGGGTGACGCTGGTGCCGTTGGCGGCCGGCTACTACGCCTGGCATCGGCATCGGCACTCCCGTATTGACGCGCAGCGCGCGTTCATCATCGACTACCACTCGGCGACGACGCCGACGATGGTACCCATGCCCGGCGTCGCGTCGGCGTCGCTGCCCCAGCAGATCACCGGCGAAGTGATCTCGCACGAGGAGGCAGTCGTTCGCCGCGCCTTCGAAGGCATGAAGATCGAACTGCAGGACGTGTACAACTTCACCCGGGTCGACGCGGACTCGTTCGCACTGACCGTCGTATTCGCGCCGGCGGCGAACGTCTCCCCGGAAGCCGTGATCGCCCGGCGTGACATCCTCGCCTCGGCCCTTGGCGCCCGTCAGGTCATCGCCCTGCCCACTCAGCGGGGGCACGAGCTGCGCCTGACGATCCGCTACGGCGAGATCGACCCGCTGGTGGACACCAAGGCGTACCCGGGCCCGGTTGCCAAGTCCATCAAGGAACTGCTGCCGCTGGGCGAGGCCTCCGATAGTTCGATTGGCGGCCTACTCCTGTGGGGCACACATTCCCTCATCGGTGGGGCTACGAACGGCGGAAAGTCCGTTCTCGTGAAGGTGCTCCTGGTCGCGCTTGCGGCGCTCGAGGACGCGGTCGTGTGGCTCGTGGATTTGAAGCCGGGCCGTATTGAACTCGGGGTATTCGAGCCCATCGCCGATCGCAGTGCGCGAGACATCTCCGATGCGGCGCTGATGCTGGAAGCGCTTATCGCGGTGGCGAAAGCCCGCGGTGATTACCTCGCTCAAATCCGCGAGGAGACGGGCCGGCCAGTCGAGAAGTGGGACCCGGCCGTGCACGGCCCAGTCCTTGTCGTGGTCTTCGATGAGCTCGCGGAGCTTCTGCGGCAGGGCAAGAAGGTTCGCCGGGGCACCTACGAGGACGCCGTGATGGACGCGATCAAGGATTTGGCGTCGAACTTCGAGACGGGCCTTCAGGTGCTACGCGCACTCGGCATCCAGTTCGTGGTCGCCACCCAGTCTCCGGACGGGTCCGTGACTTCCGGCAACGGCAAGGGTGGGCTGGACCAGATTCAGAACCTCGCGTCCGTCCAGACCGCGAAGATCTCTCAGACGAACATCATTCTCGGGCAGGGCGCACACGGCGACGGCTATCGGGCGCACACCGACCTGTATGTGCCTGGCATGTTCTACCTGCGTACCCCCCAAGTGAAGGTTCCGATCAAGTACAAGGGCTACTGGCTGAGCAACGACGAGATCGTCGAGTACATCGAGCGTTATGGGCCGACCCGGCCGCGCCTCGACGACCTTTCGGCGGATGCTGCCGCGGAGGTGCTCGGAGACATCGGGGCGACGCCGCTCACGGGGCCGCCCGGGGGTGATGGCGGAGGCGTCCGGCCGGTGACAGGCGATGGGCCGGCGCACGCGGGCAACGTTCGACTGCTGCGGTCCGTGCCGTGCTACCCGGACGGTACGCAGATCGACGACAAGCACCTGGCGCTGTGGCAGCTGCTCGGTTCGTTCAACCGGGATGGCGCCACCGTAGGCGAGTTGGCGACGGCGGCAGTGCGGGCCGGCCACGAAAACTGTTCGCTGGCCTGGGTGCGCGACAAGGCGAAGACGTGGCGTGAACTCGGCGTGGTTCGCTTTGAACAGGACGGCCGGGACTGGCGCTACTGGCGCGACGACGAAGCGGTGGCCGAGCGGTTCGAGGTGGGTGCCTGATGGCGCGCCGTCGCAGGCGTTCGGCGTTGGACCGGGCGCTTCACCACATGAAGCCGAACCGCGTCGCTGCCCGTTTCTTTTCGGGCGGCCGCCACCAGACGTTCGGGGCGATCGCCAAGTCCCCGTTCAAGTCGAAGACGGTTCATACGGCGAAGTCGGGCCGCAAGGCCTATCAGCAGCACATGGCACGCGAGCGGAAGGCAAAGGCTGCAGAGGTCGAGAAGCAGCGCAAGCAGGCCGCCGCGGACCAGGAGGCTGCCCGCGCCCAGGCGCGCAAGCAGTCCCCGCCGAAGCCGCGCCCCCAGCCGGCCGCGGTCGACCCGCGCACCGGGAAACCGATTACGTGGGCGCAGGCGCAGAAAGCCGTCCGGGAAGCGAACGCCCGTGCCGACCGACTCGCCGCCGGGCTGGACGGCGACGCGCCAATTCGGCGGCCGCGCCAGTCGCAGCCCGCGGCGGCACCGAAGACGCCACTGCAGCAGGCGATCGATGAGATCGCCAAGAGCAAGCCGGTCCGCAAGAAGCCTGCACCGAAGAAGCGGGCCGCCCGGAAGCCGGCGAAGGCTAGCCGCAGCCGGAAGAGGATCCAGCCGCTTGCCCCGGTCCTCGCCGGCAGCGCTCCCCCGAAGCTCCAGCGCCCCGGCCGCACGGTGGTCGGCGTCGCCATGGCCGCTACCTGCGCATGCCAGGGAACCGGCCGGATCGTCGTCTACAAGGACGGCGCCCCGCACGGGTCCACCTCCTGCCCCACCCATGGCCGTAGTGGCAGCGCGCGCGGGTCGAAGCGGTGGACGATGCGCGGCGCGATCCGAGAGTCGGGCCTGCCCGGGCTGGCGGCGCGTCTCGAACGGAAGCGCAAGGCGAGGCTCGGCAACGCGGACGAGCGGCAGGCCAAGGCGCACAGGCAGGCGGCCAAGCAGGTCCGGCACGCGGGCCCGACGCGTAAGTGCGGGCAGTGCGAGGGCTCCAGCGGGATCGCGGAGAAGCCGCTCGTCGATCGGCTGCGTGCCCAGTACATCCGGGAGTTGCGGGCCGAATTCGAAGCGGCGGTTCGCGCGGCTGCCGCCCACAATGCTGCGGTCGATGAGGCGGGCGAGGGCAAGAAGGTGAAGGTGCCGAAGATGCCGAGCGGCGAGAAGCTGCAGGGCATGGCGCGTCGACGGTATCCGTACGACTTCTGTTCGTCGTGCAAGGGCCTCGGCCGCATCTGGTCGACGGTCAACGCCCCGCGGGCCTCGGAGGCGCAGTTCCCGGTGGCGGAGTGGCGTGCCAGCGCGAAGCTCAAGAAGGGTCACAGGCTGACGGCCCGGGAGCGGGCGACGGGGAAGCGCGGGACGGGGAACGCGCGGCGGGTCGAGCGGGGGCGGGGGCTGCCGCCTAACTGACTCGAGAGTTAGGAAACAGCAAACCCCTTCCGCCGTTCTCGACACGGCAGGAGAATCAGAACAAGAAGACGGCCCGCCACCGCAGCAACGGCGACGGGCCAGCCCCCTCCGTAGTACCGACGAAGGAGACAGCCCATCATGACCCACGACGAGCCGGGCACCAAGCCCCGCGTTCTGATCACCAGTTACGGGGTGCTGCACGGCGAGGTGCCGCAGCCCCTGCAGTCCGTGGCGCCGGTCGAACTCGACCTCACCGACGCCCTGCGCAACCCGCACGACGACCCGGACATGCGCTACCGGACCGGGTTCGACGAGGACGTGTACGGGCACGTCATGTCCACGCCCGGCGCTGTCGACTACCGCGTCCGGGCGGTCGACGAGGTGCTCGCCCGCATCGGCGCCGGTGCGACCCTCGTCGAGGTGCATTCGTACTGCCGCGGCGGGAGGCACCGTTCGGTCGTCCTCGCCGAAGCGATCAGGGCAGAGCTCGCCGTCCAGGGCATCGACGCCACCCACGATGCCCGCGACGTCGGCAAGCCCGTCGTCCAGATCACCCCGGCAGGAAAGGCGGCCTGACCATGCCGTGGAAGTCTGAGAGGCAGCAGAACATCGAACTCGCCGAGGACTATGCCCAGAAGGGCGCGAACGTCGCCCGGGCCGGCCGCGAACAGGGCAACCTGCAGTTGGAGCAGGACGGCCACGAGATGATCGACTGGGCGCTCGAGCACCGCCGGATCTGGCAGTCCCGCAAGGGGGCGTGAAGATGCCCCGCAATGAAAACAGTCGCAGCGAGGCCGGCGGCGACGACGCCACGGCCGTGAACAACGCCACCCTCACCGTCGTCACCGACACGACTGTTACCCGGATTGGGCGCATCACCGGCCCGGTGCATGTGGGCAGCGGCGACCAGATCAACATCATCAACCGCCGCGAGTAGCCGAAGGCCGCGTCTCCCGAACTGCTTCGCCCGACCCGTCGACTAGGCGGGCCGGGCGTTTTCGTGTCGGGCAACCGTCTATCAAGATCGTTGCCGGGGTCCCATATCGACCAGGATCGGCGCGGGACTGCTTGAAAGAATCTTGAGATACACCCTTGCGCATACCCCCTATGGGGGGTATATTTGTTCTTAGAGGGAAGGCCACCACGAAAGGAACCGAAGATGACCACCACCGAGACCAAGATCCGCGAAGCCTACAAGACCATCGCCCCCCGGCAGGAATGGATCGGAATCGCCGAAATCCGCCAAGCACTCCCCCAGATCGACCGCAACGAGATGAACACCGCCCTCAAAGCCCTCGCCATCGCCCGCACCGCACACATCATCCCGGTAGCGAACCTCAAGGCCCTCACCCAGGCCGACCAGGACGCGGCCCTGTGGATGGGCGGCGAGTGGAACCACGCGATCCAGATCCACGGCTGATGGGGAACCAGGACGGCGGGGCGCACGAAGCGCCCCGCGGCACCTACCCCGAACCCACCCTGGACGGCGTTACGGCCTGGCTGCTCGCCATGCCCGATCTTGAACAGGCCCGGCTGCTCGCCGTGCTCGCCGACACCAAGAACATCGGCCGTTTCGGCCAGATGCGCCTGGCGGCGGTCTACAGGCTCACCCGGGAGCGCCCGGCGGCCGAGGTCGCCGCCGATCTCGACATCGGCCGGAAGCGGGTCGCGAACATGGTCAACGAGTACAACCGGGGACACGCGTCGGAGTGTTCGGCGGACCCTCTGCCGCCTGCGGAATTGATCACATGAGCCCCGGACTCCCGGGGTCCTTCGTGTTGCCCGGCGTCCCATTCCACGATTTTCAACATCGCCTATTGACGTCATGCTGACCCATGACGTACATTAGCAATATCGGAAATCGCGGAGTGGGGGAGCGCACCATGGACACCAAGACCGCAGCCGCCAAGGCCAACGTCACCACCGCAACCATCCGCACCTGGTGCCGGCTCGGCGCCATCACCGCCGCCAAGACCTCCGGCCGCTGGGACATCGACGAAACCTCCCTCACCCACCGCATCGCGCTCAGTGCCAAGCCGCACACCCCGCACCCCCTCGACGCCGAAGCCATCCTCGCCCTCGGCGGCAACCGCTGGCAGCGCAACGGCATGGACCGCGTCTACTTGAACGACTGGGCCAAGTTCGCAGGCATCGAAATCGACCGCTACGGCACCGGCAACATCAGTTCCGCCGCCATCGACGGCGAGCCCATCGCCAACAGCCGCATCGGAGGCATCCTCGGCTCCGTCAGCAGGGTCTACTTCGACGCCGCCGACGGCAAGCTCCACATCCAGCACCAAGGCGCCAGCGCGATCGACGTCCGCTACCTCGACGGCCAGCGCGACACCCTCAACCTCGTCCAGCGCATCTTCGACGGCATCAAGACCGCCGCCGCCACGCTCTGACCCCCGACTTCGGCAAGGAGAACCGACCGTGTCCCGCGTCAACATTTACAGTCACCCCGACCCCGAAGACCCCTACGGCCCCGAGGAGCCCAAGGTCGAGGGCTGGTTCGACCCTGCCAAAGCCGTCGAAGCCGTCGAGGAAGACACTCGATGGGACGGTAGCAACAACGTCTCCATCCACGGCGGCCGCTGGGAACGCGAGAAGTTGTACCGCACCCCCGGCGGCCGGTGGGTCCTCAACCACTGGTCGCAGTGGGAAGGCGGCCAGGACACATACCGTTTCCTTGGTGACCAGGCCGCCAAGCAGTGGCTGCTCGTCAACGGCAGCGACAGCGTGATCGAGAAGTACTTCGGCGAACTTGCTGAAGAAGCCGGCCCCGGCCGCCCGGAGATCGGCGGCGTCGTCAACACGCGCCTCGGTGACCTGCTGCCATTGCTGGACGTGTGGGCCGAGGAGAACGGCATGAAGCGGGCCGAGGCGATCCGCGAGGCAGTACGCCGCATGGTCCAGGCCGACGCATAGCGTGCGTCGTCGGGCCCTGCTAGGGTACGTGCGTGCTCCCGGCTTAGGCTGGGATGATCCTAGTGCCCTCCATGTAGGGAAGTGCTCCCCACGCCCGTGGGGTAAACCAGTGACAGGTAGAGATGCGTCCTTCGGGGCGGTCCAGACCTAGCGGCTCAATCATCCCCACGCTGGTGGGGGTGGCTCGTGGTTCCGCCTGAATAGGGCGTGGTCCCCGCCTCGGCGGGGGTTGCTCTTGGCTTCGCCTGAATGGAACGTCGTCCCCGCTTCGACGGGGTTGCAGCAACGAAAAGCGGCCCCGCTTCCCCGCGTGGGCCGCTTTCGTGTTCCTGGCCTACACTTCAGATGATCGACACCGACGAGGCCGCGACACCAGCACCGGCGCCGACCACCCGTAACGCTTCGACTCAATGGTACAAGCGAGTCGGAGGCGCCGAATGTCCCGCAGCACCTCGTATCACACGCCCGACCACCAGCCGGACACGGCGCCCGAACCCGAGACCCATACCGACGCCCCAGCGTGCCCCGGCCGCTGCAACTCCGGCTGGCGTGCCGCCGAAGCCCGTACCGCCGAAACTGGCATCCGGCACGACTACGAGCCCCGGCAAGGCCAGCCCGTCTGGTGCCCGCCCTGCACGACACTGATCCGCGGCGCACTCTGCGACACCCCCGAACTCGCCGTCCGCCTGCAGATTGAGATCGACTCAGGTGCCGCGTCGTCCGCCACCGAAGAAGAGATCGTCAACGGATCGAAGGAACGCGCCCTCCACGAACATCAGGCCCCGGTGTTCGCGCTCGAGGAGCTCTCCATGTGGCTCGCAGACTGGGAAGACACCGTCCGTTCCGTCCGGCATCTTCCCGAACGCCACCCGCAACGCACCCAGCACAAGACCGTCGAGGTCTCCTCCCTGTTCCTGCGGCACCACTTGGACTGGATTCTCACCGAACACGACCGTGAGGCCGCCGAAGGATTCGGGCTCGAACTCCTCGGCCTGCACCGCAAAACCCAGATCCTCACCCGAACCCACGACGTCCTCCCGGAGCGCTGCTACGGCGTCGCCTGCCCCTACTGCGACAAGAACGCGCTCGAATGGGAAGTCGACGAACTCGGCATGGCCACCGGCAACGTCAAGTGCCGCAAGTGCCGGCCGATCCTGCGCATGACCCCAGTCGAGTACGAACGGTGGACCAAGATGCTCGCGGCCGACGTCCACGCCCGCGGCTACGCGCCGATGGCCAAACTCCGGGAGGTCTTCGGCGGTTCCATCCCCAGCCAGTTCGCCAAGTCGAAGGCGTCCGCGTGACAACGGGCCACATCGACCCAACCGACCCGATGTTCAAGCCGCTCACGATGCGTGAAGTCCTGGACATCACGGGTCGCTCCCGCCGCACCGTCGAGAAGTGGGTCAAGAACGGCCACCTGACGAAGTACGAGCAGCGCAATCGGCGAGACGTCGTCATCGGGCACGTGTACAACGAGGACGAGGTCGTTGAAGCCGAGTCGGAACGCGCCGCTGCTGCTCGTGAAAACCGGGAGCGAATCCGGCGTCGCGGCGGTCGCCCGGGGCCACGTGCGCCCCAATCAGGTGCACGACTTGACGCGAATCCTTCGGGGGACGCATCATTGGCCTAGTTCAGCGTGCCCAGAAACGGGTGTCTGGCTGCGAATCTAAGGCAGGGCCGTCGTCCGAAAGGACCGCGGCCCATCGCCTTTCCAGGTAGACTCCACTCACAGGTTTGCCGGGCTGAGCCCGGAAGTGGTGCCGCGTCCGTGAGTGGTCCGGTCCAGTGCCCGCCTTGAGAGCCCCGCCTACGTGCGGGGCTTTCGGCATTTCCGCCCACATCTTCCCGCGCGAGCGTCGAGGGTCGCCTGCCCGGGAATGGCCCTGGCCGCGTGGCTTCTATGCCCGGCCAGGGCCCACTTCGCCGAGGCGGTGGCCGTGACCGTCGCCGGAGATCACAAGGTTGAGGTTCACTACGCCGCCGGTTCGCGCAAGCCGGCCGGGCTCGCCTGGACGCACCGACGGGCCGACGGCGCCAGGTGTACGGCGGACATCCCGCTACGCGGCGGCGCCCGTCGCGGCGGATGGATCGTCATCCTCGCCGAGCCGTTGACGGTGACACCGGCCCTCAGGTGCCCAGCTTGTAAGGCTGCTGCGTGGTTGGACGGAGGCTCATGTCGACCGACCTGACCGACGGCAGCGCCGAGCCGCGCCCCGGGATCACCCACCGCGACTGGCCCGACGGTCCGCTGCCGCGCGTTGAACGCGACGACGAGTACCAGAACCCGATGTTCTTCCACTCCTGCAACGGCGTTGTGAGGCGTACGTTCCTGCCGCTCTCACGCGAACGCGGCTGGCGGTGGACGGACGAGGGCGACCTGATGCCGTCCGTACACTGCACGACCTGTGGCACGCACGGTTGGTGGACGAGATTCGAGGGCTGGCAGCCAGCATGAGCGACCTGACCCCCGGCCGCCCGGACCGCGCGATTGCCGCCCTGTACGCGCCCGAGACGCCAGCACGCTGCCGGGTGTCCGTCGACCTGTCCGTGCTCTCGACAAACCGGGTAGTGGTCGGGTTCGACGACTGCGACCAAGTCCCGTTCATCGGGGACCTGGTGGACGCGGTCGACCTCATCGGGCAGCGGGAAGCCGCGGCCGAGGTCGTCGGGCTCGACGAAGACGAACAGACCATCTCGGTGGCCATCGACTGGACCACAGTTCGCGAGGTGTCGGCATGAGCCGATCGGGATCACTCGGGCGCTGAAATGCGCCGCCCCCATCGCCCTGATCATCATCCTGCTTGCCACCCTCGTCCTCGAGATCTACCTCCTCGTCGAACTCGCAGTACTCGTCCAGTTCGCTGAGGCGATCCTGCGGATCCTCACGTACGCCTGACCGACCCACGGAGCACAGCGCCATCAGCACCACAGTTCTCGACCGACCCGCGCTCTCCGCGCCGTC